>WNFM01231374.1_pt1 | contig 17033 bp, 17 predicted proteins | sample 5400271 | NCBI WGS metagenome assembly WNFM01 (sample SAMN13153352, study PRJNA577476) | soil metagenome | isolation source: 60 cm saprolite on Douglas fir-dominated hillslope | place: USA:California | collected 2013-09-17 | reverse complement strand
AGTGCCTCGAGCGGGCCGGACAGCGCACGGACTTCAGCGCGAGGCACGGGCAGCTCCCCTTCGGGAAGGGCATCGGCATCGCCGGCAGCGCGTACATCTCCGGCGCCGGCCTCCCGATCTACTGGAACGAGATGCCCCACTCCGGCGCGACGGTGAAGATCGACCGCGGCGGCGGCGTGACCGTGTACTGCGGGACCGCGGAGATCGGGCAGGGCTCCGACAACGTGCTCGCGTCGGTGACGGCGGAGACGCTCGGCGTGCTCCCCGAGGACGTGCACGTCGTGTCCGGCGATACGTCGCTCGCGCCCGTGGACCTCGGCTCCTACAGCTCGCGGGTCACGTTCATGGCCGGCAACGCGGTGAAGGACGCGGCGTCGAAGCTCCGCGAGCAGCTCGCGACCGTGGCCGCCGAGCAGCTCGGCGTACCAGCCGAGCGGATCCTCTCCGCGTACCGCCGCTACTACGACCATGAGGACCCGGAGAAGTTCGTCACGTTCACGGACGTCGCGGTCGCGGCCGAGGCGCGCTTCGGCACGCTGTCGGCGGCCGGTTGGTACAAGCCTCCGCCCGGCATCGGCGGCACGTTCAAGGGCGCCGGCGTGGGACCGACGCCCGCGTACTCGTACCAGGCGTGCGTGGCCGAGGTCACCGTCGATCGCGAGACCGGCGTGTTGACGGTCGATCGGCTCGTGACGGCGCACGACTGCGGCCGCGCGCTCAACCCGACGAACGTCGAGGGCCAGGTCGAAGGCTCCGCCTACATGGGGTACGGCGAGATCATCGGCGAGGAGCAGGTGTTCCGCGGCGGGCTCCACAAGAAGCCATCACTCCTCGACTACAAGATCCCGACCTCGCTCGACACGCCGGTCCTCGAGGCGATCATCGTCGAAACGGTGGACGCGGAGGGACCGTATGGCGGCAAGGAGGCCGGCGAGGGTCCGCTCAACCCGGTGATCCCGGCGATCGCCAACGCGGTCTTCGACGCGATCGGTATCCGGTTCGACGAGACGCCGATCACGCCCGAGAAGATCCTCGATGCGCTCGCGAAGAAGAAGGACCGCGTCGGACCCGATGGGCTTGGGTCAGGAAAGGATCCGAAGGCCGCGCTCCGGCGCCTGAACGCGTCGACCGACGCACGGGAGCGCAAGCGCGATGCTTAGGCTTCCCCGATTCCAGCTGCACACGCCGGCGACCGTGCATGACGCGGCGCTCCTCCTCCGGGAACACCGCGCCGCCGAGCAGGATGCGGCGAAGACCGGCACGCCGGGCATCGCGGTGATGCTCGTCGCCGGCGGCACCGATCTCTTCCCGAACATGAAGCGGCGCCAGTTCACGCCGACGACGCTCATCGCCCTCAGCAAGGCGCTGCCGAATGCGATCCACAACGGGAAGGGACTCTTCATCGGCGCAGGCGCGACGCTCACCGCGGTCGCGAACGACGCGCGGGTGCGCGACGGCTACCGCGCGCTTGCCGAGAGCGCCATCTCGATCTCGACCCCGCAGCTGCGCAACATGGGCACCATCGGGGGCAACCTCTGCCTCGACACGCGCTGCAACTGGTACGACCAGTCGCTCTTCTGGCGCATGGCCGAGGGGATGTGCATGAAGACCGACCCGTCCGTCGTGTGCCGCGTCGCGCCGTCGAGCCCGCGCTGCCTCGCCGTCGCGAGCGCCGACACCGTGCCCGCCCTTCTCGCGCTTGGCGCGAGCGTGCGCATCGTCAATGCCGATGGCGAGCGCGTCGTCGCGCTCGCTGACCTGTACCGCGAGGACGGGATCAGTCCCATGGCCATGGGTCGCGACGACATCGTCACCGAGATCCTCCTGCCGCGAGCCGATGGCTGGCGCAGCACGTATCTGAAGCTGCGCGACCGCGGGTCATTCGACTTCCCGATCGTCGGCCTCGCCGCGGCGGTCCGGCTGGAGGGCGGCATCGTGCGCGAGGCGCGGGTCTCGATGACGGCCGTCGGCTCGCGGCCGATGCTCGTGGACGCCTCCGCGACGGCGCTCGTGGGCTCGAAGCTCGAGGACGACGCGATCGTGGCGGCCGCGGACGCGGCGCACAAGCTCGCCCGCCCGATGGACAACACCTCGGGGACGATCGCGCAGCGGAAGAAGACGGTGCCGGTCTTCGCGACCCGCGCGCTTCGTTCGCTCCGCGACAACTAGGTGCGGAGCGTCGCGGTCGTGCCGGCCGCGGGCAGCGCGGAGCGCTTCGGGGGCAAGAAGCTGCTGACCCCGATCGACGGCGAGCCCCTTCTCGACCGCACGATCGCGGCGCTCCTCAACGGCGGCGTCGATCAGGTCATCGTGGTCGTCTCACCGGATGCCGAGGAGCTGAAGCGGGACGTCAACGCGTTCAGCGATGCGCGCGTGTGGCCGGTCGTCAACCCGGATCCGTCGCGCGGGATGTTCTCGTCGCTCCAGGCCGGGATGGCGGAAGCGCAAGGGGACGCCCTTCTCGTGCTGCCGGCGGACATGCCGTTCGTGCAGAGCGGGACGGTCGCGATCCTCCTCGACGTGTTCGCCTCACGGCCGGCGATCGTGTCGCCGCGCTACCAGGGGAAACGCGGGCATCCGGTCATCCTGCCGCCGGCGCTGCGCGACGAGATCCGGGCCGCGGATCCAACGCTCACCCTGCACGACATCCTGAAGCGCCACCCGGACCTGCGCGTCGATGTCGACGTGACGGACCGCGGCGTCGGGCGGGACGTCGACCGGCCCGCCGATCTCGATGCCTAAGCTGACGAGGCGCGCGTGGCTGCTTGTTGCGGCCACGGTGTTCCTTGTCGCGTTCGCCGCGACATTCATCGTCGGACAGGGATTGACTGCATCGCGCAGCGTGCGACCTGACGGTTTCCAGCGAAGCGCGGACCCGCGGCAGATCGTCGTGATCATGACAGTCGGTGTCGGCGACGAGGTCACCGAGCACTCAGCACGAGAGGATGCGTCGGGGGTGACCGTGATCGTCCGAGTCCGCGAGCCCGGCGGCAGCCGGATCGCGCTCGGTGTGTTGATCCCCGTCCCGATCACGCTCCGCGAGGCACTTGGGAACCGAACAGTCCTCGACGAGGGCGGGCGAACGGTCCCCGATCTCGGCCAATACCGGGGACCCGGTAGTCAGTGAGGGACTCGTTCTCACATTCCGAGTAGGTCCCGCGTTGAATGGACGAGCGTGCAGAACGACCCGCTGACCTTTGGCCAGCTCCTCGAGCGCCACGAGCGCGAGCTGTTCGCGTACGCCCTCCGGCTGTCGGGCCAGCGGGCGGACGCCGAGGACCTGTACCAGGACACGTTCCTCGCGGCGTTCCGGGCCTGGCCCCCGCCGCGACGGGGGAACGAGCGGGCGTGGCTCTACAGGATCGCGACGAACCGGGCGATCGACCGCGAGCGACGAGCGAAGCGGATCGTGGCGAACGTCGACGACCTGGCGCTCGCGGCGCCGGAGCGCGACGATGTCACGCTCGCCGACCTCGCCGGCGCGATCGAGACGCTCCCCGCGGGACAGCGCGCGGCCTTCGTGCTGCGGAAGGTGCAGGGCCTGGCGTATTCGGACATCGCGACGGCGCTCGAGTGCAGCGAGGAAGCGGCCCGGGCCAGGGTGAGCGAAGCGTTGAGAAAAGTGAAAGCGGCGGTGGCCTAGAGATGACGATGGATGTGCTGATCGGCGACGCGCGCGAGCGGCTGCTCGTGCGAGCGAAGCGAGAGGGCCTGGCGACGATCGGGTACGACGTGCTCGCCTCCCCGCTCGGGCCACTCTGGGTCGCGATCGGACCGAAGGGCGTGACGACGATCCACTACGGCGACGAGCCTTCCGAGAGCGAGCTCCGCAGGCTGGTGCGCGTGTACGGGCCGGGCGTCGTGCCCGACCACAAGCGGTCGAGCGCGCTCGCCCGCGAGCTCGACGAGTACTTCCGCGGACGGCGCCACGAGTTCGACGTCGACGTGGACCTCTCCGGCCTGACGCCGTTCCAGACTCGCGTGCTCTCCGCCACGGCGAAGATCCCGTTCGGCGAAGTGCGCACGTACGGCACCGTCGCGAAGCGCGCCGGGAACGCGAAGGCCTCGCGGGCCGCCGGCGGCGCGCTCAACCACAACCCGATCCCCATCGTCGTGCCGTGCCATCGCGTCGTCGGATCGAACGGCTCGCTCGTCGGGTACGCGGGGGGTCTGGACGTGAAGCGGAAGCTGCTGGCGATCGAGGGGGCCGACGTCGCGCGACGGAGCTAGCGCGCCGGGAACTCGTACCCCACGCCGCGCGAGGTGAGGATGAGCTCCGGCTTCGCGGGATCGCGCTCGAGCTTCGACCGAAGGCGACCGACGTACACCTTGAGGTAATGCACCTCCTCGCGGTACTCGTCGCCCCACACCTTCTTCAAGAGGTCGTGGTGCGTCATGACCCGGCCGGGATTGGTGACGAGCTGGAAGAGGAGGTTGTACTCGGTCGGGGTCAGCGGGACGTGCTGATCGCGCAACGTCACCTTCCTCTGCGCGAAGTCGATCCGCATGTCGCCGCGCTCGAGCGCGTTCGCGCGGGTCGCTTCGGCGCCGGCGCGGTACCGGCGCATGACCGCATCCATCCGCGCGACGAGCTCCTTCTGGCTGAACGGCTTCGTCACGTAGTCGTCGGCGCCGAGCTCGAGGCCGCGGACGCGATCCTGCTCCGCGTCGCGCGCGGTGAGCACGATGACCGGCACGTCGCTGCCGCCACCGCGCAACGCGCCGAGGACGGTGTAGCCGTCGACCTCGGGCATCGTGAGGTCGAGGATGACGAGATCCCAGGGCTCGCGGGCGGCGCGATCGAGCGCATCCGCGCCGCTGTGCGCTTCGACGATCTGGTATTCGGGCCGTTGGTACGCGATCCCCATCTTCACCAGGTTCGCGACGTCGGCCTCGTCGTCGACGACGAGCACCCTCACACCGGCAGGTCCACGACGAATGTGTTGCCGGTCGGGGCGTGGTCCTCGACCAGGACCGTGCCGCCGTGCAGCTCGGCGAGGGTCTTCGCGATCGCGAGACCGAGACCGGACCCGCCGGGCTCGTCCCGGTGCGAGGGCCGGCGGTAGAACTTGTCGAAGAGCCGCGCACGCTCGGAATCGGGGATCGCCTGGCCCTCGTCGCTCACGGTGAGCCGCAGCCGCCCGTCGCCCGCGGATGCGCCGAGCGTGATCGTGCTCCGCTCCGGCGCGTAGCGGACCGCGTTGGCGACGAGGTTGCCGAGGATCTGCTGCATCCGGCGACGATCGACGTACGCGAGCGGCGGCGCGCCGTTGGCGGCCACGGCGATCGCTTGACCCCGCTGCGCCGCGAGGACCGCGTGCGCGCCCGCGGCCTCGTTCAAGAGGACGTTCGGCGAGACGTACTCCCGCTCGAGGGCCATCCGCGTTTCCTGGAGATGCGCGAGGTCGAGGAGGTCCTGGACCGTGCGGTCGAGCCGCTCGACGTGGCGGCGTGCCTGCGCGATGAGCCCCTCCGTATCGGCGCTCCGGCCCTGGGCGAGCAGCTCGAGCGAGCCGCCGATGACGGTGATCGGCGTGCGCAGCTCGTGGCTGATCGTCGCGAGGAACTCGTCCTTCAGCTTGTCCGCCGCACGCAGGGCCTGGGTCTGGCTCGCCTCCGCGAAGAGGCGCTCGTTCTCGAGCACCTGCGCGATCAGACCGGCGATCGTCTCCGCGAGGCGTACGTCGTCGGCGCCGAACGCGTCCGGCAACGACCGAGACAGCGAGAACACCGCGACGGTGCGCGCGCGGATGCGGAGCGGGACGAGCACGACGGAGCGAGCCGGCTCGTCCGGCCGGACCTTCACGTAGCGCGGGTCCGCGAGGAGATTCCGCACGAGCAGCGTCGAGCCCCCGGTCATCGCGGTGCCGAGGAGACCTTCGCCGAGCCGCAGCCGCGGCGGCGGGACGTCGGCGATCGTCGCATCGCCGGCGAGACGGTAGAGCGGGCGGTACTCGCCCAGATCGTCGTCGGCGATGAAGACCGTGGCGCGATCGAACCGCAGCACGTCGCGACTGGCGCGGAGCACGGCCGGGATGATCGCGTCGGCCGAAGGGATCGCCGCCACGATCCGCATGACCTGCTCGATCGCGGCATCTTCCGCGACGCGGCGCTGGAGGTTCGTGATGAGACCCTCGCGCTCGTCCCGGAGCTGGCGCAGCTCGCGGAGCCCGCGATCGAGCAGGATGCCGGTCAGCCCGAATACCGACAGGGTGAAGAGCACGCGCTCCGGTCCGGTCACGAAGCCGAACTCGATCTGGCGGAACGCCGCGACCGCGAGGTACGCGACGGAGCTCACGATGGTGGCGCTCCACGTGCCGGCGCTTCCGAAGCGGAACGCGCCGGTGATGATGACGACCATCGCGATCAAGTACGTGATCCACGCCGGGTCGCTCGAGAACAGGAAGAGCGCGGTGACGAGCACCGTCAGGTCGCAGCCGAACGAGATCGCGGCGATCCGGCGGTGGCGCTCGAGCGAGACCTCGCGTTCGGACGCGCGCAGGATCGCGATGCCGTACGCCATGATCGCCACGCCAAGGAGGAACACCCCGGGCAGCCAGAGGTTCGGGAAGAATGGGCCCACGAGGATGTCGAGCGCGGCCGCGCCCCAGCGGATGCGCGCGATCGTGCGCTCCACGCCCTTCGCTTCGAGAAGCAGGCCCTCGCTCATCCGGCCGGTCAGACTACCCGAGCGCCAGCGCGATGACGCCCCCCACCATGAGGATCGCCGCGATCGATCTCTTTCCGATATCCGCCTCGGCGAGCGTTCGGGCCCCGAGGAGCACGCCGAAGAGGATCCCGATCTCCCGCGCCGGCGCGACGTAGCTCACGGGGCTGATCGCGAGGGCGGTCAGCACGAGGATGTAGGCCAGCGGCGACAGCGAGGCGACGGCGAACGCGGCGGTCCGGTTCGCGCGCCACTCCGCCTTCACCTCGGGCCACCGCGACAGGGCGGCCGGGGTGAGGATCACCGCCCGGAACACGTTCGCGCCCCACTCATACACCACTGGGGGGATGAGCAGCACGCTCACCGCCCGTTTGTCCCAGAGCGTGTACGTCGCGATCGTCACGCCGGTGAGCAGCGCGTAGCCGACGGCCGCGCTCACGCCGCGCTCCCGCAGTTTGCGCGGATCGCCGGTGAGCACGAAGACGCCCGCCGCGATGGCGACAGCGCCTGCGATCGCGAGCGGCGTCGGGCGCTCGCCGAAGATGAGGATCGCCGCGATGGTCGCGAGGACCGGGCCGGTGCCGCGTGCGAGCGGGTACACGATCGAGAGGTCGCCGGCGCGGTAGCCGCGCTGCAGGAAGATGAAGTACGCGACGTTCAGCGCGCCGTTGACGAACATCCAGAGGACGTCGATCGGTCCGATCGTGGCTCCGGTGATGAGGAGGACCGCGATCGCAATGGGCGCATAGAGCGGGATCGCAAGCGCGAGCGCGAGCCAGAGGAACGGCGCGCCCCCACCGGCACGTTTCGCGAAGAGGTTCCAGGTCGCGTGCGCCACGGCCGACGCGAGGACGAGCGCGAGCGCGAAGGTCGTCACCGCCGGCTCGCGAGCGCGGTGCGGAGCGCAGCCTTGAACGGCGCCGGTCGCGCCTCGACCACTTTGACATCGTCGCAACCGACCCAGCGCGCCGCCTCGACGAGCGCCCGCGCGATCTGCGCGGCAGCTTTGGGCTCGCCGCTCACGCGCTTCGCCAGGAGCGTCGTCCCGCTCCGGCCTGGATCGACGCGGCCGACGAGCTTCCCACTCGCGAGCACCGGCATCACGAAGTACCCATGAATGCGATCGGGCGCGGGAACGTACGCCTCGAACTTGTGCGCGTACCCGAAGATGCGCGCCGTGCGCGGCCGGTCCCAGATGAGCGAGTCGAATGGCGAGATGAGCGTCGTGCGATGGGTGCCGCGGATCCCCGCGCCGAGCGCGCGTAGCGCCTTGGGCGAGGCCCACGCCTCATCCGTCCAGCCACGCACCGTGACCGGGACGAGCTTCGCCCGTTCGATGGCCGCGCGCGTGTCCGGCAGGCTGACCCCCATCCAGCCGAAGTAACCACGTAGGTCGCGCAGGGTCCCAACGCCGAGACGGTCCGCCGCGAGCCGGATGAGCGTGGCGTGACACGTCGGATCGTCCTCGTGGATCGCGCGCAGGCGCGCGGGCACCGCCCGCTCGGCGAGGTCATAGACCCGCCGCCAGGCCTGTCGCTCGACGCAGACGACCTCGCCGATCGCAAGGAGCCGCTCGAGCGCGATCTTCTCCGCCGACCAGTGCCACCAGACGTTCTCCGGCCGCGGCGCCTTGCTCCGCGAGCCGCCGAGATCCGTGGCGGTGAGCGGTCCGCGCGACTTCAGTGCGGCGAGCATCTCGCGCATCGCGCGCTTCTCCGGAGGGCGGCGGGGATGGATCCGCCGCTCGCTGAGCCGGCGACGCGCGGCGAAGTGCGGCCACAGCTCGATCGGGACGATGCAGTACGCGTGGGCGATCCCCTCGAAGGCGCGCGCGGGTCTACCCCAGTACGCGGATTCGATCTCGGTGCGGCTGACCCGACCGAGTCGGGCGTACGCGACGAGCTCGTGCGACCGCGCGAGCACCGAGATCGTGTCGAGCTGAACGGCGCCGACGCGCTTGAGCATCGAGCGGACGTCGGGGTCGGGCGGGCCGATGAAGCCCTGTGCGTGCAGCGCGAGCGTGCGCGCCTCGACGGTGGTGAGCTCGATCTCACCGCGGCCTTTGGCCGCGTCCGCTGAAGGCTCCGTCACGCCTGGCGCGTGTACCAGGTCGCGCGGTAGAGCGTGCGGAACCCGAGATCGTGAAGGTTGTGGCCGCTCGGCGAGTCCGGGTCGGTCTGCGAGATGAAGATCCGTCGGCCGCGGCGCAGGCCCTCCCTCACGCGGGCCGCGATCAGTGCGTGCTGGATGCCCTTGCCGCGGAACCGCGCGAGCACGCTCCCCGAGTAGCAGCCCGCGACCTGCTCGGTGAGGACAAGCTGCCCGGTGCCCGCGTCCTGCCCATCGATCGACGCGATGAAGCCCGCGCCTCGCTCGCCGAGCGCGCGCAGCGACGCGACCGTGAGGTCGACGAAGAACCGACCGAGCTCGCTATCGGCGGCCATGTCGAATCCGTCGCGCACGAGCTCGCCGAAGTGGGTGTGCTCCGCGGGCGAGATCTTCCGCACGGTCGCGCCCGTGGCCCGCGCCGGAGGCTCCCGATCGGACTCGAGCCCGTGGGCCTGGAGCCCGTGCTCCGACTTTGCGAAGCCGGCGCGCTCGAGCGTCGCGACGAGCCCTTCAGGCGTGATGCCTTCGTAGACCTCGACGTTGCACGTCTTCCCGCTGTAGTGCGCGACGATCGTGTCGAGCCCGCGCTCGTCGAGGGGAGCGAGCACGCCGGCGCCGATCACGCGATTGAACAGCGGGTGATCCCAGACCCGGCACGTCGAGCAATTGAGGCCCGCCACGGTCTCGAACGACGTGCCGTAGCGCGCCGCGACCGCTGGATCGCCGGCGACGAAGGCCCGGTTCCCCGCGATCTGATTCTCGAGCTCGAGCCGCATGAGCTCCGCGTCCGAGGTCATGCGAGCCGGCGGAGGGTCCGGCGGACGAGCTCGCGTGCGAGCGGGACCTTGTAGCCGTTGTCCTTCAATGGCTCCGCCTTCTCGAGCGCGGTGTCGGCCGCGGCCTCGCAGGCAGCGTCGTCGAGCGCACGCCCTTCGAGGAGCTTCTCCGCATCGCGCGCGCGCCACGGCACGGGCGCGACGCCGCCGAGCACGATGCGCGCGTCGCGCGCGACGCCGCCGATGATCTTGACCGAGACCGCGACGGACACGAGCGCGAAGCTCCAGGTCTTGCGCTCCATCGCCTTCTCGAACGCGCCGCGCCGCGCGATCGCGTTCTCCGGCACGCGCACCTCGAGGATGAGCTGGTCCGGCGTGATCGCATGCTCGCGGCGGACTCGGCCGTGCGGCGTGACATAGAGGTCGCTGAGCGGCATCGTGCGCGATCCGCGGGCCCCGGTCAGGGACACCGTGGCGTCGTACGCGATGAGGGCCGGCGCGAGATCCGACGGCGCGACCGCGACGCACTCTTCGGCGCCGATGATCGCGTGCTGCCTGTTGTCGCCATCGACGGCGAAGCACCGTACGCCGCCCTTCAGCCAGCACGGGTAGGCCTCGTCGCGGAAGTACCAGCAGCGATTGCGCTGCAGGAGGTTCCCGCCGACGGTCCCCATGGTCCGCAGCTGCGTCGTGGCAGCGGGCCGCAACGCCTCGCCGACGATCGGCATGAGCTTCGCGAGCTCGGCGGAGGTCTCTAGCTCGACGAGCGGCACGAGCGCCCCGATCCGCAGTCCCTTGCCCTTCGTGCGAGCCCAGCCGCGGAGCGGCTCGAGGCCGCGGATGTCGACGATCCGCTCCGGCGACGCGATCCCGTCCTTCATCAGGCCGAGGAGGTCCGTGCCCCCGGCCATCACCGTGGCGCCGCCACGCGCGAGCTCGAGGGCCTCGGTCACGGCCTTCGGCCGCGCGTACGCGAACGGTTTCATTTGTTCATCACCGCGGCCTACGGCCGCGTCCGCTGAGGGCTCTGAAGATTCAGCGCTTCCAGCACCCGCTGGCGGGTGATCGGCGCGGTCCGAACGCGCACGCCGACGGCGTTCGCGACCGCGTTCGCGATCGCCGCGGGCAACGGGATGATCGGTGGCTCGCCGAGTCCCTTCGCGCCGATGTTGTTCGCCTTCGGGTCGGCTTCGTCGATGAACCGCACCGTGATCTTCGGCACGTCCCGTACGGTGGGGACCTTGTAGCCCTCGAGGTTCCCGTTCACGACGCGACCGGTCGGCCGGTCGACGACGCGCTCCTCGCTGAGCACGAACCCGAGCCCCTGGATCACCCCGCCTTCGACCTGCGAGCGCGCGAGCAGCGGGTTGATGACGCGCCCGATGTCGTGGACCGCGACGACGTGCTCGACGAAGACCTCGCCGGTGCGGGTGTCGACCTCGACCTGCGCGAAGTGCGCGCCGAACGTCTTGAGCGACACCCCCTCCGGATTCGGGAACCGCGAGCCCTTGCCGATCACGGTGAAGTCCTTCACCTGGCCGAGGACCTCGGCGAGCGGCGTCCGGTGCCCCTTCCCGATCACCGAGCCGCGCTCGACGCGCAGCTCCGTTGCTCCGACCTCGAGCAGCCCGGACGCCGCGTCGAGCAGCTGCATGCGCGCGTCCTTCGCCGCGAGCCGCACGGCCGGTCCGACCGAAGCGACGGTGAGCGAGCCGGCCGAGATCGGCGCGTACTGGTTGTTCGTGTCGCCGAGCTCGACGCGCACGTCGCCGACCTCGAGCCCGAGCTCCTCGGCGACGATCTGCGCGAGGACGGTGCGGGTGCCGGTGCCGATGTCCTGCGTGCCGCAGCGCAACACCGCGGTGCCATCCGGATTGAGGTGCACGGTCGCGTAGGCCGGCGGCAGCCCGCTGCCGCCCCAGAGCTGCGACGCCATCCCGTAACCGCGACGCCGGTGCGGCGCGCTGCCGCGCGTGCCCTCGGGCTTGCGATGGCCCCAGCCGATCTCCTTCTCCCCGACGTCGTAGCAGGCCGCGAGCCGCTTCAGCGAGTAGCGCAGGCCGGTCACCGGATCGGCGCGCGACGCGATGTGCCGCCGGCGCAGCGCGAGCGGATCTTCGCCCATGCGATCGGCGAGCTCGTCGATCGCCTGGTCGAGCGCGAAGGTGCCCTCGACGTAGCCAGGCGCGCGGAACGACGCGAGCGCGCCCAGGCTCGTCACGACCTTGTACGAGCGCGTCCGCAGATTTGGGATGTCGTACAGGCCATTCGTCGGACCGGTCGGGTCGGCGACCCAGCGGCCCTGCCCGGCATTCGACCACGACAGGTGCTCGATCGCGTGGATCTTCTTGCCGCGCGCGGCGATCCGCACGGTCTGGTACGTCGCGGACCGATTGCCCGCCGCGAGGTTCTCCTCGTCGCGGGTCAGGACGCAGCGCGCCGGCGCGCCGAGCTGCCGCGCGAAGAGCGCGGCGATGATCGTGTACTTCCCCGCCCCACCTTTGGAGCCGAAGCCGCCACCCATGTAGTCACACAGCACGCGGATGTCGGCGTACGGGATCCGGAGCGCGGTCCGCAGTCCTTCTCGCACGCCGAACACGTGCTGCGTCGATTCCCAGACCGTCAGCTCGTCGCCATCCCAGCTCGCGACGGCGCCATGCGTCTCGAGGCTGTTGTGCAGCTGGGTCGAGGTGCGGTACGTCGCCTCGACCACGACGCTCGCGCCGGCGAAGGCACGCTTGACGTCGCCACGATCGAGCTTGCCTGACTCGGTCACGTTGCCTTTCTCGTCGAGGCGCGTCGCGTCGTCGCGCATCGCCTCCTCGAGATCGGGGACGAACGGCAGCACCTCGTACTCGACCTCGATCAGGCGGATGGCCTCGGCGGCGATCTCCTCGGTGATCGCCGCGACCGCCGCGACCTCGTCGCCGACGAAGCGGACCTCTTCGCGGAAGATCGTCTCCTCGCCGCGGAACGCGGCCTTCGGCGCGTTGAACCGATGCAGCACGGCGCGCACGCCGGGGAGGGCCTCGGCGCGACTCGCGTCGATGCGCCGGACCCTCGCGCGCGGATACGGGCTCCGCAGCACGCGTACGTGCAGCATCCCCGGCAGGTAGACGTCCTGGGTGTACCGCGCGCGGCCGGTGACGCGGGCGATGCCGTCGACGCGCGTTTGTCGCCGGCCGACATGGGTCAGACCCGCGTCGCTCCCCCATGCCGCGAGATCCTTGCCATCGACGAGCGCGGTCTCTTCGCTGATGGTGCCCTCGAATTCGGCCTTCGTCCGGACGACCTTGATGCTCATCGGCCGGAGCCCGCCTTCGCCGCGCTCAGCGCCGCCGCGACGATGTTCGGATACGCCCCGCAACGACAGAGGTTGCCGCTCACGGCGCGCAGCACGTCCTCGCTCGTGGGCCGCGGGACGCGCTCGAGGAGCGCGACGCACGACATGATCTGACCCGGCGTGCAGAACCCGCACTGGAAGGCGTCGTGCTCGATGAACGCTTCCTGGACCGGATGCAGCTTTCCGTCGCGCGACAGCCCCTCGACGGTGCGCATGCTCTTCCCTTCACATGCGACCGCGAGCGTCATGCAGGAATAGACGGGCTCGCCATCGAGGAGGATCGTGCACGCGCCGCACGTCCCTTCGTCGCAGACGCGCTTCGCGCCGGTGAGCCCGAGGGTCTCGCGCAGCGTGTCGAGGAGCGTGCGATGCGGCGGGACGTGCACCATCACGGCATCGCCGTTGACCGTGAACGCGACGTCGACCGCCCCGGGACCGATGAACTGCGGCGCCTTGGGCATGGCGCCATGCTAGGGAAAGCCCATGGATGACGATGCGCTCCTTGCGACCGCGCTGGACGGCCTCGACCGCCGCTACGACCTGGAGCGAAAGCGGCGGCGCGAGCCGGAGCTCAACGAGATCCTGAAGGAGTTCGTCGCTCGCCTCCGCGCCGCATTCGGATCCCTCGAGGCGGTGCGCGGCAAGCGGATCCTCGATCTCGCGTCCGGGTCCAACAGCAGCCGTTCCCCGAAGACGCGCCGGCGCACCGCGCTGTTCGAGCCCTGGTTCTCGCGCCTGCTCGTCGAGCTCGGCGCGGACGCCGTCGCGATCGACCTCGGCGATCTCGAGGGAGAGGCGTTCGAGCACCATCGCGTCGACCTTGGGGCGACCGGCGCGCTCGACGTGCTAGAGGATGCGAGCTTCGACGGCGTGCAGGACAGCCGGCTCTTCGGCTCGCCCGAGTTCCTTGCCGCATACCCCGGCCCGGAGCATCGGGCGCGCGTGAAAGCGGAGCTCAAGCGGCAGGAGCGACGGCTGCTGCGGCCAGGCGGCGTGCTCATCCACAGCGACGAGCCGTGACGGTTCGCGTCCCTATGATGCGAGCGAGATCCGCGCGAGGGGATGTCCCATGACGATCAAGCGTGTTGGCGTCGTCGGCTTCGGATTGATGGGCTCGGGCATCGCGCAGGTGTGCGCGCAGTCCGGCTACGACACGGTGGTGCGTGAGGTCGCCCAGCCGCTCCTCGAAAAGGGCTTCGGTCGCGTCGATTCCTCGCTCGCCCGCATCGTCAAGGGCGGGAAGATGACCGAGGACGACGCCAAGGCCGCCCGGGGTCGCATGCGCGGCACGACGAACCTCGAGGACTTGAAGGATTGCGACCTCATCATCGAAGCCGTCGTCGAGCAGATGGACGCCAAGAAAGAGGTCTTTGGCACGCTCGACCGCGTCTGCCCCGAGACGACGATCTTCGCCTCGAACACCTCGAGCCTGACGATCGTCGAGATGGCCGCGACCACGAAACGGGCAGATCGCTTCGCCGGTCTGCATTTCTTCAATCCGGCTCCGATCATGCCGCTCGTCGAGATCGTCCGCGCGCTCACGACGAGCGACGCGACGATCGCGACGCTCCGCGAGTTCGTGACCTCGCTCGGGAAGACCGGCGTCGTCTGCAAGGACTCGCCGGGCTTCATCGTGAACCGGCTCATGGTCCCGTACCTCCTCGGCGCGATCCGCGCGCTCGAGCAGGGCGTCGCGACGGTCGAGGAGATCGACACGGCGGTCAAGCTCGGGCTGCGCCACCCGATGGGCCCGTTCGAGCTCATCGACTACACGGGCCTCGACATCAACCTCCACGTCGCGAACGTGTTCTTCGACGAGTTCAAGGACCCGGCGGTCGCGCCGCCGGCGCTCCTCAAGCGGATGGTCCTCGCCGGCCGGCTCGGCCAGAAGGTCGGCCGCGGCTTCTACGAGTACGACGAGAAGGGGCAGAAGAAGCCACCATCGACGCCAACGAGATAAGCAAGCTTGCTTCGCCTGCCGGCGAAGTAGAAGCGACCCGGAAGGCCGGGCTCTGGAGCGCGATCGCCGGCGTCGCGCAGCTCGGGATCGTCGCGTTCGGCGGGCTCGCGTACCCGATCTACGACGTGCTCGTCGCGGTGGGCTACGGATTCCTCCTGCCGGGCGTCGCGGTGCTCCATGTACGCCACGCGGCGGTGCGGCAGAGCGGCGCGATCCTGGCGACGATCGCCGGCGCCGCGGTCGCGACCGTCGGCCTCGCCGGATCGGCGAACCTCGACGTCCGGCCGGCCGCGCTGTTCGTCCTCGGGCTCTGGTGGTGGACGATCGGGAAGATGTGGGTCGAGACCGGCGTGATGCCGCGACCCTTCGGGATGGCGACCGCCGCACTCGGGGTCCTCGCGTTCGTGCTCGTGCCTCTCGAAGCCTTCTCGCCGTTCTTCCTGTCGGCGATGCCGCGCTCGCTGGCCGACGCGATCGCGCAGCCGTACTTCAGCGCGGCGCACCTGCTGCTCGGCCCATGGCTGCTCGCGCTCGCCTGGACGTTCGCGCGCAAAGCATCGCTCGCGGCGTAACCTCGCGTCATGCGCGCGCTCGTGATCCTCGACGGTGACCTGCTCGGGAGCGACGCGTGGCTCGCCGGCCTCGCGAAACGCGCGGACGTCGTCATCGCCGCCGATGGTGGCGCGACGAAGCTCGCGAAGGCCGGGCGGCGCCCGGACCTCGTCATCGGCGACATGGATGGCGTCACCGCTGACGCCCAGCGTGAGCTCGAGCGAGCGGGCGCGAAGCTCGAACGGTTCCCGACGGAGAAAGACCAGACCGACGGCGAGCTCGCTCTCGACGCGGCCGTGAAGCGCGGGGCCGACGAGATCCTGGTCGTCGGCGCGTTCGGCGGCCCGCGGCTCGATCACATGGCCGGGAACCTCATGCTCCTGGCACACGAGGACTTCGCGGCGATCGACGTGGCCCTCGTGACCGAGCGCGCGACGTTCCGCTCGCTCCTCGGGCCGGGCATCCTCGAGCTCGAGGGCGCGGCCGGTGACTGGGTCACGCTCGAGCCGCTGTCCGAGATCGCGCGCGGCGTGGCGACGGACGGACTTCGGTACCTCCTCCGCCACGAGGACCTCGTCCGTGGATCCACGCGCGGGGTCAGCAACGAGCTCACGGGATCGCGCGGCAGCGTCGAGGTCGGTGACGGGCTCCTGCTCGTCGCGGTCACGACACGCCGGTCGGTAGCATCACGCTGATGGCGGTGAAGACCGGCGCCAAGACGCGCCACGAGGCGCTCGGCCTCACGCTCGACGACGCGAAGGGCATGTACCGCGCGATGCTCCTGACGCGGATGCTCGGCGAGCGGATGATGCAGATGAACCGGATGGGCCGAGCGGCGTTCGTCGGCGTCGCCGACGGCCACGAGGCCGCGGAGGTCGGATCGGCGTGGGTCATCCGACGCGGCCACGACTGGGTGCATCCGTACTACCGCGACGTCGGCGTCGCGCTCGTCCTCGGCCAGACCGCGAAGGACCAGTTCCTCGGTGTCTTCGCGAAGGCCACTGACCCGAACTCCGCGGGCCGGCAGGTGGTGAACCAGTTCAGCTCACCCGAGGCGAACATCGTGACCGGATCGGTCTGCATCGCGACGCAGTTCCCGCAGGCCGCGGGTATCGCGCTCGCGATCAAGGTGCGCAAGGAGGACCGCGTCGTCTTCACGTACGGTGGCGACGGCGCGACAAGCCCCGGCGACTTCCACGAGGCCGTGAACTTCGCGGCGATCCACAAGCTCCCGGTCGTGTTCGTCATCGAGAACAACCTCTTCGCGATCTCGACGCCGGCCTCGAAGCAGATGAGCGTGCCGAACGTGGCCGATCGCGCGAAGGGTTATGGCATCCCGGGCCTCATCGCCGACGGCACCGACGTGTTCGACGTGTACGCGAAGACGAAGGAGGCCGCCGACCGCGCCCGGCGCGGCGAGGGGCCGAGCATCGTCGAGGCGAAGTGCTACCGCTACCAGCCGCACAGCTCCGACGACGACGACTCCCGGTACCGCTCGAAGGATCTGTTGAAGGAGTGGCAGGCCAAGGATCCGGTCGACAAGGGCCGCGCGTACCTCCTCTCTGTCGGCGTGGCCGGCGCCGAGCTCGATGCGATGCGGGCGGAGATCGCCACCGAGATCGAGCG
>WNFM01043764.1_pt4 | contig 17034 bp, 11 predicted proteins | sample 5400271 | NCBI WGS metagenome assembly WNFM01 (sample SAMN13153352, study PRJNA577476) | soil metagenome | isolation source: 60 cm saprolite on Douglas fir-dominated hillslope | place: USA:California | collected 2013-09-17 | reverse complement strand
CCCCTAGGTGAACTTCGAAGGTTCCAGCTTGCAGTAGCGAAAGCCGAAGCTGATCACCTGGTCGTTGGCGAGGTTGGCGTTGTGGGTGAGCTTGACGACGATCGTCTGGGCCTTGGTCTTGTTGCCGGCCCCCAGCGCCTTGGCGGCCTCTTCGAAGAGGCTGGCCTCGGTCTTGACGTAGGCCAGCCACTTGCCGAGCTTGGCCGTGTCGGCGGGGGGCTGGGGCACCGCCCCCAGCTGGGCGTAGGCCTGCTTCAGGGCCGCCGCCGCCTTTGAGAACTGGGCCCCGGCCAGCTTAAGCTTGCCCGCCTTGACCTCCGCCCGCACCCCCTTGAGGATCTTTTCGTTGGCCTGGGTGTTGGCCTTGCAGATCGGTTCGACCGCGGCCTTGTAGGAGTCGCGGGTGACTTCTTCGGCGGCGGCCAGGGAGGCGCCGGTGAGCAGGAAGGCGAGGAGGGCGACGGTCAGGAGCTTCATCGGGTTTCCTTGGATCGGTGGTTTGGCCTCAGGGAGAGGGGGTGCAGGGGCGGGCGACGTCGCCGGCGACCTTGGTCCCGTCGACGAAGGTAAATTCGCCGTGGGCGAAGAGCGAGCCGCTCGGACAGCTTGCCAGAAGCAGGCTCTTTTTCTGGTGCCGGTAGGCCCAGGTCTTGTGGACCGTCGCTTCGAAGGAGGTCAGCGAGCCCTGGCCGCCGACGATCGTCGGGATCTGAATCAGGGCCTGGGTGCCGTATTTGCCGTGGGCGGGGGAGATCACCCCGGAGGTGACGAAGGTGGTCGGGGCGGGGACGTTGGCGTGGACGTGGAAGATCAGCACCGGGTCGGCGCCCTTGGGCTGGCCGTTGAAGACCAAGAGCGGCCCGGAGGCGTTGAAGGGGGCCTGTTCGGGGAAGGCGATCTCGGCGCTTACCTTGCCCGTCCCCACCAGGGCCGCCCCGCAGACCGCCCTGGCCTGGGCGGTCAGGGTCGACTGCAGCTGGGCGGGGCTGCAGGTGGGCAGGCCTTTGGTGTAGATGTGGCCGTGGCGGTCGAACTGCAGGGCCAGGGCCTTCAGGGCGGGGACGTGGGAGCCGTCGGCGGTCTTGATCTGGCCACTGACCTTGAGCGTGATCGGCGCCGGGGCGCTCTTCGGCAGCTTCCTCGGGCTGACCGAGCCGTCGATCGTGACGATCAGGTTGCCGGCGCGGACGGTGTCGCCCAGGGCCGAGGAGGCGAGCAGGGCGATCAGGGCCAGGGCGGCGGCGCCCAGCCCCAGCTTTGCCTTGAACTTGGGCCCTGCCTTCATCCCTGCCTCCTCCTCGATCATCACCTGCCCCTGACCTTGCAGTTGCGCACCAGCTTGGCCGAGAGGGTGGTGCCGCCTTCAAAGACGTAGGAGGCCTTGGCGAAGGGGAAGCTCGCCAGGGTGAAGCCCGCCGGTGCCGGGCAGGAGGCTTCGGCGTAGCTGCGCTTCTGGCCGTGGTAGGTGTAGGTGGCGCCGAGGGAGAGGTCAAAGGCGGAGATGTAGCCGTATTCGGAGGCGATCTCGGGCAGGGTGCCCACCAGCTTGGTGCCGAAGGTGCCCTTGGTCTTTTGGACTTCGAAGACGATCACGTAGGTGAGCGGCAGGGGCGGGCCCGATTCGACCTGGGCGAAGACCGCGGGGTGCCCTCTGTAGGTGCCGTTGAAGGCCAGGAGCAGGCCGTTGGAGGCAAAGGCGCCCTGGCCGGGGAGGGAGACGCGGGAGGTGACGTTGCCGTGGCCGATCAGGGCGGCGCCGCAGGCCCGCTTGGCGGCGGCGGCGGAGACCGAGCCCAGCTTCGCCAGCGAGCAGCGGGCCAGGCCCTGGGCCTGGATCTTGCCGTTGGCGTTGATCTCCAGGACGATCTCGGTCAGCTTCGGCGGCGCGGTGCGGTCGGTGGTCTTGATCTTGCCGCCCATCTGGACCGAGACCGGGGCGGTTTGGGAGCGGGGCAGGCGCTGGGGGGAGATGCCGCCGTGAAAGGAGGCGATCAGGTTGCCCTTCTGGGCCTGCTCTGCCTGGGCGATCGCGCCCAGGCAGAGCAGGGCGGTGGCGGCCAATGCCGCCGCCCCGAGCGCGGTCTTCTTGGAGGCGGTCTTCATCTGGGCGGCGCCTAGCGAAGGAGTGCGTAGGCGCAGAGGTAGTGGCCGGGGGAATCGACCGACTGCTCGGTGATCGCGCCGGTGCCGTCGAGGACCACGGTGCGGTAGTTGACCCCGGCGGTGTTGGCGTAGTAGGAGTCGGTGAAGGTGTGGTTGTTGCCGATCCCGGTGCCGAGGTTGAGCACGCCGCGGACCGAGTAGAGCGCCAGCGGGCCGGGCAGGTAGCCGCCCCGGGCGGCGCAGGCGTCGGCGGCGGCCTTGACGTTGGCGACTTCGGGGCCGGGGGAGGAGTCGAAGCAGGTGCCGCGGACCAGGGTCGTGGCGGCCGGGCAGGAGGCGGAGTGGCCGCCGACGGTCGAGGCGTTGCCGGCGGAGGCGGCGGAGGTCGCCTGGGGGACCACTCCGAGGGCGGCGATGTTGATGTCTTCGCCGGTCAGCGAGTTCTTGGCGACCTTGGCGCCGTTGACGGCGTTGTTGGCGATCTTGCCGGTGGTGACCGCCTTTGACTTCAGCTGGCGGGTGCCGACGCTGTTCTTGCCGAGGGCGGCGTAGGCGGTGCCGGTGAGGGCGCAGACCAGGGCGAGGACCGCGACGACCATCGCCGGGCTGGGCCGGCCGAAGTGCTTCTTGTTCGGTGCTTGGTGCATCTCACTCCTCCGCTTCTAAGTTTGCGGGCCCCGGACAAGGAACCCCTCTGCGCATAAAAAGACTCGGTTGTCTGACTCTAACGTCGAGCGTGATGGCGGTGCTTCTTGGCCCTGGGCGAGCCTTTCGGGCAGGCGGTCTTCGCCGCCACCCTCTGGGTCAGCCTCTTGCCGTTTTGGGCGCTGTATTCGACCGTGGTGAGGGCCGGGGCGGCGCAGAGGTCGCGGGTGTTGACCAGGTAGCCCTGTTTGGCGCCGAAGAGGGTGAGGCGGAAGTGGCCGATCGGGGCGTCGGGGACGACCGGGACCACGGTCTTCAGGTGGCCGCCCTTGACCGAGGAGGACTCGGCTTCGGGGACGATCGTCACCTGGCCGGCCAGGATGAAGGCCAGGTGGGGCAGTTTGCCGAAGCCCGAGACGGCGTAGGCGGGGCCTTCCAGGGGCCTGTCGAGCAGGGGCGTTTCGGTCGAGACGGTGCCGATCGCCTGGCGCCCGGCGCAGTGTTCGGCCGCCAGCTGGGCCCTGGAGCAGATGTTGCCGAGGTGGCGCTGGTCGATCGCGAAGGCCTTCGGCAGGGTGACCGCGACCGATTTGACGTTGGCGTCTCCCGGGCGGGTGCGCAGGTCGAAGCGCATGCTCGGGTCCTGGGAGCGGGGGGTCTGGGAGCGGCCGCCGAGCTGGGTGATCGTCATGTGGGGCTTGAAGGGGAGCCTGGCGCAGTTGACTACCTGGAAGTAGGAGGAGAAGTCGGCCACCGTGCCCTGGTCGCCGATCCCCTGGCTCTCGACCGTGAAAGCCGAGCAGTTGGTCGGGTTGATCGTGAATTTCGGCCTGTCGATGTTGACCCGGATCGAGCGCATCCGGATCGGGATGCCGCCGATGATCGAGGGGACGGTGTCGGAGACCGCTTCCACCTGGGCGGTCAGGGGGTCGATATGCAGGGCCACCCTGACCACCACGGTGCCGTAGTCATAGGGGCCGGCCAGGGCAGGGGTCACCGCAACCAGCGAGAGCGGGGCGCCCTTGAAGGGACCGGCCAGGTACATCTTGCCGACCGCGTGGAAGGGATGGTTGCCCGGGCCGGCGGCGACGTTGGTGGTGCCGACCTGGCTCGAGGCGGGGCAGCTGGGGGTCGCCTGCTCGACGCGGCCTGGGGTTGCGGCCGCCTGAACGATCGCCGCCTCCGGGCAGTAGCCGATCCCGCGCAGGTCGCCGGTGAAGCCGGGCGGCATCTTGAAGTTGAGGTCGCCGAGGAACTGGTCGCCGTCTTCGCGGTCGAGCTTGAGGATGAAGCTCGAGAATTCGCCCGAGACCGGGTTCGAGGTCCCTGCTACCAAGCGCGGGTGGAAGGGCCGCGTAAGGCCAGGGCAGGCCGTGCTATTGGGGCCCGCGGTGATGCCGACGATTGGCCTCGGGTGTTGCGGCGAGAGCGTCCCGTTCCAGGGCACCATTTCCGAGTCCGCGCCGTAAAGCCGGCAGCTGGTGGGCGTCGCCATCAGGCCGCGATCGGACGCGAACAGATGCAGGTCGAACTCCTGGAAAGGAACCTGCGGCAGGTCCGTGACGCTCATTGTCAGCTGCCCGGTTTCCGGATCGGGGTGAATGGAGGCGACCAACTTGGCGTGAATGCCGAAGCCGTCGAAGACCATGAAGGCCCTGTACTGGTTTCCGGGCAGCGGTTCGCCGATATAGACAGAACCGACCAGGGCCCCTTCGAGGGCTGGCGTGTGGACTTCCATCGTGCCGATCTTCGAGCTGTCGGGGCAGTTGCCGGGCCGGCTGCTGCCGAACCCAGCCTCGGCCGCGGTGCACGAGGTCTGGCCGTCGGCGGCGTCGGGGTTGATCGTCAATCCCTGGGGCAGGGTCAGCGTTGCCGTGCGGAGCTCCGACTGCGAGGGCGCGGTGCCTTCCAGGAACTGCTCGGCCTTCAGCTGGACGTCGAGGCCCGACGGAGCGTCTGCTTCGCCCGTGGTAAGGCCGAGCCTGAAGACCGGGTCGAACTTCTGTTTGTCGCAGCCCGTGGTCTGCGGGTAGAAGGCCGTCGCTTCGGCGGCGTTGCCGGGATCCTGGTAGCTGAGGACTTCCAGCGAGACCGGCAGTTTTTCCCCGGTGCAGACGCTGGGGTTGTTGAGGAACGGGCGGACGGCTTCGCCCGCACCCGCATAGGGCAGCGTCAGACATCCCGTGTTGAGGACGCCCGGGCAGTTCGACGGAGCGCCCGGTTCGCCCGGGTAGAACCTTTCGGGGTCGTGGGTGGATTCGGCTGGGAATCCCCAGACCGTGAGCTGCGCATAGCGGAGCGGGATTTCCTGGGAAATCCCGCTCACCGCCATCCGCAGCCCATAGTCGGTATTGCTGCGCACGCCGATCGGGATGATGATCGGACGGTTGACGATCGGCGCGACGAAGGCAAGGCGCGCCGATTCGTCTTCACTGACCCTCTCCATGTTGTAGACGGGCGCGGTGCCGAGCACGTAGTTTTCATTGCCTTCGTAGTCTGCGATGAGACCGATGGTGCCCACCTGGGTGGCGGTGCCGCAATCGTTGACGACGAAGTCGGCCGACCGGCATTTCCGTACCGCGCCCGGATTGCCGAACACACCCTCCGGTAGGTTCACGACCACGTCTTTGGCGACTTCGGGATGGTTCGGTTCAGCGAGGCGAATCGCCGCGGTCAGGTCGGGATGGCCCCCCGCCTGCGAGTTGCTGGAGCTGACAGAGAATTCTTCGATCGGCGGACTCGCGGCCGCCGGTGCCGCGAGTACCGCGGCGAGGGCCACGCTCGCCAAGAGAGCGCCAATCGCCTGCCTGCTCATCCTCATTGTCTCCTTGCTCATCGTGTTCTCAGCCGTGCCGGCGGGTCGTCGAGGGGCGCTTGCCGTTGTGCTTCTTGTGGTGGCGCTTCACGCACTTGCCGTGGCGGCGGACGAAGTCCTTACGGCAGGACTTCACGGTGCTGACCGCAAAGGGGCTCGCCTGGCTCGGGACCTGCGTGTGGATGTCCGGTGGCGCTGGGGACTGGGTTCCGGCCCCGTGGCACTCATCCGACGCCGCGCAGGGGAACGGCGGTCGGTCGTACGGGAAACCACCGCCCGTCCTGGCGTCATAGATCTTGATTGTGCTGCCGTTTTCGTCTTCACGAGCAAGTGTCTCGCGGGTGAAGAAGAAGGCGTCCTTTCCACCTGGCGTCACGGTCATGAGCTTGGAGTCTTCCTTGCTCGCGCCAGTGGAGATCAGCTGGACGGTGCCGTCGTTCCACTCGTATGCGTCCTCTTTTTCATTCGTGTCCCGCAGCACCAGGGTCTCAGTGCTGTTGAAGAAGACGCGACCGTCTTCGGTGAGGCCCAGGCCATAGGCGGGCAGATGCGAGTCGCCGGAGGCGGTGGCGTTGGACGGTGCGCACGAGGCGCATTTCAGCGACCCTGAGGTCGTGTCATAGCGATAGACCTCGAAGTGCCCGGCGTTGGTGTAGCCGGGCTGCAGCGGCAGGGCGGAGCCGAAGAGCGCGAAGTGTCCGTTCGCGGACACCTGGAAGTCTTCGAAGTCATGGACCCCCGCCTGCCGGACCCCGTTCAGCACCGCGCTGTTGTCGATCGGATGGTAGGGGCTCGGTTCGAAGCCGAACTCGACTATCTTCGAGCCGTTGGGCGCGTAAACGTGCTTGCTTGCCGCATTGACGGCGACTCCACGCGAATTGGAGATGTAGGTCGAGCCGAATTTCTGAATCAGGCCGCCGGACGAGGCGTAGCGGGCAATCTGGCTCCCTTCGTTGACATAGAGATCGTTGTTCGCCGCATCGGTGCCGATCGCGTTGGCATTGGTGCTGACCGTCGTTCCGACCACGCTCGGCCCGGCTGCCGAGAAGTCGGGGGCGTTGAAGAGCTGCGCCTTGTTGCTGGAGAAGTCCTTCGCATATACATGTCCCACCTTGTCCGCTGCCGTTTGGCAGGGCAGGATGCCGTTGGGACTGATCGAGGTGACCGTGTAGTCGGCACTGGTGACCGGCGCCGAGCCCGTCGGGAAGAAGCGGAAGATCCGTTCCGACAGGGCGTCGCCGACATATACGGCACCGTTTGACTGATCGACGGAGACGCCGCAGTCGAATCCACCGGTGCTGAAGCTGCCGATGTTTGCCCCGGTCGGCGAGAAGACGGTGATTCCGAATTCATTGGTGGCATAGATGTCGCCATTGAAAGGGCTGCCTGGGGCGTTGTCGACGGCGACCTGATACGTGCCCGAGCCCAATTCGTTTTCGAGCCCCCCGATTTTATTCGTGCCGGCGCCGGGGCCAACGGTGAAATTGTCTGGCGCGCCGGCGGGCGTGAAGCGAGCGATCCTGGTGCCGTTCGCTTCGAAGGCGTAGATATCGCCATTGGAGTTATCGATCACCAGCGACTGGGGGCTGGAGAGGCCTTCGACCAGATTGGCCGTCACGAGTGGATGGTTCGGCGGGGAGGGCGGCGCCTTGAAGGCGCTGGAATCTATCGTCGCGACGAAGTTCGGATCGCCGCCGGGTGCGACCACGTAGAGATTCGCCTCATTTGCTTCGCCTTCGGAGCCGTCGAGCTGCTCAGGGCTGAGGAAGTAGAAGGTGCCGTCTCCCGCGGCCAAACCGGCACCGCCGGCAAATGCAACCGCGCTGCATTTCCCGTTTCCAGAAACTGCATTCGGGGGGGGGGGGGGGGGGGGGGGCAGCTGTCGTCATTGCTGACGGTGCCTCCCTTGGTGGTGATGAGGCGCATGTGCGGGGTGCCGCCGGCATCGACTTCAGTTTCGTAGATGTCAGCGCTTTCGTCGGTGTCGGACAGCAGGTTGTCCTTGGTGGTGAAGAACACCCTGCTGCCGCTTTCGTTCATGCCGTCGAAGAGGACGCCGCTGGTCGTGCCTGGCGTCAGGTCGACCGAGTGCGGCGAGGTGCCGATGTGCATGTAGAGGTGGTAGTAGTCGTTGCCGCCGACCGAGCCGACCTTCTTGCCGATCACGATGCGCGAGCCGTCGTGGGAGATGTCGAGCTCGGCGACTTCGCCGCCGGCGATCGCGCTGCCACCGGGCGTGGTCGAGACGACCTGGGTGCCGCCGTCGGCCAGGTTGCGGTCATAGATCGAGCCGCCGGTACTACCCAGGGGCTCGAATTTGCCGTTGGAGCCAAAGACCAAATGGGTGCCGTCCGCCGACAGCGGTTTGACGACCTGCTGCGACGGGTTGGCGGCCGCTCCGGGGTCGAGAGAGCCCGTCATGCCCTTGACCAGTTCACCGCTGGCGAGGCGCAGCGGGATATTCGTCGTTTCGATCGCGCCGCTCTTGAAGCAGGGATTGCAGATGTCTTCGCCGCCGAATGCCAACTCGCTGAGGCTGGAATCGGTTCCGAGCAACGGCGATCCGAAGGCGCCGTCCTGGGCCATGCCGTTGGCCGGAAGGCCGACGTATTGCGTCGACCAACCGCCATCGCCTCGAGTGGCCACGTAGGGGTCGCGACCGAAGTTGGTCGGATTGCCAGTGACCCCCGGGACCGAACCGGCGTGGACCGAATAGAGAAGCCGGTCCGAGGCCGCCGGCGGCGAGATCAGGGGAGACTGGCCCGGGATCAGATCCGACTCGACGTCATAGCCCCCGGTGTTGGCGGCCGAGACCAGCTCGTAGGCGCGGCAGTCGAGCAACAGCGACGAGCCGGTCTGCTGGCGGACCAGGGCATTTGGGCAGGAGTCGCTGCTCGCATCTTGTGGCGACGACCCTGTAGTGGTAGGTGGTGCCGGGTGTGAGCACACCGCCAATCGTCTTGCTCACGTTCTTGCTTTCCACGGTGCCGAATTTCGGCGAGGACTCCGCCGTCGAGTGTCCGTACGTTTCATCGAGGCCCCATTCCACGTGGTAGCGCGCATAGCCACCGTTGGGGTCGATGGTCGCGTTGAACTGGGCCCCATCCGTACTGACATGACTCACGGTCTCATTAGAGACCAATGGCGGTTCCTGGGGATAGAACTTGACCGGTCCGCCATCGGAGACGTGACCGTTGCCATTTTCCGCCTTGAGCCTGTAGTAGTAGGGGGTGCCCTTATTCAAGCCTGAGATTTCCGCCGTCACCGCGTGATCATTCGAGCCTTCGAACACGTTGCCCTGTTCGCAATTGGCCGTAGACCCGAGGGTCTGCGTGGGATCCCACTCAAAATGACAGTTCGTGGTGGTAACCCCGGCGGCGTTGATCGTGCCGCGAAGCGTGGCTGTGGTTGTCGTAAGGTCCGGAGTCTCGGTGTCGGTGGTGGGCACCGTGATCGGCGCGGAACGGACAAACTTCTCAACATGGCGAACGCCTCCGCCGGAATTCGCCCGGTCGGCGATCCATACATCATGGGTGGTCGGATCTACGGCGATCCCCACTGTCCCAACCCCCAGGCCGTTGAACGAGTGGCCAGGGTCCGCTGAGCCGAAACTTCCCAGCAGGCCGCCACGACTGTCGTATTGCTTCACGGTTCGTCCAATGTTCTGGAGAACGAATACGTCATTGTTGGATTCGTCGACGGCGAAGGTTGGCTGAGAGTTTGTGCCTTCGTGATTCAGCTGGTATATTTCTTCCGCTCCAGGACCGATTTCGGCACCGCCTTGGATTAGTTCTTCCAATGGTTCGTTGCCCACCTTGAATTTGGTAGGTGTCCAAGGGCCGAACTGTTCTGCCGCTGGCTTGACAGCCATGTAGAAATTTCCGGCGGTATCGAATTGGGCATTACACCCTGAAGTGTCGAACACAAGGCCGAGGTTGCTTCGGCCGAGTTGTACTTTGGCTCCAGTTTTCACCCCCGCCGGAGTGAACTGTTCCATTTCGACGTGAGAGTCGAACCCGCTAAGCTGGTCCTCCCAGATGTTTCCTTTAGGGTCGACGGTAGTCCCGCAACTATTGTAGATATTGGGGAGGGGCCAGCCGGGCAAGATACTACCGTTTGCCGCGTAGCCGTTAGCAGCCGAATAGATGTCACCTTCGTGCGGGCCACCAGTGTTGTCGACTGCAATGGGGCCCCCAATTGGAAGCGAATCCGTTCCCGTCGCGGCAAACGGTACGGGCGTGCCATTCTTCGTGAACCTAGTTACATGGCCTCCTTCGCTGACCAAGAGCTGATCATGGGCCTTGTCGTAGGCCAGGTATCCGATTGCTTCAGTAAAGGTTCCGTGTTCTGAGCCGCTGCCGTCGATGTATTCACCGGAATAGACGTAGTTGTACACCTGCTTCGCGGAGGCGGATCCCGCTGTAAAGGCGAGGCTCAACGCGAGCGCCGCGACGATGACGGTCAGTAGGCGGGTCAAGCTCGCTCCTCCCCTGTCTGTTGTGTGGCCGGTCATAGTCCCTGGCACTCTCCTAGCGGTCCCCATCGCCTACCACCCCGCCGTTACATGCCGTAGGAGGTGCCGCCTATGCCGGGCGTGACGCCTGTGGCGCGCCCTGGACTTGCAAGGTGTCTGCAGCGTCATCGCTTTGCTGGTCTGCCTGCCGTTTTGCCCGGTCATCTTTACGCTGGCCAGCTGCGGCGCTTTGCAGAGATTTGCGCTGTTGACCAGCAGGCCCTTCTTGCCGCCGGCGAGGCTCAGGGTGAATGTGCTTACCGGCACGTCTGGCACCGATTCGAAGCTCGTTCTGAGGCGTTCGTGAAGAGTCGATACGCCCGTCGAGTTCGATGTCGATCTGGCCATGCAGCGAGGCGACCAGGTCGGGCAGTTCGTGCGAGGAAGACCGCAGGTACACGGGGCCTTCCAGGGGCTGGCCGATCAATGGCGATTCAGCCTTGGCGGTTCCCAGAATCGAGGAAGGTGGGCAGGCGTGGGCCGCGTACTGGACCCGGGTGCAGGGCGCGTTTATGTGGGCGTTGTCGAGGAAGATCGAGTGCGGCATCGTCACCACCGTGCTGGCGATGTTGGCTTCGCCTGGCTTGGCGGTCAGAGTCGCCGTGAGCGCGGGGTGACCGGTGCGCTTGGTGCCGCCCTCGAGCTTGAGGCCCAGCTTGGGCCCGAACGGGAGGTCCGCGCAGTTGGCCGCCTGGTAGTGCGCGGCCTGATTCGAAACGGCGCCTTCGTCGCCGAGGATCACAGAGGTGACTGAGGACGGATCGCAGTTGGTCGGGTTGAGCGCGAAGCTGGGGCGATCAAGATTGACCTGGATCGAGCGGGCGCGTAGCGGGATCCCTTCGAAGATCTGCGGCAGAGGGTCGGAGACCGTGGTCACCTGCGCGGTGACCGGGTCGACATAGATCGCCGCCCGGACCGCGACGTTGCCGAGGTCGTATGGGCCGGACACGGCCGGGACGACCACGACCAGGCTCAGCGGAGCACCCTTGTAGGGACCCGCAAGGTAGACCTTGCCCGGCACGTATAGAGGATGGTTGCCGGCTCCCGCACCGGTCGTCGCGGTGCCGATCTGGCTGGCGGCCGGACAGGCGGGTGAGGACTGCTCGGCGATGCCGCTGTGGCCGGGAGCCGAGAGCCGCGCGATCGCCGACTCCGGGCAGTAGGGGATGCCCTTCAGAGTCCCCGAGAAGCCCGGCGGCGTCTTCACCGTGAGGCCGGTCAGGTTCTGGTCGCCGTCTTTGCGATCGACCACGACGCTGAAGGGGGAGTGGGCACCGGCGGCGTCGCTGGCAGAGCCGGTCTGGAACGTCGGGTTGAAGGGACGGGGACCGCTCGGGCACGCCGATCCGTTGGGCCCGCCGTTGATGGTGATGAAGCTGGTCGCGTGGCGGGTGCTCAGTTCGGAGTCCCAGGGCACGAATTCGTTGTCGACGGGGAAGGTGCCGCATCTGTCCGGGGTCGCGAGAAGGCCGCGTTCGGACCCGAAGAAGTGGAGGTTGACTTCCTGAATGTTCGCCTGCGGGATGTCGAAGACCGTTGAGAGCTGCCCGGTGGAGGGATCCGCATGAACCGTGCCCGCGAGCTTGACGTGGGTGGCGTAGCCATCGGCGGTGAGGATCAGCCGGTAGGGTTCGCCGGGCTTCGGTTCACCCAGGTAGAGCCCGCCGAAGATCGGCCCCGGCAGCGCGGCGACGTTGACTTCGGTGGTGCCCACCTTCGAGAACTCGGGGCAGGCCGCCGGGAGGAGCGTGCCGATAGAGGTCTGCGCGTCAGAGCAGGAGACCTTGCCGTCGGCGGCGTTGGGGTTGATCGAGAGGCCCTCGGGCAGGGTCACCCTGTTGCGCTTGATCGAAGACGGCGAGGCGCCGTCGGGGTTCTGGGTAAGGGGGGCCCTCAATTCAAGATCGACTCCCGAAGCCGTGTCGGAGCGCGTCGTCGTCGGCTTGACGATCTGGCTGGGGTTGAAGGAGAGCAGCTGGCAGCCGGTCATGCTCGGCCATGGATCTTCGGCGTGAGCGACCCTGCCGTCGTAGTAGCTGAGCTCTGCGGTCGCGGTCAGCGGTTCGCCGCAGGTGGTGGGGTTCTGCAGGAAGGGCGCTGGCGCGACACCCGGAAGAGCGCCGGCACCATTACAGCTCTGACTCTTGGGGGGAATGATCGTTGGCGAGAACATCTGACATTCGTATTTGCCCAGATTGAACCTGTGCGGGTTGTTGACCGCGGCAGCCGGAACCCCCCACAATTCGACGTATAGCTGCTTGAGGGGGAAGCCGGTGAAGATCGGCGATGAGATGGAGTCAAGGCCGTAGTCGGAGTTGGTCCGGCTCGATAGTTCGAGGAAGACCGGCTCGGGAATGAGCGGTGCCAGCGTGCCGAGGAAGCCCGCCTGGTCGGGACGCGTCTCCATGTTGTACAGCGGAGCAATAAACAGTCCTTCGTGAAGCGTGAGGGGCGCCGTGAAGAAGAGCCCGATCTGCGAATCGACGGGGCACTCGTGGATCGCGAGGTCCACCAGCCTGCATTTCGGCGCGACGTGGGGATCGCCGATGAAACCCGCTGGCATATGCTGGGTGACCACTCTGGGAGCCACACATGATTCGTGGCCGCATGGCCCTTCTTCGAAGAACCCGATGTAGCCGGACGCGGTGAATTCGTAGACGAAGTTCAGGTCCGGATGGCCGCCGGCCTGAGTTGTGCTCGGCTTGACCAGGTATTCGGTGAATTCCGGTGTGGGTGAGGTGTCCGCAGAGCTGATCGGCGCGCTCGCGGCCGCAATGGCACAGAGAGCGAAAAGTGACATCGCCGCGGCGATCTTCGACCTGTTGATCACTGCCCGGTTCACTTCGCCCTCCTAGCATTGTTCTTGTGCGCGAAACTCCGCCCCTGCCCGTGTGCCGACCTGTGCCGGTGTCTCAACTTTCGCTTCGAGACGCAGTGCTTTCCGCGCGGCACCTTGCCGCGGCGGCAGCGGATCTGCGGCTTCGTCACCTTTGGCGGCTGAGCGTTGCCGCCGGCGAGGTTCCCAGCCGTGGACACCGGCGGCGGGGTCGGACGCGAGCTGTCGACGCCGTGGCACTCATCGGCGGCGGCGCAGGGGGCCAGCGGCGTGTTGTTCAGGAAGCCGCCGTTGGTGCGGGCGTCGTAGAACTTGACGAAGTTCCCGTTCTGGTCTTCGTCGACGAGCGTGTCGTAGGTCGAGAAATAGACATCGGTTCCATCTCTGCTCACTGACTCGAGGCCGGTATAGACGGAGCTTTCAAAGAGGCCCGTGGCTTCGGCCAGATCCCGCGCGCCGGTGCCGGAGCTGATCAGCTGGGGGTGCCCGTCGACGTACTCGTAGATGTCGTAGATCGAATTGTTCGTGTCGCGGGGGACGAGTGGGTCTTTGGTGACGAAGAAGGCTCGGCCGTCGTTCGACATGAACGGCCCCCCTTCGCTGACCCGCACGTCGAAGGTCGGCGGCAGCCCGGAGGGGTTGCAGGAGGCGCACCGCACGATCCCGCTCCCCGCGTCATAGACGTATACCTCTTTGAATCCCCTGTTGTCGTAGGAGGTCATCTTCGATGCCGTGAGGAAGGCGGCATGGGAACCGTCGTCTGAGATCTGCATGCGATTGATCTTCGTTCCCGGATCGAGCGTGCCCACGAGGCGAACCGTCCCGTTGCGATACAGGTACAGGTTGCGCTCGCCCGGAATGCCGGGGTTGCTTTCGTCGAGAAGCTCGGGCGAGTAGAAGTAGATGTCGCCGCTGTCCCGGGCGAGGGCGTCATCTTCACCCGGCACGTTGGGGTTGAAGGTTTTCAGGTTGCCGCCGTTGTAGGTCCTCAATGCGTTGAGCCGTTCGGGACTGATGGGCGCTACGCCGCAACCTGAGATCCAGGACGCTTCGCATTCGTCGGAGTTTCCCTGTCCGTTGCCCTGCGAGATCAGGGTCAGCGGATGCCCTTCTTTTGCGCCCGCTTCGCTCCACATGTATAGGTCTTGGCTGGTGTCGGTGTCGGCTCCGGTCAGCTGGGCGGCGGTGGTGAAGTACACCTTGGAGCCCGTGCGAGTCATGCCGGCGAAGGTGACCGCAGCGCCCTGGGAAATGTCATAGCTGACGGCGTCGTTCACGCGCATGTAGAGATGCACCGGGCATCGGGGGCGCTGGTGGCGAAGGTCTGCATGAGGATGTGCGAGCCGTCGGTCGAGACCCCTGGGAAGTCGATCGGTTCGACACGTCCTCCCACCGGGATGTCTCCGCCCCCGGGGAGTTTCGAGACGAGCGCAACGGTCCTCTGCACGCGATCGTTGTCATATGCCGAGCCAACACCACCGGTCAGGCCGCCCGGAGCAAACGGAACGTTGGTCGACGAGAATATGAAGTGATTGAAGTCCGGGGACATTCGCTGTTGGCCGACGAAGTAGAGGCCGCCGATACCTTCGTGCTGTGCCGTTTCTTCGCTCGGAATCACGTGGATGTTCGACGGAAGCAGTCCGAGGTTTTCTCCGGCAGCATTGAAGAGATACGGAGCGCTATATGCCGGGACGTCGGGTTCGCAGAGACCGGTGCATCCTTCGTCGTGATCGATGCAGAGTTCCATTGATTCCGAGCATTCATGGCGCGCGCCCTGCAGCGCTTCGGAGCGCTTGAGCCCCGGCAGGGTGGTGACCCACCCCTCGTTGGTGCGCTTCGCCATATAGAGGTCCCAACTGCCGAGCGTGTTCTGGGCTTCCAATCCGTTAATCGCCCCCAGGTGTCCCCAGAAGGTGAAGCGCGCCGGGGAGGAGGCCCGACCGGTGTTCTGGGTCCAGAAGCGGAAACCAACCTTATTGCTGATCGCGGCGCCGGGGCTCAACTGCACCGGCCCTGCCACGCCCGGCGAGACCAACTCGTAGGCCCTGCAGTCAGGCAGATAGGTGGAGCGAGTCTGCTGGCGGACGAATTCGTTCGGGCAGCTTGGCGGGGAGAAGTCGAAGGTGACGTCGTGGCTGGCGCTTGAGCCCCATTCGTTGGTGGCGACGACGCGGAAGTGGTAGGTGAAGCCGGGCTGCAGATCTTTGATTTTCCGGCTGACGTCTACGGCTGCCGGGCCTGAGCCGATCTGGGTGGCGGGAGTTCCCGGTAGGGGGATCGACGTGCCATATTCGGGCGTGGTGCCATATTCGAAGTGGTATTCGGTGTTGTATCCAATCGGATCGATATGAGCGTGCAGCGTGGCCGAGGACACCGTTAGTTCATCTGCGTAGATGCCGCCGATATCAGGCGGTGAGGCGGTCCTGAAGGTCAGGTCGGGCCCGAAGGTGGTGCCGTTGGTGTTTGTGGCGACGAGCCGGTAGTGGAACGTCTTGCCAGCCGGCAAGCTGGAGAGCGTCGCGGACACCGCCTTCACCCCCGCCGAGCTGTCCGAGAGGCTCTGTTCGGGAGTCTTCAGCCCGTAGCTCGTGGTCGGCCCGTACTGGTAGTAGTAGGTCGTGGGCGTGTTGTCGGGGTCGAGGCTACCATGCAGTTCGGCGCCGCGCTCGTCGACGTTCGTCGCGGCCAGCGTCTTCACCTTCAGCACGTAGGCCGGCGTGAAGGCGCGGTCGAGCCCGACATTGGTGCCGTTGGCGGTGGTGACCTTGAAGCGATAGTGGTAGGTGGCGCCTTCGGTGAGGCTGGAGGGCCCGGCGGTGACTTCTTCGTCTTGATTGAACGATGCCGGGCTGCAGGGCACTTCGGTGCCATATGCGGTGCTGGTCCCGATTTCGATCCGGCAGGCCGTCACTCCCGGCCCACCGGAGAGTTCGATGTCTCCGGTGAGGGTCGCCGCGGTGTGGCCGATGTTGTCGACCTGCGGCACGGGCGTCTTGATGTCAGGCAGGATGTGCCCGGGGGCGAACACCGCCACCTTGCCCCCGCCCTGAGAGGCGTAGACGCGGTTGTCCTTGGTGACGTCGATCCCCTGGGATGCCGTCAACGAGCTGCCGAACGAGGGCACGACATGGTGTGGCGGTTCGCTGGCCGTGCCGGGGCTGAAGACTTCGATGTGATCGACACGATTGACGTAGAGGTCGTCGTTGTTCGGATCGACAGCGATCAATCCCTGGCTTTCTTGGCTCATTGTGAGGAATGGGTCAGAAAAGAGCGGCGATGGTTCACCTTTGACGAATTCAAGGAGCGCATCCGGCGCATCGCATTCCGGGAATGGTTTCTTGTCGTAGAATTGGTCGCTTTCGTATTTGTTGATCTGATTCGGGAAAGACGCGCTCTCGTACCAGATGGAGCCGGTGGAATCGATCGCGAGCGATTTCGTGTCACCCTCGATGGTCTTGGGGTAGAGACGGGCGACTTCGGTGAGGCCGAGGTTGAGTTTTTCAACCACGCCGATGAAGGTCGTGAGGACGTCGCCGGTCGCGGGGTCGACGATGACGTCTTCCCTGCCCGGTGGGTGAATGCACCCTCCGCCGAAATTTGCCGGGGGCCCGGGAATGTATTTGCCGCTTGGCTCGAAGATTTCGAGTTTGCTTCGGCTGTCGTTTGAAGTTCCCTCGACGGTGTAGAGGAACCCTCGGTTGGGGGCGTTGGCGTTGCTGACGGCGATATGCGGGTCAGGACCGAAGAGGCCCTGAGGATGCCCCGGGGCGCTGATCAGCGTGTTTCCTTCGATGTAGGGAGCGCTCAGTTCGAAATCGGCTGGAGTGCCGTTCAGGTGGAACCGCTTGATCGTGGACTTGAAAAACGGATATTCGCTTGTGGCGCGACGACAGACGACGTAGATGTATCCGTTCGTTTCGTCGACCGCGACATCGGTGGTTCTTTCGCATTCCGGCGCGGCGGAGAATTCGAGTTCGGGCGCTCCGGAGTGGTCGAGCGCCGCCATGGCCGGGGCAACGGAGAAGGCGAGCGCGGCGAGGACGAGCAGGCCGATGGCGAGGGCGGCGCGCAGGCCAGCTCGCGGCGAGCAGCGCGGCGCTCGGAGGTTCGGTGCCATGAAAG
>WNFM01128042.1_pt1 | contig 17037 bp, 17 predicted proteins | sample 5400271 | NCBI WGS metagenome assembly WNFM01 (sample SAMN13153352, study PRJNA577476) | soil metagenome | isolation source: 60 cm saprolite on Douglas fir-dominated hillslope | place: USA:California | collected 2013-09-17 | reverse complement strand
CGGCGGCGGCACCGGCAGCTGGTGCGGCACCTGCGGCCGGGGCAGCGCCCTCGGCGGCTGCGCCTTCTGCCGCTGCGACGGCAACGGAGGGTTCCGGCTCGACCATCGCACGCGGGATCTGCACAGTCGCCACCACGGCATTGTCGCCGCGGGTCAGCTGAACCGACTCCAGCCCCTTGGGGATCTTCAGATCGGCCAGGTGCACCGCTGCGCCAATTTCGAGGCTCTGCAGATCGACCTCGATGAATTCCGGCAGATCGTCCGGCAAGCAAGTGATGTCCATTTCGTTCATCACATGGCTGACGATCCCGCCGCCGGTCTTCACGCCGGGGGCGATGTCGGCATTGATGAAGTGCAGCGGCACTTTCATGTGGATCTTCTTGTTCGCCGATACGCGCTGGAAGTCGACGTGCAGGATCAATTGCTTCCAGGGGTGCATTTGCACGTCGCGCAGCAGTACGCGTTCTTTCTTGCCATCCACCGTCATGCTCAGGATCGATGCGTGAAAGGCTTCCTGCTTGAGCTGGTGGAACAGCCCGTTGTGGTCGAACTCCACGTTTTTCGCGGGATGGTCTCCGCCGTAGATAATGCCCGGTACCTTGCCCGTGATGCGCAGGCGGCGGCTCGCACCCGTTCCCTGCAGCGCACGAGACACCGCATTGACTTCGATCGTTGCCATGTGACTCTCCTAAATGAAGGCGGCGACCGCGACCAGTCACCCCCTGTTCCAAAAGGGACGGCATCGCTGCCGCCCCACCGTAAAATCGTCAGAACAAAAACTATTCCATGAACAGCGAGGAGACCGAATCCTCGTTGCTGATGCGCAGCATCGTTTCGGCCAGCAATGCGGCGATGCTCAACTGACGGATGCGCTTGCAGTGCTTTGCGTCATCGCGCAACGGGATCGTATCCGTCACCACCAATTCGTCCAGCACCGATTTCTCGATGCGCTCGATCGCCTTGCCCGACAGCACCGGATGGGTACAGTACGCCAGCACTTTCTCCGCGCCTTTTTCCTTCAGTGCCAGCGCCGCCTCGCACAGCGTGTTCGCGGTATCGACCATGTCGTCCATGATCACGCAAGTGCGCCCGGCAACATCGCCGATGATGTTCATCACCGTGGCCACATTGGGCCGCGGACGGCGCTTGTCGATGATCGCCAGATCGGACTCGAGGCGCTTGGCCAACGCCCGCGCCCTGACCACACCGCCGACGTCGGGCGACACCACCACCAGATCCTGGTGGCCGAGCTTCCAGATGTCCCCCAGCAGGATCGGCGCCGAGTAGACGTTGTCCACCGGGATGTCGAAAAAACCCTGGATCTGGTCGGCATGCAGATCCATCGTCAGCAGGCGATCCACGCCCGCCACCACCATCATGTTCGCCACCACCTTGGCGCTGATTGCCACCCGCGCCGAGCGCGGCCGCCGGTCCTGGCGCGCATACCCCAGGTAAGGCACCGCTGCGGTAATGCGCCCGGCAGATGAGCGCTTCAGCGCATCGGCCATCAGCAGGACTTCCATCAGGTTGTCATTGGTCGGCATGCAGGTCGACTGCAGCACAAAGACATCCTTGCCCCGCACGTTTTCCAGCAACTCGACCATCACCTCGCCATCGCTGAAGCGGCCGACCGTGGCCCGTCCGAGCGGAATATTGAGATGTTTGACGACGTCCTCGGCAAGCTTCGGATGCGCGTTGCCGGTAAACACCATCAAGCTGTCATAAGCCATTTCTAGGCACTCGACACTGGAGACTGGGGGATCGAAAAACCCGATTTAACCGGTTCAATCAAATCCGGGTCCAAAAATAAAATGAGCCGCAAGCATGCTCGCGGCTGCCGTTACCAGTCTCCAGTCCGCGCCGACCACTGCCTGAACTGGCTGGGGAGGTAGGGATCGAACCTACGAATGCCGGAATCAAAATCCGGTGCCTTACCACTTGGCGACTCCCCAAAATATCTATTCGTCCTCCGACCACAGAGGATGCCGGTCCAGGCCGCGCGCCACGAAGCCCTGCATGTCCGCCGGCAATTCCAAAAGGACCCGGCGAGCCTGCTCTTCACTGTCAAACGCGCAAAAAACACACGCCCCGGATCCGGTCATGCGGGCATCGCCGTATCGGTGCAACCACTCGAGATGACGGGCCACCTGTGGGTACCGCCCGCACACCACCGGCTCAAGATCGTTGTGGCCCTGGCCGACTGAAAAGGCGGCTATTGTGATTGCATTCGTATTACGTGTCAATTCAACAGCAGAGAAGATTTCCGCAGTGGAAACAGCCAGTTCGGGCACCAGAATCAGATACCAGGCGGGGGGCAACTGCAGCGCCTGCAGGCGCTCGCCAACGCCTTCGGCAAAGGCATTCATGCCGAATACGAAAACCGGCACATCGGCGCCCAGCCCCAACGCGAGCCGCTGCAGCCGCTCGCGCGACAGGCCGGTGCGCCACAACCGGTTCAGCGCAATCAATGTTGTCGCGGCATCGGAACTGCCGCCGCCGAGCCCGCCACCCATCGGCAGGCGCTTGACGATGCCGATGTCCGCGCCTTGCCTGCAGCCGGTCTCCTGCTGCAAGGCACGTGCGGCCCTGACGCTCAGATCCTGCTCCGCGGGAACCCCTTCCATCGGTGTGATACGGCGGATTACGCTGTCGGCGCGCACGGCAAAGGTCAACTCGTCGCCATAGTCGATGAAGCGGAACGCGGTCTGCAGCAGATGGTAGCCATCATGCCTGCGGCCGACGACATGCAGAAACAGGTTGAGCTTTGCCGGCGCCGGAAACACGCCTGCCACGGTCGTCACTGCGGCAACTCCCAGTGCTCCACGATCAGGCGCAGATTGAGCCGGTCGAAGGCAAGCGACAGGCGCGCCGGCATTGCACTGTCGCCGAAATACTCGAGATAGGTGATGCGCCACTCGTTCTGCATCAGGCTCGTTAGCCGTTGCTTGTCGTCGCGATCCTGCGCCTGCACCGGCGCGGCTGGATCCGCGCGGCCGGTTACCCAATAGCGCAGCCCCGCAAGCGGAAGATCCCAACCGAGAACTTCGCGCGTCAACGACTGCGCGTCGTTCGAGTGATAGACCTTTTTGTCGCCGGTCGTCAGCGTGGCGCCGTTGCCGTCGGCCTCGATTTCGCCGACCACGGAGCCGATCGGGGAGAGCAGCCTGAGCGAGTCGCGCGTTGTCGTATGGCGCCAGCGCAGGCTCGCCGTGTAACCACGATCGTCGAGTTTTACGGCAACTCTTCCGTTCAGGGAAAACGCATCGATAGCCGCATTGGATGCGGGCAGGACTTGCGCTGGACGGATGGAGGCGCAGCCCGACAATGCCGCAAGGACAGCGCATAGCGCGAAAACACCGAGCCGACGTCGCATGGGCCGACTTTAGCGCAGGTATTTCTTGATGACCTTCTGCAGCTCGTCGCTTTCCGGATTGTCGCGCAATGCATCGCGCCAGACTTTTTCCGCGCCGGGTTTGTCGCCCTTGGCCCACATCACTTCACCCAGGTGGGCGGCAATCTCAGGGTCCGGGCGTTGCTGGAACGCGCGCTCCAGGTAGGTCAGGCCCTGCGCAAAGTGGCCGAGGCGATACTCCACCCAGCCCATGCTGTCGAGAATGAAGGGATCTTCCGGAGACAACTTGAGCGCTTTCTCGATGTAGTCGCGCGCCTCGGACAGCCGGTCCGTGCGATCGGCCAGGGTATAGCCCAGCGCGTTGTAGGCTTGCGCATGGTCGGGCTTGAGGACGATCAACCGCCGCAGATTTGTTTCGGCAATATCGATGCGATCGATTTTCTCGGCCGCCAGCGCAACGTCGTAAAGCAATTCGGGCTGGTCCGGCTGCACGTCGAGCGCTTTTCTGAGGATTTCGAACGACTCCTTGTAGTCCTTCGCTTCCCGCATCAATTGCGCCTCGGACTGCATGATCTGCACGCGCTGGGCGTCGTTTTGCGGTACGAGGTTCTGCAGATGCGCCCGCGCCTCGGCGAGCTTGTCCTGCCTGGCCAGCATGAATGCGTAGCGCGCGTGGGCGAGGACGAATTGCTCACCCTCCTCCACCGACAAATACCATTTGGCGGCCTCGTCGTAGCGCTTGCGCTCCTCGTTGACCTGGCCGAGATGGAAGCGCACTGCGTCCGGGTCCTTGTAGTCCATCTCAAGCACACGTTTCAACTGCACTTCGGCAACATCGAGGTCGTTCATCTGCACCGACAGCAACGCCACCGTCACGGCGATGTCGCCGTTGCTCGGGTTGTCGTCGAGCAATTTCTGGAACTCGGCGCGGGCCTCGGTGAATTTCTTGTCGTTGATCAGCTGGCGGGCATAGGCGAGCCTGATCTCCTGCGCCTTTGGATTGGCGGCAAGGAAAGAATTCAGATAGTCCAGCGCCTTGACGCGCGACTCGCGGCTGAGAAGCTGCGCCTGGAACAGCGCGCCGCTCTCCCAATCAGGACGCAAACGCATCGCTTCGCGGATCTCCGCCAGCGCTGCGTCGTATTTGTTGGCTGCCAGCGAGGCCTCCGCCATGGCGAGATGCGACTCCGGCCGGTCAGCATAGGGTTTGGTCAATTCCTTGATTAATGCCAGCATCGCGTTCTTGTCGGCATGCTTGACCAGCAACGGATACAACTGGCCAAGAGCCTGGCCGATGTTGTCGCCGTCGGCCGCCAGCATCTGCTGCAGCAGCGGTTTTGCAGATTGCAGGTCGTTCCCGTTGACGTATAAGGCCGCCAGGGTCTGCCGCGCTGCCGCCGAGTCCTTTTCGGTTTCCAGCCAGAGTTTGGCCGCTTCCACTGCGATGTCGGAGTAACGGCCATACAGTGCTACTTCCGTGGCCCGCCGTGCGATGCGCGGATCGCGCGTGGTCTTGGCCATTTCCAGATAGGCTTTCGCCGCGAGCTGATAGTCCCCGCGCTGGCCGGCGATTTCGGCAAGCAGAAACTTATAGAGCAGGTCCGAATCCAACGAACGGTCGGGCAAGTCCGACAGCGCCTTCGTGCCGAAAACCTCGCGCGCCTGCGCTTCGAAGTTTTCCGGATCGGCTTGCGCCGACATACCCGCATTGTCACCGGCGGCGGCTACGTGACTGGCACCGCCGGCACGGGAGCCGGGGTGTGCGCATGCGCCCAGCACCAGGCAGAGCACGACGATGGGAGTAGCGAGAATGGTCCGGATACCTGGCATGGATGTGCGTAGGTTGTGAGAACGCGGAAGGTGCTCGAGTAGCCGTTAGAGGTTACGATCTCGCGCGAAGTTCTTCAATCCAGCGGACAGTTTAGGTATATTTAGCGCCCATCACAAGTGATCCTGCATCCCAAGCGCCGGTGTCTGTACCGGTGCAATCCGGAGGTCGAGGCACCCGGACGGGGATCGCAAATCGAAGGCAGTTCTCCAACATCCAGACCAACAAGGCGAGGGCATGACCATTACGGCAAGCTCAGAATCGACCGTTTCCGCGCGGGCATTATCGCGGTCATACGGCAGCAATCGCGCGGTGCGCGAAGTTTCCCTGGAACTCAAACGCGGTGAAGTCCTGGGGTTGCTCGGGCCGAACGGCGCAGGCAAGACGACCACCATGCAGATGCTGACCGGCAACCTCGCGCCCAGCGGCGGGGAGGTGGACATCTGCGGCATCGACCTGATCGAGCGCCCGACCCAGGCCAAGTCGCGCATCGGTTACCTTCCCGAGGTTCCGCCGCTATACCGGGAGCTCAAGGTCGATGAATATCTGCGCCTGGCAGGCCGCCTGCACAAAATCAAGACGGGGGCGCTCGCCCAGGCGGTGCTGCGTGCCAGAAACCGTTGCGGCCTCAGCGACATGGGAGGCCGGTTGATCGGTTCGCTCTCCAAGGGTTATCAGCAGCGCGTCGGCATCGCCCAGGCCATCATCCATGAACCCGACGTGATCATCCTCGACGAGCCGACGGTCGGGCTCGATCCCAATCAGATTCGCGAAATCCGCACCCTGATCAAGGACCTGGGACGCGATCACAGCCTGATTCTGTCTACGCACATTCTTCCGGAAGTCGAAGCGGTATGCGACCGCGTGCAGATACTGCATCGCGGTGAAGTCGTGTTCAACGACACCATTGCCGGGCTCCAGCAGTTTCGCGGCGGTCAGACGCTGCAACTCGGCCTGCGCAACCCGCCGCCGCCGGAAGATATCGGCCGTGTTGCCGGGGGCGCAGTGGTCGATGCCATCAACGCCAACCTGTTTCGCGTGCATCCACGCGGCGGAGCCGATCCCACCGACGAGCTGGTGCGAGCTTCGGTCGAGCGCGGCTGGGGATTGTTCCAACTGCAGCCGGCGCAGGCCAGCCTCGAAGAAGTTTTCGTGCAGCTTACCCAGCGCGAAGAAGAGGAGGTATCGGCATGAGCTACCTGACGAGGGGCCCCATGTTTTACATGGGGATCGGCAGCAAGGCGATTGACGACGGACACCGACACGATAACGTGCGTGTAACCAACCATCTCGAGGAGGTGCCGGCATGATCCGCACCATCATCGCCAAGGAGTTGCGCACGTTGTTCGCCTCGCCGCTGGCGTGGGTAATACTGGCTTTCCTGCAGGTCATCCTCGCTTGGATCTTCCTGACCCGCATGAACTACTTTCTGAACATCCAGGGGCAACTGGCGCACATGCCGAACCCTCCCGGATTGACCGAGTTCGTCGTGGTGCCGATGTTCGGTATTGCATCGATCGTGCTGATGATGTCCGTGCCGCTGCTGACCATGCGCCTGATTGCAGAGGAACGCCGCAACCGGACCATGACCATGCTGATGTCGGCACCGGTGTCGATGACGCAGATCGTGCTCGGTAAATTTCTGGCAACGGCGATTTTCCTGGCAATGGTCGGCGGGCTGATCACGCTGATGGCCTTGTCGCTTCTGCTAGGCGGCAAACTCGACTACGGCCTGCTTGTGGCGAACCTGCTCGGCTTGCTGCTGCTTACCGGCAGCTTTGCCGCCGTCGGCCTGTTCGTGTCGTGCCTGACCACACACCCCGTAGTGGCCGCCATCGGTGCGCTGGCGGCATTCCTGGCGCTGTGGCTGGTCAACATCGCGGCGTCCGATCCGGACAGCCCGCTGCACCTGTTCTCGCTGCTCAAGCATTTCGAAGGCTTCGTCAACGGCGCCATCGCGGTGACCGACCTGATCTATTTCGTCTTGCTCACGGCAGTCTTCCTCATTCTCTCGATCCGGCGCCTCGACGCCGAACGGTTAGGTGCATGAAATCGAATCGCAAACTTAAGCTGCAACTACTGATCCAGAATGGCTTGTTTGTCATCCTGCTGGTCGGCTTTGCCATGGCGATCGTCTGGGTCACCAAAGACATAAAGACGCAATGGGACCTGACCGAGGGGCAACGCAACACGTTGTCCCAGGCATCGATCGATGTGCTCAAGCAGGTTACCGGTCCGGTCAACGTGACGGCGTATGCGACCACGCAGGATGCCGAAGGCGACGTGCGCAAGACGGTCGAGACTTTTCTGGGCAGTTATCAGCGCGCCAAGAAGGATTTCGTGCTGACATTCGTCGACCCGCGGGATCAACCGCAGAAAGCGCAGGCTGCCGGCGTACGCGCAAATGGCGAAATGGTAGTGGAGTACAACGGCCGCAGCGAACATCTGACGAGCCTCACCGAACAGGACCTGACAAATCTTCTGCTCAGACTCGTTCGTTCTGCGGAACGCCAGGTGGCTTCCCTTGACGGGCATGGCGAGCGCAAGCTCGACGGCCGTGCCAATCATGACCTCGGCGATTTTGGCGCACAGTTGAGCGTCAAGGGCTTCAAGACGGCAGCGCTGAATCTGGCCGTGGCCCCTGAAGTACCGGACAACGTCGCGGTGCTGATCATCGCCGGCCCGCGTGTCGATGTGCTGCCCGGAGAGGTCATCAAGATCAAACGCTGGATCGAGAAGGGCGGCAACCTGTTGTGGCTGATCGACAACGATTCGCTGCGCGGCTTGCAGGGACTCGCCGACGAACTGGGGTTAAGCCTGATGTCCGGCACGGTAGTCGATCCGGCCGCGGGCGGGCTCAAACTCCCGCCGACGGTCGCATTGGCAACCGCGTATGGACAGCATCGCATCACCGAAAGATCGACCGTCATGACCGTATTTCCTTTCGCGCGCCGGATCGCAGCCAGCGAGGGCAGCAAATGGCGCTTTGCGCCACTGGTCGAGGTCGCGCAGCAAGGCTGGCTGGAAACTGGCCCGATCGACAAGAATATCGCCTTCGATCCCAAGACGGATGTGCACGGGCCGATCGTGGTGGCAGCCGCACTTGAACGCAGCGTCGGCGATCGCAAGCAGCGCGTCGTCGTCACGGGAAGCGGACATTTCCTGGCCAATCAGTTCATCGGCACATTGGGCAATCTGGATCTGGGCGTGAACATGCTCAACTGGCTCGCAGGCGACGAGGCGCTGATTACCGTGCAGCCGCGCACCCGCTCGGACCTGACGCTCGAACTCACGCGTGCCGGGCTCGCACTCCTGGGCTTCGGTTTTCTGCTCGTGCTGCCGCTGGCCTTGCTGATTGCCGGCGTCGTCATCTGGTGGCGGCGGCGCAAGGCATGAAGTCCAAAGTCCTGCTGAACCTGGCGCTGATTGCGGCGCTGGTCGCCCTGTCGCTTTTCGCCTATTTCAAGCCGTGGCAGGGCGCCGATCCGACGATTAAACTGACCCAGCTCACGCGCGGTGAGGTGGCCCGCATCGCCATCGAACCGCGCGCCGCCGCAGCCATCAAGCTGGAAAAGCACGACGGCGCGTGGCGCATCGTCACGCCACTCAATGCGCAAGCCGAAGATACCCAGGTGGATCGGCTGATCGACATCGTCAATGCCAACTCGAAGCAAAAGCTCGCCAACGTCGACCTCGCCCAGTTCGATCTTAGTCCGCCGCAGGTGCGCGTGACCTTGAACGATCAGGCATTCGCCTTCGGCCGCGTGAATGACATCACCTATGAACAGTACGTCGCCACCGCGGACGGCGTATATCTGGTGCCTCCGCTATACGGTTATGGCATCCCCACCGATGCGACCAAACTGCTGAGCCGGCGCCTGCTCGACGAAGGTGAGGTGCCCGTGGCGTTCGACTTCGGCCGGTACCGGATTATTCGTGACGACAAGGGCAAGTGGACGGCCAGCGGTGAATTTGCCGCACCGAAGGATCAGCCGCTGTCGCAGGACGATTTCAACCGCTGGGCCGACGAATGGCGTCATACATCAGCTCTGAGCGTCGCGCCGGACAAAGACGGCCGCGCACATGAGCAGGTCAGTGTGCGCTTCAAGGACGGCAAGACCGTGGTCATGCGCATTCTGCAAAAAGAGCCGGACTTCCAACTGGTGCGCAACGACAACTCGATGCGCTACCACTTCGGCGTGGAAGTCGGGCGCCGGCTGGTCGATCCGCGCGTCGTGGCAAAGAAATAGCAGGCATGCCGTGCCGGAACTGCCTGAGGTAGAAACCACACGCCGCGGCCTGGTTCCGCACCTGCAGGGCCAACGCGTGCAGAACGTGATCGTGCGCAACCGCGCCCTGCGCTGGCCGGTACCGCGCAATCTGGCCAGGCTGGTCTCGGGCAGCACCGTGCGCGCCATTGAGCGGCGCGGAAAATATCTTCTGATCGATTGCGGCACCGGCTGGATCATTCTGCATCTGGGCATGTCCGGCAGCCTGCAAGTGATCCCGAGCTCGACGCCGGCCGGCAAGCACGATCACGTGGATCTGGTGCTCGCATCGGGAATGACCGCCAGGCTCACCGATCCCCGTCGCTTCGGTGCGGTTCTCTGGGAGCCCGATGATCCGTTTCACCATCCGCTGCTGGCGCGCCTGGCTCCCGAACCGCTGGGAACCGAGTTCACCGCGGCCTGGGTGCATACCCATGTCCGTGGCCGCAGCGCGGCAATCAAGAACATCGTCATGGACAGTCACATCGTAGTAGGCGTCGGCAACATCTACGCAAGTGAGTCGCTGTTTCGTGCAGGCATCCATCCTGGCCTGGCCGCCGGCCGCGTTTCTTTGCTGCGCTGCGAAAAGCTGGTTTTCGCAATCCGGGAAACGCTCGCTGCCGCCATCGAAGCCGGTGGCAGCAGCCTGCGCAACTATGTCGGTGCGGAAGGCCTTCCCGGTTACTTTCAGCAAACCTATTTCGTCTATGGCCGGCAGGGCGATCTTTGCCGGGTCTGTGGCACACCCATCAGATCCCTGCGTCAGGGACAGCGCTCGACGTTCTTCTGCCCCACTTGCCAGCGTCGATGAAGGATTAATTCCCCCGCTGGCCGTTCTGCCTTCCCGATCCACGCTTCGTGTACTCCCGGCGTGGGCAGCCGTTTTTCCTTGACTCGTCGGGAAAACATCCCGAGAATCCCCGCATACCGAAATGCGGAACCGGGCTGGCCTCAGCATGTCGAGAAGGCGTCCAAACATCGCGGTTAATGCATGAGGGAAAAGAATGGCGGCCGCGTCGTCTGGCTGCCTTTTCTTGTCGAAAAACGATCCCGCGGCGACATGGCGTACCTTGGGAAATAATTCTGGAGAGGAATCCAATATGATTAGCAAAAAACGTTACCTGCGCATCGCGCTGGCGGCGGCGTTTTCCGCGGCAGTTGCTGCGGGAAGTTCCTTCGCTGCGGATGTCGACGGCAACCGTGTACAGAACGGCGACAAGGAGCTCGAAAAGGGCAACTGGCTGACGTATCACGGTTCGTACAAGTCGTGGCATTACAGTCCGCTCGATCAAATCAACACCAAGACCGTGGGCAAGCTGACGGAAGCCTGGTCGCATACGGCTTCGCGCGCCAATCGCGGATTGCAAGGCTTCCCGCTGGCCATCGACGGCGTGCTGTACTACTCGAGCCCATACAACCAGGTCTATGCATTGGATGGCGCCACGGGTCAAGTGCTGTGGACGTATAAGCAGAAGCTGAACGAAGACCTCGTCGCCCGGCAAACGCACTCGCCCTATAACCGGGGCATTGCTGCGGGTTACGGCAACATCTTCATCGGCACCCTGGACGGCAAGCTGGCTGCAATCGATATGAAGACCGGCAAGCTCAGCTGGGAAACCAAGCTGCTCGACTCCGAGAAGCTGACGGTTGGCTTCACCGGAGCCCCGCTGCTGGTCAAGGACAAGATCATCATCGGTTCGCAAGGTGGCGAGTGGCCCTACCGCGGCCCGATCTTCGGCGTGAATGCCAAGACCGGCGAGAAGGTATGGGAATTCTTTACCGTTGGCGGCAATGACGGCACGGCGAGTGACAAACGCGACACCTGGGGCAACGACTCCTGGAAAGTCGGCGGCGGCGGCGGCTGGATGGCCGGTGCTTACGATTCCGAGACCAATTCGGTGTGGTGGGGTACCGCCAACCCGGCGCCCTTGTACGACTGGTCGGGTGACAAGTGGATGACGGAAGGTGCGCGTCCCGGCATCAACCTGTACATCACGTCGGTCATTCTGCTGGATCCGGACACGGGCACCCTGAAGGCGTATCACCAGGAACTGCCGCACGATGCCTGGGACTTCGACTCTTCCATGGGCGAGTTCGTGTTCCTGGAACGCGATGGCAAGAAATATGTCGTGCACCCCAACAAGGGCGGCTTCATATTCGTCTATGACCGTGCCGGCAAGCCCGTCAACGTCTACAAGGGCGTCGATGCCATCACTTTCGTCAAGGACATCAAACCCGACGGCACGCTGGTCGGCCGTCAGGACTACACGGAAGGCAAGCATGAGAACCTTTGCCCGGCAATTGCGGGCGGGTATAGCTGGAACGCGGGGACCTACAATCCGAAGACCGGCCTTTTCTACCGGGTCGGCTACGAGTGGTGCATCGACTTTACGGTAGTCAAGACCGAGCCGATCACGGAACCCGTGGTACAGCTGAACATCGGCGCGGACTTCACGTTCGTGCCGCCCAAGGGCAAAAAATCGATGGGCGGCCACATCCGCGCGCGCGATCCGCTCACCGGCAAGGTCAAGTTCGAAATCCCCTACGTGGGCGCAACCCCGCATGCCAGCCTGCTGAGCACCGGCGGCGGCGTATTGTTCGTTCCCGAGGCGGATGGCACTCTGGCCGTGTACGACGCTGCCAACGGCAAGAAGCTGTGGACGCACAACGACGGCCAAGGCCATAACGGCGGCATCATCACCTACCTGGCCAAGGGCAAGCAGTACGTCGCAGTCATGACCGGCTGGGGTTCGCTGGTCGGCGACGGCTATGGCGATTGGTATGGCGAGCCGTGGAAGAGCATGCCGAAGGACTCGGGCGTCCTGAAGGTGTTCGCGCTGCAATAAGGACAAGCTGTTTATACTTGAAAGGGCGGGAACAGCGTTCCCGCCCTTTTTTATCCCGGATTGTCCACGCGGTCGGGATCAAACCGTTAAGTTAAAGCGAGCAAGCGGCTTGAACCACGCGCGGCGAGTCCATGTCTATTCGAAGAAGGACTACTGCATTGAGAGCGACCGAAAATTTACCCCGGATGCGACGCCCGCTGATCGGTGCGCTGTTCGCCTTGGGCCTGTGTTGTTCCGCGCTGGCCGACGAGCAAAAGCCGGCGGCCAAGCCATTTGACGTCAAGAGCACGTTCCGCAACATCTGTGGTTTCTGTCACGAAAACTACGGACGCAAGGCCGCCAAGGGGCCGCAACTGATGAACTCGGAGCGTACCGACGAATTCCTGTTCAACCGAATCAAGAATGGCATGCCGGGACGTATGGCCGCGTTCGGTTCCGCATTCGGCGATGACAATATCCGCCAGATCGTAAAATTTATCCGCAGCCTGAAGGCGGATGAAGAACCGCAGAATCCGTCATGACCAGACCAACCATGCATCGTCGAGTGCCAATAGCGATAGCGTCGTTGTGCCTGTTCGCCGGCTTCGTGTCCGTCGGCGAAGTGTCTGCCCGCACCCTCGCCGAAGTGAAATCGCTGGGCGTCATTTCCATGTGCGCAAACAAGGACGCGCTGCCCTACGCGAGCAACAAGCCGGAAACGCCGGGATTTCAGATCGAGATCGGGCGCGCCATCGCAGAAGGCCTGGGTGTGCCTCTGACTATCGAGTGGATCCTGCCGCGCCGACGCGCCAATGTCGCCAATTGCGACATGCTGCTCGACAATATCAACGACCCTGAAGTCAACGAGGGCAGGATGCGCTTGTCGCGTCCTTACCAGAAATCCGGCGTTGCCCTTGGCCTGCGCAAGGACGCCGAAGATATCAGCGACTTCAGCGAATTGAAGAAGGGCCAGAAAATCGGCGTAATGATCAACTCGTATGTGGCCATGGTTCTCGGCAAGGCCGGCAAGAGCTTTTCTCCTTACGCCTTCCAGGCCGACATGGTGGAAGATCTGCAGAAGGGCGAGTTGTACGGAGCCGCCGTGTCGGCGTCGACCATGAGCTACTACATTCTGCAACACCCGGATTCGGGGCTGCGACTGGTAAACGCTTTCAACAACGTGCCTCAGCTCACATGGGAAGTGGCAGTGGGGCTGCGCAAGTCCGACGCCGCAATGGTGGACGCCGTCAACGAAATACTGGAAAAACTCATCTCGGACGGCACCCTTACGCGTATCTACGCCAAATACGGCATCGAGCACCGCATTCCCTGAACAAACCGGGCGGGTCAGGCAGCCGGTGCCTTGACCTTGCGCTCGATGAGACGCAGATATTTCCGATAGAGCTGTTCCCGACCCTCGACGTAGTCCGGATTCAGGGGAATGCAGTCCACCGGACAGACTTCCTGGCACTGTGGCCGGTCATAGTGACCGACGCATTCCGTGCATTTATCCGGATCGATCTGATAAATCTCCACGCCCTGCGAGATGGCGTTGTTCGGACACTCGGGCTCGCAGACGTCGCAGTTGATGCATTCGTCGGTGATGATCAGGGCCATCAGCTTCCCCGCGCGAGCGTGGCCTTCATGTGGGGAATCACCATGGGATTCACGAACGGCGAAACGTCACCGCCCAGCGAGGCGATTTCACGCACCATGGTGGCGGAGATGAACATGTACTGCTCGGCCGGCGTCAGAAACAGCGTCTCGACGTCGGGATAGAGATTACGGTTCATGCCGGCCATCTGAAATTCGTACTCGAAGTCCGAGACCGCGCGCAATCCGCGCAGGATGATCTTGGCGTCGTGCTTGCGCAGGAATTCCATGAGCAGGCCGGAAAAGCCCTCCACCCGCACGTTCGGGAATGCTGTCAGCGTTTCCTTCGCCATCGCCACACGTTCATCGACATCGAAGAACGGTCGCTTGCCGCGGCTGTCCGCCACCGCGACGATTATTTCGTCGAACAGGCTGGAAGCACGGCGCACGAGGTCCTCGTGTCCGCGCGTGATCGGATCGAAGGTTCCAGGGTAGACCGCCCGGTTGATTCGCGTTTTCATGGTTGCAGGTATTTTATCAGCAGACCATGCACCTGCCCTGCCCGGGTCTGCCTGAGCACTTCGAATCCTTCCGGCATGGCTACCGGCGCCTCGGCTTCCAGATAGACACGGGCATCGGACGCCAGATGCACGGGCAGCAATGGCAGCAACCGCGGTAACCATCCGAGCTGAAATGGCGGATCAAGGAAGATCACGTCATAGACGCGCGCATCCGTTTTGAGGAAGCCGAAGGCATCCGCGCGATGCATCTCGACCTGCTCCGCGCAAAGCATGGTCTGCGTTTCCCGCATTGCGCGATACACACCGGTATTCTGCTCGACCATCACGACCCGGCGCGCACCACGCGATGCGGCTTCAAATCCGAGGGCGCCGCTGCCGGCAAACAGGTCGAGGCAGGTCTTCCCGGTGAGGTCTTGTCCGAGCCAGTTGAACAGCGTTTCGCGCAGCCGGTCCGGCGTCGGCCGCAGGGATTGCGCATCCGGAAAGCGCACGATGCGGCTGCGCCACTGGCCGCCGATGATGCGCACCTGGTTTGTCTTCAAGCGCGGGAAACCGATGGGATTGACGATGGAGCGCAGGCTAGCATGCCTGTGCCGCATCCCGAAACAGTGGGCGCCGGTCAGTGCGAATCGGCGCCGGCGACGACCACCGTGGCCATCCGCTCCGGTCGAATGCGCCGGCTCCAGGCGTCTTTGATCTGCTCCAGCGTGACGCGTTCGATCTGAACGGGGAAATCATCCAGATAGGTCAGCGGCAGCCGGTAAAACCCAATGATCGAAAGGTAATCCAGAATTTTCCTGTTGCTGTCTATGCGCAGGGGGAAGCCGCCGATGATGTTCTGCTTGGCCGCATCCAGTTCCTGCGGCGTAGGCCCTTGCGCAACGAACTTCGCCAGCGTGTCCTGCGCAACTTTCAGCGCGTCTTCCGTCGTGTCCTTCTTGGTCTGCACGGCGATCTGGAACGGCCCTTCGAGCGCTAGCGGATTGAAGAAACTGTAAGCGCTGTACGCGTATCCGCGCTTCTGTCGGATCTCTTCGTTGAGCCGGGATGCAAAGCCGCCGCCGCCGAGCACGTAATTGCCCAGAAACAACGGAAAGTAATCAGGATCCAGGCGCTTGATCCCCGGCTGGCCGATGAGGATATGGGCCTGGGTTGCCGGATGCGCTATGCGGCTCACCTGCGCGGTTTTCAGTTGCGCAACCGGCGGCAAGGACGGCAGTGGTTCCGATCGGCGGCTCAGGCCCGCGGTCAATTGTTCGGCAATCGCACCGGCCTCGCTGCGGGTGATGTCGCCGATGATCGATACCACGGCGTCGGCTGCATTGAAGTACCGGCGATAAAAATCCACCAGGCCTTCGCGGCGTATCTTCGCGACCGTTTCCGCTTCGCCCGATCCGCGCTGGGAATAGGGATGCCCGCCATAGAGCAGGCGCCTGAATTCGCGATCCGCCAGGACTTCGGGTCTGGTCTCGCCTTCGCGCAGGCCGGCCAGCGTGCGCTGCTGTTCGCGTTCGAAAATCTTCTGCGGGAAAGTGGGTTTCTGCAACACCGCCGCCAGCAGCCCCAACGCCTCATCGCGCTCGCGCGCGCTCGACAATGTACGCAGCCCGTAGCCCGCCCGGTCCATGTCGAAACGTCCCGACATTTCCGCGCCGATGCTGGCGAGGCGCTCCGAAATTTCGTCTTCGCCGAGCGCTGCCGCCCCGCTGCGCATCAGGCCCAGGGTCAGCGATGCCGTCCCCGATGTGTCGGCATTGTCGCGACTGGCGCCTGCCGGAAAATCCACCGCGAGATCCAGCATCGGCAGATCGTGGGTTTCGACGAACAACACCCGCGCACCACTGGTCGTCCGCCATTGCTGGATCGGCAAGGTGGCGTCGGCTGCCGATGCCGCAACCATGCAGGCAAGCGCAAGCAGCCCTTTCAAACACCGCGCGCTAGCGTTGGTCACGTCCGACTCCTTCAGGGTTTGGACGCGGGCGCTTGCCGCCGGGCAGGGGTTGCGGATCAAGCACCGCCACGGTGAGGTTGTCGTCGATCAGGTATTTGCGCGCCACTTCCCGCACCTGCTCGGCGGTGACTTCCTGCAATTTCTTCACCTGCAGATCCGAAGAGTCGAACGGCAATCCGATGGTCTGCAATATTCCGATGCGCATTGCCTGATAGTAGACCGAGTCGCGCGCATACACCTGCGATGCCGTAACCTGCGCCTTGACCCGTTGCAGTTCCTCGTCGCTGACACCCTGATCCACCAGTATGCGGATCTGCTCGCGAAGCGCCGCTTCGACGTCGGCCACCGTTTTGCCTTCGGCGGGAACCCCGTCGAGAAAGAACAGCGCCGGCCCGCGATTGATCAGGTCGTAGCTGGAATTGGCGGAATCCGCCACGCGCGATTTTCTGACCAGTTCGCGATTGAGCCGCGACGCATCGCTGCCGTCCAGAATGCCGTTGAGGACGAATAACGCATACGGTTCCCGGTCGTTTTCGACATCGCGCAATACCGGCGCGTGATAAGCCATCACCAGATAGGGCAACTCGGCGGGGGCCTTCACGACAATGCGCTTGATGCCAAACTGCTTCGGCTCGGTTTGTATCTTGCGTTCAGGCAGCGCGCGTGCCGGTATTACCCCAAAAAACTTTTCGGCGAGCT
>WNFM01012862.1_pt2 | contig 17044 bp, 19 predicted proteins | sample 5400271 | NCBI WGS metagenome assembly WNFM01 (sample SAMN13153352, study PRJNA577476) | soil metagenome | isolation source: 60 cm saprolite on Douglas fir-dominated hillslope | place: USA:California | collected 2013-09-17 | reverse complement strand
TATCTGCGGCGCACGCAGTGCGAGCGTCACCGCCACGACACCGGCGCCCGTCCCGACATCGGCGACCCTCGCCGACGCCCCGCCCAGCCGTGCCAGCGCCGCATCGACGAGCTTCTCGGTCGTCGCGCGCGGCGAGAACACCCGGCCGGGCTCGGTCACGAAGGTGAGCCCATGGAATTCCGTCTGCATCACGTCTAGTACAACGTAGCCCGATGAACTGGATTCCCACCGCCGAGGCCAAGAAGGCCCGATTCCAGGAGCAGCACGGAGAACTGGACGAACGCTCGATCGTCCGGAGGGGCAATACGGCCTACGCGGCGGCTCTGGCGCTGCTGATGGCCGGGGACGTCGATTCGGCCGAGTGGTTCCAGCGGGCGGCCGCCACCTGGCGCGAGAGCTGGACCGGCGGCGAGTCCTGGGGGCGCCCGATCGGAGCGCTGAAGGCCTCGCTGCTCGCGCACGACGACGTCGCCGTCGAGGAGCTGGCGTCCTGGGCGCTCAGCCTGGGCACCGCGACCGCCGAGTCGCCGATCGGCCGCTACGCCGCGGCCCTGGCGCTACTCGCGCTCGGCCGGTGGCCCGAGGCGCGTCACGTCGCCGAGTCGCTGCGCGAGCGCGACGACTTCCCGCACGACGTGGCCGACGCGCTCGCCTATATCGCCGCGAACGACGTCGTCGGCTACATCGAGTCGGTCGAGTCGGTCGTCGACTCGTTCGAGGCCCGCGACGAATATCTCGAGGACATGGCGGTCGCCGACACCGCGCTCGTGCTGCAGGAGCTCGCCGGCCGGCGCGGCATCGAGCACGAGTTGCCGGCCTCGCCCGTCCTGCCCGATTAGTCCGGATCGCCTTGCGTGATCAGCGGGTGGAACGCGACCGTGATCGAGAGCGGCGGCTTCGACTCGTCCTCGAGCGCCGTCAGCTTGTCCACGAGCTCGTTCAGCAGCTCGCGCACGGTCTCGATGTCGAGCTTCGCGTGCAGCTGCGCGCTGCGGAATTCTCCTGCCGAGGCGAAGAGCTCGAAGCCGCGCTGCAGCTCGCGCAGCTGCGCTCCCTGCAAATCGCTCGCGAGACCCGTCGCGCGGACTTCCTGGCCGACGACGAAGTGCTTCGCAACCGGGCGGTACGGCTTCTCGCGGCCCGCGACATTCGCGAGCTCGATCAGGCCGGCGCGGTGGAGCATGCGCACGTGGAAGTGGAGGTGACCGGGATCGACGGACAGCTGGGCGGCGAGCTCGCGGTTCGTCAGCGGCTTCTCCGACTCGCCGAGGACCTGCAGCACCTTCAGCCGCAGCGGGTGGCCGAGCGCCTTCAGCTGCTCGGGCCGCTCGACCTCGAGGACATCGCGTGGAGCGTTCTGGGGCTCGGGTGCGCTCATCCGCCCCGTAGTTTGGCTGCTGCGGGCCCGTCTAGGAAGACCTGGACGGGAATCGGGGCCAGGAGCACGAGGCTGGCAGGTGCCTCCGGCGTGATTTCGCCCCCAAAAGCCCGGGCGACGGCCTCTGCTTTCGAGGCTCCTTCGACGATGAAGACGATGCGCTTGGCCGCCTGGAGCACCGGCATCGTCATGGTCACGCGGTCGACCCACGGCTCGAGGCCGGCGGGGCCGCTCGTCGCGCGCCGGTCCTCGACGGCGAGCTGAGGCGAGCCGGGGAAGAGCGAGGCGACGTGCGCATCGGGGCCGAGGCCGAGCAGCAACAGGTCGAGCTCGACGTTCGCGAGAGCGGCATCGAGCTCGTCGGCGGCCTCGGCGGGCGATAGCTCGCCGCGAATGCGATGCACCTCGCGCGGCTGCTGCTTCAGGTTGTCGAGCAGCGTCTCCTTCGCCAGCCGGTAGTTCGACCACTCGTGCTCGGGCGCGACACAACGGTCGTCGCCCCACCAGAGCGTGACGTTGCTCCAGTCCGGTTCGAGCGCAGCCGCTCGCTGATACGGGGGGCCCGTCGAGGAGCCGCCGGTCAGGACGATCGACCCGCCGCGGCGGGCCTGGTCGGCGAGCAGCTCGGCGACGGGCACGGCCGGGTCGTCGACGACGTGGAGCTCAGGCGGCAGCGGCATCCGGCAAGGGTACGAGACCGCCGTGGAACCCCGCCAGGAGATAGACGCTCGCGAGCCCGGCCCACTCCTCGTAGGGCGCGAGCAGCGCGTCGCTCTCCTCGGCCTCGACCCACCGCCCCCAGAGCGCGGAGGCGAGCTTGGCCATCCCGAGGTCGCGCGCGAGGCCGTACTCGTAGCGCCCGAGCCCTTCGAGGCAGATGACGCCGACCGACCAGGGGCCGAGACCGCGCTCGCGGTTCAGCCGCAGCGCGACTGCCGTGCTCGGCTGCTCCCTCAGCCCTTCGAGATCCAGCGTGCGGCACAAGCGGACAAGCGCCGAGGCGCGGCGCGCGCCGAGCCCGAAGCGCGCAAGCTGAGCCGGCGCGTAGCGCGCGAGCTCTGCAGTTGTCGGGGCGGCGTGCAGGTCGCCGAGCGCAGGGGTCGTCGCCCTGATGATCCGCCGCTCGATCCGCCGCGCCTCGGACGCGCGGATCAGCTGCCCGGCGACGGCCCGCAGCAGCGCCTGCGCGACGGTGGCGGTGCGCATCGGGCGCAGCCCGCGAACGCGGCGCAGCGTCTCCGCGAGCAGCGGGTCGTTCGCGAAGCGCCGGACGAACTCCGAGTGGTCGTCGTCGAGCCCGAGCGCGAAGCGGACATGATCGACGCCCGCGTCGCTGTCGGCGGCGACCACGATCGTCCCGTCCGCGCGCTGCGCCGCCTCGACACGCTCGAGGCGATCGTCGACGCGAATCGTCGCGCGGTAGGTGCCGTTGGCCACGACGCGGGTCGCGTCGGAGGCGTGCCGGCCGGAGACCCGGAGGGAGTACGGCCCCTGCGGGCGGAGCTCGGCACGGATCGCCATTCCCCCGAGTGTAGAAGTACGGTAGGGCGATGCTGCGCCGGGTCGCGTCGCGCGTGTCCATGCGGAGCCGGGAGCGGAAGCTCCAGCTGTTTCTCGACCTCCTGCAGCCTGGCCCGGAGACGACCGTGGTCGACGTCGGCGTCACGGATGCCCCGTTCGGCGCCGGCTCGACGGACAACTTCTTCGAGGCGCTCTACCCCTGGCCGGAGCAGGTCACCGGCGTCGGCCACACCGAGCTGGAGCGCTTCGCGGCCGCGTTCCCGCAGGTGCGCGCCGTCCGCGCCGACGGCCGCGACCTGCCGTTCGGGGACGCCGAGTTCGACGTCGGGTTCTCGAACGCCGTCGTCGAGCACGTCGCCGGCGGCCGAGACGGACAGCGCCAGTTCGTGCACGAGCTGTGCCGCGTCGCGCAGCGCGTCTTCGTCACGACACCGAACCGCCGCTTCCCGCTCGAGGTCCACACGCTGTTGCCGTTCGTGCACTGGCTGCCGCAGGGACCGCGCGAGCGGCTGCTGCCATTCGACGATGTGCTCGATCCTCTCTTCGCGAAGGATCTCGCCGCGCTCTTTCCTTACAGGGTGCGTGTAATCAACACCGGCATGACCTTGATCGCGGTCGGACCCGAATGAACCTGAAGCGGCCCGTGTGGGCCTTGCACGCGCTGATCGTCGGTCTCGCGCTGCACAACGTCGTCATGGCGCTGCTCTGGCGGGCCGGCGTGCGCGGCGGGGCGCTGACCGTAGTGTCGGCGTGGAAGGACGTGCTGCTGCTCGTCGCGCTCGTGCTCGTCGTGCGTGCGCGCGGCGGCCTGCCCTTCAAGGGCACGCTCGCGGACTGGCTCGCGCTCGCGTTCGGCTTGCTCGTTGTTGTGTACGGCGTGCTGCCGCAGTCGTGGCTCGGCGGGCACGCAACGCACAAGGGCGTGCTCTATGCAGCACGGCACGATCTGTTGCCCGTCGGCGCCTACTTCCTCGGCCGCGGCCTCGACCTGACGGAGCAGGAACGCGCGCGGCTCTGCCACACCGTGCTTGCCGTCGCGGCGTTCGTCGCTGCGTTCGGGCTGATCGATGTCTACGCGGTGCCGCTCTCGTTCTGGCGCCCGGCGGGGGGCTGGTTCCACGACCAGCTCGGCCTGCGGTACTTCGGCCTCTCGGACCTCCCGGAGAACTTCGTCTACAACGCCGGGAACGGTGTCGTGTTCCGGCGGCTGACCTCGACGTTGCTCTCGCCGCTCGCCACGTCGTACCTCCTCGTCGTCGCGCTGTTCTTCGTGCCGCTGCGGCGGCGCTGGGGACAGGCGCTCGCGTTGCTGTTCTTCGCCGCGCTGCTGTTCACGCACACGCGTTCCGCGTTGCTCGCGCTCGCCGGCGGCCTCGTGCTGCTCGCGCTCGTGCGGCGTTCGCTGCGGCCGGTTCTCTATGCGGTCGTGGTTGCGGCGATCGGCTTCGCGTTCGTCAAAGGCTACGACCACTTCGGTCCCCGCACGCACTTCACGAAGACCGAGCTCGCCCAGCAAGAGCAGAACGCGAGGCTGCACCACGGCGTCTCGACCGATCCGACGGCGGTGAACGAAGCCTCGACGAGCGAGCACTGGCAGGCGTTGCGCGAGGGCGTGCGTACCGTCGTCCACCACCCCTGGGGCTTCGGCCTCGGCAACTCCGGCGTCACCGCAGTGCGCACACACATCACACCGAAGGCGGGCGAGTCGACCTACACGGAGCTCGGCGTCGAGCTCGGACTGCTCGGCGCGCTCGTCTTCATCGCGTGGTCGCTCGTGTTGTTGCGCGTGACGCTCAGGCGCCGGCCGTGGCTCGGCGCGGCGTTCGCAGCGGTGCTCTTCCTCGGCCTGCAGACGGACGTGATCGGCGTCCCATGGATCGCCGTCACCGTCTGGGCGCTCGTCGCCGGCTCGGAGACCTAGCCGGGAAGCGTGATGCGGAAGGTGGTTCCGGCGCCGTCTTCCGACTCGACGCGGATGCGCCCGCTGTGGCCGGTGACGATCGCCTTCGCGATCGCGAGGCCCAGGCCCGTGCCGGGGATCGCGCCGGCCGTCGCGCGCTGGGCGCGGAAGAACCGTTGGAAGAGCAGGGGCAGCTCGTCCGCGGGAATGCCCATACCGGTGTCAGTGACGACGACCTCGACCTCGCCGGGCAGCGCACTCGTCGTCACTGTGACGGCGCCCTGGCCTGGAGTGAACTTGATCGCGTTCGAGATGAAGTTGTCGAGCACCTGCGCGAGCCGGGCGCGGTCACCGCGAATCTCGGGCAGCTGACCGAGGTGAGCGGTCAGGCCGATCGACTTGCCTGCGGCTGACGGCTGCGCTGCCTGGACGGCCTCCTCGACGAGCGTGTTCAGGTCGACGTCGCCGTCCTCGAGGCTCAGCTTCCCGGCTTCGACCTGTGCGACGAAGAGCAAGTCGCCGACGACACGCTCCAGTCGCTGCGCGTTGCGGTCGATCGTCTCGATGAACCGCGTCTGCTCCTTCGTCAGGTTCGTGTCCTCGGTCATCAGCTCGAGGTAGCCGCGGATCGAGGTCAACGGCGTGCGCAGCTCGTGTGAGACGAGCGCGACGAATTCGTCCTTCAGGTTGTCGAGCTGTCGCAGCTGGGCGTTCTGGCGTTCGAGCTCGAGCTCCGCTTCGCGGCGGGCGGTGACGTCGATGATGAATCCGCGGGAGTGGCGTCGGACGGTCGTGCCATCGCGGCGCACCATCCGGTACTCCAGCTCGCGTGAACCGCCGCTCTTCTCGGCTCCCCGCATCTCGGCGAGCACCCGCGCCTTGTCGTCAGGGTGGAGGACCTCACCGAGCAACTCGGAGTTGGACGTCCACTCGGCAGGCGAGTACGACGTGATCGTCTCGATCTGCGGGCTGACCCACGATGGGCCGGAGTCGGGGGCGCCGTCGCCGACGTAGGTCGCGAGTGGGAGCGTCTCCACGAGGGTGCGGTACCGCTCCTCGGCCTCGAGCAACTTGTCCTCGACGCTCGCGAACCAGGTTGCGTACTCGTCCGGGTCGGATGTCGGCGCAGGTCGAAGCTCGGGCCAGGTCACCCAGAGTTCATCGGCGCGAGGGTGTGGGCGAGGCTCACCCTTTCGGCGTGTCCTCTGACCCGGAAGGGTGACAACTTCGTGACGTTTTGTTCAGGACACTTGCGGCGCGCGCGGCCGTTCGTACCGTGGATCGAGTGCGTCCTTCACCGATCGAGCTGGGCCTGCTGGTCGTCGCCGCCGTCGTCGTTGCGACGGCCATCCCGCGCTGCGGCTCGCATCCCGCCGCGGTGACCGCTCGCTGGGACCTCACGCCGGGCGTGCTGAACGCGGCCGTGACGCAGGCGACGATCGCCTCCACGATCTGCCGTCGCGGCTGGACGCGCACGATCCGGCCGCCCGTCGACTACACGAACGCGCTCAAGCAACGGGGACTGCGCCAGTACGGCCTGCGCGGGCCGCCTTCCGCCTTCCAGGAGGACCACCTGATCAGCCTCGAGCTGGGCGGCAACCCGACCGATCCGCGCAATCTATGGCCTGAGCCGTATCCGCGTGCGGCGGCCGTCGACCAGATGGAGAACGACCTCAACCGCCGTGTCTGCACGGGGTCGCTGACGCTCGCCGAGGCGCAACGGCGCGAGTCGGGGCTCAAGCATCGCGACGGCTAGAGGCTTGATGTGGAACTGCGTGCTCGTGGGGATGGCTCAGACCAAGCAGGTCGTTCGGGTCGGGCGTAGGGCATAGCGGTGTCTACGTTCAAGCCCGACCCGGGCGAGATGCGCCGTGTCTGAGCCACCAGCCACGGGTGCGCGTGCGTTTCACATCAAGCCTCTACTACGTATCGAGGGCGTCCGAGAGCCGCGCGAGCAGCGAGACGAGCCGCGCGCGGTCCTGGGCCGAGAGCGCCGCGACCGCTGGGTCGAGTGCGGCGGCCACGCGCGCCTTCCGGCTCTCCACGTCCAGGCGGCCCTGCTCGGTGACGTCGATGCGCACGGCGCGCCGGTCGGCCGGGTCGGGCAACCGCTCGAGCAGGCCGAGGTCGACGAGCCCGTCCACGGCGCGGCTCGCGGTCGGTGCCGTGACGCCGATCACCGTCTCGAAGAGCGCGAGCCGTTGCGTCGAGGTCATCGGTGGCCCGTCGTCCGGCCCGCCGCTCGCGCGCGCCAGCTGGCGCGTCACCGTCGAGAGGCCTTCGAGGATTTGCCGGGTGGCGTCGGGTGAGAGGCGGGTGGTCATGGCTCGTGAGAATAGTTGCACAACGCAATAGTTGCGTGATGTTGGTAGTATGCCCGAGATGACGGACGCCCCCATCCAACCGCAGCCGCGCCTGCGCCTGATCTTCCTGGCGCTGATGCTCGTGCTGCTGCTCGCCTCGCTCGACCAGACGATCGTCTCGACGGCACTCCCGACGATCGTCGGCGACCTCGGCGGGATCTCCCATCTCTCGTGGGTCGTCACCGCGTACCTCTTGGCCGCGACGATCGCGGGCCCGCTCTACGGCAAGCTCGGCGATCTCTACGGCCGCAAGCTCGTGCTGCAGGTCGCGATCGTGCTCTTTCTGATCGGCTCCGCACTCTGCGGGCTCAGCCAGAACATGGCCGAGCTGATCGGCTTCCGGACGCTGCAGGGTCTCGGCGCGGGTGGTCTGATGGTCGTCACGTTCGCGGTGATCGGTGACGTGATCCCGCCACGCGAGCGCGGCAAGTACCAGGGCTACTTCGGCGCCGTGTTCGGGTTCTCGACCGTCGTCGGTCCGCTCCTGGGCGGCTTCTTCGTCGACAACCTCTCGTGGCGCTGGATCTTCTACGTCAACCTCCCGATCGGCGCCGTCGCGCTCACGGTGATCGCGTTCGCGTTCCACACGAGCGTCGACCGGAAGCGGCACGCGATGGACTACCTCGGCGCCGCACTGCTCGCGGGCACGCTCGCGTCGGTGGTCCTCTTCACGAGCCTCGGCGGGACGACGTGGGCGTGGAGCTCGCCGAAGATCATCGCGCTGATCGTCCTCAGCATCGTCTTCCTGCCGGCGTTCCTCTGGGTCGAGAACCGCGCGGCCGAGCCGATCCTGCCGCTGTCGCTGTTCCGCAACCACACGTTCTCCGTGACGAGCGCGGTTGGCTTCATCGTCGGCTTCGCGCTCTTCGGCGCGATCACGTATCTCCCGCTCTATCTCCAGGTCGCGAAGGGCTCGAGCCCGACGAAGTCGGGCCTGCAGCTGACGCCGTTGATGGCGGGCGTCCTGATCACGTCGATCGTCAGCGGCCAGGTGATCTCGCGCGTCGGCCGCTACCGCGTGTTCCCGATCGTCGGCACGGCATTGATGGCGGTTGCGATGTTCCTGCTCTCGCAGATCGAGGCCGGCACGGCCACGTGGGTTGCGGCACTCGACGCGACCGTGCTCGGCCTCGGGCTCGGCATGGTGATGCAGGTCCTGATCCTCGCCGTGCAGAACTCGGTCGACCATTCCGTGCTCGGCGTCGCGACGAGCGGGTCGACGATGTTCCGCCAGATCGGCGGTTCGATCGGCGTCGCGCTCTTCGGGACGATCTTCGCGAGCCGCCTCCACACCGAGCTCGCGGCGCGGCTGCCGGCCGGCACGAAGATCCCGAAGACGATCAACCCCGCCGGGATCCGCCACCTGCCGCCCGCGCAGCACCAGGCCTTCGCGGACGCGGTCGCGACCGCGCTGCATCCCGTCTTCCTCGTCGCGGGCGGCATCTCGATCCTCGCGTTCGCGCTCACGTGGCTGCTCCGCGAGGTGCCGCTCCAAGGCCGGTCGCAGAACGTCGGCGACGCCATCCCGGCCCCGGGCGACGAGCACGACCGCGCCCACGCCGCCGCGTAGGAGGAGAGTCCCGGACCGCCGAGAAGGCGGAAAGGCAATCCTGCGACGACCGGAAGGGGGCAGCAAATGCCACGCAAGGCCACCGAGGCCGCCGCTCCGAAGAAGGCGGCGGTCAAGAAGACCGCGACGCGCCGCACCAAGAAGACGGAGGCGACAGAGCCGATCGTGCTCAGCTGGGAGCACGTCGCGACGCGTGCGTACTACATCCATCTCGAGACCGGGGGCGACCCCGTCGAGAACTGGCTCCGCGCCGAGCACGAGCTCGTCGCCGCGTAGCCGAACCTTCCCTTCGCTTGGCACAGCGGGGCGGCCACGGCCGCCCCGCTGCTGTTATTAGGGATCTCACAGGCCGCGCGTGTTTCCTTCAGCTGTGTTCTACGTGCGCTACTTGCGGAACGAGCTCGTGCGGCGGCGCACGCGGACGATCGTGACGCTGGTCGGGCTCGGTCTCGGCGTCGCGCTCGTGATCGCGATCTCGAGCCTCTCGAACGGCCTCGACCGCGCGCAGAAGAAGACGCTCAACCCGCTCGCGGGCATCGGCACCGATCTGACCGTGACGCTCTCGCCGCAGCAGAACCAGGGCGGCTTCGGGGGCGGCGGCCCCGGCGGCGGCGGCGGTGCGAGCCGCGACCTCGTGCAGGCGAACCAGTCGGTGATCACCGACCTCTCGAAGCTCGGCAAGCCCGGCACGCACTTCGTGCACGACTTCTTCCTGCCGGGCACGCAGCTGACGTTCAAGCAGACCGCCGCGTCACAGATCGCGTCGCTCGCCGGCGTTGCGCAGGTGACGCAAGGGCTGACGCTGCTCGCGCAGCACCAGGATGGGATCGTCCCGAAGATCGTCGCGACGCTGAAGACGCAGGCGAAGACGATCACACAGGTGCAGAACATCCCGCGGCCGACCGCGGCGGAGTTCGCGACGATGCAAGCGTGCTTCGCGAAGCTCGGCGGCTCGACCAACCGCAGCAGTGGCAACAACGGCGGTAACGGCGGCGGCGGCGGCGGAGGTGGCGGCGGCTTCGGCGGCGGCGGCGGTCCTGACCGTGGTGCGTTCTCGAAGTGCCTGCCCGCGCGCTTGAAGAAGCTGCGCGCGAGCTTCACCTCGCCGTCGCAGACGCTGCGCCAGGTGCTCAACCCGCCGCAGACGAACATCTCGACGACCGCCTACACGATCGGCGGCGTCGACCAGACGAACCCGACGATGGGCGTCGTTACGACGGCGCAGGTCACGAAGGGCCGCTACCTCGCAGCAGCCGGCGGCCGCGAGGCGCTCGTCTCCGAGACCTACGCGGCGAAGCATTCGCTGAAGGTCGGCTCGAAGCTCGATCTCAACGGCACGTCGTTCACCGTGGTCGGTCTCGTCACGCCGCCGCTCGGCGGGCAGAGCGCTGACGTGTACCTGCCGCTGAAGCAACTGCAGACGCTCGCGAACGAAGCCGGTCTCGCGAATGTGGTGCTCGTCCGCGCGAAGAGCAGCTCCGATGTCGCGAACGTGCAGAAGGCGATCGAGGCGGCGCTGCCGCAGGCGCAGGTCGCGAGCTCGAAGCAGGTCGCGGCGAAGATCAGCGGCTCGCTCGTCGACGCGTCGAACCTCTCGAAGAACCTTGGCGTCGCGCTCTCGGTGATCGCGGCAGTCGCGGCGTTCCTCCTCGCCGCACTGCTCGCGCTCTCCTCGGTCGGCAAGCGCACTCGCGAGCTCGGCACGCTGAAGGCGCTCGGCTGGACGCAGCGCATGGTCGTCCGCCAGATCGCCGGCGAGTCGCTCGCGCAGGGCGTGCTCGGCGGGATCTTCGGCATCGCCCTCGGTCTTCTGATCATCGTCGCCGTGAATGCATTCGGTCCGACGTTGAGCGCGAGCTCGACGACCGGCGACTCCTCGCTGCTCGGCCTCGGCGTCTCGACCGCCCGCACTGCGACCAGCTCCGTGTCGCTCAGTGCGCCCGTTGGTGTCACCGTCCTCGCAACCGGGTTCGGACTTGCCCTCCTGGGGGGCCTGGTCGCGGGGACGGCGGGCGCCATGCGCGCCGCGCGTCTCCGTCCCGCCGATGCGCTGAGGCAGGTGGACTGATGGCGATCCAGTACGAGCTGCATGACGTTGCAAAGTTCTTCGAGCGCGGTTCTTCGACGGTGCGCGCGCTCGACGGCGTCGACCTCGAGATCGAAGCCGGCGAGTTCCTTGCGCTCGAAGGCCCGAGCGGCTCCGGCAAGACGACGCTGCTGCAGCTGCTCGGCGCGCTCGACCGGCCGAGCGCCGGAACGGTCTTCTTCGAAGGACGCGACCTCGCCAAGCTCCCCGACAGCCAGCTCGCGGCGTTGCGGCTCCGCTCGTTCGGCTTCGTCTTCCAGCAGTTCAACCTGATCCCGACGCTGACGGCGGTCGAGAACGTCGAGGTGAAGCTCGCGCCGGTCGGCGGCGGCCGCGAGAAGGCGCTGCAAATGCTCGGCGAGGTGGGGCTCGCCGAGCGCGCCGACCACCTGCCGGCGCACCTGTCGGGCGGCGAGCAGCAGCGGGTCGCGATCGCGCGCGCGCTGTCGGTCGACCCGCGCGTTGTGCTCGCCGACGAGCCGACGGGCAACCTCGACTCGGCGACAGGCGGCGAGATCATCGAGCTCCTGGCGGGCCTCGCGGCCGAGCACGGCTGGCAAGTTTGTGGGGAATCCCGCGCCTGTCGCCGCCTAGCCCGGTGCTATAACCGCCGGTGGTGGCCAAGCCGGTCGAGCAGCTCGATTCCGTCGTGATCCGGTTCGCCGGAGACTCCGGCGACGGCATGCAGCTCACGGGCGGCCGTTTCACGACCGAGACGGCGATGACGGGGAACGACCTCGCGACGTTCCCGGACTTCCCCGCCGAGATCCGCGCGCCCGCCGGCTCGCTCCCGGGCGTCTCCGGCTTCCAGCTGCACTTCGCCGACCACGACATCCTCACGCCAGGCGACCGCCCCGACGTGCTCGTCGTGATGAACCCGGCCGCGCTGAAGACGAACATCGGCGACCTGCCGAAGGGCGGGACGCTGATCCTCGACACCGACGCGTTCACCGACCGCAACCTGAAGAAGGCCGGGTACGAGACGAACCCGATCGACGACGGCTCGCTCGCCGACTTCCAGGTGCACGCGGTGCAGCTGACATCCATGACCGTCGGCGCGCTGAAGGACATCGAGGGCGTGACCGCGCGCGAGGCTGAGCGCGCGAAGAACATGTTCGCGCTCGGCCTGATGTCGTGGCTGTACGGACGCCCGACCGAGTCGACGACCACGTACATCGAGAAGAAGTTCGCGAAGCGCCCCGAGATCGCCGCCGCGAACCTGAAGGCGTTCAACACCGGCTACGCGTTCGGCGAGACATCCGAGGGGTTCGCGGTGCAGTACGAGGTGAAGGCGGCGAAGCTGACGCCGGGCACCTACCGGCAGATCACCGGCAACACGGCACTGTCGTGGGGGCTGCTCGCCGCGTCGAAGCTGAGCGGGCTCGACCTGTTCCTCGGCGCGTATCCGATCACGCCTGCATCCTCGATCCTCGAGGAGCTCGCGAAGCACAAGGCATTCGGCGTGCGCACGTTCCAGGCCGAGGACGAGATCGCTGCCGTCGGTGCAGCTCTCGGCGCTGCCTTCGGCGGCTCGCTGGGTGTGACGACTTCGGCCGGCCCCGGCGTCGTGCTGAAGTCGGAAACGGTCGGGCTCGCGGTGACGCTCGAGCTGCCGCTCCTGATCGTCGACGTGCAGCGCGCAGGCCCGTCGACCGGCATGCCGACCAAGCCGGAGCAGGGCGACCTGTTGATGGTGCTGTTCGGGCGCAACTCGGAGTCGCCGGTGCCGGTGCTCGCATGCGCGACGCCGGGCGACTGCTTCTACGCGGCGATCGAAGCAGCGCGCATCGCGCTCACGTATCGCACGCCGGTCTACCTGTTGAGTGACGCGTATCTCGCGAACGGCGCGGAGCCGTGGCTCGTGCCGGACATCGCGTCGCTCCCGAAGATTGATGTCGAGTTCGTGCAGGAGGGCACCGAGGGGTTCCAACCGTACGCGCGCGACCCGGACACGCTCGCGCGCCCGTGGGCGATCCCGGGCACTAAGGGCCTCGAGCATCGCATCGGCGGTCTCGAGAAGGCGAACATCACCGGCGCGATCTCCTACGACGCCGACAACCACGACCTGATGACGCAGCTGCGCGCGCAGAAGGTCGCGGGCATCACGGTGCCGGATCAGGAAGTCGACCATCAGGAGGGCGCCGACGTGCTGGTGCTGTCGTGGGGCGGTACGTACGGCCCGGTGCACGCGGGCGTCCGCCGTGTGCGCGCGGACGGCGGCAAGGTCGCGCATGCGCATCTGCGCTGGCTGAACCCGTTCCCGGCAAACCTCGGCGATGTGCTGAAGAGCTACGACCGGGTACTGATCCCGGAGATGAACCTGGGGCAACTGCTGCAACTCGTGCGCGCGAAGTACCTGGTCGACGCAGTCGGCTACAACCCGGTAACGGGCAAGCCGTTCAAAGCGGGGGAGATCCACGATGCAATCGAGGCGCTGCTGTGAGCTTCTCGTTCAGAGCAACCCCCAAGGGCACCGTCTTCATCGAAAGAGACGGCGAGCGAGTGAAAACCCTGCGAGCCGACCGAGCGCGCCGCTTCCTCGCAATCGTCCAATCCACCGACCGCACCGGCCAGCAGCTGCTGATGCGCCGCACAGTCGAGGAGGCGAAGTGATGTTCCGCGCTTCTTCCGAACCTGGTTCGCTCTTTAACCAGGTTCGAGAGTGTCGTTCCGAACTTCGCCCGAACCTGATTCGCCCCGCCGTCAGCTGCATCCCGTCCGCGCCCGCGGGCGAACCAGATTCGAGCCTTTTCGTCCCTAGCCCCGAACCTGGTTCGCTCTTTAACCAGGTTCGAGAGTTTCGATCCGCAGCTCGCCCGAACCTGATTCGCCCAGCCACCGGTTGCGTCCAGTCCGCATTCGCTGGCGAACCAGATTCGAGCCTTTCGAACCGGAGGACCGCATGACCAGCGAACTAAAGCTCACCGCCAAAGACTTCAAGTCAGACCAGGAAGTCCGCTGGTGCCCAGGCTGCGGCGACTACGCGATCCTCGCCGCGGTCCAAAGCTTCATGCCAGAGCTCGGCATCGACCGAGAGAACATGGTGTTCGTCTCTGGCATCGGCTGCGCCGCGCGGTTCCCGTACTACATGCAGACGTACGGCATGCATTCGATCCACGGCCGCGCGCCGGCGATCGCAACGGGCCTCGCGGTCTCGCGTCCCGACCTGTCGGTGTGGGTCGTCAGCGGTGACGGCGACGCGCTGTCGATCGGCGGCAACCATCTGATCCATGCGCTGCGCCGCAACGTGAACATCACGATCCTGATGCTGAACAACCAGATCTACGGGTTGACGAAGGGCCAGTACTCACCGACGAGCGAGCAGGGCAAGGTCACGGGCTCGACGCCGATGGGGAGCGCGGACTACCCGTTCAATCCCCTGAGCCTGGCGCTGGGCGCGGACGCAACGTTCGTCGCGCGGGCGCTCGACACGGACAAGCCGGGCCTCACCGATGTGCTGCGCCGAGCGGCCGCGCACAAGGGTGCGTCGTTCGTCGAGATCTACCAGAACTGCAACATCTACAACGACGGCGCGTTCGACTTCGTCCGTGACGACAAAGAAAACCGGATGTACCTGAAGCACGGCGAAGTAGCCGGCGACACGGGCATCACGCACGACGAGACGGATCTGGCGACGGCGTTCGCCCTTTCGAGAGTGACGTTCGAAATTCGCGAACCCGGACGGCGTATTCGCCCTGCGCGTGGACACGTTCAAGAAGTACTTCGGCGACCTGCAGGCGCTCGTCGGCTCGGGCGACACCTGGGCAATCGCCTAGGCGCCGGGCCCCCAGCAGCCCGACACCTAGACAACCAACTTAGGCGACGTATCCCAGGCCGCCGAAGTACTTCTTGAACGTGTCCACGCGCAGGGCGAATACGCCGTCCGGGTTCGCGAATGCGATCGGACGCCACCAGCTCACGTCGTAGAACCACTCCGTCCCGCCGTACGTGTTGATCGACGCCTCGGTCGACCCCCACGGGTTGCGCAGGACGATGTACTTCTGCCCGTTCTCGTACGCCCACCCGAGGATCGAGTAGCAATGGGCGGCGACGAGGTTCGCGTCCGAGTAGGTGACGTGGTCGGGCGACGAGTCGCCGGAGCCGTACGTCCAAGCGGTCATCGGGTTGAACGTTCGCCGGCTGAGCGAGTTCGCGCGGACGAGATCCCAGAGCTGGTCCCCGCTCCGGCTGGCCGTGTCGAAGTAGTGCCGGCCGAGCCCGGTGAGCTGTGCGGATGCGTAGACACAGTCGCCCCACGCCGTCTTGGTGATGTCGGGGAAGTCCCCGGGATTGTTCGTGACGAACTTCGCGAACGCCTTCTCATAGACGGCCGGCCAGATCTCCCCGACCTCGCTCGAGCGACAGTAGATCGGCGAGCCGGTGGTCGTCACAGGGGTCAACTCGGTCACTTCGACATCGTGTCCGGTGTTTCCGTTCGCCGGGTCGTAGAAGCGGATCATGTCGACGAACTGCTGCTGCCCCAGTCCTGTCGCTCGCGTGAGCTGCTTGATCATGAACGGGTGAGCCCAGGCCACTGACGCCAGGGAGGCGATGAAGTAGCAGTTCGCGACCGCACCCTGAACCGGGTCGAAGAACTCTGCGGCCTCGTGGAAGAACGTTCCCTGATCGACCCAGGTCGGGAGGGTGACGCGTAGGCGGTTTGGGTCGTAGACGATCAGGTCGATGATCTCCGGCGTCAGGACCCGCATGAGCCGCTCGCGGCGAAGGACGTCGCTCATGCGGATGCGCAGATCGATGGCGTTCGCGTGCATCGAGGCCCGCTCCACGGTGATGTCGCCGATCTCCTTCGTCTTGAAGAGCGGCCCGAGGTCGGCGAGCTTCGCGATCAGTGCGTCATCGAGCGACGTGTGCTCGAGGTCGTTCCCTCCGATAACCGGTTGCGCATCGAGATACAGCGGCGAGTCGAACTTCGGATCGAAGAGCTCCTCGTACGGCGTCTGGAGCAGCTCCTCGAGCATCCCGCGTGTGTCTTCGAGCTCCTTCCACGGGATGCGGCGACCCGCGACAAGCTCCGCGAGCGCGTAGGGGTTCATGACGGCCGAGCGTTGAATCACGTCCTCGGGGTTCTTCACCTCGGGAATCCGCCGCTCGGTCTTGGTGGCGGTCGTCGCCATCAGACTCTCCTTTCGTCGACGTCGACGAAGGCGTGCGCGTCAGTCGAGGCCGCAGCAACTCGGTGGCGTAGAGCAAAGCCTCCAGTCGCTTAGCGACTCAAATGTTCTCACATCCGATACCCGGCTACAAGGTTTCGCGGCCCTGAAGTTCCCCCGGCCCAAGCCGTGTGGCGAATCAGTCCCCGAACTCAGACACCCAGAGCGTCGGGCTGTTGAACCCCGGGAACGAGTCGAGCTTCACGACGTACACGGACTGCAGCTGCCACTCGGGGCGGAAGATGTTCTCGCGATGTCCCGGTGAGTTCAGCCACCCGTCGAGCGCGGGGCGCGGGGCTCCGTATCGGCCGTCGGCGATGTACAGGTTCTCGCCCCACGAGCCGACAAAGCCGGCCTGGTCGGCGACGTCGTGCGGGTCGCCGCCACACGGGGCATGCGCGAACACTTTGCACCGCACGATCTCCTCTCCCTTCAGCAGCGCCGCCTGGGAGAGTTGCTGGGAAACGGGGAGCGCGGCCAGTCCGCGCACCTGGCGGGCGTTGTTGATCAGGCAGATCATCGTTTGCGCCTGGTCGTGCAGCGGCGCCGAGACGCTCTCGGCATTCGGACAGGCGGCGCTGTCGGCGAGATACGCGGTCCACGGATCGTTCGGCGCATAGAGCGGGGCTTTGCTCAGCTGGATCGAGAGCCCTGGCGCGAAGCTGATCGACGTGTCGTGATGCGTTACGTGCTCCGGGTCATTCGACCCGCCATGATGCGGGTACCGAGCGGCAACCACGAGGACGAGCAGACCGAGCACGACCACGAGCAAGACGTACGAACGCGTCCGGCGCTCGTCAGCCCGTGGCTCGTCGCGGTACCAGTCACGATCGGCAGCCCCCACACGCCGCTTATCGGCACGCGCGGCGGCGCGCTGAAGTCGCCGGAACAAGCGGTCCGCTCGAAGGCGGGCCGCTCGTCGGCGACCGCGTTGAGTTACGAGTTGAGGGGCTGGAAGAAGCGGTCGAGCTCCCACTTGGCCACGTCGTTGCCAACCTTCTCGCCCTGCTCCACCGAGTTGCGGAAGTGGAAGCCGAGCCAGACGCGCGCATCAA
>WNFM01273569.1_pt1 | contig 17046 bp, 12 predicted proteins | sample 5400271 | NCBI WGS metagenome assembly WNFM01 (sample SAMN13153352, study PRJNA577476) | soil metagenome | isolation source: 60 cm saprolite on Douglas fir-dominated hillslope | place: USA:California | collected 2013-09-17 | reverse complement strand
AGTCAGAACATTCAGGTGAATCGTCTGCACCCCGCGAAACGATAGGCGGTAGCGCAGCAGCGCGGGAACGAGCGCGGGCAGCATCATCGCCGCCATCATCACAACCCACATCCCCATGAAGGAGACGGCGGAGACGAGCCAGCGCTGGCCTGGCATAATCATCCAGGCCATCGACATGGTCCAGCCACCCGGCATGGCCATGCCACCGGACATGGACTGGCAGAAGTAGATCGTCGTCGCTACGCTTGTCAAGAATAAGAGCGCACCGGTTCCGAGAAACACGCGGTGACGCGCCAACTCGATGCGACCGTCGAAGCCGGGAAATTCGCGCGCTCGAATCACTATCATTATCCAGGCTCTCTTTTCGATCCCACCCGGAAACTGACTATTGATCGTATTCGTCGTGCCTTCGCACCCAAAATGGCCCGCGGCCGTTCTCATCCCGGCCCTTGGGCACCACATCTAGATAGTGATAATGGACGTTGAACAGTTCATTTCCGCGCGAGTAACACGCATAGGTGTGGAAGACATCACCACGCTTGTCCTTATAGAACACGCTGTGCCCCTCCCGTTCGGAGGGCCCAGGATCTTGAAATGCGTAGTTGAAGAAGGCCTTCCCCTCAGCGATTTCTTCCGGTGTAAAGGAGAAGTGATAGTCGAAATTAAATTCCGTATTGCCGGAGGACACCCATGCGAAGTCCCAGCCCATCCGCTTCTTGTAGGCCGCCAATTTTTCATAGGGCGCGCGTGACACGGCGATCATGGTCACGTCGCGGTGTTTTAAATGCACATTAACGCCGTTGAAGCAGTCAGCCCGCAAGGAGCAGTGCGGGCATCCTACCTTGTCACCGGGCCCGAACATGAACTGATATATAAAAAGTTGACTGCGCCCTTCAAACAAATCCGCTAACGTCTGTTTGCCGTTGGGCCCGTCGAACACGTAGTCCTTCGTAACTTTGACCCAGGGGAGGGTGCGCCGTTCCAAATTGAGCTCCTCCTGCATGCGAGTGAACTTCTTTTCCTTGACGAGAAGTTTCTTGCGCGCCTTAAGCCATTCCGCTTCGGAAACGACCTTGTGTTTGTTTACTGCCGTCTTCATTCTCTTGCCCTCCCGTTGGAATTAAGAATCATAGTCATGTGAGCCCAATGAGCCCTCGTATTCGTCTATAGTCGCTCTGTTTCTTTCCCATCGTTTGGCTGTCGCCATCAGCGCACTCTTCTGTCATCCTTTGAGGATCCATTTTTTTGCGATGAATATGAGCACGGGAATGCCAATCCCGAGATTGAGTACTCCTGCGTGCATCACCTGCTGCGGATCAACGTTTTTCCGCGAAGCGGACTTCTGGCCCGGAATAAAGTCCGATTTTCCCGTCACTCGGGAACGATCCCCAAAGTGTCAGGAATGGCCGAATCTCCGGTTTGCCAATCATCCGTTTACTTCCAACGGGTTGGGCTTCGTCGCTCCTGCGCATAAACTTTCTTAGGACCCGGTCGGAATCTCTTCGGTGATTTTTCCATCAAAAAGATGCACGGTACGCTCCGCATGGCCGACGTAGCGAGCGTCGTGAGTAACCGTGCAAATCGTTGCCCCGCTGCGATGGATGTCGCGAAGCAGGTCCATCACCGAGTCCCCGTTCTTGGAATCGAGGTTTCCGGTGGGCTCATCCGCCAGGAGAATCATGGGATCGCCGACCAGCGCCCGGGCAACCGCGACGCGTTGCTGCTGACCACCCGAAAGCTGCGCGGGGTAGTGCTTGGTCCGATGCGCCATTTCCACCCGTTCCAACGCGCGCTGGACTTTTTCCTTTCGTTCCGCGGCGGCCATGCCCCGATAGGTCAAGGGCAGTTCGACGTTTTCATACACAGTGAGATCGCCAATCAAGTTGAAGGCCTGGAAGATGAAGCCGATTTCGCGGTTGCGAATTCGCGAGCGTTCGCTGATCTTCAGACTTGAGACCGGTTGTCCGTTGAGCGAGTAAGTCCCTTCCGTGGGCGAATCGAGTAGGCCCAGGATGGCAAGCAGTGTCGATTTGCCGCATCCTGAAGGGCCGGAAATAGCGAGGTATTCTCCCTTTTTGATTTCCAAATCGATTGCAGATAATGCGTAGGTCTCCAACTCGTCGGTGTAGAAGACTTTGCTGACATCTTCCATCTTGATAAGCGTTCCGTTTAGTGAATTCATGAAACCAGCCTCCGAGTTGAGCTTCTCTAACGCAAGCGAATGCGGTCAAAAGCATCCCAAGCGGACATGTCCGAAAGAATGACCTTATCCCCGGCCTTCAAGCCTTGTAGGACTTCGATAGCGTTTACGGAGCTTCTGCCCAGTTTGACATTGACGCGCACGGCTTCCGAGCCGTCATCCGCCAGCTTGAATAAGCCAATAGTGCTGTCGGACTGGCCGCGAACAGGCCGGCCCACGTAGAGGACGTCTTTCAGATTCTCGAGCTCGATGGTGCCGTCGACGCTCAGGTCAGGCCGCGCGCCTTGCGGAAGCGCGTCTTCGATCGCCACGTCCACCGTCACCGTGCCATTCAGCACCGAGGGGTCGATTCGAGAAACGTGTCCCCTCACCACGCCATTTCGCGTGTCGATGGTCGCTTTTTGCCCGATGGCCACATCTTTTGCCTGCGTCTCGGCAATTTTGATTTCCGCTTTGACTCTCTTGGGGTCGGCAACTCGCGCCAGATTGCCTCCGGGCGTCACGCGCTGGCCGACTTCCACGGGCACAAGCTGCAAAACGCCGTTGATTCCCGCCCTCACATGCAGCGCTTCAACTTGGCTTCGACGCAATTGATAAAGGGCCTTCTGCTGCTCGACGCGAGCTTGTTGTGCTTCCAAGCGCGCCTTCGACGATTCGGCCGCAATCTGCGTTCTCTCATCCTCAAGCTGTGTGCGGATGGCTAACTGCTCCTCCTTCACCTTGGACAGCTTCGCGGTCACTTCCGAGCCGATGCCTTGCTGGAACAGTTTGTCGTCCACCTCGTGCTGGATTTTCGCCTGCTCGTACTCGCTCCTTACCACTGCTGCTGCTGCCTTCTGGTTCATCAGTTCGCTGTTTACCTGAACCTTCAGGTTAGCGTAATCCGCCTCCGTTGCCTTCAGTTGGTACTCCGCGTCAAGCGCATCCCGCTGCAACTGAGGATCGCTTAATTCCAGAATGATCGTTTCCGGCTTCACCACGGCTCCGGGCCGGATCATGATCCGGTCGACATGGGAATCAGTCTGCGCTGGGATCCAGCGGATTTCCTCGGGGACAAGCGTTCCCAAGCCGCGCACTTCGCGCAGCATCGGCCCGCGCTTCACTTCGTCCGGCCAGATCGTTGCGCGGTCCACAGTTGGCGCGGCGGGACGCAGCCGGGACACTCCGAACGTCACTCCGGCAACGAGGATGAGAGCGACGGTGCCGCCGGCGATTCGCTTGATTTTTTTAGCGCGCGCGTTTGATGGCCGCTGTATGTCCATAGATATATTTTCAATCCCGCAACGCCCTGGCCGGATCGACCCGCGTCGCCCGCCAGGCGGGCAAGAAACACGCTACAAACGAAGCTATCGTTATAACCACCAATGCCGACCCGAAAGCCAGCGGGTCTCGCGGGCTTACCTGATACAGGAGGTTGCCTAGCAGGCGCGTTAGAAGCAGTGCCGCGGCGACCCCGATAACTATTCCGGTTGTTGTCAGTAACAAACCGCGGGACAGCACTAGACACATCACGTTCGATGCGCCGGCACCAAGAGCCATACGCAACCCCAACTCTCGGGTGCTCTGCGAGACGATATACGACATCACCCCATAAAGGCCGATGCTGGCCAGCAGCAGCGCCAAGCCTCCGAACAGGGCGACCAAAGTTACGGCCACGAGTTGCTGGGACGTAGAACGATTAACTTGTTCCTGTAGCGTGATCATTTCGTATAAAGCCAGGTTTGGATCGAGCGCGCGCACTTCGCGAATCAGAGCCGTTTGGATGGTTTGTAGAGGTTGCGTCGTGCGAATGTGGATGTCAGGTTCTATATCGAAATACTGGCGGAGCGGAACATAGAAAAACGGCCGGGGCGTTTCATCCATGTTGTAGTATTTCGAATCCTTGACGACCCCGACGACTTGCACCCAATTGCCTTTCACTTGCAGACGTTCGCCGATGGGATTCTGCCCGCGCCAATACCGCGCGGCCATGGTTTGGTTTACGATGGCGACGCGCGGCGCGTTTTCGTCGTCCGCGCGAGTGAATTCGCGCCCGGAGATGCGAGGAATGCCCAGAGTGGCGAAGTAGTTGGGACTGACCTCGTTGTATTCGGCGGTTGGTTGTTCGTTGGCTCTCGGTTCGTAGTCGTCGACGGCAATCGGCGTCGAAGAAAACGAGTCATAGCCGAGTGGAACAACGCGGGCGTAAGCGGCCGCTTCGACACCGGGCAGCGCCCGGACGCGCTGGATCAATTCATCCTGAAAAGTTTTGGCGCGCGGCGCATCATATCCGGCGGCGGCCAACGTTACCGAGGTATCGAACACGCGCGTGGTGGAGAAGCCCGGGTTAGTGGTTCGAATCTTGCGCAGGCTTTGCATCAGCAAGGTCGCGCCCACCAGCAAGATGAAGCTGAGAGTGACTTGGAGGACCACGAGGCTCGAGCGGACCCATGTCCTTCCACCGCCTCCAACCACCCCCGCCGAATCCGATTTCAGCGCGCCGGCAAGATCGATCTTGCTGGTCTGCATTGCGGGAATCAGCCCGAGCAGAAGCGTCGTGATCAGGCAAACCGCGCCGCTCACCGCCAGAACGCGCCAATCGATTTCGCCGGGCAGGTACACCACATTGCCCCCACGGACCGGGAAAAGCAGAACAAGTGCGTGACGGCACCAGTAGGCCACCAGTATGCCGCCCGCTGCGCCACAGGCCGACAGCAGCAAGCCTTCAGTAACGAGTTGCCTCAACAACCGGCCGCGGCCAGCGCCGACGGCGAGGCGAACCGTCATCTCGTGTCGGCGCGCGAATGAACGGACGAGAAGCAAGTTGCCAACGTTTGCGCAGACGATGAGAAGAACAAACATCACGACAACAACCATGATTTCGAAGATCGGCAGCAGCTCACCCGCGTGATTGAAAGGCGTCTGCCACAGCGCCCACACCTTAATGTCGCGGCCGCGGTTGGTGGCTGGATATTCAGCTTCGAGCCGGGCGGCAATGGCGGAAATTTCCTGCTGAGCTTGATTGCGGGTCACGCCAGGCTTGAGTCGCACATACGCTTCCGCCCACCGCGCGCCACGATCTTCAAGTTTTGCGTAGCCGGCGTTGAAAGCCTCCAGCATCGATGCAGGCACCCAAAACTCGATGCCGCGGCCGACGAAAGTCCCATAGAACCCCTCGGGCGCAACCCCGATGATGGTGTGCACAACGTTATTGAAGCGCTGGGTCTTGCCGATGATTTCTCGATCGCCCTTGAAGCGGGTTTGCCAAAGATGATAGCTGATCACCACGACCGGATGCGCGTTACGGCCGGAGTCTTCGCCCGGCTCAAAGCCACGGCCCAACATGGGGTGAACTCCAATCGCATCAAAATAGTTTGCGGAGGCGATGCTTCCGGTGATGACCTGGGCGCGCTCGCCAATGCTCAAAGTCGCGCCGGTGATGTTGCTGACAAAGAGGGTCTCACACAGGGTGCAGCTTCTTTGCACGTCGAGGAGATCGGGCCACGACGTTTCATCTCTCTCGGCACCCACCGTTCCGGCCAGTGCAACCAGGCGCTCCTGGTGAGAAACGAGCGGATACGGACGGAGAAGAATGCCTTCGACCCAGCTGAACACGGCGGCGTTGGCACCGATACCGAGCGTCAGACAAAGCATGGCCAATAGAGTGAAACCCGGACTGCGCCGGAGAGTCCGAAAGCCGAAGCGGAGATCTTGCCATGCCGTCTCGATCATCGGCAGTCCCCTCTGGTCGCGGTACATTTCCTTGGTTCGCTCGACGCCGCCGAAACTGCGAAGCGCTTCCTGGCGCGCGTCAGCAGCAGACATTCCCTTTCGCACGTTGAGTTCGATGGCCATCTCCAGATGCGAACGCAGTTCCTCATCCAGGTCGTCTTCGAGCCGCCGGCGACGGAAGAGCGCGGTGAGACGCTTGACGAACGTGCGGAGAAGTTCACGCATACCCTAGGTCGTCCTTAGCACCCGATTGATCATCGCGGACATGCGATCCCAGCTTTCCGCTTCTTCCACGAGTCGCCTACATCCGGCCCGCGTCAAAGAGTAGTACTTCGCCTTGCGATTATTTTCCGAAACGCCCCACTTGGATGCGATCCAGCCGCGCTGCTCCAGCCGCAGCAGGGCGGGATAGAGGGTTCCCTGGTTCAATTGCAGCAGGTCTTCGGAGACCTGCTGGATGCGCAGGGCGATCCCGAAGCCGTGCATTGAGCCCATGGAATCGAGCGTCTTCAGCACTAGCAAATCGAGTGTTCCCTGGAGGACTTCCGATTTGGAAATTGCCATACGCTCCTTTAGACGTTCAACAGGAGAAAAGGCGAGCCTACCACATTCCTGTTGGCCGTCAACAGGAGTTTTGCAGAACGCCACAAAGCGTCTGCGCCGGCATGTTCACAGTGTGGCAAGAAGGAAGGTCGCCTGAATTTCGGACTGTTGACTCGATGCGTCTACCGTGCTCCACAAACGGGGTTCGAGGAAATCCAGGACCAATCAGACTCATGAATGCCCGCTCTGAGGAATGAAGACCTTTCGTTTGATACGCTCTTTTGGCTGACAATTGATATCAGACAATACCCGCATGTCTGTTTTGCCAGGATGGTCACCACGGGATTCACCCTATATGACCTGGCGCCAATACCATGAGCTGACGAAGCACAGTGTCGAATCGCTGCGGCGAACTCAGCACTATCTCGATTGGACCAAAATGCCCAATCCATTCCGGCATTATGAGGGCGTGACCATCCTCGATTTGCCGGCCGACCCGCCAGTTCCGCAGATTTCAGCTCTTGATGTACTCGAGGGCAACCCAGGAAATACTTCAGCCATGGATGGTGCGGAATTCCTTTCGCAGCTGATGTTTTATTCAGCCTCGATTAGCGCCTCTGTACTGCACCCCTCAAAAACTGGCCTGGAGCGACCGTCACGGTTTCTGTGGCAACGAGGTGGGGTCGCTCCAGCCCTCTTCGATAGTTCGAGCTCTGCTGCTTTTCCGTCCTTCGTTTCTGTTTGGGAGGTTATTTCACTCGCTTACAGGTCTATTGGGTGAGGATGTCAGCACAGATTAAGTTGCAGTGTGCAGCTTCTACCTTTTTCATGCTGCCATGGAACCGTTCGATGCAGCTATTGCCTTCCGGGTGGTGATATGCCTGTCGCAAATCTGGCCTCCCCACATGCCCCAGTCGGCCGCCCGGTCGCTCCCAGCCAAGTCATGGTCACTTATAGACAAGTTATTCTGGCCCCCGCTGCATAGTCTCTTCCCCAGAAACGTAGTCTCCCTGACTGCCAGGCTGCCGGCACTCCTCTTCGCTCCAGGAGTTGGTCCGCAAGACGGGCGGCTGAAAGTGGTCAGCGGAATTTACGGACTTTGTTCGGCAGGAATCTCCGTCGGAGGTCGCAAATGGTGACCATGAAATCCTTGGCAACTCGAATCTTCCTGCTTCTGCTCTTCTTTACTAGCAATGTTTTTTCTCAATCCTCCACCACCTCGCTCCAGGGTACGGTAACGGACCCCAGCGGCGCTGCCGTCGCCAACGCCAGCGTTACGCTCGTCAACGCGGAATCGAAATCGGAACGCAGCACCGCCACGGGCGCTCAAGGTGAATACCGCTTCCAGGCGCTTCCTCCGGGAACCTACACTCTTACTGTCGTCGCAACCGGGTTCGCTCGCCAGGAATTAAAGGCCCTACAGCTGTTGGTCAACACTCCTGCCACCTACAACCTTCAACTCAAGGTCGGCGGAACAACGGAAACAGTTTCGGTAACCTCGGAAGCTCCGCCACTGAATTTGGTGGATGCGTCCCTCGGCACCCCTTTCACGGAAACGCAAGTCCGGGAACTCCCGCTCGACGGACGAAACGTTCCAGAACTCCTCAGCTTGCAAGCGGGCGTCACTTTTACGGGCAACACCCTCGGCACTTCGCTAGCGTCGTACAAGGATCAAGACACGCGCAATGGAGCCGTAAACGGTGCGCGCAGTGACCAGAGCAACATCACCCTCGACGGCGTGGACGTTAACGACCAGAACAGCGGTTACGCGTTTACTTCCGTCCTGCCGATCACGCAGGATTCCGTTCAGGAATTTCGCGTAACCACCACCAATTACAATGCCGAGCAGGGTACAGGTTCGGGCGCTCAGGTTGCCCTGATCACGCGCAGCGGCAGCAACGCGTGGCACGGCTCCGGCTATGAATACTTGCGCAACACAGTCACCAGCGCCAACGACTACCTGACCAAGCGCGCCGAGCTTTCCGGAGGCGATTCCAACCAGCCTCTGAAACTGATTCGAAACGTCTTTGGCGTAACGCTCGGCGGCTCGATCATCAAGAACCGCCTTTTCTTTTTCTACAACTACGAAGGTACGCGCCTGCGCGAACAGCAGAGCGTCGTGCGTAATATTCCGACTTCCTCGCTGCGTGATGGCGTAATGCTGTATCAGTGCACCCCGCTTGCTGACGGATCCCCCGACACGGTAACGTGCCCAGGTGGAAGCGTCACCGGAATAAGCGGCAAGCCTTACAATTACGCCCCTGGTTTTTTTGGTCTCGATCCGACACAAATTGCCGGCCTCGATCCGCTCCACATACCAATCACCTCCAATTCCTACATGATCAAGTATTTCAACGTTACCTACGGAAACCTGGCCACTAACGATCTTTCCGTTGGCGATGGCTTCAACTATTCCGGATTTCGCTGGCGGGCGCCTTTCAACCTCAACAACAACGCCAACATCGCCCGCATCGATTACAACCTCACGGCAAAAGGCACGCAAACACTTTTCTGGCGCGGGGCAATCCAGAATCTTTTCAATCCGCAAGCTCCGTTCCTGCCCGATAATTCGCCGGAACAAACTCTTGTAGATTTCAGCAAAGGCATGGCCTTGGGCTATACCGCGCTGATCGGCAACAGCATGGTCAACACATTCCGTTGGGGATTCACCCGCCAGAGCACCGGCTTTGTGGGGAATTCCAATCTGCCGTGGAACACTTTTTATACCCTCGATACCAGTTTTGCCTACAGTCACAATTTCCAGATGCCCGTAAACAATTTCCTGGATGATTTCTCCTGGACCAAGGGCAAGCACACCATCCAGGTCGGCGCCAGCGTCGGCATTGCCCGCAATCCCCGTTTCAGTCAACTGCATTCCTTCAGCCAAGGAAAGGGCGCAACCTTCTGGATGTACCCCGTCGGATTCGCCAACACCGGCGGCCAGAGCCCGCTCGACCCAAGCAACGGCGGATATCCAGAGCCGTATTCCAGCAGCGCCTACGATTACCCCATGCTCGGCCTGTTAGGAATGGTTTCGCTGGTGGATGCGAATTACAACTACAACAAGGACGGCAGCGTCCAGGCACAAAACACGCCGGTAAATCGCAAGTATGGTTTGAACTGGTACGAATTCTACGGACAAGACTCCTGGCGCTTCAAACCGAACTGGACGCTTAACTTGGGTTTGCGCTGGTCCATCTTCCCTCCACCCTGGGAAGTCAACGGTCTGCAGGCCTCGCCCTCGGTCAACCTGGGAACTTCCTTCAATCAAAATGTTCAGAATATGAAGAACGGCTTGGGCTACGCGGACGTCCCAGTCATTTCTTTTGTGCCTGGCGGCAAGGCCAACAACGCGCTGGGATATTACAGCACCCAAAAAGCGAATTTCTCCCCACGCATTTCCGTCGCGTATTCGCCTCGCGCCAAGGACGGTCTTTTCAGGACGCTCTTCGGCGGCTCCGACCAGACTGTGATCCGCGGCGGTTTTAGCATTGTCTACGACCGCGCCGGCATGCAACTGGTAAACACGTTTGACGCCAACGCCCCTGCCGGTTTCTCAACCACCTTAACGAATCCCTGCTGCGTGGATGGCGCCGATGCGGTGGCACGCATCACTGATATCAATACCATTCCGAAATTCAGCCAGGGCGGCAGCCAGTATTTTCAGGATGCCCCTCCGGGAGCATTCCCGCAGACTCCTCCCTCCGGCTATCCCGGCGGCCAAGCCATCACCTGGGGTATCGATCAGTCGCTCAAAACTCCATACGCCTACGCGGTGGACTTCTCCATCGGCCGCGAACTGTCGCACGGCTTCTCGTTGCAGGTGGCCTACGTCGGCCGCTTCGGACGCAATTTGCTCACCCAACGCGACCTCCGCCAACCGCTCGACCTCGTCGATCCCAAATCGAAAATTGATTACTACGCCGCCGCCACAGCTATCTCCAAACTGGCCAGTGCTCAAGGCCTCGCCGCGACACAACTAAGTTCAAGCGCCTTCGACCAGGCGCTCGGCCCAACGGCGGCCTACTGGAAGAATCTTCTCAACGTGAACGGCGCAACCGGTCCATGCCCAAGCGCACCATGCCTTGCGCCCGGCGCGGCAAATTACGTGATGCCGGTTTCCCTTCCCCAAACTACAACCACAAATATCGCCCAGGCTGCTTACGCGCTTTACGTCTCCTCCGGCGCATACGTCGGAGACGAAGTGGTCGGCCTTGGCAACATCGATCTCTACGGCTATCTCGACGACAACCTTGGCAATCCTTATTACTTCAACGGGAAAACCGGCGAGATGTTGAACCAGCAATTCACCACCAGCTACGGCTGGAGCTCAATTGGCAGCTCAAACTACAACGCTCTGCAAACCACGCTCAAGAAGCAGTTCCGTGGCGGGGTTCAATTCGACTTCAACTACACCTACTCGAAATCCGTCGACATCACCTCCGCTGCTGCCCGGCTCGGATTCAGCGGCACGGATAACCTCGGAGCGCCCGGCAGCCGCTTGGTGAACGCATTTTCACCAGGCCAATTCCGCGCCGTCTCTGATTTCGACACCACGCATCAGATCAACGCCAACTGGGTCGCCGATTTGCCCTTCGGAAAAGGAAAGGCTTTCGGACGTAACGTCGGGTCCTTCGCCAACGCGATAATAGGCGGTTGGCAGCTCAATGGTCTGCTCCGCTGGACCAGCGGCTTTCCCTTCTCTGTGGACAACGGCCAGTTCTGGGCCACCAATTGGGATGAACAGGGCAACGGCTTGATGATTGCCAAACCAAAGACCGGCGTTTTCAAGAATCCCACCACCGGCACTGTCAGTGTTTTTGCCGATCCCACTGCAGCGTTGAACGACTTCGTTCACCCGTTCCCCGGCCAGAGCGGCACGCGCAACGGACTTCGTGGCGACGGCTACGCCAGTTGGGACATGGCGCTCAGCAAACGCTGGAGCATGCCGTGGGAAGGCCACTCTGTCCAGTTCCGCTGGGAAGTTTTCAACGTGGCGAACCTGACGCGATTCAATGTTATGGCCGGCTTGGGCGACGGCGCTCCCTCGCTGCAGCAGTCCAACACCGCTTTCGGCAACTACGCGGGCTTGCTCACCAATCCTCGCGTGATGCAGTTCGGCCTGCGTTACGACTTCTAAGCATCAGGGGAACCGTAATCCCCCTGAGAGCGGGAGCATGATCGGCCCAGCGCACTTCTCTCGCGCATTCGTAACCATGTGATAAGTTTGCGGTAGGATTCGCCAACAATTCTTCCTGCGAAGGTGACAACTTTCTGCCGGCATCTCTGAAATGACCACACTCGCTCGCAAACTTCGTTTGGTCGATTATTTCGCGCTCGGCTTCGGCACCATGGTCGGCACCGGCTGGCTGGTGGTGATGGACGATATTCTTCAGCGCGGCGGCCCGCTGGGCGCTATTCTTGGCTTCACCGGCGGCGCGCTCATGCTGCTTCCCATCGGCTACGTCTACGGCAAACTTGTAAAATTAATTCCGGACGCCGCAGGCGAAGTCGCGTACACCGCACGAGTCCTGCCCTCCGGAGTCAGCTTTGTCACCGGTTGGATGATGTTCCTTGGTTATTTCCTCACCTGTCCATTCGAAGCGCTCGCGGCTGGGCGAATTGCCGGATATCTCTTCCCCTCTCTGAATTCTATCGAGCTTTATCGCATCGGAAATCCCCCTGTCTACCTGCCTCATCTTGTTCTTGGCCTGGCAATCGCGCTCTTCTTTACCTGGCTGAATTACCACGGCATTCACACCAGCACTCGTTTTCTGAAATTCACCACATTCACTTTTCTCGCCCTGGTGATCGGTTTTGCTTTGGCTGGTGCCAAGCATGGCACTTCTGCCAATCTGCATCCCGTCTTCAGCCACTCACCGCTCATCTCCATTCTGCTTGTGTGGCAGGTTGTCCCTTGGCTGATGTCCGGCTTCGAATCCGTCGGAAAATCCGCGGAGGAGGCCAGCCCCAATTTTCGCGGGGGCAATTTTTCCGTCGCCATCATAATGACCATTTTTGCGGGCCTCGCCTTTTTCTGGCTGGTGATCTCCTCGGTCTCTTACGTCGCGCCCTGGCAGAGCCTCGACAGCCATCTGCAATTCCCCACGGCGGTCGCTTTCGAAAAAGCATTCCACGCGCACTGGATTGTTGATTTCATCTTGGGCACGGCGCTGGTCGCTCTTTTGCAAGCCTTCAACGCCAACATGGTCGCCGCCTCGCGCCTGCTCTTTGCCATGGGACGCCGCAATCTGCTCGTTCCCGCGATGGGCACTGTCCACAACGTGAACCGCACACCGGTTCTTGCGATCATCGCCGTCGGTGCCGCCACGGTCCTCGCCATCTTTTTTGGCGAAGCCGGACTCGTTCCGATTCTGGAGGTTGGCGCGGTCGCTTGCGCCGTCGGATGGATGTCCGCCTGCGTTTCGTATTTCCTGATGAAGCCCCGGCTCGTTGGTCGCCTCGCCGCCGCCTTTGGATTTCTGGTCACCTCGCTCATGATTCTCGTCAAAGTTCTTCCCATCGTTCCCGGCCATTTCACTGTTTATGAATGGATAGCACTGGCGATCTGGGCGACTCTGGGATTCTTAATGCGCCTTCCTGCAAGAGGAAGAGCGCCTGGCGCGATGGAAGTTCTCGCCAGTCAGCCCGAATAATATTGGTGACGGACTCATAGCGAGCGACGAAATGAAGGACTACACCCGTTACAGCTTCTGGATGGAAACATCGGGCGATGCTTTGGTGCCCCGCCCGGCACTGCAGCGCTCCGAAGAGGTGGATATCGCTATCCTCGGCGGCGGCTACTCGGGGCTGTGGACTGCCTACTACCTCTTGCGCGCAAATCCCGACCTGCGTGTCGCCATCGTTGAAAAAGAAATCGTAGGGTTTGGCGCTTCGGGTCGCAACGGCGGCTGGTGCTCTTCCCGGTTCCCCGTGACGCCGGCTGTACTCCAGGAACGCTTCGGTGCTCAGGCCGCGCGTCATCTTCTGCTCGCGATGTTCGATGCGGTAGACGAAGTCGGTCGTATCTGTGCGGAAGAATCCATCTCCGTCGATTTTCGAAAGGGCGGCATCCTCAGCCTGGCGCGCGGCACGCATCAGGTTCCGCAAATTCGCGCTTCCTATGCCGCCTACGACGCTCTCGGCCTGGCGGAACATTTTCAACTTCTCAGTGCCGCTGATTGCCGCGACCGCGTGAAGGCCACCAATATCCAGGGCGGCCTCTATACGCCGGAAAGCGCCAGTCTCCATCCCGCCAAACTCGTTCGCGGCTTGGCAACTGCCGTGGAAAAACGCGGCGGCATCATTTACGAAAATACGGAAGTCACAGAAGTACACAACGAACCAGATGCGCGGCTAATCACCCCGGGCGGCGAACTGCGCGCGCGGCAGGCCATCATCCTGGCGGGTGAAGCCTACCTCACCGGTCTCCGCCAGTTTCATCGCGCACTGCTTCCGATGTACTCGCTTATCGGCCTTACCGAACCACTCACGCCGGCGCAGTGGGCAAGCGTCGGTTGGCAAAATCATGAAAGCCTCGCCTCAAATCGCTTGACGGTTGACTATCTTACGCGCACGGCGGACGGCCGCATCCTCTTCGGCAGCCGCGGCGCTCCTTACGAATTCGGCTCGCGCATCAGCGACGATCAGGACATTCATGAACCGACCCACGCGCGCGTGCACCAGGCCGTTGTCGACTGGTTCCCATCACTCGCGGGCATTCGATTCACTCACAATTGGGGAGGGCCGGTCGGCGTGCCGCGTGATTGGATGCCCTCCGTCCGCTTCGACCCCGCTTCGCGCCTCGGCTTTATCGGCGGCTACACCGGCCAGGGTGTAGCCACCAGCAATCTGGCCGGCCGTCTGCTCTCCTCGCTGGTCACGGTAAATTCCTTGGGCATCGAAAAACTCCCCATGGCCCAACGAAAATCACCCAATTGGGAAATGGAGCCGCTACGTTGGCTTGTCGTCACCTACATGCAAAAAGCGCTTCAACGAATTGATGAAGCGCTGGAGGCAGGAAAACCGCGCCCGGTGGACGCTGATTTAGTTGGAAAACTTGGCAGACATTAAGCCGTCGGCGTTTTGATTCTCAGTTGGCATTCATTTCGCGCGTCGCGAACAGCTTCAACAGGTTGCGATCCTGATGCACATCCACCGGAATCTGTAATCCTGATTCAATCCTCGAACGAAAAAGTCTCGGACAAGTCCCGAACTCCTGCTTGAACACCCGGCTGAAATGCGCCGAGTCGTTGAATCCCCAAAAAAACGCAATTTCCGTGATGCTCTTCCTCCGCAGATACGGATCCGCCAGATCCTTCCGGCAATGCCGCAGCCGTTGCGCCCGAATCCAGTCCGCGACCGTGGAGCCCTGCCGCGAAAAGAGCCGGTGCACATGCCGAACGGAAAGCCCCAGAGCGGTCGCGATATCTGTTGGAGTCAAAGAAGTTTCTGTCAGATGCGCATCAATATATTGCAGGATCACCGAAGTCAGTTCCATCCCCCGGTTGGCGATTTCCGGCACCCTTCTGATAGTTCCAAAACAAGCTGCAAGGACACGCAAGTAAGCCTCAATCGCTGCCGAGCCTTCGTCGTGCGTCAGTTTCCCGGCTTGCCGGTATATCGATGTTGAGAGATGAAAAAGCACCGGGCCAAGCCCGGAGTCGCCGGAAATCCGCCGCGCCACCGGAATTTCGTTTAACCGCACACGAGTCTGCATCAACGACCGCGGTACGCGCAGATATAGCCGGGCGCAATCCCCCGGACAGTCCGAAGACCACGGCTTCCCCGAATCGATCAGCGTGGCGTCGCCCTTCTTCAGCACCGCCACCTTGCCGTCCTGGCAATATCTCCGCAGGCCGGCAAGTTGCGTGATGACAATCCACGACCGGCTCTCCGAATTCAACGCCACGGAAGGGTATTTGTTGAACGAAAGCGCGCTGGAGGAAAACAGAGTCATTTCCAGGTCGGAAACTTTGCGCTTCTCAATGGAACCGTGGAAAGGAAAACGTTTCGGAAACTGAAAATTACAGTCTCCGCAAATGCGTTTTGCGTTGGAGAGCCAGGCTTCCTGCCGGTCGGGCAGAGGAATCAGATCCGTCGTAAAGGATTGCGACATTTTGTCCCGCCGCGGTGCGCATCTGCAGATGCCGCTTATCGGCGCACGCAAGGCGCAAATCGCCCCTGGGCAACTCTCGTCAACGCCAGAATGGAAAGTCCAGCTTTGCCCGTCACGCTAGCACGTCCTTCAAATCGTGAGCAAGAGATTTTTCCTCGGATTTCGCGCTGAGTCCAACGACCAAGGTCGAGCGTCGATCCACAGGGAATACTCGAATCCCCTGGGAGGCAATTACCAAAATCAAGAGGGTAAAAAGTGAGAAGTTTTTTTAGGGACGGTGGGGATCGACCCCATGTCCGAAAGTTGGGTCCAATTGGCGTCCAAATGCTGACGAATTAGTAGGTTTCGATAGTCTGAGGGAGAAATGCATCTGAATCACAAAGCCTTTTGGTTAATGCTTTTCCGGAACCCCTTCTTCTCTGGGAACGAATTCTCTATTTCAGTGAACGGTGGCCTCCACGCCACGGATCGAACGACTAGAGGGCCTTAGTTTCTGGGCGGTGGGCAATCCTGAAACTCTCCAGAAACGGGGTTCGGGTACTTAGGTTTCTAAGTGGATGACCATACTAAACGCGGCGCGGGAGGCCGCCAGTATGGGACATCGCAAAAAGACAAGCAAACGCTCGAGGGCCAAAACAATACTTCGGCTGCCCGACTTGGAACAATCGAAGAACGCAGTTCTGAACTCGCTTCCGGCGGCGAGTTCCCAAGAGTCGTATGGGCACGCCATCGATGAATTCATCGGCTGGTACTGTTCGGAGCCACGCTTGGCTTTCAACCGAAGTGTTGTCCTTCGTTATCGATTCTTTCTCGAACAAAAGAACCTAGCTCCCTCGACAATCAATGTGCGCCTAGCGGCTGTGAGACGACTCGCGCATGAGGCGGCTGATACAGGACTCCTGAGTCCCGAATTGGCAGCCGGAATCAGTCGCGTTAAAGGTGCAAAACGCTTGGGTGTTCGGATCGGAAACTGGCTGACTGTCGAGCAGTCCAGAACTTTGCTCGCGGAACCTCAAGGAGCCAGCTTGCGAGGCAAGCGCGATCGCGCGATTTTGGCTGTGTTGATTGGCTGCGGTCTGCGACGCGCCGAACTGGTTGGACTCGGACTGGAAGATTTTCAAGTCCGTGAGGAGCACTGGGTGATCGCCGACCTGATTGGCAAGGGAAAGCACATTCGCACGGTGCCAGTTCCGGCGTGGGCAAAGCGCGTTGTTGATGAATGGACACATGCGGCTAGTATCAGCACAGGTGCGCTATTCCGGCGAGTTGGCAGGATAGGAAAGGTATGGGGCGCAAGCCTCACGCCGAAAGCTATCTGGCACATCGTCAAAGCGGCTGCGAAACGTGCCGACATCAAGAATCTTGCTCCGCATGACTTACGGCGTACCTGCGCACGACTCTGCCACTTGGCGGGGGGAGAGCTTGAACAGATTCAGTTCCTGCTTGGCCATGCATCCGTTCAGACGACCGAGCA
>WNFM01040000.1_pt1 | contig 17049 bp, 19 predicted proteins | sample 5400271 | NCBI WGS metagenome assembly WNFM01 (sample SAMN13153352, study PRJNA577476) | soil metagenome | isolation source: 60 cm saprolite on Douglas fir-dominated hillslope | place: USA:California | collected 2013-09-17 | reverse complement strand
AGGCCGCGCCGTCCCATCCAAGCTGCAAGACTTCATGCAGTGCAGGAGTAAGCCGCCTCAGTCGGCGGCCCGGCTTCAGCTCCAAATAAGTCAAAAACTTATTGGATTATTCCCAGCTATCTGCTGTTGGGGAAACGCATGGGAAGCTCGCACCAATGAAATCTGCCTTGCCAATTTCTTTGTGGCTCGCGTTTACCCTTTGCAGTTCGGCATTCGCGCAGCCGGCGCCCGCAGCTCCAGCAGAAATGATCTCGAACTACCGCCTTCAACACGGCGAAGGGCGGGTAACCCCGGACTCCACGCTCAACCGAATTGCGCGCGAGCAGGCCGCCGCGATGGCCTCAAAGGACGTGCTTGATCATGGCGTGCTGGGGCCATTTTCTTCGCGTGTCGCCTCGTCGAAGTCCGAACGAGCGGCCGAAAATATCGCTTATGGTCATGACAGTTTCCCAAAAACGCTTGGTCAATGGATCGATTCGTCGGAACACCGAAGAAACCTTTTGATGCATGGAGCGTCAAAGGTCGGTGTCGCCAGCGCGAAGAGCGCGACCACCGGGCGAACCTACTGGGCAATGGTGATTGCCGGTGGATATGAGCGTTCCCGGCCACCTTTACGACCGGCAAAACCGACGACGTCCCGCCGCGCCGAACGGACCTGTCGAATGAAAATTCTTGGTCTGTGCCTGTGAACCGCTAGCGAACCGCTGGAAGTCGCGGGATCCATCGCAGCCAATGCGGTCCGATGCTACCGACGAGCGCCGAAAGCTCGCGCTGAGCAACTTCAACAAAGCTTGGTAAGGCGCGCCAATCATGAAGCAAAGAACCTCGGCTGGACAGCCGAAGCCAGAGTGGCAAATCATCATGGTTGCGCGTCACGGTCGCGTCGCCGGGCTTCGCGAATGGGCGAGAAAATCTTGCAACGTCCCACGAAAATCCGACAGGGAGGAACTAATTGGGATAGATTGCACGAATGAGGATCATCGCGCTGTTATTTGCTTTCGTGTTGACCGGTTGCAATGGCGACCGGCTTAAAACCGAAGCGAACCCAACTGCCGTCGCCCTAAGCGCCCCGCCCGTGGCCGCTGCGTTCGCCGTCACACCGGCCCCACCGCGATCAAACGCATAGGCGAGCGGTCGCAGCCTCCAGGCAATCCGCTATCGGCGTTGACATCGCAGCATAAGAAGCGCGGGGTCTGTTGTCGGAGGCGATTTGGCCGAGATATCTCAATTTTCGATTGTTACCTACGAGCGCAGACCGGGGTACTGGCGCGCGGCCATAACCCCGCATGCGCATTCCGGGCTCTTCATCCGGGGCCGGACGACGACCAGCTTCGTGACGCCCGATGATTCCGCGTCCGAGACCGATGCCAAATTTGCAGCCGAAAAAATCATCCGGAAACTTTAGGCAGCCCGCAGCGCCGATCATCTTCGTCCGGACGCACCCATACATAGGGCGCGACCTCACGCTCTTTGCTGAGCCTGATTATGTGCACGGGCGGCGAGCATCGCGACGTCCGGCATGATTGGCACTCAGCTCGGCGCCGCTTCCAATTTCCAGACCGGCGTGTTGCGCGGGTGGCGGATCGCATCGAGCGGAATGCTGGCGCGGGTCGCCCTAACGGTTAGGCTGCGATGCCGTGCCTAGGTGCCTAGGTACGACCGAGACGATCCAGCGCATTGGGTTGCTCGACTTGACTTCCATTACCGAACGAACCATCCCGGTGACTGGCAATCCATTCAACATCACTGTCGCCTTTCGGCCCCGGTATTGGGCGCAGCGGCAGCGTCGGGCCTCTATTCGGTCGGTAATTTCGATAGTTTGCATGCATCACCAATGGTCGCGGCACGCGAAAGAGTTCCCCGACAATCCGTAGGATATAGAGCAACCTTTAACAATGATTGCGATCCGGTTCGGGATGCGCCCACGAGTAAGGCGCGATCTCCCACTCGCGCGTCAACCTGATCATATGCGCGGGGAGTGTCCCCACCGGCGGCGCCCCAGCAACGCTCGGCGCACGTGTATTGGTATGAACATCGCGCCGGATGCCGACAAGGTGAGCCCTGCACGACTCTAGGAAGGCCGCCGGTGCGCGTGGGATGTGCGGTCTTGAGGTGTGCCGGGCAATCCGGGCCGCCGCGGCATTCGCCAGCAAAGCTTAGGCGCCGGCCTGCCCCGCGCTCTCCGTGGAACTATGCAGTCTGAATTGAAGAAAGCACCAGGGTTTATGCGATCAAATTCACCTGCCCTTTAGTTATGCCCCGTATACGGCTCTCATGGAAACATTCCGCAAATTCCTTGCCGACGAAACTGGCGCGACGCCGATTGGATACGGCGTGATCGCCGCCGACGACGCAAAGGCGGAGATCGCCGCGGCGGTGAGGCATCTGCTCAAACATGCAACCGACAGCGCGCGCGGCGATCTTGTTCGGGAGATCATTGCGATCGTTCATGATGCCGCGAACGGATTGGATGCTCGCGCCGTGACGCAAGCTCCCATGAGCGGCGTTACCTACAAGGCCTATGTTATCGACGCTTTCCAACGCGATACAGATAAATGGCGCGCGACCGTCCGCAGATTAGACGGCAAAAAAATTCGGATAGCCTTCCCGCCCGCGGTGCGCGACGACGCCACAACCACAACCGATGCGCTCACAGCCGAGAAGGCAGTCGAGCTTGCAAAAAAAGCCATCGATGGCGGCGGCGTGATCTGACCCCGAAGGGTTCGGGGCGCAGACCTAAAGCCCGCGCGCGCCCCGCGTTTCGTGCGTCCCCTATGCGTCCAACAAGCGGACACACCGCGTCCGGAACACGGACGACGGCGACGGGATCGCGAGGCCGGGGGACCTAGCCAGAGACGCGCAGATGCGTCAGCCAGCAGGGCGTGCGGCCGTGATGATCAGCCTGAAAGCCGGTCGGGCGCTAGGCGGTTTGTCGCGCTTCCGGCCCTGCGCTTAGGTTAGCTCCGGCCCTCAACACTTGTTGCTGATAGGCTTTGCCATCCTCCGCGAGCAGCTCCATCGCTCGCGTCAGCCAGTTCTGATATTCCCGGAGTATGTCCGAGGCCGTGGCGGCGTCGCCAATATGTTTGGCCGCTTCAAGTGCCGCTTGTGTGGTCTTATGGCGCCGGGCAAACCAACCGTCGGCAAATGCCTTCAGGTCATCGAGCGCGGTTTCCTGGCCCTCCCAGAACTTGACGCCTATCGGCGCATAGGCCTTCAAAGTTGTTGCTGGCTGCAGGATGTTCGGAAATAGCGTCACGTTGTCGCTCATGACCTTCTCCGTTTTGAGTTGCCTGCCCGCCGACCAAGATAACCCGCTGGGGTCCAGACCCGGTGTTCAACATCGCACAGTCGGCTCACTATTATCGCGTCAGGGTCCCTGACTTGCTGACCCCCCCAGGCTGTGCCAAAACCCAGCTTGGCGCGCCGCGCCTTCTATTCGATGAGCCGACCTTCCGAAATTCGGATCGAGGTGGTGAGCGGACCTTACCGGCTAGGCGGCTGGGTCCGCAGCCGGCCCTCGTAGTCGCGCTTGCCGAGAGGCACGCCCCGCGAGCGCAGGATGTCGTAGGCGGTGACGGCGTGGAAATGGAAGTTGGGCAGCGAAAACGAGAGAATGAGGGTCTCCGACGTGAAGGCGAGCCTCCGCGGGCCGATCTGAAGGTCCAGGTCCTTGCCCGCCCAGCCGTTAACCTCGTCGGGGGTAAACGCCTCTAGCGCCGTTTCCGCCTTGCCGATCATGGCCTGCAGGTCGGCGAAGGGGACCGGCCCGACCAGGGCGGGCGGGGCGAACATGCCGGTCTTCACCGCCTCCAGCCCCCACACTGAATGGTGCCACGCCGCTTCGATCTGGAAATGGAAGGGCGCCATGTCGTCGAAGAGCCTGGCGTGCACGAAGTCGTCCGGGTCGGCGCCGGTCTCGGCGCAGTGCCTGGCCGCGCGGTGGAGGAAGCCCCCCACGGCCCTCACGGTCTGCAGGAAGGTCGGCACGCTGAGGTCGTAGAATGATGTCGCCACCGACTTCCCCTTGCTTGAATCGAACAGTGCCATGCGGCCCGCCCTGTCATTGAGGACTGAGCACCAAATTCTAGGCCATCGACGATCCGGCAATCTATCTGGCACAGGCGCTTGGCGCGAGCCAGCAGTCGTCGCGAATGCCTTGCGTGGAACCCGTTTCCGTAGGTCCGCTCAGGTCGATATCGCAACCACTCTCCCCACCCGTGAAGCGGACCCTCGTGAGGCTCGCTCATTGATGGGTGGCAACAAGGCGTAGGGGGCCTTGGCCCTTAGACGAGGGCGACAAATCACTATAAAATCAGTCCATTGAAACGGATGGAGACGGGCTGTGAGCTTCATCGACGGCGATAGCCGAGATCAGATCAGCCTGCTGCCAACTTGCGTAGATGATTACGTGGCGCCGGACGCCCTGGTTCGCGTCGTCGACGCGTTCGTCGCCAGCCTGGACCTCGCCGAACTGGGTTTCAATCGGGTGATTGCCGCGGCGACTGGGAGGCCAGGCTATCAGCCTGGCGACATGCTTCGCCTCTATATTTGGGGCTACCTCAACCAGGTCCGATCATCGCGCCACTTGGAGAAGGCCTGCGTCCGTGACCTCGAAGCGCTATGGCTGATGCGCCGCCTGGCTCCCGACTACAGGACCATCGCCGCCTTCCGGCACGACAACCCCGAAGCGATTGTCTCGGCGAGTGCCGCCTTCGTCCAATTCTGCCGGGCGCAGCGCGTGATCGGCGGGCAGTTGGTGGCGCTGGACGGAACCAAGATGCGCGCCGTCGCGAGTTCAAAGAACATCGCTGGCGCCGAACGCCTCTCCCGGGACATCGCCCATACCGAGAAGGAGATCGCGTACTACCTGCACCGACTCGACATCATCGATGAGACCGTCGCCCGCGGGTACGACGATCAGCCTCTGCATCGCGAGAACTTCAAGGCTGCGGTCGCCGCGCTCCATCGGCGGAAGGATCGGCTGGCCAAACGACAGGGGGAATTGCAGCGTTGTGACGAGAAGGTGCTCGTCTTCGGTGAGCCCGAAGCCAGACCTATGGGCTATGGCCGAGCCCCCAAGGCACCGTCCTACAATCTCCAGAGCGTCGTCGACACCGACAGCGGATTGATCGTCCACCACGACGTCTACAACGAAGCCAACGACAGCCACTTGCTCTACCCGATGGCGGTGGCGACCAAGGAGGTGTTGAAGGTCGATCACATCCAGGTCGTCACCGACGGTGGCTACTCCAACGCGGAGGAGGTCGCCCGGTGCGAACAGGATGCCATAGAGGTGGCGGCGCCGATCAAACGCGGCGCGATTAACTCAGACCATTTCCGGCCGGTGGAGTTCGTCTACGATGAGGTGAGCGACACCCTTCGGTGTCCGGCGGGCGAGACTTTGCGACCATCCGGCGCGCACACCCGCAACAGGGCGATCCGCTATCGCACACCAGCATGTGGAAGTTGCGCGCTGAAGCCTCGATGCACGCCCGGCGTCCAGCGTACGATTCACCGTCTCGTCGATCAGAGCGCGCTGGACCGAATGGAGGGCCGGATCCACGCTAATCCGAGCCTGATGACGATACGCCGGTGCACTGTCGAGCATCCGTTCGGGACGATCAAACGAATGTCGGGAGGCGGAAGGTTTCTGACACGAGGTCTCAGAGCGGTGAAGGCGGAAGCGGCGCTCTCGGTCCTAGCCTTCAACATCCTCCATGCGGTCAACACCTTCGGAACGAGGGCAGCCACGCCAAGCTGAACCGTTATGCCGCATCGGCCGCGTTCGAAGCTTCCGGCGCAGGTTGAAAGTTTTGGCACAGCCTGCCCCGCAATGATCCCAAATCCAAGGCCCGGTGTGACCTGGTTCACATCCGCAACGCGCGAACTGCGATACCAAACGCCCGACTGGCCTCGTTTCGGGGCTTGAGATTTGGAGGTCGCAAATGACTGCTCTCGCAAGAATTCTTTCGCGCGCGTCCGGGGCCGAGGTGGATGTCGAAACGCTCAAAACCATTGCCATGTTTTGCGGCGTCGGCCTGTTCGTGTCTCTGCTGTTCGCAGTTTACGGCCTGGATTTGAGCCCCGGATTTTTCTGAAAATCGCCGCTGCGGAGACGCTCTGAGCGTCCACAAGGCAGAAGCGGGACCGCCGGATTGCCCCTCAAAAACCCGACGGTCCCTGTCGCGCAATTGAAATCGTGGCGGTGATGTAACTCACGAACCAGCTCTGCCCGACCTGGGTGAAATTATTAGAACGGCACGCCCTCCTCGCGCTATCCGGTTGATTACGGTACGAAACCGGGGAACTTTTCATGGGTGCAGGGCTTCGGTCCCGCGCCCTGTTCGATCCGCCCGTGGTCGCGAACCCATAAAACTGTTTCTTGGCTAAAGCCTGCACGAAACAATTCTCCGCTCCGACGAAGCCATTTTGTCTCCCCGCGAAGATCGCCTGAAACCAAAACCCATTACTAACGCCGCGATCCGAACAACGAGGTTTGGTCATGTGGGACTTCATCATCAGCCTGATTTACCACTGGTCGCGCAGGAATTGTCTGGCATCCGTCCGCAGGCAGCGGGGACTCAATCAATTTTTGGCGTGAGGATCGAGCGCCGCGGCCTCCGCAATTTTTTCCGCTAGCTGTTCGTTTCCCATGATGGAGCGTTGCAGCGACGGGCCCCGAACCAACACAGCCTCACGGCGATCTCGCTGGCTGCACTTCACCTCAAGCCAGCTGAGCCCCTACCCCCTCGATTTGAATAGACCAGGCTTCCGCCCTCGACCTTCTCGATGGGCGTATCAATGATGCGCCTTGTTAAATGTTGAACCAGGACTCATGATGGGACGGAATTTGACTCCGAATGGAGAATTGTCAGATGAAATTGATTTTATCCGCGTTGATTGTCATGGGAGTGTCTCTCGCTGCTGTTTCCTCCTTTGCTGCAGACAGCCGCAATGTTTCGGTCGTCAACGAGACCGGCTATGCGATCGAGTTTTTAGGCTTCAACGGGCCGGATGATGGCCTTGACGAATGGGACAACGAACTCAGTAAGACCTTGCAGAACCAGACCAGCACTTATGTAGAGTTCGATGATGGGGACGAAGGCTGCGTCTGGAACATCAAGGTGGACTGGGCTAGTTACGATGAATCGGTTCTCTGGAAGAATGTCGATCTGTGCAAGTTTAATGTGCTCAGACTGCGTTATGATCCCGGGACCAAGACGACATCGTTCGTAGCAGAGTGATCGTCCGGCCGGTTGCTCGTAAAGATCCGAAACTCAGGATTGCCAGTGCAGATACGGACTTCGTGTCTGCAGCAGCAAATTGACTTCCGCTTTTAATGGTGGGCTCCAGGTTCGAGTCCTTCCGCGCCACCATGCACAGATAATTCCAGACGTCGCGGCCGCGGTCCTCGCCTCCGCCATTTTTTGCCCGCTACTTGTCCATTCCTGTGATGGATGATTAGCAGTGACCGGGCCCGAACTAAAACGCCTTCGCGACGACCTCAGTGAAGCCATCGGCAGAAGCCTGACGGCTGCCGACATGGCGAAATTGTGCGGCCTCACGCCCCGCGAGGGCGCCGACACCATACGAAGATGGGAAGTCGCAGGCCCGAGCGGGCCGGCAGGCGAACTGCTTCGCATCCTGGCGATGGCAAGCGATCGTCATCCGATCCTGGAAAACTTCAACGTCTTCGACCGCCACAATATCCCCGAACAGGAAAGACCCGCGCGCCGGCAAGAGTTCCGCGAGAAGATGCGCGACGAAGTCCGGCGCCGTCTCGACTGAGATCTCGGGCACCAGCGAGCTGATCTTTTTCGAAGCCCGGATTAAGCCGCAGCGCGCATCAGCAACCCTTAAGCGGCATCCAGTTGGCTTGAAACGCCACGACTCCGTTCACATTGTCGAACACTTTTCGCCAGGCGGTCACCGGGCTCGTCATCACAACGTCGGTGGCATTGCCTTCGACGGTGATCACCTCCGCCGCCGGCGTCGTTTCCGGGCGAGCCACCGGAAACACCACGGCTTGCGGCCGCGCGCTGAGCGTGATCGGCGGCGAAAGATAGCTGCCTTCGCGCAAGCGGACCGTCCCGCTGCCGGTCGTCGTCGAGACCAGAAATTGCCGCATCACCAACTGGCATTGCGGCACGGCGGTCGCCGCCGCCTGGTCCGGAACCGCGCTGGGCGAAGGGTTACTCATCATCATCACACAGGTTACCGCGGAAGCCACGAAGGCCGCCCCCAGACCGGCTACCAAGACCGAATTTTTGCGCGATCGCTGCGCCTGACCGACTGGAGCTGCCTGCTGCATGATTGATCCCCCGCTGATGGAACAGCGAAAGACTAGCGAGGGATCTGCCGCGGTTATGTGACCTAGCGCACACAGTCGGGGACCTTGGCCCCCCATCTGTATGGCATTGCCTCCCCGTTCCATAACCAGCAGCAGTGGAACCGCCGGAACCGGTTCCGGTAGCCATTTTGAGGGAGGACTTATGCGAAATTTGATTATTGCTTGCGCCTTAGCTTTGACTGCCACCGTCGCGAGCGCCCGGCGAACGCTTTGAGCGGTCCGGTCCAAGGTCCAAAACTGCAGAACGCCACTTCCGACGTGGAACAGGTCGTTGTCGTCCGTCGTACCTATGTCGGGCGCGGTCCGCATGGCAGCGTGGTGGTGGGACGAACCACCGCCTGGGTGCGCCCGAGCTGGTACCGATGGGGTCCCGGCGGGGCCATTGCGGCGGGCGCAGCGCTGGGCTTCGTGGCGGCCGGTGCGGCCGTGGCCTATGGCACGCCTCCCGTACCCGGTTATTGCTGGTATTACACCGACATGTCCAAGACGCAGGGTTTTTGGGACGTCTGTCCTTGAGAATCAGGCGCGCGCGACGAATTCGAGGAGGCCGCCCAAGGGCGGTCTTTTTTTGATCTCCTTCCCACGGCATCGCCTGGGCACGGGCTTTGCTTTGGAGGCAATCCGCCCGCCTCCGGGGGCCTGTTGATAACCCGTTGCCGTCCCTGCCGGCGTCGTGACAGGGGCCTGCGGCGTGTTATCGACGGCAGAGATGGCTCGCTCTTGATGGAATAGAACACCATGCGGATTACCCTCGTCGGCTCCCGCCATTTCGGCGTGACCACCTTTAATATGCTGCGCCAACACGACGTCGAAATTGTCCGGGTCGTCGTCGCCGATGCCGACGACCGGCTTGCCGCCGCGGCGCGTGCCGCGGGTGTCGAGGTCAAAGTGCAGGCGAGCCCCAAGCTGGTGACGGCTTCCGAAATCGCCGAGGGTACCGACCTGATCGTGACCGCGCACAGCCACGCCCGCATCAGCGAGGAGGCGCTCGCCGCCGCCAGGTTGGGTGGGATCGGCTATCACCCCTCGCTGCTGCCGCGCCACCGCGGCATCGCGGCAGTGGAGTGGACGATCAAGGAAGGCGATCCGATCGCCGGCGGCACCATCTATCATCTCGCCGATCGCATGGACGCCGGCGCCATCGCCGCCCAGGAATGGTGCTTCGTCAAAAAGGGCGAAACCGCGCGGGAGCTGTGGGAACGCGCGCTGGCACCGCTTGGCCAAAAGCTTCTCGGCCAAGTCATCGACTATGCCAGAACCCACAACAGCCTGCCGGCGAAGCCGCAGGACGAGCAATTTGCGACGCTGGCGCCGAGCCTGCCGAAATAGGCGCCTGGCGCGCCCTCAAGCCGAAAACCCTCAAAAATGCAATTTTTGGGAAAATTAGTGTTCCCGGCCTGGAACCAGCTCCGACATCAAATGTTTGATAAGGTGGGAACTTTTCCTGTTGACGCGACGCAGCAAATTTTGGACACATTGTCGCAGAACAAGGGTCGCGTCATCACACAAATCGGGGATTTGATTCATGCGCCACGATCGCATTCGCTTGGTATTTTTTGCTTCCGCCCTGGCTTCCGCAGCCTCCCTCACCGCCTCTCCCGCCTCTGCCCAATCGCCCTATGACGGGCTGTGGAATGTCACCGTCGTGACCAAGAGCGGCAACTGCGAACCCTCGAGCAGTTCGACGCTCACCGTGTCCGACGGTAAAATTTCCGCCGCTGGCGCGGATGTGAGCGGCAGCATCGGGCGGGAAGGTCTTGTCCGTGTTACAATCCGTGGCGCATATGCGAACGGTCAACTCAGCGGCAATGCCGGATCGGGAAAATGGAATGGCGCGTCAGCGGGCATACCGTGCAGCGGCCGGTGGGAAGCGTCCAAGCAATAACCGCACAGCGAACCAAGCAACCCGCACGCTCATGGTGCTCAAGCGGCTGATATTCGCCGTTGCGACGCTGTTCGTGGCCAGTGTCTCCGGCTCCGCAAGCTATGCGCAGTCGGGACCGTTCGCCGGCATGGCGGGCAACTGGTCCGGCGGTGGAACGGTTATCCTCGACGACGGCTCGAGCGAGCGCATTCGATGTCGCGCGACCTATGCCGTGGGCGCCGGCGGAGCCGGGCTCAACCAGAGCCTGACCTGTGCCAGCGACAGCTACAAATTCATTCTCTCGAGCAATGTGATCGCGCAAGGTGCTGCGCTCTCCGGGACGTGGAGCGAAAGCAGCCGCGGCGTCAACGGCAACCTCGAGGGACGCGGCGCCAACGGCAATTTTCAGGTGGTTGCGAGCGCGCCCGGTTTCACAGCGAATCTGACGTTGACGACGCGCGGCAACCGGCAATCCGTTGTCATCAGGTCCGACACCTCATTCAGATCCGCCAATATCGCGCTGACGCGCTTCTAGCTGGCCAGAACCGCGGCTCGCTCGCGTCTCGTTAGCTTGCCGTTAGCTTGCTTTGGGCTTGGCCAGCCGCGCGGCGGTTTCCGTCATGGTCTTTGCGATCAACAGCGCCTGCTCCTTGTTGAGCGCAAAATCTTGAATGCCCTTCTGCGTCGTCAATGAAAGCACCATGATATCCGGCTGGTTCTCGGGCCAGCCGGTGGCAAAGGCCGTGACAAAATCCGCAGATGTCGATCGCTTGGTCATCGGCGTCAGTCCTAAGCGGCCGGCACGAAGGCGGTGACTTCGATCTCGACCTTGGCGCGTTGATCGACCAGACCTGCAATGTAGAGCAAGGTCGAGGGCGGAAAATTCCGCCCCAGCGTCTCGCGCCAGGCGGCACCAATGCCGGCGCCCGCGGCCTCGTATTCGCTGCGGCTGGTCAGATACCAGGTCAGCCGGACGATGTGCTCCGGACCGGCGCCGGCCTCGCTCAACAGCTTGATGATCCTGCGCAAGGCTACTCCAACCTGTCCTGCCATATCGGATTGATACTCGCCCTTCTCGTCGCCGCCGGTCTGGCCGGCCAGGACGATCCAGCGGCCGGGACCATCGACCTCTATGCCGTGCGAAAAGCCGCGCGGCTTCGACCATTCGGCAGGTTGCAAGATACGCATGAGCGGGTTCTCCAGGTTTTGCTGCACGTCGTCATTCCGCGATGCTGCGAAGCACAAGACCCGCAATGACGGCCGGGATTGCTTAGCACTGATCGCACCGAGAGCGCATCACTGCGTCAGCACATTTGCGCGTTGCAAATCAGGGCGAGGTCGCCGATACCGGCCTGCGCTTATTGAACCTCCCGTTCTCGCCGCATGTCTGGCACCTCCCGCTGATGGACCGAACACCTTCCAAATCGAAGGCCGCGCTATGGATGGCGGGCTGGCTTGCATTGATGCTGATGATCGCGATCGCCGGACGCGAAACAACGCATGAGCTGAATGTGTTTCAGATCATGGAGGTGCGCTCGATCCTCGGCTTGCTCATGCTGTATCCGTTGATCGCCATCAATGGCGGCCTCGCGACGATGAAGACGTCGCGGCCGCTGCAGCATATCGGACGCAATCTCATTCACTATGCCGGGCAGCTCGGCTGGTTCTTTGCGCTGACGCTGATTCCGCTGGCTCAGGTGGTATCGATCGAATTCACCATGCCGATCTGGACCGCGATCCTGGCCGCCGGTTTTCTCGGCGAGCGCATGACGGCGTGGAAGACTTTGGCGGTCGTGCTCGGCTTGGTCGGGGTCATCATCATCGTTCGGCCGGGGACCAGCGAGATCAATCCGGGCCAATTGATCGCGCTTGGCGCGGCGATCGGCTTCGGCGTTTCCATCGCCATGATGAAGTCGCTGACCCGCACCGAAACCACGATTTCGATTATTTTCTGGATGCTGGTGGTCCAGGCTGCGGCCGGATTTCTTCCTTCGCTTTATGTCTGGAAATGGCCGAGCGCCTATGCCTGGGGCTGGACCGCGGTGATCGCCTTTTGCGGTACGTTTTCCCATTACTGCATGGCGCGCGCGATGCTCCATGCCGATGCTACCGTAGTGCTGCCGATGGATTTTTTGCGCGTCCCGCTGACGGCGACTGCCGGCTGGCTGATCTATTCGGAGCCGCTCGACATGTTCACCTTGCTCGGCGCGGCGCTGATCCTCACCGGCAATCTCCTGAATTTGAAAGCCGCCGATCCCGCTCCCGCGCGCGCCGGAACCAGATTGTGATCTAAATCACGCAACCTGGCGCGGCGATAAAATACCGTCTGCACAACGGATGGCTACCACCAAGATTTGGGCAATAGCCTAATCTTTTGTGGCGCGGAGTGTGGTTTTTTCGTGTACGGTGGTGCAACGCGTTGCACCCTAAAAATATTCGATTCTCGCAGGGGATTTCAGATGCGCTACCTCACCGTCATTGCTTCCCTGATCTGCATGTTGTTCACGGCGCAAGCCGCCAAGGCCGACCGCCGCGTCGCCTTTGTGGTCGGCAACGGCGCCTATAAGAACGTGGCGCAGCTTCCAAACCCTCCGATCGATGCCAAGGCGATGGCAGCCGCGCTCCGCAATGTCGGCTTTGAGGTTGTCGAAGGCACCAACCTGACCCGCGACAAGATGACGGAAAAGCTGCTCGACTTCGGCAAGAAGACGCAAGGCGCCGACGTCGCAGTATTTTTCTATGCCGGCCACGGCATCGCCGTGAACGGCACCAATTATTTGTTGCCGGTCGATGCCGACATCAAATCGGAAATGGACGTCAAGCTGGGTGCGGCGATCAATATCGACCTGACGCTCGACCAGACCATGAACGACGCCAAGGTCAAGCTGGTGTTCCTCGATGCCTGCCGTGACAATCCCTTTGCCGCCAAGATCAAATCGAATGCCACGACCCGCAGCGTGTCGGTACAGTCAGGGCTTGCCGAAATGCAATCCGGCGAAGGCACCCTGATCGCCTTCGCGACGGGTCCGGGGCAAACCGCGCTCGATGGCCAGGAAGGCACCAACAGCCCGTTTACCCGCGCCTTGATCGCCCACGTCACGCAACCCGGCATCGAGATCCAGCAGGCGATGACTGAAGTGCGCGCCCAGGTCAATGAAGAGACCAACAAGGGTCAATTGCCCTGGGGCCACACCAACCTGATCGGCGCGGTCTATCTGAACCCGGTCGCGGCGCCCGCTCCCGGGGCTGCGCCGGCGGCTTCCGCTCCGGCGCCGGTTGCCTCAACTTCCGGCGGTAGCGATGTCGAAGTGGAGTTTTGGCGCTCGGTCAAGGAATCGAACAAGGCCGAAGAGCTCAATGCTTACCTGTCCGCCTATCCCAACGGTCAGTTCAAGTCGCTGGCGCTCGCCCGGATCGCCTCGCTGGAGAACGGTCCGTCGACGACGACCCGCAACCTGACGACCGGCATCGATCCCGCAACCTTCACCGCGGAGGCGAACCAGACCACCGAAGACCAGATCAGCCTCGACAAGGGCCAGCGCCGCGACGTGCAACGCCGGCTGAACGGTCTTGGTTTCGATACCAAGGTGACGGGCAAATTCGATGAGCCGACCCGCGCCGTGATCACGCGCTGGCAGTCCGCCCGCGGCTATCCCACGAGCGGCTTCCTCAACAAGCTGCAGCACAAGGCGCTGTTGAGCGAGATCGTCGCAACGACCGATACGAGCTCGAGCGGCGACGACTCCGAGCCGGCTCGCCACCGCAGCAGTGGCGGCGGCGGTGGTGGTGGTGGTGGTGGCGGCCGTCGTAGTGGCGGCGGCGGTGGTGGTGGCGGGAATCCCGGTTCCTTCATCGGCGGAGTGATGGGCGGCATGATGGGCGGGANNNTCCGACATTGATCGTTCCGACCCGCTGGTCGCAAGATTTCAAGCAAAAAAGCCCGGGTTCATCCCGGGCTTTTTTCAGTTCCAGCCGCAACCGGTCTATTTCCCCGCCGCCTTTCGCAGCGCTTCGTTGATGCGATCCTGCCAGCCCGGGCCGCCCTCCTGGAAATGCTCAAGCACGTCCTGATCGATCCGCAGCGAAACCAGTTCCTTGACACCGGGAAGCGCGGTCGTTTTCGGCAGCACCTCCGCAACCTTGGTCGTGGTCCGCTTGAACGCAGCCTCGGCTTCGGTGCGGGCGTCGTTGAGGGTTCTCGGCCGTCTCGGCTGATCGGGCATGATTAAATTCCTTCAAACAACGCGGTCGACAGATAGCGCTCGGCGAACGACGGCACGATCGCCAAAATGGTCTTGCCGGCGGCTTCCGGCCGTTGGCCGATCTGCAGTGCTGCGGCAATCGCGGCGCCCGAGGAGATGCCGCCGGGTATCCCTTCATTGCGCGCCAATGCGCGGGCAGTTTCGATCGCGGTCGCGCTGTTGATCTTGACGATCTCGTCGATCACCGAGCGGTCCAGTATCTCCGGAATGAAGCCGGCGCCGATGCCCTGGATCTTGTGCGGGGAATGCTGGCCGCCGGACAGCACCGGGCTTTCCTCTGGTTCGACCGCGACGATGCGCAGCGAGGGCTTGCGCGGTTTGAGGACCTGTCCGACGCCGGTGATGGTGCCGCCGGTGCCGACGCCGGCAACGAAGTAGTCGATGTTGCCGCCGGTGTCGTTCCAGATTTCCTCCGCCGTGGTGCGGCGGTGAATTTCGGGATTGGCGAGGTTCTTGAACTGCTGCGGCATTACCGAATTGGGCGTCGTCCGCACCAGTTCTTCGGCGGTCGCGATCGCGCCCTTCATGCCCTGGGCCGCCGGCGTCAGAACGATTTCGGCGCCGAGGAACGCGAGCATCTTGCGCCGTTCGATCGACATCGATTCCGGCATTACGAGCTTCAGCCGGTAACCCCTCGACGCCGCCACGAACGCGAGCGCGATGCCGGTATTTCCCGAGGTCGGCTCGATCCCCGATGCGGTCCTTCACGCTCGCGGCGGGTGCGAAATATTCGAGCTTGGCAAGAATGGTCGCGTGCGCACCATGCGCCTGCGGCAATTGGCGCAGGCGGACGATCGGCGTGTCACCGATCGCATCCACGATCGAGTCGAAGACCCGGCCACGGCCGGGACGGTGCACTGCACTCGTAGCTGGCGACGCATCCATGACGAACTCCTGTGTGGTGTGATGTGCGCGAAATTAGCGGGTCTTCTTCATTAGGGACAGCGCATGCCGATGCGCAAGTCAGAAACGCGAGAGGCGAAAATTCGCTGCATTGCAAAACGTTTAGCGCGACCAAATAACGTAAAACCAACGCTTTTGTGTTGCGACATCGTCAAACAAATCAGATTATGTTAGACTGAAGTTTGAGATCGCAAGCAGGGAGGTCACGATGTCAGCTGTTGCTGCAGTCCTGTCGACCGAAACGCGTCATCCCGATCCGCGCGGATGCGATATGCCGACCTGCCCGGTTTGCGCAGATTCGATGGTGGCCGCGGAAGCTTCCGCCTACGTTTCCGACAACGTCATCAGCTATCTCTGGACCTGCGATACCTGTGGTTACGGTTTTGTAACCAAGCACGCGCTGCGGCGGTTTGCCTGTAACTAGGGCGTGATCCCTTAAACTCAGAGTCGTTGACGGACGTCCGGTCCGGAGCGGATCGCGCACGTCGCCCTTGGTCGGTCGGCGACTAGAGCTCAAAACTGTGCATGTAGGCGTCCGGAAAAGACCGAAACCGGTCCCCGGTCGGCGTTGTATCCGGGATTGTCGATGAACTGATAGTCGAAGGTGAGCGTCGCCCATTCGTTGAGGCTGTAGGCATAATAGGCTTCGAGAATCTGCTCGGGCCGATAGTTGAGCCGACCATCGCCGATCAGAATCCCCAAGCCCCCCGCGGCGAAATACGCGCGGGCTATTGGCGAGAGACCTTCGACCGCTCCTCCGACGCCAATCTTGTCATCCGGTCGCCCCCAGCCATTGCCTTTCAATACCGTTCCGAATGAGAGGCTCTCGTCGCAATCGGTCCAGCCGATGAGCTCCACCAGACCGGGACTCCAACTCGCGCGGGAGAATATGCCGAGCTCACTCGTAATCGCCTGCTCCATATTGACGACGAAACCGTAATTCGCGCGCACTTTCCGCGTTTGCGTAATGTCGGGATAGTCCGGGGTAGTGACCGGCATGGCAAGCGCCTCGGCATAGCTCCCCATATTGGCGACGTTCGCCCACCCCATCAGACGCAATTTCCCGGGCTGCGCGAATAGCGAATACCGCAGTTCCAATTCTCCGATATATTCGCCGCGCTCGAGAACGCGAGTGTCGTAGCTGTTAACGTTGGAGACGGTTGGGACCAGAAAATAGCCGGCACGAAGCGCCCAGGATTTCTGATTCAATTCCGCCGCGGCGCCCCACGTGTAGCCGATCTTGTCCATGGTTACGTCGTAGGAACCGCAGCAGTACATGTTCCAATTGAGGAAATCGAAGCGAGGATCGTGGGAATAGCTGTTGCCTTCGAAGATATCGAGAACCGCGAACCTGCCGGCAGTGACAGTGATCCGAGAGATATCCTGCTTTCCGGCGAGCTGGTTCGCGCCGTCCTCGATCGTCTCCTGTTCGCCGCCAAGGCCGAAGGTTTGCCGCACGAACAAACGCGCGATGTCGATACGCGGCATCGGGAAGTTCGATTTTTGCGCCTCTCCGTTGGGAAAGCCTGCGACCCCCAGCGTGTCATTGAGGCCAAAGCCCTGCATGAGCTCCGGGTTGATATAGATTTCGGTGCCGGCCCACGGTCGGTAGCCGACGAACGCCGTTGCGCTTGTCGTATTCTGGATTTGATTGGCGCCCGTTAGGC
>WNFM01108338.1_pt1 | contig 17059 bp, 16 predicted proteins | sample 5400271 | NCBI WGS metagenome assembly WNFM01 (sample SAMN13153352, study PRJNA577476) | soil metagenome | isolation source: 60 cm saprolite on Douglas fir-dominated hillslope | place: USA:California | collected 2013-09-17 | reverse complement strand
GGTAGGCAGCTTCGCGTCCTTCGCGGCGCTCAGGTCGATCTCGGCTACCTCCGCCGGCGCATGGCTGATCCAGATCGCGTCGCGATCCGTCTTCACCTCGTCGTTCGTCCGGCCGGTCTTGACGCTCTGCGGGTGGTCCTCGGCGTCCCAGCCCGCGATCGCGGCGTCGTCGCGCTTGTGAATCAGCAACCACTGGTCGCCCGCGTCGTCTTCGAACGGCGCCGCGTTGCGGTTACCGCGCCCGGCGCCTCGACCGCTTGTCCGGACGATCGTGAACCGCCCGCGGAGCTTCTCGCCGGCGAGACCGAACTTGAGCTCGCCGTCGGTCACGCCACGACGCCCGTCAGGGGTCTCCAACTCGGCCGTCCATGTGCCCCAGTCCCACACGATCACGTCGCCGCCGCCGTACTCGCCCTTCGGGATCACGCCCTCGAAGTCGAGGTATTCGATCGGGTGGTCCTCGACGTGGACGGCCATCCGGCGCTGCTTGGGGTCGAGCGTCGGGCCCCGCGGGACAGCCCACGAGGCGAGGACCCCGTCCATCTCGAGCCGGAAGTCGTAGTGGAGCCGCGTGGCCCGATGTCGCTGCACCACGAAGCGGCCACCTCGGCCCGCGACGGGCTTGGCCGTCGCGCCACCAGCGGGCTCCGGCGTCTTCGCGAAGTCGCGCTTGCGCTGGTATTCGTGGAGGGGCATCGGTCACAAGTGTCTACCATCGCCGGTCGTGCGCGGCTTCCTGGGGTTCCTCATCCTCGCCGCCGCGGTCATCGGCGTCCTCGCGGTCGTCCTCGCCCAGCTAGTGCTCCCGGCCGTCGTGAGTGCCGCGATCCTGGGATCACCGGCCCTGCGCGGTCAGGCCGTGTCCGTTCGGGTGGAAACGAGCCTGGCGGGACTCGTGAGCGGCCGGATCGATCAAATCGTCCTCGCTGGAAACGGGCTCGCCGAGCCCAGCGTGACGATCAGCTCGGTCGACCTCACCCTCGTCGAGGTCTCGATCCTGGATCGCTCGTTTGCGTCCGCCGCGGGCAATCTGAGCGGGGTCGCGTTCTCGATCGACACCTCGAGTCCGATCTTCATTCCGACCGCGGAGCTTTCCGGGTCGAACCGGACGGTCTTCGCGACAGTCGATCTCGATCCGGCGACTTCGGCGAGCGCAATCCAGGCTCGACTTCGAGCGGCCGGCCTGTCCGTCGATGGCGTCTCGTTCGCCGACGGCCGAATTGACCTGACCGTTGCAGGCCGGACGGTCGAGGCACGAACCGTCCTCACCAATAGCGGTCTCAGCCTCGAGTCGACCGAGTTCGCCAGCGTCCTTATTCTGCCCACACCCGCGACGAGCGAATGGCGGGTCCGCACGGCTACGGTGACACCGGCCGGACTTCAGATCGTGATCGGTATCAGCCCCGAATAACGATCCGCTTCAAGGCCGGCGCAGGCGGGGCGCTAAGCGCTCTTTCGCTTCCTCGCGGGCCGCTCGGCGACGGCTTCGGCATCGTCATGGGCCTGGGAGCGGGCCTTGGTCGTCCCGCCGGCCGCCCGACGGGCCTTCTCCTCGGCCACCGAGACCGGCTTCTCCGCCTTCGAGTCACGGGCCGTCGTGGCGGCCTTCACGCTCGCCTGGAGGGCGGCCATGAGGTCGACGAGCTTCGTGCCTTCGGCGGGCTCAGGCGTCGCGACGATCTCGTGGCCCTCGATCTTCGACTCGATGACCTGCATCAGGGCTTCGCGGTATTCGTCCTTGTAGGCCGCAGGGTCGAACTCGCCGGTCATCGCCTCGATGAGCTTTTCGGCCATGAGCTTCTCGGCCGGCTTGAGCTCCTGCTCCGCCGCGGGGATGTCGAGCTCGCCGAGCGCCCGGATCTCGTCGGGCCAGTAGAGGGTCGACAGGAGCATCGTGTTCTCAAAGGGGTCGAGCGCCGCGAGCGCCTCCCGATCGCGGATGACGATCTTGCAGATCGCGGTGAGGCCCTTGTCGGCGAGGACCTCCTTCAGGAGCCCGAATGCCTTGCGGCCGACCTTGTCGGGCTCGAGGTAGTAGGCCTGCTTGACGAATCGGGTCTGGGCCTCGGACTCCTTCGCGACCACGAACTGCTCGATCTCGATCGACCGGACGGTCTTCAGCGGCAGCTTCTCGAGGTCCTCGTCCGAGATGACGACGTACCTGTCGGGGGCGTACTCGAAGCCCTTCACGGTCTCGGTCCGGGGAATGATCTCCTCCTCGACGGGGCAGAAGATCTTCATCTGGATGCGCGAGAGGTCTTCCGCATGGAGCATGTTGAAGCTGACACCCGCCCGCGATTCAGTCGCCAGGTACAGCTTCACCGGGATCGTGACGAGGCCGAACTGGATGGCCCCTTTCCACATGGAGCGCGCCACGGTCTGCCCCCAAGCTCGATTGCCGCCTGCTGCTCGCCGCAAGCCGGACGCGACGATACCACCCAAGGGCAAGCAGTCCGATTTCGGGGACCCAGGCCCGGATCAGCTCGCCGAGATCGCGCGCTCAGCCTGATCGATGCTCGCGACGATGACGTTGCGGAGCTTGTCCAGCGAGCCGGCGACCGCCGCGGAGGTCGTGCCGATGCCCGTCAGCTGGACCTTGAGAGCGCGGATAACCTCGAGCGCCTCCCGGATCGTGGTGAGCGCCTCGCCGATCGAGCCCATGTCGAGCTCGTTCGCGGACTCCCGAAGCGATGCCAGGGCGAGGAGCCGTGCCAATCGGACCGCGGCATGCAGCGTCGAAAGATCCGGGTCGGCCGGATCGAGGACCGCGTAGACGTCGCCCCCACGGACGTCGAACGGGGCGATTCCGGACGGAGCGTGCTCGGGTGTGAAGACGACTAGGCCGATGGCGGCATCGCGGTTCGTCTTGGCGGCCCGAAGCTCATCGCGCATCTCGCGACCCGAGACGTAGCGATCCTTTGCCTCGACGACGATCCGAAGCTCGCAGCCCGGCGTGAGAGCCGAGTCGACCGTGATCACGAAGTCGCCCTTCTTCGAGCGGCCCGCGTCGCCCGCATCATTCCCGGTTCGCTCGAGGAGATCGTTGGCGCCTCGGGCGATCTCGCCGAGCAGCTCGTCCAGGAGGCCCTCGAAGTCGGCGCCCTTGGCCGACGACTTCGCGCGTTCGCCGGCCCGAGCGTTCTGGGCCGCCTCGAGCGCGATCAGGCGCTCCTGCACGGCCTTGAACCCGTTGTCGATCTCGGTCCGGAACTGGTGGAGCGGCGAGTGCATGCGTGTCGGATCGAGGAGCTGGGCGAGGCGCGAGCCGTCGCCATCGAAGTACGACTCGAGCATCGTGCCGATCCGACCGATCGCCGAATCTCGCCGCGTTGGGTCGAACAGCTCGTCGACCATCGACCGCAGCTTGCCGCGATCGCCGAGGAACGACTCGAGGGTCCGTGGCAGCCGCCCGTCGCCGTCGGCGAAGTTCGCCCGGAGGACCTGCTCCAGGGCTTGGGCGGCCTGCTCGTTCGCAGCGCGGCTCTGGTCGGCGAAGCGCTCGAACTCGGCCCGAACGGCGTCGACGTTCAGGCTGACGCCGACGCTCTGAATCGCGGTCAGGCCGATCCGAACCGCGCGCTCGACGAGGATCGCGTGGTCGTCCATCGGCTGCGCGGCGAGCCACCCGGCAAGGCCGGCGTCGGCGACCGCCAGGCGGTCGATGACGATCCGGTCGGGCTCGACGCGAATCTCGCTCTCGCGGCCGTTCGGGAAGGAGACGATGCGGGCTTCCATGACGCGATCCTCGGATCGCGCTTTGACACCTTGTCTGTCAGAACGGCGAGAGGAGCAGCGGCACGTGATAGGAGCGCGACACGTCCTCGATCGTGATGTCCACGCTCAGGCGGCGGAAGAAGCCGTCGCCGGCACGGAACTCGAGTCGGTACGTCCCCGGCGACATCGGCCGCTCCAAGAGGTCGCGCACGCGTCCGTCGGCGTCGGTCAGGGCCTGGGTGATACGGATCGCGCGATCGTCCTCGCCGAGCTTGTAGAGCGCCACCTGCACGCCGACGGCTGGCTGGCCGGTCGCCGTGTCGAGGACATGGGTCGAGATCGTCGGCGTTGACGTCGGCGGCGGCGTTCCCGCGGGAGCGTCGGGCACGTATCCTCCAGCCATGGCACGAACCTTGGGACGACTCAGGATCAGCGTCGGTGAGCTCCACTTTAGCGCCCGCTGGGAGGCCGCCGCGCCCCAGACGATCGAGGCGATCCACCGGCTGCTCCCGATCGAATCGAAGCTGATCCACTGCCGCTGGTCAGGCGAGTCGACGTGGATCCCGTACGGCGATTTCCGGCCGGGGATCGACTACGAGAACCACACCTCGCATCCCGCGCCGGGCATGCTCGCGATGTACCCCGGCGGGATCAGCGAGTGCGAGATCTTCTTCCCCTACGGCGCGTGCACGACCTCGTCGAAGGTCGGCCAGCTCGCGGCGAATCACTTCGCGACGATCGAGCCCGACGATGGCTGGCAGGATCGCCTCCGCGAGGTCGGTCGACGAGCGCTGTGGGAAGGCGCCCAACCGATCCGGATCGAGGAGGTCGGTTGACCGATCTCCTTGTGCGGGGCGGGACGGTCGTCACCGCCGGCGGCTCGCGCCGGGCCGACGTCCGGGTCCGGGGCGAGACGATCGAGGCCATCGAAGACGACGGCGCGCGCGAGCCGAGCAACTCGACGAACGATGTCGAGGTCGTCGATGCATCGGGCCTCCTCGTGCTCCCGGGCGCCGTCGACGTCCACACCCACATGCGGGTCGCGTCCGATGCTGAGCCCGACCGGTTCTTTCAGGACTCGGTCGCGGCCGCATTCGGCGGAACGACGACGTTTCTCGCGTTCAACAACCCGGGCACAGGCTCGTCGCCGGCGGCCGAACGCTCGTTGCTCGAGGGCCTCCGCGAGTGGCGCGCCGCGACCGACTCCGACAGCGCCGTTGACTACGCCCCGAGCCTCGCGATCAGTGGCCGGATGGACGACCCGGTGGCGGAGCTGCCGGCGATGGTCGACGCGGGCGTCCCGACCGCGAAGGCGTTCATGGTGTTCGACTTCCGGCTCGATGACCGTCGGCTGTTCGAGGCGATGCGCGTCCTCGGCGACCGTGGCGGGATGCTCCTGGTCCATTGCGAGGACCCGGTCCTCATCGATACTGCCGTGGCGGATGCCCTCGCTCGCGGCGACACCGCGCCGGGCTTCCATGCGACGACCCGCTCGATCGAGGCCGAGGCGGTCGCGACGCACCGGGTCATGGCCTTCGCGCGGGCGGCTGGCGCGCCCGTCCACGTCGTCCATCTCTCAAGCGGCGCGGCGCTTCGGCTTGTTCGCGACGCGAAGGCCAGCGGTGTCCGCGCCCATGCCGAGACGTGCCCGCACTATCTCGCCCTGACCGAGGCTCGCTACGCGGCGACGGACCCGGGTGCCGTCGCGGAGTGCGTGATCTCGCCGCCCCTGCGCCCGCAGTCCGACCAGGACGCGTTGTGGGCAGGCCTCGCCGGCGGCGGGCTCGACCTTGTCGCCACCGATCACGTCCCCGATCGCGTGTCGGTCGAGAAGGCAGAGGCGACTCGCGGCGTCTCGTTCGATCGGATCAGCAACGGCGCCCCCGGCATCGAGACGCTCCTGGCGATCGCCTACTCGGAAGGGGTCGCCAAGGGGCGGTTGACGCAGGAGCGGCTCGTCGACGTCCTCTCGACCAGCCCGGCGCGGCTGTTCGGTCTGGGGCGCAAGGGCGCGATCGAGGTGGGCCGCGACGCCGACCTCGTCCTGTTCGACCCGGCGGCGCGGCGCACCCTCCGCGCGGCCGACCTGCATCACACGAGCGACTACACGCCGTATGAAGGCTTCGAGCTGATCGGCGCTGTTCGATCGGTGTTCGTTCGAGGTCGCCCCGTAATTCGCGATGGCGGCTTCGTCGGCGAGCGCGGCTATGGGCAGTTCTTGGAGCGCGGCCCGCTCCAAGCCTGAGCTCAGGGTCGCGGCGAGATCGGTCGGTCGAGGAGCGGGTACGCCGGAATCGTCAGGAAATCTGCGAACGTGTCGTCGAGCACGAGCCGATCGAGCAGGTCGGCGGCGTCGGCGAGGCGACCGACGGTTCGGCCGCCAAGGAGGGCCATCTCCTCGGCACGGACGGCCAGGTAGCGCCGGGCGTCGAAAGTCGACCCGTCGTCAAGGCGCGTGCCGGCGGTGCGCCACTGCCACAGTTGGGACCGCGAGATCTCGGCCGTGGCCGCGTCCTCCATGAGGTTGTTGATCGCGGCCGCCCCGTTCCCGCCGAGCCAGGCGTCGAGGTAGCGGAGCCCGACCGAGACGTTCAACCGGACGCCGGCGTCCGTCACCCGGCCGCCGGGCACATCGAGGTCGACGAGCGCGGCTGGGTCGCCCCGCACCTCTCGCCCGAGCGGCGCCTCGGCCAGCCGCGCGGCGCGCTGGTGGGGGGCCGCTCCGAGCACCCCGTCGAACACCTCGGTCGCAAGCGACACGAGATCGGGATGAGCGACCCAGGTCCCATCGAAGCCGTCGCTTGACTCGCGCTCCTTGTCCTCGCGAACCTTCCGCATCGCGACCTCATTCACGGCCGCATCCCGTCGCGACGGGATGAACGCGGCCATCCCGCCGATCGCGGGCGCGCCGCGGCGGTGGCACGTGAGGACGAGCCGTTCCGTGTAGGCGCGCATGAACGGCACGGTCATCGTGATCGACGCCCGGTCGGGCAGCACGAGGTCGGGGCGGGCCTGGAACGTCTTGATCGTCGAGAACAGGTAGTCCCAGCGGCCGGCGTTGAGGCCCGCCGAGTGCTCCCGGAGCTCGAACAGGATCTCCTCCATCTCGAACGCGGCGGGCAGCGTCTCGATGAGGACGGTCGCGCGGATGCTCCCGCGCGGAATGCCCAGCGCGTCCTGGACCCAGACGAACACATCGTTCCAGAGCCGCGCCTCGAGGTGCGATTCGAGCTTGGGCACGTAGAGATACGGGCCCATCCCGCGGGCGAGACGCTCCCGGGCGTTCCAGAACAGGTACAGGCCGGCATCGAACAGGCTCGCCGACATGGGCTCGCGGTCGATCCGGAAGTGCGATTCGACGAGGTGCCAGCCACGCGGCCGCACGAAGAGCTGGGCCACCCGATCGCCGAGCCGATACGACTTGCCCTCGGCAGACTCGAACGCGAGGGTGCCCCGGACCGCATCGATGAGGGCGGCCTGTCCGCCGACAACGCTCGACCACGTCGGCGACAGCGCGTCCTCGAGATCGGCCATGAACGCCCGCGCGCCCGAGTTCAGGGCGTTGATCATCATCTTCGGCTCGGCCGGACCAGTGATCTCGACTCGTCGGTCCAGCAGGTCCGGCGGTGTCTCGGCGATCTGCCAGTCGGGGTCGAGGCGGACGCCCGCCGTATCGGCGAGGAGGCCGAGCGTCGCCCCGGCATCGATCGCCGCCTGCCTGGCACGGCGCCGGGCCAGGAGCGCCGCGCGGCCGGCCCGGAAGTGCCGCTCCAGCTCGGCGAGAAACGCGACGGACTCCCCGGTGAGGACCCGCTCGGAACCCGGTACTGCTGGTCCAGCCAGCTCGACGCCGGCCACCCGGAGGTACGCGGGCCCGGCCGTCACCCGCGCGAGTGCCGCCGCACGGTCGCGTCGATCAGGCCGTGCGGCTCGGTTGTCGGCGTGAAGACCTCGCCACGGTTCTCGAGCCCGAACAGCGTCAGGTCGACGGTCCAGTGATGGAGGTTCGGTAGGACCATCCGGACCCAGTCGATCACTGGATCCGCCTCGAGCATCGCCGTCGCCATGATCCAGATCGAGGTCTGGACCGATGGGCTGTTGTGCTCGGCGAATGTCGTCAGGAGCCGCTCGACGGCCAGGGCGTGGGACCCATCGAAATCGAATCCATCGGTCGTGGCGGCATCGCCGTAGGTCCCGCTCGAACCCAACGAAGCCCGACTTCGTCGTCTTGAGCACCGTGAGGTCCTCGATGCCGGCAACGACTGTCGTCGTGCCGCGCGCGACCGCAATGTCGGCCAGGCGCGTCGCCGAGCCAGAGCGCACGAAGGCATCGGGCGCGCGACCGCCCGGCGTCGCGATTCGGCCCCAGCCGTGCTCCCGGATCTCGACCATGGCTCGGGAGACCTGGGGGGCGGCTCCGAAATGGCGCGCGAGCGCGAGCCCGAACGACTCCGGCGATCCGGTGAGCCGATCCGCGGCGAAGGCGTAGACCGTGTTCTTCATCGTGTCGGTCGCGATGATCGCGGCGTTGTCCCCGGCGATATGGGCCGCCGCGAAGTCGCCCTCGAGGGCGACGTCGACGGTCAGGTCCCGGAGGTCGTGGTGGTCGGCCCCGCGACGGACCGTCACGAGCCGGATCCTGGACTTGCCGTAGCGGTTGCTGCCGAGCTCGAAGGTCACGGAGGTCAGCGGGCCATGCCCGAACGCGCGATCGCGATGTCAACGACCGCATCGATGCCGCGATGGAGCTCGTGGTCGCGCGGCCGGAGCAGGGCGGCCTCGAGCTCGGGGATGAGCGTCTCGAGGGATCGACCGGCCACGAAGACACAGTACCGAAAGCCGAACCAGTCTTCGTACGCCGCGTTCAGTCGATCCAGCCGCGCCCGGGTCGTGTCGCCCTCCGGCGTTCCGGCCGCCCGGATCGGCGCGGCGCCCGCGGATCCGGCGCTTCCCCAGGTCGGCAGCGACGACGCCTCGGCGGCCGGCGCCCGGTCGTAGCCCTGTTCGACAAAGGAGAGCTGGCTCACTGACTCGGGTGGCGCGCCGAGTCGTGGGTGGGCGTTCAGCAGCTCGACCTGCTCGGCTTCCGGCATCGCCTGGGCGATGACGCGGGCCCGTTCGAGGAGGTTCCACCACGAGCCATACGGCCGGTCGATCGCGAGCCGCCCGAGAAAGCCAGGCGCGCCCTCGAACAACGGAGCGAGCGCCTCGATGAAGCCCGCGGCCGGCAGCGAGTCGAGCTCCTCGATCGGCTGCGTCGTGCTCACCAGCCGCCGGCCTCGCGGATCATTCGGTGGAGCACGCGAGCGGCGACGGCACGGCGGTAGTCGGCGGTGGACCGAACGTCGTCGATCGGAGCGATCTCACCGGCGAGGGTTTCGGCGGCCCGGTCCGCGACCTCCGGGATCGGCAGGGCGCCGTCGAGCACGGCCTCCGTTGCATGGGCCCGAATCGGCGTTGCCGCGACCGACCCCAGCGCGATCCGGACGTCGGCCAGGCCCCGCGGGCCATCGTCGCGCCAGGCCGTCGCCATCACGACCTTGCTGATCGCCTGCGCCCGCCGGGTGCCGACCTTCCGGAACCGGAGCTCGCGGCCGGTCGGCAGTGGGAACGTCACGTGGAGGATCAGCTCGTCCGGGGCGAGTGCGGTCTCGCGGTACCCGGTGAAGAACTCCGCGGCGGGAATCTCGCGTTCACCGCGCTGGCCGCCGACGAGGATCGTCGCGTCCGCGGCCAGGAGGATCGGCAGGGTATCGCCGGCGGGCGAGGCATTCGCGATGTTCCCGCCGAGCGTCCCCCGGTTCTGGATCTGTACCGCGCCGATCGTCGCGGCGGCCTCGACCAGGGCCGGCAGGTGGGCCTCGACAAGGGCGCTTCGGCGCCGCCTCGAGTGAGATTCCCTTGAGCGCGTCGACCCGCGACAGGTCGAGGAGCCGGTCGGGCGGCGGCCCGATCTCGCCGGTGATCCGGACCATGAGGTCGGTTCCACCGGCGATCGGCGTCACGCCACCGCGGGCCAGCTGCTCGTAGGCCTCGAAGAGGTGCCGCGGAAGGTCGATCGGCGGCTCGACTGGCACTCCCCGGCCCTCGCGGTCAGTCCGGCTTGCGAGGCTTGCGGCGGAGGAGCATGACGAGGGCCGCGAGGAGGGCGAATCCGCCGAGGATCTGGCGGGGCGTGAACGTGATCGAGAGGTCGGACGGGTCGGGTGTCTGGTTCTGGGCGGTCGCGTCGTGCGCGGCCGATGGCTTCTTCGTCGTCATCGGCTCATCACCCCGGCGCTCGAGGGACTCGCGACCAGCGCGATCGCCTCGACGATCTTCGTGTAGCCGGTGCAGCGGCAGAGGTTGCCGGCGATCGCCTCGCGGATCGCGTCGTCATCGTCGGTCCCGCCGCCGTCGAGGTACGCCCGCGCGGCCATGAGCATGCCCGGCGTGCAGATCCCGCATTGCGCGCCGCCGGTCTCGAGGAACGCCTCCTGGAGCGAGTCGAGCGCGCCGCGCTCGCGAGCGGCGAGCGACAAGCCCTCGACGGTCCGCACGATCCGGCCCTCGACCTGGGCGATCGGGACGAGGCAGGCGTCGACGACCTGGCCGTCGAGGATGACCGAGCAGGCGCCACACTCGCCTTCTCCGCAACCCTCCTTCGTGCCGGTCAGGCCGAGGTCCTCGCGAAGGACGTCAAGGAGGCGCCGCATGCCGGGTACGTCGACCTCGGCCGGGGCGCCGTTCACGAGGAACCGGAAGCCGCTCATGCCGCGCTCGCCCGGTCGCGCGGGACGGGACCGCCCGCGCCGGCGAGCGCCGCGAGGATCTTCTCGGGCGTGGCCGGGAGATCCGTGATCCAGACACCGACGGCATCCGCGATCGCCGCGACAACCGCCGGCGCCCCGACGTCCATCGGCAGCTCGCCGACGCCCTTCGCGCCGTGCGGCGCGCCGCTGAACGGCGCCTCGACGAGGATCGTCCGGATCTGCGGGGCATCGAGCGCGGTCGGGATGAGGTACGTCGCGAGCCGGTCGTTCAGGTAGCGGCCGTCCTGGAGCTTCATCTCCTCGATCGTCGCGTAGCCCACCGCCTGCAGGGTCCCGCCCTCGACCTGGCCCTCGCACAGGACCTGGTGGATGACCTTGCCCACATCGTCGACGGCGAGGACCTCCTTGACGCTGACCTCGGCCGTGTCGAGGTCGATCTCGACCCGGGCCACCGCCGCGGCCCAGCCGAAGGCCGGGTAGGCGTCGCCGCGGTACGTCGCGTCATCGAAGCTGATCCCGGGATACGGCTCGAACTTCTGGTCGATCCGGATCGGGCCGTGGATCCGGGCGTGCTCGACGTACAGGTCGGCGAACGTCCGATCCGGGTTGTGACCCTCGACCTCCGTCTTCAGGCGGCGCGCGGCATCGATGCAGAGGCCGCCGACGACCATCGCGGTGCGCGACGCTACGGTCGGGCCCGAGTCCGGCACGAACGCCGTGTCCTGGGGCGCGACGTCGACGGCATCGACGGGGATTCCGAGCTCGGCCGCGACGAGCATCGGAAAGATCGTCTTCGTGCCCTGGCCCATCTCGGTGGAGCCGATGAGGACGCGGATCTCACCCTCGGCGGTGAGCTCGATGGAGGCGACCGAGCCCAGATGGACCTCGCCCGAGCCGGTGAACCCGGCGCCGTGCCAGGCGAGCGCCAGCCCGATCCCGGTCGCGGTTCGATCGAGGCTCGTCAGGAGCGGTCCGGGCGGCATCACGTTCGCGCCGCGCCGTTCGCCGAGCTCGCGGGCCGTCTCGTCGCGGATGCGTTCGAAGCCGGAACCCTCGACCGCGAGCCGAAGGACCTCCTCGCCGGCAACGCTCTCCTTCAGGACCTGGCCGGTCGGCGTGGTGTCGCCGAGCACATAGACGTTACGCGCCCGGATCTCGGCCGGGCTCATGCCGAGCCGCTCCGCGAGACGGCTGAGCTGCGTCTCGGCCGCGAACTCCGTCTGCGGCGCGCCGAAACCCCGGAATGCGCCGTTCGGCGGCGTGTTCGTCCGCGTGGCCCGAGCCCGGATCCGGACGTTCGGGCAGCGATATGGGCCGCCAGCGTGGAGCGCGCCCCGCGAGAGGACGACCGGGGTGAGCGTGCAATACGCCCCGCCGTCCATGATCACCTCGATGTCCTGGGCCACGATCCGGCCGTCGCGCGTGACGCCGGTCCGGTGCCGGACGATCGCGGGGTGGCGCTTCGTCGTGGCCGCGATGTCCTCGTGGCGGTCGTAGATGATCGAGGGGTAGTCCTCCTTGCCCCCGAACGCGCCGCCGGTCTCGGCCTGGACGACGCGGGCCTGCCGGGCGTCGAGCCCGAGCGAGCGCATGAGCGCCTTGTGGACGTAGTACGGGCACTGGAGCGAGCCGTGGACCGCGATCTCGCCGCCCTGGCCGGGCACGGCGATCATCGCCTGGCCCTCGATGTAGAGCTGCTCCTGGTGGCCGACGCGGTACTCGCCCTCGAGGACGATGTGGGCCTCCGCGAAGCCGGCCTGGAGGTCGCCCGTCCCGATCTCGTACTGGGCGAAGACGTGGTCGGAGGCCTCGGGATCGAAGACCGGCGCGAGGGCCTCCGTCACGACGTTCAGCGCGGCCTTGAAGCGTCGAAGGGTCGCCTTGTCGGGCGCCGCGAGGAGTGCCAGGGGCTCGGCGTGGTGGCGGATCTCGCCGCCGATCGGCACGAGCACTGGCTGGTCGTCCTGGATGCCGCTCACGATGTTCTCGCCGGGGATGTCGGCGGCGGTCACGAGGACGACCGTGGACCAGTCGAGCATCGGGTCCGGCTCGATCGCGAGGAGCTTGGCTCGGGCCTGGGTCGAGCGGATCGTCGCGCCATACCAGGCGCCGGGGAAGACGAGGTCGTCAGCGTACTTCGCGGCGCCGGTCAGCTTCGCCGGGCCCTCGCGCCGAAGCGGCAGCCCGCGGGCGCGGCCCGCGGCCACTTCGCCTGGCTCGAGGACGAGCGCCGCGCCGGGCTCGTTCGGGCGCACCACGGTTCGCGTCGTCATCCCGCCGAGACTACCGCAGGCCCGCGTCAGTCGCGACCCTTCCGGAGCGCGCGCCCCGGCGTGGCGCCGGTTGCGATGACGCCATCGACGACGAGCACGCCGTTCACGAGGACGAACTCGATGCCACAGGCCAGCTCGCGCGGGTTGTCGTAGGTCGCGTCGGAGCGCACCGCGCGAGGGTTGAAGACGACGAGGTCGGCGACGAGGCCGTCGGCGATCCGGCCGCGGCTCGTGAGCCCAAGGCGGTCCGCCGGCATCGACGTCATCTTTGCGACCGCCACCTCCATCGAGAGCAGCGCCTCGTCGCGGACGAACTGGCCGAGGATTCGCGGATACGAGCCGTATGTCCGGGGGCTCGGCTTCTCGCCAACGAACGTCGAGTCGGTGCCGACCATCGCCACCGGGTGCTGGTAGAACCGCCGGATCCCGTCGGTGTGCGGACCGGGCGTTACCTGGTTGATCCGCAGTCCCTCGGCGAGGAGGAGGTCGCAGAGGACATCCACGATGTCGCTCCCGATCTCGGTCGCGACCTCGCCGAGCGTCCGGGCCTCCCAGCGCAGGTTCTCCGGCCGGGCGAAGTACCCGAGCCGGATGTCGGCGAGACCGCCGGCGCCGGCAAAGAGCACGCCGCGCTCCCTGAGCTCGCCCCGGATCCGCTCGCGTACGGCACGGTCGGCGAGCCGTTCCTTCGTCGGACCGGGCCCCCCGGCCTGGACCCAGGTCGGGATCGTGATGAGGAGTCGGGTGCTCGCCCACTCGTACGGGTAGGCGTCGAAGGTGACGTCCAGGCCTTCGGCGCGGGCGTCGTCGACGAGAGCGAGCATCTGCTCGGGCGTTCCCGGGAACGTGGTCCGGTGGTAGAAGTGGGTGATGTGGGCCGGCGCATCGCCCCGCCGCCGAGCGGGTAGCGGACATGGGTGTGGTAGAACCCGCCCCGCTTCCCGGCCTCGTTGGCGAGATCCGCCAGCTCCCCAGTCGAGGCGTACGAGCCGGGCGGATAGTCGAGGCCAGACGAGACCCCGAACGCGCCCTCCGCCATCGCCTCGCGGAGCATCGCCCGCATCGACGCGACCGCCCGCGCATCGGCCTCGACCTCGTCCCAGCCCAGCGTCCCGAGGCGCAGAGCCGAGTTGCCGACGAGAAACGCGATGTTCGGGCCTACGACGCCGTCGAATCGCCGGAGGTATGACTCGACCGTGTCCCAGTCGTAGGCGATGGCCGGGTGGCCGTCGAGACCGGCGTTCATCTCGACCAGCTCGGCGAGCCTTGCGGGGTCCGCGAGCGGCGCGTACGACAACCCATCGACGCCGATGACCTCGGTCGTCACGCCCTGGCGGACCTTTGGCTCGTGGACCGGGTTCGCCAGGATCATGAGGCCGGAATGACTGTGGAGGTCGATGAACCCCGGCGAGACGATCTTGTCTGTCGCGTCGATGACCCGGACCGCAGTCTCGGCTGCCGAGCCGATCGCTGCGGCGTCCCGGAGGACGGTGAGGGTCGAGTCGGCCCCCGGCGGACCCGCTCGGACACCCACGGCCCCGGCGAACCCCGGTGCGCCCGTCCCATCGACGATCGTGCCGTCGATGATCAGCAGGTCGAGCGGGCCCATCGCCAGATGCTAGCGTTCCGGCGGTGACTCGAAACCTGCCCGTGACCCCGCCGTTCGCGATCCGGGCGACGGTCCTGACCCCGCTGGCGGCGGGCGGCACGCAGCATCTCGCGGACGGCGTCGTCGAGGTCGATGCAGGCGGCCGGATCAGCGGCGTTCGCGATGCAAACGGCGCCACGCCCGGAGCGATCGATCTTCGGCCGCTCGTCCTCCTGCCGGGGATGGTCGACCTGCACGCTCACCTGCCGCAGCTGCCGAACGCCGGCCTCGGTGCCGGGCTCGACCTGCTGACATGGCTCGACCGGTNCGCGGCGGCCCGCCTGGCTCCGGCGGCGTTCCGCGCCTTCGCGGCCGCGGGAACGACGACGGTCCTCGCCTACGGCGCGGTCTTCAAGGCCTCAACGGACGGCGCGTTCCAGGCCGCGGAGGCGCACGGGATCCGGGCGATCCTCGGCAAGGTGATGATGGATCGGATCACCTACGACGAGCGGATCGACCCGGCGACGATCCTCGAGCGTTCGCTGCGCGAGTCGGAGGAGCTGATCACGCGTTGGCACGGCGCCGATGACGGCCGGCTCGGCTACGCAGTCACGCCACGATTCGCCGTGTCGTGCACGGCCGACATGCTGCGGGAGTCCGCGGCCCTCGCCGCCCGGACCGGAGCCTGGTGGCAAACGCACGTCTCGGAGGACCCGGGCGAGATCGACGAGGTCCACCGCCTGTTCCCGGAGGCGCTCGACTACGTCGACGTGTACGACCGGGCCGGCGGCCTCGGCGCTCGGACGGTGCTCGCCCACGCGATCCACCTCTCGGAGCGCGAGCTGGCGCGCCTTGTCGAGACCGGCACGCGGATCGCCCACTGCCCATCGTCGAACCTGTTCCTCGCATCCGGCGTCATGCCGCTCGCGCGCTATCTCGAGGCCGGGCTGACGATCGGCCTCGGTTCGGATGTCGCCGGCGGCCCGGACCTCTCGCTGTTCGGGGTCATGCGCGTCGCCGCCTACAGCCAGACCGTTCGACGGGTGATGGCCGAGGACGCGCAGCCGACGCTCTCGCCCCTCGATTGGCTGCGGGTCGGCACGCTCGACGGCGCCCGCTCGCTCGGGCTGGAGGACCGGATCGGGTCGATCGAGGTGGGCAAGGACGCCGACCTCATCGCGGTCGACCCGCGCCTCGCGGCGGCGCTGCGGGATCTGCCCTACGACCCGGCGCAGGTCGACCCGGCGGACGTGATGAGCCGGCTGATCTTCCGTTCGCACCCGGACATGGTCCGGGGCGCGTGGGTCCGGGGTCGTCGCCTCGAGGGACCGCCGGAGCCGAGGTGAGTCGCGCGGCGCCCGTGACTGGCGCGCCTGCGCTACTTCCGCTTCGTGCGGAACTGGTTCAGGTGGATCGTCCAGTCGGAGCTGCCGGTTGCGTTCGTCGCGCAGCTGCCGTGCCAGCCGCAGACACAGGTGATGGTCTGGTCGCGGTGCTTGTACTGGTCGATCACGTGCCGCAGGGGCTCGGGCTCGCCGGTGCGGGATGCGGGTCGAGAAAGCGAGAGCGGTCGGCCGTTCACGAGGACTCCTGGGCATTGGGTCCGCGTCAGGGACACGCGGCGGGGCCACGGATGGGCCACTCATTGTGCCCTATTTCGCTACAGCACGCGCCCCGGGTTCAGGATGTCGAGCGGGTCGAGGGCGGTCTTGATCGAGCGCATGACATCGACGAAGCCCTGGCCGCGCTGGATCGGAAGCCACTCGCGGCGTGCGGCGCCGATCCCGTGCTCTGCGGTGACGGTGCCGCCGAGGTCGAGCGCCGCCCGGTAGATCTCGTCGCGGACGAGGTGCGTCAGGCGTTCCGCGTCGGGGTCATCCCGGTCGAAGATGAGATTCGGGTGGAGGTTGCCGTCGCCGGCGTGGCCGAACGTCGCGCAGCGGACATGGTGGGCTGCCGCGATCCGCTCGATCGCCCGCAGGAGGTCCGGCACCCGCGCCCGTGGCACCCCGACGTCCTCCATGCGGACCGTGCCCTGGCGTTCGAGCGCGCGGAGCGCGAGTCGGCGGGCCTGGCGCAGCCAGTCCGCCTCGGTCGCGTCGGCCGCCCGGACGATCGAGGTCGAGCCGGTCTCGATACACGCCGCCTCGGCTGCGTCGAGCTCCTCCGCCGCGGCAACGCCCGAGGCATCGGACTCGACCATGAGCATTCCCGCGGCGTCCCGGTCGAGCCCGAGCCCGTTGGCGTCGTCCACGGCAACCAGCGTCTCGTGGTCGAGCAGCTCGAGCGTCACCGGGCTGATGCCGGCACGGGTGATCGCCGCGACGGCCTCGCCGGCGGCCTCGAGCGACGCGAAGAACGCGAGGAACGTCGACCTCGGGCCCGGCAGAGGCCGAAGTCGGAGCGTCGCCTCGGTGATGATCCCGAGCGTGCCCTGGCTGCCGACGAACAGGTGGGTCAGGCCGTAGCCGGCCGTGTCCTTCACGTTCCGGCCCCCGGTCCGGATGACGCGCCCGTCGGCGAGGACGACCTCGAGGCCGAGGACCCAGTCGCGGGTCTGGCCGTATTTCACGCAGCAGAGACCGCCCGCGTTCGTCCCGAGGTTGCCCCCGATCGAGCACGTCTCATAGCTGGCCGGGTCGGGAGGATAGAACAAGCCCTCGACGGCTACCGCCGCTTTGAGCGTGGCGTTGATGACGCCGGGCTGGGTCACGACGCAGAGGTTGTCGCGA
>WNFM01054627.1_pt8 | contig 17073 bp, 16 predicted proteins | sample 5400271 | NCBI WGS metagenome assembly WNFM01 (sample SAMN13153352, study PRJNA577476) | soil metagenome | isolation source: 60 cm saprolite on Douglas fir-dominated hillslope | place: USA:California | collected 2013-09-17 | reverse complement strand
CGCTGCGCGCCGGACGGAAAGACCGATCCGAGAGGACAGGGCGCTCGAATCCGGCACGATGATCTCGATCGGATCGCAAGGAGTGATGTCGAGACCGTGAAGCCACGCTGCGGTCCGCCCCGAGAAAGCGCCTCCAGGCGGTAGCGGTACCGTCGCGAGAGCCGCCTCGTCGGGCTCGGTTACACCTGCCCAGACGTATACACCCCGTGTCAGCCGCCTCCAAGTTGGCCCCTGCAGCTGCCAACGGGTGAGGCCGGCTTGTTCCGCTTCGGCCAGGGTGAAGGGTCGCCGGGTGAACTCCGAGGGGACGTTGGGGCGTCGAGACACACATCGAGCATCCGCTATCACCGCAACCCCGCCCGTTAAGGCGCGCTCGCCCTCGAATGCGCATGCCGTCGCGCTGGGATAAGGCGCACTCGCCCTCGAATGCGGGCATCATCTCCCGGGGTAATGCGCGCTCGCCCTCGAATGCGCGAGTTCTGCTGCTTGCGCGTTCAGGTGCCCTGGGTGGAGAGCGTTGGTGGGCGGCCCGGGACTTGAACCCGGATGAGTCACCTCACACGCCCCTCAAACGTGCGCGTCTGCCAAATTCCGCCAGCCGCCCGGCTGAAGTGCCTAATTAAACCCTTTCAGGCGGGTCAGGCACCATACCCGCTACATACCCGCTAAGGGACTCGAACCCCTAACCTCATGGTCCGAAGCCATGCGCTCTATCCATTGAGCTAAGCGGGCTTGGCCAAACCGATTATAGGAACCGCTCCCTGCCTAACGGCCCCCAGCGCCGAAATGGACTTCCCGCTAACCGGGGAGCTGCTCCAGGATGCTGGCCACCCGTTCGTGGTTGACGGTCCAGGCGAGGTAGCGGAGGAGCGTGGAGACCTCATAGCGGGAGCTGACGGGGACCGCGGTCCCCTTCTCAATCGCCGACCGCAGCGCCCGCGGCGAACGGCCGCTGAAGGTGGTCGCCGCCTTGCCGACCGCCTCCAGGATATGGGCGTCGGAACCGCCGACGCAGCTGCAGCCGGCGCCCTCCGCCAGCCGGCGGGCGAGGATGTTGGCGAAGCCCAGGCCCGGGGTGGAGTTCTCCACCTCGACGGCGTCGAAGTCGAGCTCGGCGGCCAGCCAACCGATGCCGTGGACGGGACCGCCCAGTCGCCTCGCCATCCGCGCCGTGCGCCAGAAGGGGTGGGCGGCGACCGCGAGGCCACCCTGGCAGTGGATCTCGTCGACGGTAGCGGGCGCGGTCATGCCGGGACGGATCCTGCGCTCGAGGAAGAGGCCGAGGATGTGGCCCTGCCGGCTGGAGACCTCCTCCCCGACGATCACCGCGACTCCGCCCGTCCGAGCGCTGTGGTCGGCGGCCCGGAGGGCGCCCTCGATCGTGTCGTGGTCGGTGATCGCGATCACATCGAGCTTGGTTTCGAGCGTAACGTGATCAACCACCTCCGCCGGCGACGGCCAGCCGTCGCTGAAGGAGGTATGCAGGTGCAGGTCGGCCAGTCCCCGAGCGGGCATCGGTGGACGTCAGAGTCTAATACCAGGGCGACATTCCGCCGACAGTTCGGAGCAGGTATTCCAAACCGAGCGGGAAATTGAGAGGATTTCGGACCGGAGGTGGAAGTTTGAACGGTTTGATGCAGGACTACGAGCTGACCATCCAGCACGGGCTGTGGCGTATCCAGCGCCTGTTCCCGCGCAAGGAGATCGTCACCAAGCAGGAGAGCGGGGTCCACCGCACCACCTATGGCGAGATGGTCCCCCGGATCAATCAGCTGGCCGGCGCTCTGAAGCGCCTCGGAGTCGGTGAGAGCGACCGCGTGGCGACGCTCTGCTGGAACAACCACCGCCACCTCGAGCTCTACTACGCCGTCCCCTGCATGGGCGCCGTGCTGCATACGCTCAACCTTCGCCTGTTTCCCAAGGACCTCGAGTTCGTGATCCAGGACGCCGAGGACAAGGTCGTCTTCGTCGACCAGACCCTGATCCCGATCCTCAACCAGCTTGCCGGCAAGCTGCCGACGGTAAAGCACCTGGTCCTGATCGGCAACGGCCAGCCGGTGCCCGAGCACCAGCTCGGCCCGATGCTCGACTACGAGACGCTGCTCGGGGCCGAGTCCGCGGAGTTTGAGTGGCCGCAGATCGAGGAGAGGATGGCGGCCGCCATGTGCTACACGTCGGGCACCACCGGCAACCCCAAGGGCGTCGTCTACTCCCACCGCTCGCAGTTCATCCACACGATGGCCGTCCTCCAGGCCGATGCGCTCAACCTCCGCGAGCGCGACACCGTGTTCCCGATCGTGCCCATGTTCCACGCCAACAGCTGGGGCCTTCCCTATGCCTGCGGCTTCGCGGGCTCCAAGATCATCTTTCCCGACCGCTGGATGGGTGATGCCGCCTCCGTCGTCGAGCTGGCCGACACCGAGGGCGCGACCATCATGGCCGGCGTGCCGACGATCTGGACCAACACCGCGCCCTACCTTGAAGAGACCGGCAAGCGCCTGCCCAAGGTCCATACGGTCATCTGTGGCGGCTCGGCGATCCCGCGGGCGCTGATGGAGCGGATGGACAAGCTCGGACTCCGAATGCTCCATGCCTGGGGCATGACCGAGACCTCCCCGATCGGCAGTGTGGCCCTGGTGCGGAGCTGGACGGAGCCGGAGGACGAGCTCGATGAACGGCTCACCCAGGGCATCGTCGCTCCCGGCGTCGAGATCCGGATCGCCGACCCGGCGACCTTCGCCGAGCTTCCCTGGGACGGCGTGGCCTTCGGTGAGATCCAGGTCAAGGGCCCCTGGATCGCCAAGGGGTACCATCACAACGCCGACCCCGGCAAGATGACGCCCGACGGCTGGTTCCGGACCGGCGACGTAGCCAAGATCGACCCCGACGGCCACATCATCATCGTCGACCGCACCAAGGACGTGATCAAGTCGGGCGGCGAGTGGATCTCCTCGGTCGACCTGGAGAACGCGATCATGGGCCACCCCAAGGTGCTCGAAGCGGCTGTCATCGGCCTTCCCCACCCACGCTGGGACGAGCGGCCGGTGGCGTTCGTGGTCGAGCGGCCGGAGTTCAAGGGCAAGGTCAACCAGGAGGAGATCCGCGATTTCCTCGACGGGAAGATCGCCAAGTGGTGGCTGCCGGACGAGATCCGCTTCATCGACGAGGTGCCCAAGACGTCGGTCGGCAAGTTCGACAAGAAGGTCCTCCGCAGCGGCGCCAAGCCGTTCAGCGAGGCCGCCACCGCCAGCGCCAAGAGGTAGCCGATTGAGGAGCCCCGGGGGCACAGTTTTTCGGCCCCGGGGCCGTTAGTCAGACAGTGGATTCCCTCCGCCGTCAGATGGCGTCCTCATGTGGGCACTTCGGCAGCGACCCGGTGAGCGCCTGATGGAGCCGCAGGGCCCGCCGCCGGTCGACCATCTCGGCCGCTTCCCCGTCCAGGCCGAGCTCGGGCGCGGCGCGATGGGAGTCGTCTACAAGGGCTTCCACCCCGGGCTCGAGGTCCCCGTAGCGATCAAGGTCCTCAGCGACGTCTACTCGGGGGACGCGTCTTTTCGCCGCCGCTTCCAGCGCGAGGCAGCCGCGATCGCGGCGCTGAACCACCCGGGCATCGTCCGCATCTACGACTTCGACGAGGACCGCGAATCCCTCTTCATCGTGATGGAGTTCGTCGAGGGCGAGTCGCTCCGCTCCATCCTCCAGAACAAGGGGCGGGTGGCCGTCCACCAGGCGCTCGACATCACCCAGCAGCTGCTCTCGGCCGTCGGCGCCGCTCACAGCCACAAGATCGTCCACCGCGACCTGAAGCCGGACAACATCCACATCTCCAGCATCGGCAAGGTCAAGGTGATGGACTTCGGGATCTCCAAGCTGCTGGTCGACACCGGTGGCCTGACCGGGACCGACGCCATCATCGGCACGCCCACCTACATGTCGCCCGAGCAGGTCCGGGGCGAGGCCGTCGACGGCCGCTCCGACACCTACGCCATCGGCTGCATCCTCTACGAGCTGCTCCACGGGGCGCCCCCCTTCACCGGCCAGCTGGCGGCCGTGCTCCACTCCCAGCTCTACAACGACCCGCCCGAGTCGCCCGCCATCCCGGCACCCGTGATGGCGCTGATCCGAAAGGCGATGGCCAAGGAGCCGAAGAAGCGCTTCGCGTCCTGCGAGGAGTTCGCCGGGGCGCTGCTCCAGCTCGACAGCAACCAGCTGGCGACGGCGAACGCGCCCTCGCCACCCGAGGCGCCGGCCGGCAAGGGCCTCGCCTTCCGGCTACCGGGGAGCCGCGCCAAGGAGGCGCCCAAGCCCCTCGACGAGCAGCACACGCAGGCCCGTACGACCTGCACCGAGCGCGACTGCCGGTCCCATACGGAATGGATGTGCAGCTACCAGGACCGGACCGGCTACGGCTGCGGAACCTGGTGGTGCGGCAAGCACATCGCGCGTGTCGGCGCCGACGCCTACTGCCGCCGCCATGCCAGCGTCATCAAGGCGCTCTCCGTCAATGCCGGCACGATCCACGAGATCAAGCACCTGCCGGCTGTCGACGATCGTTCACTTGCCCTGGCGGCGCTGGTCGGGGGCGACATCGACCGGGACATCACCGAGATCCTCCGGCGCCGCTACAGCAGCCGCAAGGACGTGACGGTGATGGCCGACCGGGCCGTCCGGGAGAGCCGCAGCGGCGCCTCGGTCGCCTGGGAACGGAACTGGTCGGCGGCCCGCAACCAGGGCTACGAGACCCGGATCACGCTCCTCGTGACCGCTGAGGAGCCGGCCGTAGTCAAGCTGCGGGTCGGCAGCATGGAGATCTTTTCCGGGGTTCCCGACTGGATCGGGCGCCGGCTCGCCGGGAAACCGGCGAATCATTCCGACCGCGCCCATTTCCGGGCCCGCCTGATCGAGACGGTGAGCGAGGCGGTCGACCGTCCCGCTCCCCTGGCGGGGGGCTTCCACCCGTCGGCGCGAGCCGAGGGCGGCACCCCTCTGCCCCAGGCACTGCCCGACATCGACCCCCGGCTCCTCGAGGGCCTCGTCATGCGCGCCTTCGCGGTCAGCCCCGCCAGCGTCCCGGCCTACGAGATAGCCCGGATGCTGGCGCTTCCCTTCGCCAGCCTCGAACCGGTCATCCAGAAGATGAACCTGGACCGCTTCCTGGAGGCGGGCGGCATCGCCGCCGCCGCCTCGGACAACCCGGTCCAGGAGCGGATGACGTACACGATGACCAAGCAGGGCCGGGCGATGACGGAGGAGATGAGCAAGGCAGGGACCCATTACCTGGGCCCGGCCCCGGTGACGCTGGCCGACTACAACCGGATGACGACCGAGGTGATCCTCCCGGGCCTCGACCCGGACATGGTCCGCCGCGCCCTCGACGGCCTGGAGCTGGCGCCAGGCGTCGAGGACGCGGTCCGGGCGGCGGTCAACTCGCGCGGCTCGGTCTTTGTCTACGGCTCGCCGGGCAACGGCAAGACCTCCCTGGCGAGGCGCATCCCGCTCCTCCTCCGGGGGCCGATCCTGGTCCCCCACGCGATCGACCTCGGGGCCGGGGAGGTGATGGTCGTCTACGACCCCGCCGTCCACAAGCTCGACGCCGACCAGCCCCACGACGGTCGCTGGATGCGGGTGGTGCGGCCCCTGGTCCAGGTCGGTGGCGAGTTCACGCTCGACATGCTGACCGCCACCTGGGACCCGGCCGGCCGCGTCTACCAGGCTCCGCTCCAGCTGAAGGCGAACGGCGGCGTGCTGCTGATCGACGACTTCGGTCGCCAGCAGGTGACCCCCAAGCAGATGCTCGACCGGTTGATGATCCCGCTCGAGCAGGCCATTGACCACCTTCAGCTGGCGGGTAGCGGGCGGAAGGTCGAGATCCCCTTCCGGGCGATGCTGCTGTTCTCCACCAACCTGACGCCGAGCGAGCTGCTCGACGAGGCCTATCTGCGCCGGCTGGCCTACAAGGTCCGGATGCCCGATCCCACGCCCCAGGTCTTCCAGCGGATTTTCGAGCGGGAGCGACAACGCCTCGGCATCCCCCCGAACCCGAACATCTTCCCGCAGATCGGGCAGCTCTACGGCAGCACTGCGATCCGGGGCAATCACCCGCGCGACCTGCTCGAGCGCCTGGTCGACGTCGCCAGCGCTCGCGGGGTGAGGCCGGAGCTCACGCCGGAGCTGCTCGACGCCGCGTGGCGCACCCTCTTCGTCGCGACCTAGACATCTCGTAACAGTCACCCTCCCCGCATGGGCAGGGAGGGAATTAGAAAACCGCCTATCCGGTCGGAGATAGGAACTCGCGCAGACGCATCGAGAGCTCGATAGGGGTCGTCTGGGACTTGATCAGGTAGTCGCGGGCGCCCAGCTGGAGGCTCTCCCTGACCATGTCCGGCTCGCCGTAGTTGGAGAGGATCAGCACCGGTACGCCGGCCAGCCTCGGGTCGGTGCTGATCGCCCGAAGCACATCCATCCCCTGCAGCCGGGGCAGCCGGAGATCGAGCAGGATCAGGTCCGGCGGCGCTTCCTGGACCTTGCGCAGGCCGGTGACGCCGTCGCTGGCCAGCTCCACCTCGAACCCGTCGTTGACCAGCTGCAGCTGGTACATCAGCGCGATCGCCATGTCGTCCTCGATCAGGAGAAGGCGCTTCTTGGTCCCGCCACCCGGGTCCAGCTTCTGGAAGAGAACGTGCGGCGGGACCGGCCTCCTCAGCTCCCAAACCAGGAGGGCCCGGTCAGTCCGTGGCAAGCGGCACCGCGAGGACGAAAGTGCTGCCCTTGCCCAGGACCGAGGTGGCGGTGATGTCGCCGCCGTGGAGCCGCGCCAGCTCGCGGGACAGGTAGAGTCCCAGCCCGGTCCCCGGGATGTGGCTGGTCTCCGGGGTGACGATGCGGCCGAATCGGGTGAAGAGCCGGTCGAAGCGGTCGGCCGGGATCCCCACGCCGGTGTCGGTGACGCTGATCTGGCCCAGCTGATCGGCGGTCGACACCTTGACGGTTACCTGGCCACCGCCGGGCGAGTACTTGATCGCGTTGGTCAGCAGGTTGCCGATCACAGTCGCGATCCGGTCGACGTCGATCATGACCGGGATCTCGATATCGGGACTGTCGAAGACCAGGGCGTGGGCCGGGTCGGTGAACGGCTGCGCCATCTCGAGCGCCGTCCGGGCCACCTCCCGGAGGTCGGCTCGGCGGGGCGAGAGCTCAAGGCGGCCCTCCTCGAGGCGCGCCGCCTCGATCATCTGCTCGACCAGCGCGTTCATCTCCTCGGCCTTCGCCGTGAGAACCGGCAGGGCCTTGCTGGCGCTCTCCGGGATTACGCCCAGCGACCCTCGCTCGAGCATCGAGAGGTAGCCCCGAATCACCGTGATCGGACCGCGCAGCTCGTGGGACGCAAGGTTGAGGAACTCGGTCTTGGTCCGCTCCAGGGCGGCCATCCGCTCGGTCAGGAGGGCCCGGTCGAGGCCGGCGGTGACGTTGGCCGCGTAGCCGGTGAGGCGGCCGACCTCCTCGGTGCCGAAGAAGGGCGTGAAGGGACCCGATACCACCGCCAGCACGCCGATCCCACTGTCGAGTGGGAGGGGGACAACGACCGCGGTCTGTGGCTCGGTGCCGGGGATCGCCCGCATTCCTTCCCTCTCAGGTGCGCCGAGCTGAGCCTTGAGCCGCTCGGCCTGGATCTCGTCCATCCCCTTGGCGGCGAGCACCGAGCCGTCGGAGTCGGCGATGAACCCGGCTTCGGCGCCGACGAAGCGGATCGCCCAATCGAGGGCCCGCTCAGCCAGCTTCTGACGCGACGGGCTGAAGAGGAGCAGTTCCCGGACCGCGTCACGGTAGGCCTGCTCCTCCGGGTACATCCACTCCCGCCGGAGCATGCGCGGTGGCGCGAAGGCGATGTAGAGAAGGGGCGCCGCCAGGAGCGCCACGACTTCGATCGCGACCTGGACCCAGGGCAGCAGCGCCACTGAGGGTCCGATACCGGCCAGGAGCAGGATCACGACAAGGGCGCCGTAGCCCAGGGAGAGCGAGCGGAGCCTTCCTTGCTGGACCGCCGGGCGTCCGCGGGCGGCGAGCCAGAAGCGGACGATCGGCTCGGCGACGCAGACCGACCAGACCACGACGAGGAGGATGGTCGCGGCGGCCTGGAAGGTGGTCGGCGTGGCTCCCGGGCGGTAGGACGGGAAGGTAACGATGTACACCGCCGCCGTCACGAGGACCGCCGCAAGGGCGATCAGCTGCGCCCGCCGGCTCAGTCGGATGAAGCTGCCCCGAAAGAGGAGCAGCGCGTAGCCGGAAGCCAGGAAGACGACGATCGAGAGGTCCTGGCCGGCCACGCCGAGAGCGTTGTTGGTGAGCGCCTGCACCTGGCTGAGCGTGGTGGTGACGGCCAGCAGGCCGATGGCGAGGGCAAGGAAGCCGCGGCTCCGCTCGCGGTGCATGAGGTAGTCGCGAAGGGTGAGGACGCCGAGAAAGATGAAAGCCAGGCTGACCGCATAGGTGAGGACCTGGAGCGCTTCACGCATATAAAGGCTGCCTGCGAGAGTACATCCTCAACTAACAGTCGGAGCGCAATAAACGGTCGCCGCCGGGGACCTTTTTCCTGGCACGCGACGGGAGCTACTTTTCGAGTGCGCTGTCGAGTCGGACGAAGCACTTCCGCAGCCCGTAGACGGCCCTCCTGACGGTTTGAAGGTTTGGCCGGCGGCGATCCCGGGCATGATCACTTTTGGATCGTTCCCTCTCGGGACGACGGCTTGCGTTTGGTCACTGCCTCTTCTCGAACAGACCAGTCGCTTGTTTCAACCAGGCGTTCGAGATAGCAGGAGTCAGTACATGACCAACGGAACCATCAAGAAGCTCGTATCCGACCGCGGCTTTGGATTCATCGCGGCGGACGACGGCAAGGAGTACTTCTTCCACCGTGACGGCGTCGAGAACTTCGACAGCCTGAACGGCGGCGAGAAGGTGACCTTCGAGGTCGAGGCCAGCCCCAAGGGCCCTCGCGCCAAGCTGGTCAAGCTCGCCTAGCCCAGTTTCTTGAGACAAAGGCCCGCGCCGAAAGGTGGGGGCCTTTTCTTTTATTCGAACCTCTTGAGCGGGACAGGCGCACGCAGCGGGAGGATCACGTTCCGGTCCAGGGCCGTCCCCGAGCGGTCACCTGCGTAACCAGACCAGGCCAGGTTGGCGGCCAGCTCGCGGTGCAGGCCGGCCAGCTCGAGGCTGGTCTCGCCGCCTCCCGGATCGAGGAGGCCGTCGTGGTCGAGCATCGTGCAGGCGATCCCGAGCTGGTCGTCGCCCAGGTCGAGAAGCTCGATCAGCCGGCCCTGGCAGGGCCAGTCCACCAATGACGCGGTGGTCACCTCCCAGAAGCCGCCTCCCCTCCCCGCCGGGTCGGCGCGCGCCCTGACCCGGTTGGCGTGGGTGTGGCCGTTCAGCCAGAGCACCACGTTGGGGTGCCGGAGCAGCAGGTCGAGCAGCGCCGCCGGCTCGACCGCTTGCTCGCGCCGGTTGGTCAGCGCGTCGAGGCCATGGTGGGAGAGGACCACGACCAGCCGATCCGGGGCCTCACCGAGCCGGTTCTCGAGCCAGCCGAACTGGGCCTCGTCGATGCGGCCGTCGGCGGCTCCCGCCGGGCAGGCGGTGGCGAGCACCAGGTAGCGAACGGCCGGCGTGTCGTGAGCGTAGTAGGCAGACGTGTCCCTGACGTTCTGGTCGCCGAAGCCGTGGCCGAGGTTGGCCCGGACGAACTCGGCGAGGCTGAAAGGGCGCCGCGCCGGGTCCGGGGCGACCTCCAGCAGCGGGCCGGCCATGAATGCCTCGGGCCGGCTCACGTAGGTCTCGTGGACCGCGTCGAAGTCCAAGCCCTCTGGCAGGCGAACCGGCTTGCGGTCGCCGGTGAGGGCGGCGACCAGCCCCGGGGTGACGATCCCAACCCCCTGGCTGAGCAGCTCGTGGTTGCCCTGCCAGCCCAACCAGGGAAGGCCCAGGCCGGCGGCCTGGAATGGCCGCAGCGCTCGCTCCAGCAGGCCGGGAAGATGCGGGAAGCCGAGGGCCGTCCGGAGCCGGTCGGTCGCTTCGCCGTCGGGCTTCCAGAAGATGTCGTCCGGCCAGCTCGGCGCCTGGACCCCTTCGTAGGCCTGACCACCGGAGTCGGGTCCAACGAGTCGCCCTTCGAAGAGAGCCAGGAAGGTCTGGAGCTCGTTCCACTGCGCGTTGTCGATCGCGTCTCCCGTCATCGCGACCAGCTCGAGGGTTCCGCCGGCGGGACCGGTCTCTTGAGGGCCTCCTGGGGCCGCTGCATGGGGACCAGGAGCCGGAAGCGCGGGTCGTGGAACTCGCGGTTCAGAAACTCGAAGCGGGCCGGCGACTGGACGTCTGAGAGGTGGAGGTCGGTGACGTGGGCGAAGCAGGCGAGCGGCCTGCCCGGGGATCGGAGGCCGGCCGCCCGGGCGGGGCCGACCAGGTCGGGACGCACTGAGTGAGGCTCGCCTTCCCCGCCGGCCACCGCCCGGTAGGCGGCGCGGATCCCGGCGCGCTTGACCGCTCCGGCCGCCAGCCGGCGCTGGGTGGTTAGGACCGGGGCGCCGCTCACGCGCCGGTCGCGGCTACCTCGTCACGGGCGATCAGGACGGGGTCGGTGCGGAGCGCGAGCTGAACCCTGGTGCCGGCGGGGTGGGCGGCCGCCTCCGAGGTCGGCAGCTGGGCGAGCACGGTGACGTCGCCGAGGTCGACGGTTATCCGGCTCGTCGCACCGAGGAAGGCGGTCGCGATCACGGTGCCGACCAGCGGCCCGGATTCGGCCGCGTCGTTGGAGCCGAGGGTCACCGCCTCGGGCCTGACGAGAGCGACCGCCGGGCCGTCGGCGGCGCCCTCCTGGACGATCGGGAGCCGGGTGCCGCGGACCTCGACCGAACCTCCCCGAACGACGCCCGGGATGCGGTTGCTGAGCCCGACGAACTCGGCGACGAAGGGTGTCGCCGGCCGGGAGTAAACCTCCATCGGTGGGCCGAGCTGCTCGAGGCGCCCGGCGTTCATTACGCCGACCCGGTCGGCGATGGCGAGCGCCTCCTCCTGGTCGTGGGTGACGAAAAGGGTCGTCGTCCCCACCTCCAGCTGGACCCGCCGGATCTCGTCGCGCAGGCGCGCCCGGACCCGTTGGGCTGGATCGCGAGCGCGCGCGCGAGCGCGACCCGCTGCTGCTGGCCTCCCGAGAGCTGGTGGGGATAGCGGTCGGCGTGGGCGGAGAGCCCGACCAGGTCGAGCATCTCGCCCGCCCGGCGCCGGCGCTCGGTCTCCCCCACCTTGCGCAGGAAGAGGCCGAAAGCCACGTTCTGGCGCGCGGTCATGTGGGGAAAGAGCGAGTAGGCCTGGAACACCATACCCACGTTGCGCTTGTTTGCGCTGAGGCCAGTCACGTCCCTGCCGTCGATGGCCACCCGGCCCGCGTCGGCCTCCTCGAGGCCGGCCAGCAGGCGCAGCGCGGTCGTCTTGCCACAACCCGAAGGGCCGAGGAGGGCGACCATCTCCCCCGGCGCTATGGTGAGGTCGAGGCCGTCGAGGGCGGTGACCGACCCGTAGCGGCGTACGAGGCTTTCCAGCCGCACCTCTACGGCACCCGTGGCGGCCTTTGTCGCGGCCACCTCAGGCATCCTCGCTGAAGGCGACCAGCGACGGGGGCCTGCCCACGAAGGCGAGCACGGCGAGGATCAGGAAAGCGAAGAGCAGCGACGCCACCGCGACGGCGATCGAGACCCCCGCGTTGGCCCGGCCGAGGTGATAGATCGCCACCTGGAGGTTGTGGAAGTTGAGGAGGTTGGCGATCGTGTACTCGCCTAGGACCAGCGCGACCGAGAGCAGGCCGGCGTTGAGAAGGGCGCTCCGGAGGTTGGGGACGATGATCCGCAGCATCACGGTGGCCCAGCCTGCGCCGAGGCTGCGGGCAGCCTCGGAAAGCGTCTTGATGTCGATCGCCGAGAGCCCCGCGTCGAGGGCCCGGTAGGTGAAGGGGAGAACCAGGACCAGGTAGGCGAAGCTCAGCGTGAGCACCGAGTCGCTGAGGTAGTAGGACACCCAGCGGTAGGTCGGCGCCAGGCCGACGACCAGGACGATCGCCGGGATCGTCAGCGGCAGCAGGCAGATGAACTCGATCACCGGACGGAGCCGGGGGAGCCGGAGACGGATCCAGATCATGGTCGGGACGAGCAACAGCAGGACGCCGAGCGAGGTGATCACGGCCAGCTCGAGGGAGGCCAGGATGGAGGCGACGAGGTCAGGGTAGGTCGGGATCGCCGTCCAGGAGGCAAGCGTCCGCGACCCGGGCGTGACGCCGCGGGTGGAGAACTCGAACATGGCCCCGATCGGCACCAGCAGGAAAGCTCCCAGGAGGACCAGCACGAGCCAGCGAAAGAGGCGCTGGCGGGCCCGGCGCGAGCGGCTCACCGGAGCCAGCGCGCGGTTCGCCGCTGGAGCAGCGAGTAGAGCAGCATCACGGTAGCGACGATCACGATCATCGCCAGGGCCAGGGCGCTGGCGAAGCTGGCCGAATGAAGGCCGACCTCGCTCGTCATCGCGTTGGCGATCTGGAGCGGCACGATGATGCCGCCCTGGTTGATAAGGGCGGCCGCGGTGGCATAGGCGGAGAAGGCGTTCGCGAAGAGGAGCAGGGTGGCGCCCAGGAAGGCGGGCAGGAGGAGCGGTCCGGCGACATAGCGCCAGTAGTGCCAGGTCCCGCCTCCGAGGCTCTCGGTGGCCTCCCTCCACTGGGGCCGGATCCCGTCCAGGGCGGGAAGGAAGACGAGGACCATGAGCGGGATCTGGAAATAGGTGTAGACCAGCACCAGTCCCGGCAGCTTGTAGAGCCAGACACCGCTGGCGAAGATGTCGACCCCGTGCTGGAGCAGGAAGAGGGTGACGAAGCCCTGCTGGGCGATGGTCGCGATGAAGGCGAAGGCGAGCGTCACGCCGCCGAACTGGGCGAGGACGCCGCAGGCCGAGGTTACCAACCGGCGGAGGATGCCGTCCGGGTTGCCGGTCGCCACGGCGTAGGCCATCAGGGCGCCAAGGACGGCGCCGATCAGGGCCGTGCCGGCGGAGAGGACGACGCTGTTGACGAAGGCGCGGACCAGGAAGGGTTCGGTCAGCTCGTTGAAGTTGGCCAGCCCCAAGCCGCCGTTCACGGTCACCGCGCTGACCGCGACGATCGCCGTCGGAAGGAGCAGGAAAATGCCCACGTAGCCCAGGAAGGGAACCGCGCCGAGCCAGGAGAGGGGAAGCCGCCGGCCGCCCCGGGCAGGGCGACCGGCGGTTTCCACAGACGGAGTTTGAGCCGAGCTCAACCGATGGCCTGGGCCCAGTGGCCGGCGAGGTACGTCTTCGCCGCGGTCGCCTGGTCGGGGCTCAGGAAGACGGGCTTGCCGCCGACCGGCGGGAGCGCCGCGGCGGCGGTCTTGTCGATCGTGCCGGCCTTGATCAGGGCGTCCATCCGGACCGGCCGCGCGCCGCCCTTGAGCCAGAGGTTCTGGCCCGCATCGGAATAGAGGAACTCTTCCCAGAGCCGGGCCGCCGCCGGGTGAGGAGCGCTCTTGTTGATCGCCTGCGCGTAGTAGCCGCCGAGAACGGCGTTGGCGGGCACGAAGACCTTCCAGCTCGGGACGTCCTTGCCATGCGACTGGGAGAGGTAGTCCCAGTCGAAGACGACCGGCGTGGTGCCGTTCTTGACCGTCGCCGTGGTGGCCTGGACCGGCACGAAGTTGCCCGATTTGTTGAGCTTGGAGAAGAAGTCGACACCGGGACCGATGTTGTCGAGGCTGCCTCCGTTGGCAAGGGAGGCCATCATCACGCCGTTGAGGGCGGCGTTGGCCTTGGTCGGGTCGCCGTTGAGCGCGACCTTGCCTTTGAAGGCAGACCCGGTGAGGTCCTGGAGCGAGGTGATCGCCGGCACCTTGGCGGAGTCGTAACCGACCGACATGTAGCCTCCGTAGTCCTGGAACCAGACGCCGGTCGCCTCCTTCTGGCTGGCCGGGATGTCGTTCCAGGTGGCCACCTGGTAAGGGGCGAAGAGGCTCGTGTTGGCGAGCGCAACGGCCATGCCGATGTCGAGCACGTCGGGGGCTCGCGAGGTCCCGCTCAGCTGGGTGACGGCGTTTACCTCGTCCTGGCTGCTGCCGTCCGGGTTGTCGGAGGTGATGGCGATGCCGTACTTGGCAGTGAAGGCGTCGAGGATCGCTCCATAGTTGGCCCAGTCGCGCGGCAGCGCGATCACGTTCAGCTGGCCTTCCTTCTTGGCGAGCGATTCGAGCGACGAGAGCCCGCCAACGTCGGCAGCCGACTTGGCCTGTCCGGCCGGGGTGGTGGCGCCGCCGCTGGGCGGCCCGCAGGCCACGACCAGGGCGACCGCTACCAAGAGCAGGCCGGCGTGGCGGATCCGATATGGCAAATTCATTTGGTTCCCCCGTGATGGATGGCAGCGTCCAAGGCCCCCGGCGGCGAGATCGGCGGCTGTTTGCGCAGCGCTATGATGCGCCCGGCCGCGATTAATTTGGAGGGAAGAGTTGGTTAAGGCCTGGCAAAGGATCGGAGCGTTTCCGAATTCAGATCGCTGGTGCGGCGAAGAGGATTTGAACCTCCACGGGGTTGCCCCCACTAGGTCCTGAACCTAGCGCGTCTGCCGTTCCGCCACCGCCGCTCAGCGAGTTGAAAAGTATACCCACGCCCGTACACTCACTCCCCGGATGACCGCGGCGCCCGACGAGATCCTTCCTCTCTACCGGGCGATCCGGCTGGTGGGGGTGCTCGCGATCGTCATCTTCGCCGCCGGCATCGTCGAGTTCATCAGCTTCGAGCCTCCCGGCCAGGACACCGGGGCGGTCGCCCAGATCACCGGCATCTACGCCTACGACCCCGTCGCGAAGACCGTCAGCGGCCCCTCGGTGGAGCGCTTCCCGCGCGCCCAGCCGTTCGCAGCGGTCGTTGACTGGGCCTCGATCACTCCCGCCACCGAGGTCGCGGCGCGCTGGTTCAACGGCTTCGGCGAGGTGGTCGGCCAGGCCGGCCCGGCGCCGGCTGAGACGATCGCCGAGGCGGCCGTCCCGGTGGCCCTCCCGCCCGGCCTCCGGGAGAACATCCCGGGCACCTATCTCTTCGTGGTCGAGCGGATCTCAGGGGGGCAGCCGGTCGAGGTCCTCGCCCGCCGCCTGATCGTGGTCGAGCGCTGAGCGTCACTGCCCGCGCCGCCAACCCCCGCCACCAGCGGCCCGCCCGCTACTGGGTCGCGGCCGGCCTGGCGGGCGTGCTCTTCCTGGTCCTGGTCGGCAGCTCGGCGCTCAACTACCTGGCGCTCGACCGGATACCGAACCGCGGTGCCTTCCTCGGACTTCCCGCCGTCGCCCTGGTCGCCGGCGCGACCTGGGTCGGCCTCCGCGCCCTCGAGCGCGGCCACGCGATCCGCCGGAGGTACCAGCTCTGGGCGGTGACCCTGCTCGCACTGGCCCTCCTCCTCTGGCTGCTGGTGCTGGACGTCTTCCTCTTCACCCAGGAGGCGGGACCCCTGGTGGCGGCCATTTCAGCCCTCGCCTGCCTGCCCACGACCGGCTTCGGGCTCTGGGTCGTCCACCTCCTCGACCGGGACGAGAAGGAGCCCTGGCGGCTGGTCCTGGTGGCCACCGCCTGGGGCGCGATCGTGGCGACCTCGCTTGTCATCTGGGCCGAGGGCGTGTTCCAGTTCTGGGCGGTCAACGCCCTCGTGCCGGGCCCCGGCCTCGACGCCTCCAACGCCTTCTCGGCGGGCCTCTTCGAAGAGCTGGCCAAGGGCGTTGCGGTCCTCCTCCTCTACCTGGTGATGCGGGACGAGTTCCATGACGTGGTCGACGGCATCGTCTACGGCGCCGCGGTCGGCCTCGGCTTCAACTTCATGGAGTCGGTCGGCTACATGACCTATCTCGATTCGCTCTTCGGGCCCTACGCAGCGGGTTTCCAGTGGTACCACCGGCAGGTCCTCGACCTCTTCTTCGGCCACGCAACCTTCACCGCCCTGCTCGGGGCCGGGATCGGGATCGCGCGCCAATTGCCCACCCGCCGGCAGCAGGTCATCGCGATCGCCAGCGGCTGGCTGGCCGCGATAGCCGCCCACTTCGCCTGGGACGCCTGGCTCACCTTCTTCCCGCTCGGCACCGGCTCCTTCACGCTGGTCCAGATCCACCTCCGGGTGCTGGCGATGAGCGGCCCCTTCACCGCGGTCGTGATCGTGCTCCTCGTGATGGGCAGCCGGATCGAGGGCCGCAACCTCGCCCGCCAGCTGGCCCTCGAAGCTGCCAACGGCAGCGGGGCCATCGAACCGGAGGAGGCGCCGATCCTCGCCAGCCCCGGAAGGCGCCTGCGCGCCCGTCTCGCGGCGGGGCCGCGCGACTATTTCAAGGTCGGCCGCCTGCAGCGGGCGCAGATCGCGCTCGCGCTCGAGCGCTGGCACCGGGAGCGAAAGGAGATCGACCGGCCGCTGGCCGCCGAGCAGGACCTCCGCGACCGGGTCCTCGCATTACGCGCTCGATAGCTCGAGCGGGTGCGCTAGCGCGACCGAATAGGCAGTTTTTCCCCTCCCCGCTTTGCGGTCCGCTTTGCGGGGAGGGCAGGGTGGGGACGAGCGGAAACGCAAAAAGCAGACCCAAACCCCGGCCGCCCAAGTAGTCGGTTGGTGGGGAACTGGAACCCCCGTCCGTGTTACGCGCCAGTGCTCGTCCCCACCCTGCCCAATCCCCACTGCGTGGAGAGGGGGAAAATTGACTCCGCCGACACTAGCGGGCAGGTAGGCGACCCCACAAGACTCTGCCCAGCGTCATCACGCCGAGCGCAAAGGCCGTTGACCAGGTGAGGGCGCTGACCACGGGTGAGCTGAAGTCGGTGCCGCCGAGGACCGCGTGCAGGAACATCGCGGCGAAGGCCAGGTAGGCGAGGCGATGAAGCCAGATCCAGGTCCGCGGACCGATCCGGCTGCGCAGCCAACCGGTCACGGAGACGGCCACGAAGAGGTCGAGGCCGATCGTCCCCAGTCCCAGCGCCAGCCGGCCGCCGGCGTCGTAATTGGCGAGGAAG
>WNFM01241111.1_pt3 | contig 17079 bp, 17 predicted proteins | sample 5400271 | NCBI WGS metagenome assembly WNFM01 (sample SAMN13153352, study PRJNA577476) | soil metagenome | isolation source: 60 cm saprolite on Douglas fir-dominated hillslope | place: USA:California | collected 2013-09-17 | reverse complement strand
TTGATCAGCAACGGCCCGCAGCCCGAAACCGCGACCTGCGTGTGGGGCCCTTGCGTCACAACCTGCGTTGCTGCGCCGCCGGCGCTGGCTCGCACAGGGACGTGCCACGACAGCGGATGGGCCATCGCCTGCGCCCGCTGGTCGCTCGAGAACTGGCTCTGCGTGATCGTTGCGATGGTGTTTCCGCCGGTGCACTGCGCGGAGCCGACTTCGATCAGCGGCACGCCCGGCTGATTGGTGAAATCCCTCGCCACGGTGGCGAGTCCCCTGGAACTGTCGGCGGATGTACGCCTGAATTCCCTTCCGCCAGAGATCGGGTCCGGCAAAGGTCTCGAGCATCGACAGCACGGACTCTCCCTTGGAATAAGAGATTGCGTCGAATGCCTGATTGGCCTGCTCCACCGTCCGCACGTCCTGGACGATCGGATGCGTCGAGCGGAACGAATCCTGCCCCATCGCACCCTCGCGCGCAGCGACATGGTCGATGTCCGCTCCCCAGTCGGGATGGAAATGCTGCGTTGCCTTGTTCGCCATCCAGCTCGCAAATCCTTCGTTGAGCCAGATGTCGCCCCACCAACCCATCGTGACGAGGTCGCCGAACCACTGGTGCGCCATCTCGTGGGCTTCGGTGCCGAAGATCCGCTGGCGGTCGGCTTCGGAGGTGATTGCCGGGTCGACGAGGAGACTGCGCTCGAACGTGAAGATCGCGCCCCAGTTCTCCATCGCGCTGAAGAATTGCGACTGGCCGGGGCCGGCGACGTTATCGAGCTTCGGAAGCGGGTAGAGGGTCCCGAAATATTGGTTGTAATAGGGGAGGATGTCAGCCTCGGCGTCGAGCGCGAGCTGGCTCTTCGGGCCATTGCCTCGGCTCATCACCACGCCGACTTCCTTCCCGGCGGCTGACATCTTCGTGATGCGATCGAAGTCGCCAGTCGCGAAGAACAGCAGGTAGGAAGACATGCTCGGAGTCCTCTGGAAGCGCACTTCCTTGAGCCCGCTCCCGATGGTGCGCGACTCGGCGGCGGGCATGTTGCTGACCGCCATCTCGTCAGCCGGGACGCGGACCGTGAGATCGAAGGTCGCCTTGTAGTCGGGTTCGTCCCAGCTCGGCATGAAACGCCGTGCGTCCGCGGCCTCGAACTGCGTGAACAGCGAGCGTGCATCAGCGCCTTGCTTGTTTTTGTAATCGAGCGCGAACAGCCCGTTGGCCTGGGTGTTGATCTTGCCCGAATAGATGAGCTCGAGCCGGTACGCTCCGGGAGCGAGCGTGGCGGGAAAGCTTATCGTCGCGGTCTGAGCCGCATCGTCGACGGTAGGGTGGCCGGTAAGTGACGCTCCGCCGCGAGCCGCGACCACCGTCGCCGAGGCAAAGCTGAGGTCCGCCGCGTTGAGGGTCAGTGCGGAGGTTGGCTTGAGCACCTCAAGCTGGATCTCGACGGTTCCGTCGAAGGTCAGCCGCTCGGCGTGAGGCGTGACCGTCAGAAAATAATGATGCGGAATGGCCGTGCGCGGCAATTGCGTCGGCAGGCTCGGGTCGACAGTGTCGACCTGCGCCACATTCTGGGCAGTCAAAGCGGTCGGCGCAGCCAACAGGGCAACGGCTGATGCCAGCCGCATCGCAAGGCGGTTCATCACGATCCCCTCGTGTTCGAGAAACTCAGTCGATCAGCGGGCTAGTAACGCCGCGCCCTGGAGGAAGCTTCGTTTCGACAAAGGGGAGCTATCGCCCCACGAACGCACAGGTCCGCGGGGCGAGAGAGGTCAGGCGCCGGCAATCTCTTCGAGATCGACCTTCACGCCGGGGCCCATAGTCGAGCTGACGGACAGCTTCATGACGAATTTGCCCTTGGCGCCGGTCGGCTTGGCGCGGATGATCGCGTCGACGAACGCGGTGAAATTCTCCTTGAGGTCGCCCTCGGAGAAGCTCGCCTTGCCGATGCCGGCGTGGACGATGCCGGCCTTCTCGACGCGGAACTCGACCTGGCCCGACTTGGCGTCGGTGACCGCCTTGGTAACGTCCATCGTCACCGTGCCGAGCTTGGGATTGGGCATCAGCCCCTTGGGGCCGAGCACTTTGCCGAGGCGTCCGACGATACCCATCATGTCCGGGGTCGCGATCACTCGGTCGAAGTCGATGGTGCCGCCCTGGATCGTCTCCATCAGATCCTCGGCGCCGACCACGTCGGCTCCGGCCGCCGTGGCTTCGTCGGCCTTGGCGCCCTTGGCGAAGACCGCGACGCGCACGGTCTTGCCGCTGCCCTTGGGCAGGTTGACGACGCCGCGGACCATCTGATCGGCGTGGCGCGGGTCGACGCCGAGGTTGAGCGCGACCTCGACGGTCTCGTCGAACCTGGCGCTGGCGTTGCCCTTGACGAGCGCAAGCGCCTCATCGACGCCATAGAACTTCTCGCGGTCGACCGCGGTCAGCGCCTTCTGGCGCTTGGACAGCTTGGCCATGGCTTCAGCCCTCCCGCACTTCTAGGCCCATCGCGCGGGCGCTGCCTTCGATGATCTTCGCCGCGGCGTCGAGGTCGTTGGCGTTCAAGTCCTTCATCTTCACTTCGGCGATCTCGCGCAGCTGCGAGCGGCGGATGGTGCCGGAAGTGACCTTGCCCGTCTCGGCCGAGCCCTTCTGGATCCGCGCCGCCTTCTTCAGCAGGAACGAAGCGGGCGGGGTCTTGGTGGTGAAGGAGAAGCTGCGGTCCGCATAGACGGTGATCACCGTCGGGATCGGGGCTCCGCGCTCGAGCTCCTGCGTCGCGGCGTTGAACGCCTTGCAGAATTCCATGATGTTGACGCCGCGCTGGCCAAGGGCGGGGCCGATTGGCGGTGCCGGGTTGGCGGTGCCGGCCGGCACCTGCAGCTTGATATAGCCGGTGATTTTCTTTGCCATTGTCTCACTCTGTAGTGCCCTTAGCTTGCGCACGGGCGGTTCAAGTTTAGCGGTTCAAGCGGCGGTCTCTAGGATCGCCTCCCGCAGGGTCTCCAATTGCTTGGAAGGCGGCGCCACTACACGAGATGCACCGCCGCTGCAACTTATGCTAAGGGGGCGCCCGGGAAGGTTGGGGAGAAACAGAGGGGTTAGACATCATGCGCAAGATTCTGTTCGTGACGGCCGCCGCAATGCTTGTCGCTTCGCCGGCGAACGCCAAAGGCATGAAATGGATGGACGCAACCGGCGCCGGGCTTCCGGCAGGCGCCAAGATGGCCGTCGTCTCGGGCGATCCGTCCAAGGCCGGCAAGTTCGTCATCCGCGCCAAGTTCCCAGCCAATTATACGGTTCCGCCACATCATCATCCGGGCGACGAGGCCGTGCGGGTGCTGTCCGCCGGTTCCCTGACCTATGGCATGGGCGACAAGGTCGACACCGCCAACTCGGGCACGCTGACCAAGGGCTATCACGTCACGATGCAAGCGGGGATGAACCACTGGGTGACGACCAGCACGCCGCTGGAAATCCAGGTCTCCGGCGATGGCCCACGATCCGCGCACCAAGAAGTGAGCTAGCGAGCGCAAGGGAGCGTTTGCGCCGGCAAACGTTCGTCGCCCCTCTCCCGCGGCGGGGAGAGGGCCGAACGGGCTTGCAATGTAGGAACTGATTTTGTTTCGCTGACGGATGGCGAGACCGCTGACGCGCGCGCACGCGCTCCAGAACCGCGCATTCCTCCAGGCCCTCAGGCGAACGAACAACGTCCGTCTCGCGTGCCGGGAGGCCGGCGCGAAATATGGCACGATGCAGCACCGGCGACGACGGCATTCGGCGTTCGCGCTGCGCTGGGATGCGGCCCTCGCGTTTGCGCAGGCGCGGTTGCGCGCCCCCTCTCCCCGCTCGCGCATCGGCGCGAGTCGACCCTCCCCCGCTGAGGGGGGAGGGTTCAGGACGCTGGCTGGAGAACCGCACCTCGTTCGCTTGAAGGACGGCACGCTGCAGATGCGGCGGGCGCAGCCGGGCAAGCTCACGCGCGAGGCCGAGCAGGCGTTCCAGCCCCGCGCGATCAACGCGAGTGGCAACTGATGAAAGCGGCGGGGGTCATTACAAACGAATGGACCGCCTGACGCCGGAGCGGCGTTCTGAAAACATGCGCCGGATCAAGAGCAAGAATATGAAGCCAGAGATGGCCGTTCGACGGCTTGCGCACCGTCTAGGCTATCGCTTCAGGCTTCATCGAAAGGATTTGCCGGGCAAGCCCGATTTGGTGTTCGCAGGCCGCCAGAAGGTAATCTTTGTCCACGGATGTTTCTGGCATCAACATCCCAACACCGCCTGTCGCGATGCGCGCAAGCCTCGTTCCAACACGGACTATTGGGGTCCAAAGCTTGAGCGAAATGTTGCTCGCGACGCAACTGCACGTCATCTACTGGAAATCGCCGGTTGGGATGTCCTCGTGATCTGGGATTGCGAGACGCGCCATGAAGAGGAATTGGGTGGTCGAATTCGAGCTTTCCTAGAAGCCTAACCCGACCGTAACCTATCCTTCGCCGGGAACGGCCCGTCACGCGGGATAAACCCGGCGTGACGTCGATCGGGCTCGCTTCGCGACCCGTCGGCCGGGTCAATGACGGCTCTTCGACGCAGCTAGCGATCGCTACGCAACCGCTTCGCTGCGCTCGGCGTCATTTGACGCGTTCAACCTGCTCGAATTCCAGCTCGACCGGCGTTGCCCGCCCGAAGATCGACACGCTGACCTTCACGCGCCCGCGGTCGAAATCCAACTCCTCGACGGTGCCGTTGAAGGTCGCGAACGGGCCGTCGAGTACCTTGACCGCATCGCCGATCTCATAGTCGACGGTGATCTTCTGCTTGGCGCCGTGGGCGGCGGCTTCTTCCTTGGTGTCGAGCATCCGCGCGGCCTGCGCGTCGGGGATCGGCTGCGGCTTGCCGCCGGGGCCGAGGAAGCCGGTGACCTTGGGCGTGTTCTTGACGAGGTGGTAGACCTGGTCGTTCATTTCGAGCTTGGCGAGGACGTAGCCGGGCATGAACTTGCGGTCGGTCTGGACCTTCTTGCCGCGCTTGACCTCGGTGATGGTCTCGGTCGGGACCTCGATCTGCTCGACGAACGGCTCGAGCTGGAGGCGTTTCGCCTCGCTCTGGATCGAGTCGCGGACCTTGTTCTCGAAACCGGAATAAGCGTGGATGATGTACCAGCGGGACATGGGTGTCGTTCTCTTGTGTTGCGGCTAGGCCAGGAGGCTCAGCAGTTTCCTGACGAGGGTCGAAAAGGCGCCGTCGACGCCGAAGAAGAACAAAGCGAGGATCATGGTCATGATCATCACCATGATCGTCGTGGCGACAGTTTCCTTGCGCGTCGGCCAGTGGACCTTGCTGGTCTCGACACGGACCTGACGGATGAATTCGCCGGGGGAGACTTTGGCCAATGTATTCACCTTCTTACGACGTTGCCGTCACGGGAGTGAATCCCGTGGCGTCGATCCTCGCTACGCGAGGTCGGCCGGCTGGCGGCGTCTCTTCGCATAGCTCACTCCGCTTCGCTCGCTTCGCTATGCTCGGCGCCTCTTGCGGATAGAAAAGCGCCCCGCGGACCTTGCGGGCCGGCGGGGCTGCCGGTCACTTAGCGGTGGTTGGGCGAGTCTTCAAGGCTAAGCGCTGGCAGGAGTGGAGGGACTCGAACCCACGACCCTCGGTTTTGGAGACCGATGCTCTACCAACTGAGCTACACTCCTAACGGGACCCCACGAAAGTGCTACTTTCGTGGGAACCCTTCGCCGCTGCGCGAGGTAGCCAGCGCGCGCTGCGGGCGCAAGGTCAGTTGACGATGGGGAGGCCGATCCACGAGCCGCTGGCGCCGGTGAAGATGCGCTGGGTCGCGGGGCGATAGTCGGACGGCCGAGCGAAGAAGATGTTGGGGACGAAGCTCTGCGGGTTGCGGTCGTACAGCGGGAACCAGCTCGACTGGACCTGGACCATCAGCCGATGGCCCGGTTCGACCACATAATCGACGTTGGTCAGCGCCAATTCGTAGGGGACCGGCTGGTTGGCCGGAACGGCGCTCGGATGCGCGGGGTCGCTCCGGTAGCGGCCGCGGATCACGTCCATCGAAATCGGCAGTTCGTAGCCGCCGAGCTCGGGTTTCTGCGGATATTGGTCGGGATAGACGTCGATCAGCTTGACGATCCAGTCGCTGTCGGTGCCGCTGGTCGACGCGACGAGATGGGCCAGCGGAACGCCGGCGAGGTGAAGCGGCTTGTCGAGCGGCGCGCTCGAATAGCTCAGCACATCGGGCCGAGCCTCGGCGAAGCGCTGGTCGTCGACTAGCCACTGCCGCCACGTCGAGGCCTGCGAATAAGGCGGAAGGTCAGGGCGCTGCCGGTAGGTGACCGGGTGCGCGGGATCGGACACGAAGGAGTCGAACGCCGGGGCGGCTGGGGGGCTGAAGCTGACGCGGTTGCCGGAAGCAAGATAGAGCGGCGTCAGGTGCTCGGCGCAGGATGCCGCACAGGCGAGTGGCCAGTCGTCGAGGCGCTTCCACTGGTTCGTGCCGACTTCAAAAGCAGTGACCCGCGCGATGTCCGCCGGCGGCCCGCCCTTGAGATGTTCGTCAAGGAAAGGGATCATCACGTTCTGCCGGAACCAGCGGGCGGTGTCGGTGCCCCAGTCTATCGGCCCGATGGCCATGCCGGTCCCGTTGACCTCGCCGTGGTACCATGGGCCGAGCGCGAGATGCGCGTTGGGGCTGGCCTTGAGGGCATTGAACACTGCGGGAGCACCGTAAACATCCTCCTGGTCCCACTCGCTGTCGACCAGCAGGGTGGGCACGGTCAGCGGCTTTGCGCCGAGGATGCGGTCGACCGCCTGGTCCTGCCAATATTCGTCATAGGCCGGGTGCTGGGTGAGGCGCAGCCAGAAGGGCAGTTGCTCCATGCCCATTGCGCGGCCGAAGTCACCGGCCGAGCCGTAGCGGAGGAAGGTCGTGTAATCGTCATAGGCTCCGCTGAACCACTCCTCATCCGACTTCTTGGTCGCCGTCTGGCCGTAGACGTAGCCGATCATCTCCTGCCGGAAAGCGCCGTTGTGGAACCAGTCGTCGCCCTTCCAAACGTCGACCATCGGGTTGATCGGGACGCTGGCTTTCAGCGCCGGGTGCGGGCTGACCAGGGTCATCAGCGTCGTGAAGCCGTCGTAGCTTGTGCCGAACGATCCCACGCGGCCGTTCGACTCGGGCACGTTCTTCACCAGCCAGTCGATCGTGTCCCAGGCGTCGGTCGAATGATCCACCGCAGTCGGGTTGAGCGGGCCCCTCAACGGGCGGTTCATGACGTAATCGCCCCCGGACTTGTACTCGCCGCGCACGTCCTCGACCGCGACGATATAGCCGGCGCGGACCAGCTCGGCATTGAGTGGCGACAGGATGTTCTCGGGCAGGGGGCCAAAGCCGCCGCGCCGCGTGGAGCTGTCCGCGGAATAAGGTGTGCGGTCGAGCATGATCGGGAGCTTGCCCGGCTGGACGCCAGATCCCTTGGGAATGATCAGGACGGCGTAGAGCTTCACCCCGTCGCGCATCGGGATGCGGACTTCGCGGCGGACGTACTGGAACTCGCCGCGCGGCGCTGTGAATTGCGGCGGGATGTCGCCGCCCTTCGGAATCGGCGCGACGGAATGGAACGCCGGTGGAATGTCGCCGCCGGGCTGAACGGCCGGCTGGACCAGGGTTTGGGCGGCTAAAGACGTCGCGAAGACAATCGCAACGGGCGCAAATTTCCCAAAGATCATGCGGCTTCTCTCCGGGCCGGCTGTCTGGCACAGGCGCCGCGGCGCCTCAAGCGGGCTCAACCGTGCTCGGGAACCAAGTCCGTTCAGCGGGATTGCAGAGGATCCCCTCTTAGAAGTCGCTTTCGGTGAGGAACTTCGCGCCGGCATCGCCGTGCAGCGCCCACCGGATCTGAGCCTTGACCTGGCCCATGCGCGGAATGGCGATTGCCAGCCGCTCGCCGATACGGAAATCCGTGTCCGCCTGGATGCGGCAACCCTCGGCCGAGAAGTTGGTCAGCCGAACCGGCGACTTGCTGCCGTCCGTGCGGTGGACGACGGCGTCCAACACGACGGAGTCGCGGCGATCCTTACGCCCAATCCAACCGTGAACACGCCGCACGACGCCCACTCCCACTCAGTTGCGCGGGCGCACTTTCGCATCGCCAGGTAAACATAGATTAAACAAGTGCGGGCGCAGCGCGGGTCGGGCGCCTAAGCGGCGATGTCGTAGGGCTGGATTTCGCCGGACAAATATAGGTTGCGGGCCTTGGACCGCGACAGCTTGCCCGAGCTGGTGCGCGGGAGCGTGCGCGGCGGGACCAGCTCGACCACCGGGGTGATGCCGGTAATCGCCCGGACGCGTTCGCGGATCTCGTCGCGCAGGCGTCCGCGCTCGTCATTGCCGGTCACGCGGCAGTGGACGAGGACGGCCGGGGTTTCTTCGCCACTGGGGCCGGTGATGGCGAAGGCGGCGATGTCGCCGGATTTGAAGCCGGGCAGCTGCTCGACCGCCCACTCGATGTCCTGCGGCCAATGGTTACGCCCGTTAATGATGATCATGTCCTTGGCGCGGCCGACGATGAAAATGTAGCCCGACGAGATGTAGCCCATGTCGCCGGTGTCGAGCCATTTGTCGTCGCAGAGGCAGGCGCGGGTCGATTCCTCGTCGCGGAAATAGCCCTGCATGACGGAGGCGCCACGCACATAGACCGTGCCGATACCGTGGTCGGGGAGCGGTTCGCCGGTGGTCCCGCGAACCTCGATCTCCATGCCCGTTACCGGCCGCCCGCAATTGACCACGGCGCGATAGCGGCCCGGATGCCTGGTATCGGGAGTCACGCCGGCCAGCAGATTTTCCTCGACCAGTTCGAGCCGGATGCCTTCGCCCGGCGGCATCAACGAGACCGCGAGCGTCGCCTCGGCCAGCCCGTAGCTTGGGCAGAAGGCGCTGGCCTTGAAGCCGGCCGCATCGAAGCTGTCGACGAATGCCTGCATCACCTCGGGCCGGATCATGTCCGCGCCATTTCCGGCGATTCGCCAGCGCGACAGGTCGAAGCGGTCCTCGGCGCGGGTCTGCGAACTCATCCGGCGCGAGCAGATGTCGTAGCCGAAAGTCGGCGAGTAGCTGACCGTGGTGCCGGGGTTGCGGGTGATCATGTCGAGCCACGCGAGCGGGCGCCGCGCAAAGTCCTCGGTCTTGAGATAATCGACCGACAACTGCAGCGACACGGGGGAGAGGAAGCAGCCGACCAGGCCCATGTCGTGATACCAGGGCAGCCAGGAGATGCAGCGGTCGGTCTGGGCAATCTGCAGCCCGATTCCGTGGGCGTGGAGATTGTCGAGAAGGGCGTGATGAGTGACCGCGACTCCGTGCGGGAAGCGGGTCGAGCCGCTCGAATATTGGAGGTAGGCGATGTCGTCCGGCTGGGCGGTCGGAAGCTCGCCGGAGGCGGGCTCGATCGTGCCGAGCGTGTCCCAGGCGCGCGACTTGACGCCGGCCTTGTCCGCGGCGCCGCCGCAGAAGTCCCCAAGCTCCGGCGGGTAAAGCAGCAGCGCGGGATCGCAGCTCTTCAGCTGCACGGCCAGTTGTTCGACATAGGCTTCGCGCCCGCCAAAGCTGGTCGGCAGGGGCAGCGGCACCGGCCACGCGCCGGCATAGACCACACCGAAGAACGCGGCCGCGAAATCCGGCCCGGTTTCGGCGATAAGTGCGATGCGGTCGCCCGGCTTCAGGCCAAGCGCGAGGAAGCGGCGGGCGGCGAGCAAAGCATCTTCGCGCAGCTCGGAATAGTTATAAGCCCGGACGAGGGTTCCGCGGGCGTCGTGGAAATTGAGCCCGCGCCTCCCTCGAGCGGCATAGTCCAAGGCTTCGCCGATGGTGGCGAAGTCGGCCAGCCGGCGCGACAGCTTGTCGAGCGTCGGGGTTGCGCCAGGCGGCGCAAGTTCCGCGGTCACTGAGGCGTTGCGATCGAGCACGCCATCCCCTTCCCATGGTCTGCGTCAGGGCCGCTCAACGTGCAGCCGCTTTCCTCTTGGCCAGCGACTGTGGCACAAAAAGGGCGTGAAGGCACCGTCCAGGCCCCCGCGCGATCCGGTTCCGCTCGATCCTGGCCGGCTGCAGGAACTCGCCCTGCGCTATGTCGGCAAATATGCGACGACGCGCGCAAAGCTGCGCCAGTATCTCGTCCGCAAGATCCGCGAGCGCGGGTGGGCTGGCGACCGCGAGCCCGACCTCGATCGGCTGGCCGACCGTTTCGCCGAGATCGGTTACGTCGACGATGCGGCTTATGCGCTGGCCAAATCGCGGTCGCTCACCGCGAGGGGCTACGGAAAAAGAAGGCTCGTCGATCAACTGCGCCACGCGGGCGTTGATGAGGTGGACCGCACGGAAGCTACCACCTACGCCGATGATGAGGCGGTCGGCGCTGCGCTGCGTCTCGCCCAGCGGCGGCGGATCGGGCCGTTCGCGACTCAGCCCGCTGATCCGCAACTGCGCCAGAAGTGGATCGCCGCGATGGTCCGCGCGGGCCACGGATTCGCACTCGCGAAGGTTATATCCGGCATGCGACCGGGCCAGGAGATTGACCTAGATTAGTCGCACGGCGCTTTCCCCCGATTAGCATAAAGTCGGTTTGCCGACAGAAGTGCGCGATGTTAATGAGTCGCTTATGGTGCGTACCGCTTTGGAACCGGCCGTGGGGGGCGATCAGGCCGTAATGGAAATTGACGACAGCTCAGCCGAGCCTGAGATGGAAGCCATTATCGGGCGCGTGAAGTGGTTCGATGCGACCCGCGGATTCGGCTTCCTGGTCAGCGACGAGGCCGATGGCGACGTGCTGCTCCACTTCAGCGTGTTGCGCGATCACGGCCGCCGAAGCGTGCCTGAAGGCGCCACCATCGAATGCGTGCCTGTCCGGCTTGACCGGGGACTGCAGGCGAAAAGAGTCCTTTCGATCGACACATCGACGGCCTTGCCGCAGCCGGTTCGCTCGTCCATTCCCATTAGCGAACGCGCCGACCGCAAGGCGCTCGCGGATTCGGCCGGCGAGTTCGAGCCGGTGGAGGTCAAATGGTTCAACCGCGTTCGCGGCTATGGTTTCGTCAAGCGGCCCGACGAATCGGGCGGCGAGGATGTGTTCGTGCACATGGAAACCGTGCGCATCTCTCATCTTCCCGAACTGCAGCCGGGCCAGCACCTGGAGGCACGGATCGCCCCCAGCGGCAAGGGACTGACGGCGGTCGAGCTGCGCGAGTCCGGTGCCTCGGAGTTTTAGCAGTCGCGCTAACCGCGCTCATCGCCTGTAGTCCCGCGGCCCCGGCGCACAACGCGTCGAGCGATTCTGCCGCCACCGCCGATCCCCGCGCGCAAACCGGACTGCGCGAAGTGCCTCTGACCATCCGAACGAGCAACGCAACGCGCCAGTTCAGGGTCGAGGTTGCGGCCACCCCGGAGCAGCAGCAGCGGGGCCTCATGTTCCGCAAGTCGCTGGCCGGCAATCGCGGCATGATCTTCCCTTACGATCCGCCGCAGGACGTCTCGTTCTGGATGAAGAACACTTTGATTCCGCTCGATATCATCTTCATCCGCGGCGACGGGACGATCGTCCGCATCACGCATGCGAAAGCGCTCGACCTCACCGGGCTGCCAAGTGGCGAACCGGTCGCGGCTGTGCTCGAGATTCGCGGCGGCCGCGCCGCCGAGCTCGGCATCAAGGAAGGCGATACGGTGAGTTGGCCGAATTGAGGTGAAAAAACCAGCGTTTCACGTGGGCTTGGTGTCGGTTTTAACGGCGCTTTGCCTCGTGGGATCCTCAGCTGTCCGGGCGAATCAGATCAACAGCATGCCGGATGTCGCCAATCCTGATTCGCAAGTCGTGGATCAGCTGGATTCGCTGCTGGGTCGAATGGCAGAGGAGTTGCATCTTCCAGGTGCTGCGCTGGCGGTCGTCAAAGATGGTCATGTCATCTATGAACGCGCGGTCGGCTATCGCGACGTTGACAATCGTCTTCCCGCGACGGTCGACACCATCTTTCCGATTGGATCAGCCACCAAACCATTCACTTCGATGACCGTCGCTCTGGCGAAAGACCGGGGCCTTATGTCGCTGGAGGATCATCCACGCGCCTACCTCCCCTATTTTAAGATGTATGATGCCGAGGCCGATGCGAAGGTCACGATCCGGGACCTCTTGAGTCATCGAACCGGCATCATGTCAGCGAATGAGTTTTCGGCCCAGTCCGCTCAAATCACGCGGGAGGGACTGGTGAAAGCGACGATGAGCGCCCGGCCAACGGCGCCATTCAGGACGAAGTTTCAATATTCGAATGTCAGCTACGTCACCGTGGGGGAGATCATCGAGCGGGCATACGGCATGCCGTGGGAGGAGGTGATCCGGCGCAACATCTTCGCTCCCCTTGGTATGACAAACAGCATTGCGTCACTGAATGAGCGCACAAGTCGACCCGATTATGCTTTGGGCTACGTCTTCAATTCGAGTGGGGGGAGCTGGACGCTCACCCCTTACACAAAGACGCTGAACGAGCTAGCGGCCGCGGGAATGATCGGCTCATCCGTCCGGGACATGAGCCGGTGGGTCGAGATGCTCTCGCAATCGGGCACATTCCGGGGACAGCGTTTCGTTTCGAAGGAGATGTTCGACGAGCTGACGACTCCGGAAATGCAAATCAGTCCGCAAATCTCCTATTCACTGGGTTGGGCAAACTATACGCTTGGGTCGCTTCGCGTAATCGAACACAACGGCGGAGGGACGGGCATAAGCGCACTAATCAGCTTCGTCCCGGATCAGCGTGTCGGGTTTGTTTTCATGGCGAATACTTCGCCAAACCGGATGACCGCGATCAGCAATGCCGGACAGCTGATTTACCCGATTGTGCTCAAGCTCGGCAGCTGGAGCGCCAAACCCGTGGCCGTTCCTGAGCCCGATCCCACGAGGCAACCGCTACCAACCGTTTCCGCCGTGCTGGCGAGGGCAATCACCGAAGCGGGCGGTCAGCAAGTGATGCAGCTGCACCGATCGGCGGAGCTGAACGGCACGAAATCGTATGATAATCATGGAGTATTGGCGCAGCTGCAAATTTTCGCCCAGGCTCCGGCGGCTCGAATGGAGAACGAGACCTGGTCGGCGGCGGGCCAGAACGTCGGCCGAATTCGTTCTTACTTTGATGGACAGCACGGCGGCCAGGACGTCTCCTTCCAAGGTCATTCTTCGAACGACCCCGAGACCGACCGGCGGGCGCGCTTGTCGGCGTTGATGCATCCGTTCGCCGACCTGTCCCGCGTGTGCAAATCGCTGGAGTTGACGGGCTATGACCATGTGGCCGGGGAAGCTGCTTACGTGCTGCATTGCGTGCCCGTCGAAGGCGACCCGTTGAACTATTACATAGCCACGCGAAGCGCGCGTCTTTTGCGCCGCGCAGGCAAGGCTGAATCCAGCGATTTCAGCGACTATCGAAGAGTTGACGGAGAACTCGTGCCGTTCATTGTCGTAACGTCCGATGAGTCTGGCATTACCACGACGCACGTGGAAACCGCGCGCTTCAATGTTCCCGTTTCAGAAGGAAGCTTCACTTCGGACCGGTCAATGAGTCCACGAGTTCGGTGAGCGATCTGGAAAAGTATCCAGCTATTCTCGTGAGCAATTTTTTCGCTGAGCATCGCTGATCCCCCTCCCCATCGCTGCGCGATAGGGAGGAACTCCGGCTTGCACTCATTGGCCCGACGAGGCACAGGCACGCACCCATGGGTTTCTGGTCGAAAGTCTTCACCTGGTGGAACGGCGCCACGATCGGCACGGCGCTATGGACGCGGCGGTTCGGCGACGAAGTCGGCCGCGATGACGCCGGCAACATCTACTATCAGGACAAGCAGCATGCCCACCGGCGGTGGGTAATCTACAACGGCGCCAACGATGGCAGCCGCGTGCCGCCCGCCTGGCAGGCTTGGCTCCGCGGGACGATATCGGACCTGCCGGAAAAGGCGCTGCCACCGGTCCGCAAGTTCCAGCAGAAGCCGACCCCCAACCTGACGGGCACGATGGAGGCGTTCCGGCCCGACGGCGCGCTAGGCTCAGGGCGGCTGAGGCCCGCGTCCACCGGGGATTACGAACCCTGGATCCCCGAATAAGCGTGAGGCTGCGCGCGACATTGTTGCTTGCTGCGCTTGCACTCGCCTCCTGCGGCAAGGGCCAGGAACAGAATGTGCCGCTGCCGGCGGCGCGCCAGGGCGAGTCCACCGCGAATGGCGAAGGCGGCGTCACCCCCATGCCGCAGCGCGTTGCCGTGCTCGGCATCCTCAACAAGCGTAACGGCATTGTCCAGACGGTGTCATTGCACCCCGGCCAGTCGATACGCTGGAAGGACGTGATCGTTCGGCTAAGGGCTTGTGAAGCGACCGCGCCGTGGGAGGAAGAGAAGCTGACCGGGGCATTCGTCCAGGTCGACGTCCAACAGCCCGACAAGCGCTGGGACCGCGTCTTTTCGGGGTGGCTCTACAAGGAATCGCCATCGCTGAACTTGGTCGAGCATCCGGTCTATGACGTGTGGCCCAAAAGCTGCGAGATGACATACCCGGCTGGACCTGCGGCGCCGGCGGCTCCGGCGAGTTCGAGCAGCCTGTCGAGCGCGAGGAAGTCGGGCGCGGCGGAGGGCGCGCGACCAAGCGCTTCGACCAAGGCGCCGGTGGCCGGAGCTCCAACCGAGACCGCGCCACCGCCGAGGGCGGCCGAAAGCAACGCCACGTAAGTTTCGCGCGGGACGCTGATCGCGCCCAACGAGGCGAGATGTTCGGTCATAAACTGGCAGTCGAGCAAGGTGAAATTGCCGACCTGGAGCCGCGCGACGAGCCACGCGAGCGCGACCTTCGACGCATCGCGGGCGCGGCTGAACATGCTTTCGCCGAAGAAGGCGCGGCCGAGCTTCACGCCATAGAGGCCGCCGACCAGCTCGCCGTCCGGGTCATCGGCACGCCGCACTTCGATCGAATGGGCGTGGCCCGACTGGTGCAGCGCCAGCATGGCGCGCTCGAGCTCGTCATTGATCCACGTTTCCTCGCGGTCAGCGCAGGCCGTGAGGACCGCCGCAAAATCGCGGTCGTGGGCAAGCTCGAAGCGGCCCGAGCGCAGCGTGCGCTTGAGCGAGCGTGACAAGTGAAAGCGCTCGAGGGGCAGGACCGCGCGGTTGCGCGGCTCGACCCAAAACAGGTCGGGGGCATCGCGGCTGTCGGCCATCGGGAAAATGCCGGTGGCGTAGCCCTGGAGAAGCAAACGCGGATCGAGGCGACTCATGGCGCTAGTTTATCCTCCCCCAGTTTTCTGGGGGAGGGGGACCATGTGAAACATGGTGGAGGGGTTCTTGCGTAGGCGCGAAGAATAGCCCTTCCACCGCCTTCGGCGGTCCCCCTCCCCTGCAATTGCAGGGGAGGATGAAGCTCATAAAATCTCCCGCACCACTTCCTGCGGGCGGCACAGGCGAACCCCATTGGGGGTCTCGACAAGCGGCCGGTTGATCAGAATGGGGTGGGCCATCATGGCATCTAGCACTTCGTCGTCGGTGACGTCCGGACGGTTGAGGCCGAGTTCGTCGGCAAGCGGCTCCTTGGCCCGCAGGCCTTCGCGCGGCGTGATCCCGCCGCGTTGGTAGAGCCGGACCAGCTCATCGCGGCTCGGCGGGTTCTTCAAATATTCGTGGACCCACACTTCGCAACCCGAATCGCGCAGGATGTCGAGCGTCTTGCGCGATGTGCCGCACATCGGATTGTGATAAATTGTTGCTTTCATTCCGGCCCCATTTTCAAAGCCAATACAAGAGGTTGAACAAGGATTTAACGCGAATTGCGCGTTACCGCCCACTTGCATTGTCCCGCGTGCGGAACGATGACGCGCCGCCGTCGTTCCAGCGTTTGTAACATGCACCGTCACCGACGGTAGCGTCGGCATGTGCGCATGTTCATGCAGCTCAACTGAACGGGAGAACGAGCGATGCGTAAATCCATTCTAGCCATGACGCTGGCCAGCACGGCAGCCCTTGGCGCGTGCGCACAGAATCCGCCTGTGGCCCAAAGTGCGGTGGTCGGCGCCGCTGGCGGCGCTGCGATCGGCGCGGTTGCGACCGGCACGATCGAAGGTGCCGCGGTCGGCGCGGCGATCGGCGGTCTTGCGGGCGCCGTCTGGGCCGATACCAACAACGATGGCTATGTCGACGGCTATATGTACAACGGCCAATATTATGCGGGCACACCGACCGGCTACGATCCGAACACTCATAGCGTTCTCGCCAGCGCCGCCACCGGTGCGCTTGGCGGCGCTGCGATCGGCGCAGTAGCCGGCGCGGTTCTTCCGGGCGTCGGCATCCTTCAGGGCGCGGTGATCGGCGCTGCCGTCGGCGGTCTTGCCGGAGCGGTCTGGGCCGACCAGAATAATGACGGCGTGGTGGACGGATATGTCTACAACGGGCAATATTACGCTGGCGCGCCTGCCGGTTACACCGGGACCGCGGTCGCGGCTCCGGCTCCTGCGCCGATGCCGATGCCGGCTCCGTCGCGGAGCGGCGAGCGCGGCTGATCGGGACTCGTCGAAGCGGGTCTTCGACGGGATACAGATTGGAGACCGTGTGACTGGTTTGCGTTTCAAGTGCACCGGCCGCTGGCCGGTGCACTTTTTTGGGAAGATAGCACTGCCCGTCGCGGCGCTCGTCGCCGCGGCGGCTCCCGTTTGCGCCTCGGCGGAATCGGCTGCGCCGACGCTCGCCGTCCAGACACCGCGCGTGGTTGGGCAAAGCGCCGCGGACTTCTACCGCGGCCGGAATGACTATCCGTTATGGCTGGCGGCCAACGCCGGCGATGCCGCCGACCAGCTGCTTGGATTGCTGTCGAGCGCCAGCCTCGATGGGCTGGATCCCGCAAAATACCATGTCGCCGAGCTCCAGCAGGCGGTTACCGCGGCGCGCACCGGCAAGAAAAAGCACGTCGTCGAAGCGGATCGTGCGCTGTCGGAGGCATTCGCCAGTTACGTGGCGGACCTGAAGCAGGATCCGGGCGTCGGACTCGCCTATGTCGATGCCAGCCTCAAGCCTGC
>WNFM01297123.1_pt7 | contig 17084 bp, 15 predicted proteins | sample 5400271 | NCBI WGS metagenome assembly WNFM01 (sample SAMN13153352, study PRJNA577476) | soil metagenome | isolation source: 60 cm saprolite on Douglas fir-dominated hillslope | place: USA:California | collected 2013-09-17 | reverse complement strand
CAAGGGTCATCGTATTGAGTGTCTGGCCGCCCACGTACATCACCAGCACCGCCGTGACGATCGACAGCGGAATGGCCGCAAGGATGATGATGGTCAACCGCCAGTTGCCGAGGAACAGAAGGATCATCAGCGCGGTCAGGCCGGCCGCCATCAGGCCGCCCATCAGCACGCTGTTCAGCGCGGCCTTGACGAAAATCGATTGGTCGAAGATTGCCTTGATGGTTACACCGTGCGGCAGCACGCGCTCGATGTCGGGCAGCGCGGCGCGCACACCGTCGATCACGGCCAGTGTCGATACGCCGCCGGTCTTGCGGATCGACATGAGGGCGCCGGGCGTGCCATTCACGGCAACGGAATTCGTCTGCACCTGAAACCCGTCGTGCACGTTGGCTACGTCGCGCATGAAGACTGTCTTTCCGTCGACCTGCTTGATCGGGAATCCATTGATCGTGTCGAGCAGGTCCGGACTGTTGTTCATCGACAGCGCGTAGTCCTTGTTGCCAATCTTCACGTCGCCCGAGGGCAGGATCACGTTCTGGCGCTCGAGCGCCTGGCTCACGTCGGAAGCCGACAGTCCGCGCGACTGCAATGCGCGCTGATCGAGGTCGGCCATGATGACCCGCGGTTTGCCCCCATACGGATAGGGAACCTCGGCGCCGTGCACGACGGCAAGGCTGGGCCGGATGATGTTCTGACCGAGGTCGTTGAGCTTGGTATCCGGCAGGGTGTTGCTGGACAGGCTCAACTGGATGATGGGAACGTCCGTGGCGCTGTAGCGCAAGACCAGCGGCGGTGTAATGCCCCGGGGCATGTACTTCAGCACCACCAGCGCGCTGCTGGCCAGCTGCGAGATGGCGCGCGTCACGTCCGCGCCTTCGTGCAGATAGATTTTCTCGACGCCGACACCGACATAGCTCGTCGCCTCGATGCGCGAGATATCGTCTACCAGGGAGGCGAGCTGGCGCTGATGCAGGGTCAGGATCCGGTTCTGGATGTCCTGCGCGCTCATCCCGTTGTATGTCCAAACGACGCTGACCACGGGAATTTCGATCTCCGGAAAGATGTCCACCGGCATGCGCGAAGCAGCGCCCGCCCCCAGCAGGCAGATGAGGATCAGGACGGAAACGACCGTGTAAGGGCGCCTGAGAACGGATTCAACGACCGACATCGGTCCACCCGTGAAGCAGGAGCGGTTTTACATTTTCCTGTCGCAGGGAACAGGTCTTCGAGCATTGCGTCACTGGATGTTCGCTTTCCGATAAAACCGGCGTGCGTCTAAGAGCAGGAGATGTGCCTCACATTTCAAGTATCTGAATCGACGGACAAACGGACTCCGCCACGGGCATGACGAAGCGGTGGCCCGGTCCATTTGAACCGTTGTGGTTGCGAATGTGGTTGGACTGAACCACCGCTTCTTCGTCAGGCAACCTTCGGATTGGGGACGAACCGCGGCCCGTGCGCACACGGGATTCGGCTGATCCCGTGTCTTGCAACGACGGCGTTACCGCGGTGCGCCGCCCTCAAATGTGCGCGGCGCGACGGAGGCTCCGGGCCGGCTTGGCACAGAGTCTGCTGAAGCACGACTTAGCGCCTGTGTCATGCGTAGTCCGTCGCTTCGAAAGCAAACCTTCAGCCGGCGGCGGCATCGAATCGGCGCAAGCAACCTCATTCACCTGGACGGATCCCGTACTCCACGAGAACTAGGCATAAAATGCTACAAAGCAAAGACTCAGGCGCGGTCCCAATGAAATCCATCCTCCTGCGCCCGACGTGGCTGGTCGGGGTTGTATTTGCGCTCGTGCTCACGCTCGCGCTGGGAACGCTTTCCCTGTTCACCTGGCTGGACTTCACGCGCATCGAATCGATCCGGGCTCACGTGAATCGCACCTCGCTGCTTGAAGACGCCGTCGTCGTCCTGAAGGACTTGCAACTGCGGCTGGCGTCCGGCGGACGCACGCCTGATCCGGAAAAATTGCAGGCGGTGCGCGCCGATCTCGATCAGATTCCCGTCAAAGGCGGTCCCGTCGGCGCCTATATGCGGGAGCGACTCGACCAAATGAAGCGGCTGCTCGCCCAGGCCGAGACGCAGCCCGCTGCGGCTTTGCCTTCCGCGCTGACGCTGTTGAGCGAAATGCTGGAACGCGAGAACCGCATCCAGTTGGAGCAGCTCGATACGGTATACGCCTATACGAAGCTGGATTTGCAACTGGCGCTCGCAGCCTTGTTCGGATTCCCCTGCCTGGCCCTCCTGACGCTTTGGGCGCTGCGCCAGCGGGTACTGCGTCCGATCGGAGACCTCAGGAATTTCCTCTCGCGCCTGTCCAACGGCGATTTCGCTCCGGTTTCCCTGGCCCGGATCGACCCGATCCTGTTGCCGCTGTTCGAGAATTACAATCAGATGGTCAACCGGCTCGAGCAGCTGGAGCAGGCCAACCGGCAGCGCACCATGTCCCTCGAGCAGGAGGTCCGCTCCGCAACGCAAGTCCTGCTCCAGCAGCAGCAAAGCCTGGCCCGCACCGAGCGCCTCGCGGCGGCAGGCGAAGTGTCCGCGACGCTGGCTCACGAACTGCGCAATCCCATTGCCGGCATCCAGGTCACGCTCGCGAATTTGCGCAGCGAGTTTCGCGATCCTCTCCTGGTGGAGCGCATGGACCTGGTCATTGGCGAGCTGAACCGGATCACCCGCCTGCTCAACGGGCTGCTGCTACAGTCCAGGCATGTGCCGGAAGCGCCGCGGCTCGTCAGCGTCAACCGGCTGATCCAGGACCTTGCAACGTTGATCCGATACCAGCTCCCTCCCCACATTCAGTTGGTGACAGAAGTCCCGGACAATCTGCGCTGTCGATTGCCCGAAGATGCGGTCAGGCAGGCAGTGCTCAACCTGGCGCTGAACTCCGTGGCAGCCATCGGCGATGCGCCAGGCAAAGTGACGATTCGCATCGAATACCGAAAGGCCGCTCTTTGCATCGAAGTCCTGGACGACGGCCCGGGCTTTGACGACGCGCTGCTTTCCGGAGGCATCCGCGCTTTCGTCACTTCGCGCGATTCGGGCACGGGGCTCGGACTTGCGATCGTAAAACGCTTTGCGCACGATCTGGGCGGAGAACTCGCCATCGCGAACCGCGTGCCCCGTGGCGCGCATGTGACGTTGAGCCTGCCTGCCATGCGAGAAGATGTCCGACACGCTATTGCTGATTGAGGACGAGCCGCTACTGAGCGCGGAACTGGTGCGGCACTTCGAGCGTGCCGGGTTCGAAGTCGTGACGGCGGGCACGCTGGGGGAAGCCAAACACTTGCTCCTGAACGTCGACGTCCAGCCGCTCGTGGTGGTATCCGACATGAGCCTGCCGGATGGCAACGCGCTCGACCTGCTTGAAACTACAAGGCCTGTCGCCGTCGGCGCGGAGTGGCTGTTTCTCACCGGCTACGGAAGCATCGCCGATTCCGTACGGGCACTGCGGCTCGGCGCGTTCGATTTCCTGGAAAAGCCCTGCGAACTCGAGCGCCTCGATCTTGTGGTCGCGGGTGCGGCGCGCAGCGCCCGCGCGCAGCGCCAGCTGCGCGAACGCGCGGCGGCGGAGAACCGTCGCTTTACACCGGAAGCCTTCGTTGGCAGGAGCGCGGCGGCGCGATCTGTCCGCGAGCTTTTGTCCAGGCTGGCGCGCGTCCCGTTAAGCACGTTGCTGTTGACCGGAGAAACCGGCACCGGCAAGGGACTCGCTGCGAGAATTCTGCATTACAGCGGCGCGCGACGCGAAGGTCCTCTCGTCGAGATCAATTGCGCCGCCTTGCCGCACGATCTGCTGGAGTCCGAGCTGTTCGGTCACGAGCCGGGGGCTTTCACCGGCGCCAAGGGAAGACGCAGAGGGCTGATGGAGCAGGCCCATGGCGGCACCATCTTCTTCGACGAAATCGGCGAGCTCGGCATGGACTTGCAGGCGAAACTGCTCACCGTCATCGAGGACCGGCGTCTGCGCCGCCTCGGCGGCTCCAGTCCGATCGAGATCGACGTGCAAGTGGCCGTTGCGAGCAACAGAAACCTGTCGGAACGCGTCCAGGCTGGCGAATTTCGCAGCGATCTGTACCATCGCATCACGGTGTTCACGCTCGAATTGCCCGCGCTGCGTCTTCGCATGGAAGATCTCGACGATCTCGTGCCGCTGTTCGTGGCCGAGTACAACGCCAAGGCGGCGAAGTCCGTGCGCATCATCCCGGATTCGGTGTGGACGGCATTGCGGGCGCACGATTGGCCCGGTAACGTACGCGAGCTGCGCAATGTGCTCGAGCGCTGTGTGTTGCTCTCCGACACGCAGACGATTGCCGCACATTGGCTGCAACTGCAGCCGCCGCGGGCATCCGCACAGTCTGAATCGATGGCACCGAACGGCGACCGCGGACTGCATTTCCCGCTGGACGGACGCTTGAGCCTGGACGACATGGAAAGAAAGATCGTCAGCGAGGCGCTCGAGCGTTCGGATCGCAACGTCACTGCCGCAGCGCGGCTGCTTGGCACGTCGAGAGAGACGCTGCGCTATCGGGTGAACAAGTACGGCCTCAAATCCGAAGAGTAACTATCCCTCCGTACACGTGGCCGGCAGCGGTTTGCCAGGCATTGAATCGATGACGGCCGGAAGGAGCCGATCCAGAGAGTCGTTAGATTGGCTATTTCAGCCAACTTGTACTGCACTCGACCTTACAGGAGCAACCGGATAGCGGCGCAAGCGCGTTTCACGCAAGACCCAGCTTCTGGGCAAGGCCGATGCGTTGCAGCTTGCCTGTCGCTCCCTTCGGGATTTCGGTGAGAAAGAGGATCTTGCGCGGCACCTTGTAATCCGCCAGGCGTATCGCGGCGAATTCCCGCAGTTCTTTCTCGCTGGCGGCGGTCCCTTCGCGCAGGACCACGGCGGCGGCGACCTCCTCGCCCAGCTTGTCGTGCGGCACCGAAAACGTCACGCATTGCTGGACGCATGGATGGTCCATGAGTACTTCGTCCACCTCGCGCGGCGAGATTTTCTCTCCGCCGCGGTTGATGATTTCCTTCAGCCGTCCGGTGATGGTGACGTAGCCCTCGGCGTCCATGACACCCTGGTCGCCGGTGCGAAACCAGGTTTGCGCAAATGCCTCGGCGTTGGCCTTGGCATTGTTCTCGTATCCTGCCATGACATTCTTGCCGCGAATCGCGATTTCCCCGATGGTTCCGGGCGGCAGCACATTGCCTTCGGTATCGATGATGCACACCTCGGGGCCAGCGGCCCGCCCGACTGTGCCCGGCTTGCGTTTGCCTGGCGGCAGGGGATTGCTGGCCATCTGATGCGCAGCTTCCGTCATGCCATAGGCTTCGATCAACGGCACGCCGAAAGTCTCCTCGACCTCCTTGATGACTTGCGGCGGCAGCGAAGACGACGAAGACCGCACGAAACGCAGCGGGCTGTCCTTGATGATGTCGAGATTCTTCGAGGCTCGCGAAATTATCGCCTGGTGCATCGTCGGTACGGCGGTGTACCAGGTCGGCCGGACTTGCGCCATCCAGCCAAAAAATTTGAGCGCGTTGAATCCCGTCGTGCAGGACACTTCCCCGCCCGCCGACAACGGCGCGAGGATGCCCGCGATCAGCCCGTGGATGTGAAACAGCGGCATGATGTTGAGGCCGCGATCGGCCGGCGTGAAGGCGACTGTCCTGCCGATGTTGGCTGCCGAAGCACAGACGTTTTGCTGCGACAGCGGCACGATCTTGGGTCGAGAAGTGGTGCCCGACGTATGCAACACCAGCGCGATATCGTCCGGCTGTGCGGCACCGGATTTTTCCGCGGACCGGTTGGCAAACCCGTCCGGGAACTCCAGGGTGAAACTGCCCGCGCCCTTTTCGGGCGTGGGGACGAGACGCACCAGCGCAACATCGAGACGCTTCGCCACCTCGACGGCGGGCGAGGACATATCCTGGCCGACCACGAGCAACCTGGCTTTCAGGTCGGAAAGATAGAACTCGAATTCGTCGGCACGGTAAGCAGGGTTCAAAGGCGCCGCGGTGGCGCCTGCACCGATGGACAAGAATGCCGCGGCCATCTCCGGGCCATTGTCGAGTACGATCGCGACGCGGTCGTTCCTGCCGATTCCCCGCGCGTTGAGCGCGATGTTCGTGTCGGACGCGAGTTTGCGCAGCGTTTGATAGGTGAGCGATACGCCGCCGGGCGCGCTCAATGCCGTAGCGCCGGGTGCGCCCCGTTCGAGCAATGCCGTGATGCTTGCAGCCGAAGTGCTCATGCAGAGAATCCTCTTGGTGTCGTGGCAGTTTGCCGGAATCTAGCCCGCCACAGTCAGGCGGCCATGGCGAACATTCAGGGTCTTCGCGAGCAGGCTCGCGCACGCAAATACCGCACTGATGTACGGCGTCGGCGTGCCGGTCAGCGCACCCAGTTCGACCACCGAGCCGACCAGCGCTTCGATCTCGATCGGCCGGCCCTGTTCGACATCCTGCAGCATCGAGGTCTTGTGGGCTCCGACTTTTTCCGCACCGGCGATGCGTCTGTCGATGCCGACCCTGAAAGTGATGCCCAGCTTTTTCGCAATCGTTTCGGCCTCGGTCATCATCTGCGTGGCGAGATCGCGCGTGAGCCCGAACTGGCAGATATCCACCAGTGTCGCGTGGGTCAGCGCGCTGATCGGGTTGAAGCTCAGGTTGCCCCACAGCTTCAGCCAGAGCTCGCTGCGGATCTCGTTGGTAATGGGCGCCTTGAAGCCTGCGTTGATCAGGCTCGCCGCGATCGCCTGCAAGCGCGGCGTGGTCGAACCGTCGAGTTCGCCCACGGTGAATCGATTTCCTTCGACCACTTGCGCAACGCCGGGCGCGACCAGGATCGCCGCCGGATAGACGACGCTACCGATGATTCGCGCCGGGTCGATATGACGAGCGATCGTGCCGTCGGGATCGGCAGCCAGGACCGGCTTGCCTTCGTACTCCCCGCCGTGTTTCTGGAAGTACCACCAGGGAATGCCGTTCTGCATCGTGACGATGCTGGTCTGCTCCTGAAAAAGATGCCGCAACTCCGGGGCGATCACGCTGACCTGGTGTGCCTTGACGGTAAGCAGCACGACATCCTGCGGCCCGGCCTCGTTCATTTTCTCAAAGGCGCGTGCACCGCGCGCGCGCACCTCGGCGCCATCCTCCAGGATCAACTTCATTCCCTGGCTGCGGATGGCTTCGAGATTCGCTCCCCGGGCAATGAAGGTGACTTCCTCGCCGGCGGCGGCGAGCCTCGCGCCCAGATATCCACCGATTGCTCCCGCGCCCACTATCGCAATCCTCATGACTATTTCCCCGGGCGATGTTTCATGCGTATTGATTCGAAAGCCTGCCGACACCGTCGATGACCACCTCGACCGTTGCCCCGCTCGGGATCGACCCCGTACCCAGCGAAGTTCCGCAGGAAATTACGTCTCCGGGTAAAAGAGTCATGTCCCGGGAAATCAGGCTCACCAGTTGCCCTGGCGGAAAGATCATGTCCCGCACCGGGTAGTTCTGCCGTTCCCTGCCATTGACCAGCGTGCGCACCGCCAATTCCGCGGGATTCACCGCGGTTGCGATGACCGGGCCGAACGGCCCGAAGCCGTCGAAACTCTTGGCCTGAGTCCATTGGGCGAAGCTCGGGTCGGACTTCAACAACTCGAAAGCCGTCACGTCGTTCACGCAGGTGTAGCCGAAGATATGGCTCGCCGCTTGCTCCGGCGCAATATCCCTCCCCCGTTTGCCGATGACGATGCCGAGTTCGCCTTCATAAAGGACTTTTCCGGAATAGGATTTCGGCGCCGGAATCGTGGCGTTGTGCGAGCAAAAAGAATTGGCGCTTTTCACGAAAAACAGGGGTTCCGTGGGGATGGCGAGCGCGAACTTCGCCGCCGCCTCGTGGAAATTGTTCCATAGCGCGATCATTTTCGTTGGCGTGCAAGGCATTTCCCAGTGAATTTCCTCCAAAGCGATGAGTTCGTCGGTTTTCTCCCAGGCGGAAAACATGTCGCCCCGGCAAACGCGTACGCTGTCTGCCTCCATGAAGCCGAACCCGTTTTCGCCCTGCCGTGAAAATCTCAACCAATGCATCTGTACTCCCCGCCGAAAGCGACAGTCGGCATTTCAATCATGATTTTCTCATGCCGGCGCGCAGCGGCTTCAACAGCAATAGCGCAGCGAAAGCGGCAACGAAGTTCATCATGCTTGCGGTCACGAAAAGCGTATGCCATCCATCCTTGGAGACGCTGATGATACTGGTGAGCGGCACCAGCAGCGAGGCCGTACCTTTGGCCGTGTAGAGCAGGCCGGCATTGGCCGTCGCGAATTTCGACCCGAACGTATCGCCGCAAGTGGCGGGAAACAGGCTGTAGATCTCCCCCCACGCAAAGAACACGAGCCCGCTGAGCAACACGAACGCCAGCGGGTCGTGTCCGAAGCGGCTCAACATGAGTATGCCGACCGCCTCCAGAAAAAAAGCAATGAACATCGTATTTTCGCGGCCCATCCGATCCGACACCCAGCCAAAGAACGGCCTGGTAACGCCGTTGAGGATGCGGTCGATGGACAGTGCAAATGTAAGCGCGGGCAGGGTCAAGCCGAGGATGCTCACCGGTACGTCAGCAATCCGGAAATCCTTCGCTATCGGTGCCAGTTGGGCGGTCGCCATCAGGCCCCCCGCAGCCATCAGTACGAACATCGCATACATGACCCAGAATACCGGTGTGGCAGCCATCTGCAGCGGCGTATAGTCGCGCCGCGCCGGCGCAGCGGCCGCCATTCCATGGGTGAAGCCAGGACCCGGAGGTTTCCGCAAGAACCAGCCCAGCACGAACACGACCAGTCCCTGGACGATGCCGAAATACAGGAACGTCGCCTGGTATCCGCTGGATTCGATCTTCGCGGCGATCGGAACAATTGTCAGGGCGGAGCCGGCGCCGAATCCCATCGCGGTGAGGCCGGCAGCCAGGCCGCGCCGATCGGGAAACCACTTCAACGCCTGCCCGATGCAGGTTCCGTATACGGCGCCGGCGCCTATCCCTCCCAAGGCGGCAGCCAGGTAGAGCACGGGCAGCGAGTCCGCAATCGAGTTGAAGATCCAGGACAGGCCGACCAGAAGCCCTGCGATCACGGTGACTGGTCCCGGTCCCAATCTGTCCACCACGTAGCCTTCGACCGGTACCAGCCAGGTCTCGGTGAGCACGAAAATGGTGAAGGCGACCTGGATCGAAGCCTTGCCCCACTGGAACTGGTCATTGATCGGATTGACGAACAGTGTCCAGCCGTACTGAAGATTGGCAATCATCGACATGCAGATGATGCCGATGGTCAGTTGCCACCAGCGGTTGGACGCGGCAGGGCGCGCGTCGTCCGGCGAGGGTGACCTTGTTCTCCTCATTAAATGATTGGATCTTTCTCCGATGTCCGCAAAGCAGTTCTGTGCAGCAGCACGGACTGCCTGACAACGCGATCGCGTGCTGACAATCTCAATCGTAACATCCCGATACACGCCGACCATCTCCGTGCCCTCGATCGGCGGACAGAGGCGCCGCCTCCGATGCCTTCGGGACGCGCCTGCCGCCACCGCCTGCCGCTAATCCCTTCGGGCAACCACGACGACACATCACGGTGCACCGAACGGTTTCTCGCGGCGCGCCATTTGCTAGAATCGCGGCTTCATTCGCGTCCCGGTCCTTCCTGATGGCACTGCTCGAGATCCGCAACGTGACCCGCCGCTTCGGCGACTTCACGGCGGTCGACAATGTCAGCATCAGCATCGAGGCCGGCGAATTCTTCACCCTGCTCGGGCCTTCCGGCTGCGGCAAGACCACGCTGCTGCGGATGATCGCGGGTTTCGATGCGCCGGACGCCGGCGGCATCGTCGTCGACGGCAGGGACATGACCGGCATTCCGCCGGAAGGGCGCAGCATTCACACCGTGTTCCAGAGCTATGCGCTGTTCCCGCACATGACAGTGGCGCAGAACATCGCGTTCCCGCTGAAGATGGCCAATGTGGATCCGGGACAGATCGGCCAACGCGTCGAGGAAGCGCTCGAAGACGTTCGTCTCACCGGCATGGACAAACGCTACCCGAACGAATTGTCAGGAGGACAGAAGCAGCGCGTGGCCGTGGCCAGGGCGCTCATCAACCGGCCCAAGCTGTTGCTGCTCGACGAACCGCTCGCCGCACTCGACGCCAAGCTCAAGGAAAGCGTGCAACTGGAACTGATCGGCCTGCAGAAGGAAGTCGGCATCACTTTCGTCTATGTCACCCACGACCAGAGCGAAGCGCTGGCGTTGTCGCACCGGATCGCTGTCATGAATCACGGGCGCGTGGAGCAGGTCGACGAACCGTCGAAAATCTACGGCTACCCGAAAAATCGTTTCGTCGCGGATTTCATCGGCCAGTGCAATCTGCTCGACGGCGAGATCAAGTCCTGCGCCGGTGAGCGCATGACCGTCATGTTGGCCGGCATTGGTGAAGTTGCCGCGTTGAACGTGGAAAGCGACGACCCCGGGCTCAAGGGCGCGCTCGCGCTGCGGCCGGAGAAAGTGGCGATCGGCCGCGATCTGCCTACCGGCGCCGACTTGAACCGCTTTACCGGCAAGGTCCACGATTTCCTCTACCTGGGCGACGTCACGATCTACATCGTCGAGCTCGCCGGCGGCATGCGCGTCGAAGCGCTGCTGCCCAATTCCGCCGCCGGCCGCACCAAGTTCTTCGAGGCCGGCGATGAAGTGCAGGTGGGCTGGCGCTATGATGCCGGCCATTTCCTGAACGATTGATATTGATGGGGTCACCACGAAGGCGCGAAGGTCACGAAGAAATCGATAAATAAGTGAATGCCTATCGCCAAAGATTTTTGCGCAATTTGTTTCCTGGCACTTCTTCGTCCTCTTCGCGTCTTCGTGGTGATATTCCCGTTATGAGAGAGGTTTTTCCTGGTGCTTCATCGGGTTTCGACTGGCCGTGACCACCGGCGTTAAACAGAACCGCCTGCACAAGTGGCTGATCGGCGGACCGCCGCTGGCCTACCTGGTGGTGTTCTTCGCGATTCCCGTGCTGATCATGGTGCTGGCGTCGTTCCGCGAGCCGGGTGAGTTCGGCGGACTGGCGCCGATTTTCAATGATGAAACCGGCAGTTCGAAACTCGACCTGACGACGGAAAGTTACGGCCGCTTTTTCTCGGACTTCCTCTACACCGAGCTGTTCCTGAAGTCGTTCGCCTACGCGGCGATCACGACAATCGTCTGCCTGGTGATCGCCTATCCGCTGGCCATGCTGATCGCGCGCAGTCCGAAGAAGCACCGCGACCTGCTGGTGCTGCTGGTGATCCTGCCGTTCTGGTCGAATTTCCTGATCCGCGTCTACGCCTGGATGATCATCCTCGGTCCGCAGTCGGTGTTCGTGACCGCGCTGAACAACATCCTCGGCTTGTTCGGGGTCGGGCCGGTTACGTTGCTGTATACGCCCTTCGCAGTCATCGTGGGCCTCGTCTACGTGCACCTGCCTTTCATGGTGCTGCCGCTCTACGCCAACCTGGAAAAACACGACCCGGCGCTGCTCGATGCCGCGCAGGACCTCGGCGCCAATGCCTGGCGGCGCTTCTGGCGGGTGACGTTTCCGTTGTCGCTGCCGGGGGTGTATGCCGGCGCCGCGCTGGTATTCATCCCGGCACTGGGCATCTTCGCCATCCCGGATATTCTCGGCGGCACCGAAGGCATCATGATCGGCAACGTGATCAAGCAGCAATTCCTCGACACGCGCGACTGGCCGTTCGGGAGCGTGCTATCCATGGTGCTGACGGTGATGGCGGTGGGCCTCGCCGGGCTCGCTGCCTGGGTCGCACGGCGGTCCCGGACATGAACCGGCGCTCGCGCGCATTGTGGGCCGCCGCGATTTTTGCGTATGCGTTCCTTTATGCGCCGCTGGTGATCGTCGTCGCGTATTCCTTCAACGACTCCAAGCTCAACGCCGAGTGGGTTGGTTTCACTTTGTCCTGGTACGGAAAGCTGTTCCATAACGAGAAAATGCTCCAGGCGGCGTGGAATTCGCTGCTGATCGGCGTTACCGCAAGCGCGGTCTCCACGGTATTCGGCACCATGGCGGGTTATGCGATGTATCGCTTCAAGACGCGTTTGCTGCCGGTACTGGTGCTGGCGCCGATCGCGATTCCCGAAATCCTGATGGGCGTGTCGCTGCTGATCTTCTTCGTGCTGCTGAATATCTCGCTCGGCATGATCTCCATCATCCTGTCGCACATCGCGTTCTGCATCGGCTTCGTCGCCATCGTCGTACGTTCGCGCCTGGCCGGGATGGACGAAAGCCTGACCGAAGCGGCTCGCGACCTGGGCGCGACACCGTGGAAAGCATTCCGGCTGGTCACGCTGCCGCTGATCATGCCGGGCGTGGTCGCCGGTGCGCTGATGGCGTTCACGCTGTCGATCGACGATTTCGTGATCACTTTCTTCACTGCGGGCGTCGGTTCGACCACCTTGCCGTTGCAGATCTATACGATGGTCAAAATCGCGGTCACGCCCGAGGTCAACGCCATCTCCACCTTGCTGATGATGCTGACGCTGGCGATGATCCTGATCGCGTCCAAACTGGCGCCGGGGTCGTTGCGTGCGGAATGAGCCCTTGTTGCCGGGGTGCCGCTGGACGTCCTGTCCGTGTTTGCCTAATCTAGGCGCCGTCCGCATCACAAGCCTTGCCCCTCACGGAGACCCACCATGAAAAAGCTGTTGTCCCTGCTGTTGTTCGTCAGCCTGCCGGCGCTGTCCGCGGACGAGTTGCATCTCTACAACTGGAACGACTACATCGCCCCGGAGGCGGTGAAAGCCTTCGAAGCGCAGTGCAAGTGCAAGGTGGTGCAGGATTTCTACGGCGACAACGAAGAGCTGCTCGCCAAACTGGCCGCCGGGGCCAAGGGCTATGACGTCATGGTGCCGACGTCGAACTATGTGGCGGGCATGGCCAAGGCCGGCTGGCTGCAGCCGCTCGACAAGGGCAAGCTGCCGAACTTCAAGAATCTGATGCCGACCTACCTGAACACCGATTTCGATCCGGGCAACAAGTATTCGGTGCCGTATGCGATGTCCATCACGTTGATCGGCTACAACGACCAGAAAATGAAGGAACTCGGCATCACCGTGGATTCGTGGGCGGTGATTTTCGATCCCAAGATCCTGCAGAAGATAAAGGGCAAGGTGACCGTCCTCGACAGCCAGGCCGAAGTCATGGCCGCGGCGCTCAAGTATCTCGGCTATTCGGTCAACGATCGCGATCCCGCGCACTGGCAGCAGGCGAAGGGAGTCATTCTCAAAGCCAAGCCCTACTGGGCGGCCTTCATGGCGCAGGGTTACATCAAGGAATTGTCGACCGGCAACATCTGGGTGGTGCACGGCTATTCGAACGATATTTTCCAGGCCGATACCGGCGCGCAGGAGGCCAAGCAGAAATTCCGCATCCGCCATGCCCTGCCCAAGGAAGGCGCCGTGCTGGCCCTGGATGCGATGGTCATCGCGAAGACGGCGCCGCGTCCTGACCTGGCCCACCAGTTCATCAACTTCATGCTCGAGGGCAAGAACTCGGCTGCGCTGACCAACATAACCGGATCCGGCAATCCGAATTCCGAGGCGATGCAGTACATCAAGCCTGAGATCAAGTCGATCAAGGCCGTGTTCCCCGACGCCGAATCGGCCAAACGGCTCGAACAGCTGAAGGACATGAACAAGAAGGAACGGCAACTGCTCAACAGGATCTGGACCGAGATCAAAGCCAAGTAGCCGTCCGATCGACGCGCAAGCGCCGCCGGCGCTTGCCGCTTGTCAGTCCGGCGCGGTTGCGGAGTAACGCGCCAGAAGCGCCATAAACCGGGCAACGTCGGACTCCGGCAGAAACTGGATGCCTGCCGATCGTGCCCTGCCGCCTCCGGATTCGAACTCTTGCGCCAGAAGATGCATGGCCGGCCCACCGTGCTCGGGTGCCCGCAAGCTGACCTGGTAGCCAGTCCCGCTTCGCAACAGCAGCGCGACAATGCGGTCGCCGTGCCGCCAGGCGAGCGCGTTGGCGAAAGTCCCGGCGATGCGCCGGCTCCAGGCCGCGTCCGGCATGGTTACCGTCACCGCACTGTTGCCGATGTTTTCGATCCGCAACGCCAGGGCCTGCTGCAGATCTTGCGCGCTCGCTCGACGCAGATCTTCGATTTCGGGCAATTGCGCGCGAAATGCCAGCGGATCGGCAAAGGGCCGCATGCGCAGGTAAAGCTCGGCGGGATCGAAATGCAGGTCGGCAAGTTCCTGCCCGTAGGCGTTGTAATTCAGGCACTCACCCAGTTCTCTGAGAGTTTCAACCTCCGCGGCCGCAAGACCGAGCCCACTTGCGGCGGAATAGGCCTGGGTGCGCAGGTTGTCGCCGAACGCGGCGACTACGGCCCAAGCGCGGTAGCGGCCCTGCAGGTGGCGGTCGACGATCAGGCTGGTGCAGATGGTAGGGGCCGTGTCGATATGGGCTTCGAGCAGGCGGTGATGCGGTATCTCTCCGGCGAAATGATGATCGAAATAGCGCACGCGCGCGCCGATCCGCAACGCACCGAGCAGAGCCACCCTGTTGGCGTCCAGCGAAATGTCGAGTACGGTAAGTTCGTCTCCGGGCTCGGGAATCACTCGCGCGAGAAGGGCTATGTCGCGCTTTACCCCGGTTATCAGCGTGGCTGCACGCGGATCGGCGAGCCGGAGCTGGTGCAGCGCGCACAGTCCATCGGCGTCGCCATTGAAGATGTCATAGAATCTCATGGCGTGCCGCCCGCTGCGGATCGACAGTCCCCGGCCCGGCACATTGCCAACACCACATGAGCGGTTCGCTTCCTCTTCAGTCCGCGCGTTACGCGCGCAGTTCCAGGCTGGTCGCCTACCTTGCGGTAGCTTACCTTCTGCTCATGGTGTATGCCAGCTTGTACCCCTTTTCCGATTGGCGTGTGCCGAACGACGAAGCCACCCGCTTTTTGTTCGCCGGCTGGCCGTCGTACATCGTTGCCTCCGACGTCGTGCTCAACGTACTTGCCTACGTTCCGCTCGGCCTGCTGCTGACCCTGTTGTGGATGGGACACTTGCCGCGCTGGGTCGCGGTGGCGTTGGGCGTCACCGCGGGAATGCTGCTGAGCGTGTCGATCGAGTTCGCGCAGGCCTATCTGCCCACGCGTATTTCCTCGAACGTCGATGTGCTGACCAATTCCATCGGCGCGCTATGGGGCGCTGCGGCGGCCCACACATGGGGTGAACGCTGGCTGTTGTCCGGAGAACTGCATCGATTGCGCGAGCGTCATTTCCGCTCCGGCGCGCGCACCGATCTCGCCTTCGTGCTGCTCGCACTCTGGCTGCTTACGCAACTCAACGCGGAGATCTGGCTGTTCGGCAACGGCGATCTGCGCTATCTGGTTCCGGCAAATTTCGCCGTGCACTATTCCGCCGACGTCTATCTGATGCTCGAAGCCGGCGTCGCGGCGCTGAATTTTGCCGGCGTGGCCTTTCTGATCGGTGCTGTCGCTCGGTCCTTCGCTGCTGCCGCTGTTTCGGTTACCGCGGTCATACTGACGGCGCTGACGCTGAAAACAATCGCATCGATGGCCTTGTTCATCCCGGGCAATCCCGGCTTGTGGCTGACGCCGGGTTCCGTGCTGGGATTGGTCGCGGGCATGATGCTATGGCTGCCGCTGGCGCGGCTTTCTGCGGTGAACGCAATGCGTGCCGCAGCGATTTGCTTTGCGGCGGGCGTCGTCCTGGTCAATCTTGCGCCGGAGAATCCCTACCTCGTCGCGGCCTTGCAGATTCTGCAACACGGGCAGTTTCTGCGATTCAACGCCATGACCGGGCTGCTGTCTTCGGGGTGGCCGTTCCTGGTGTTCGTGTATCTTGCATTTCTGTTGCGCCGGGGCGGCGACGGCCACAAGGACAGTGAGGGCCACAGCGACGGTGAGGGCCACAGCGACGGTGAGGGCGACGCCGGCCGGTCCGCCCACCAATGAAGGAACCCGCAATGACAAAACACACCGCCGCCCCGATCCAGCCGGCCGACAGCCTGGACGATCTGCGCGAACGCCAGCGGCTATTCGCCGCGGAGCGCGATTGGGAGCAGTTCCACACGCCGAAGAACCTGGCCATGTCGGTCGCCATCGAGGCCGCCGAGATCATGGAGCATTTCCAGTGGCTGACACCCGCCCAGGGCGCCGGCCTCGACGCGGGCGCCCGGCATGAGGTCGCGCTCGAAATCGCGGACGTGCTGCTCTATCTCGTCAGGCTGGCGGATGTACTCGATATCGACATGGCCGCCGCGGCACGCGAGAAAATCGGACTCAATGCGCTCAAGTACCCGGTGCGGCGCAGCTTATAATTGGCCCTGCACCGACGAGGGTCCCCCGTGAGCTATTACAACCACCATGTGTTTTTCTGTTGCAACCAGCGCAAGAACGGCGAGGCCTGCTGCGCCGATCATGATGCGCAGGGCATGCGCGACTACGCAAAATCGAAGGTCAAGTCCCTCGGTCTCGCAGGCAAGGGCAAGGTGCGCGTCAACCAGGCGGGTTGCCTCGACCGCTGCGAAGAGGGGCCGGTGATGGTGGTTTACCCCGAAGAAGTCTGGTACACCTACGTGGACAAGGACGACATCGACGAAATCATCGAGGAGCATCTGGTCAACGGGCGTGTCGTCGAACGCCTGCGCATTTGAGGCCCGCCTCCCTGCAAAAGCTTTCCATCGACGGCCCGGCGGGAAAGCTCGAAATCGCCGTCAACGAGCCCGCTGACGCGCGGCGTGGCATCGCGTTGATCGCCCATCCCCATCCGCTTTACGGCGGCACGCTGGATAACAAGGTCGTGCAGACGCTGGCGAAAGCCTTTGTCGCGCTGGGTTACTGCGCGCTGAGGTTGAATTTCCGCGGTGTCGGCGCGAGCGACGGCGTATTCGACGAGGGGCGCGGTGAAGTCGAGGATTTCCTGGCGCTGGCGGATTATGGGCGGCGTACTTACGGTGAGGACGAACTTGCGATCGGCGGGTTTTCCTTCGGCGGATTCGTCGCGGCGTCCG
>WNFM01179835.1_pt3 | contig 17085 bp, 17 predicted proteins | sample 5400271 | NCBI WGS metagenome assembly WNFM01 (sample SAMN13153352, study PRJNA577476) | soil metagenome | isolation source: 60 cm saprolite on Douglas fir-dominated hillslope | place: USA:California | collected 2013-09-17 | reverse complement strand
AGAAAAGCTCTGGGCCATGTTTGGCATCGATACCAAGAGCGGATTCAATTTCCACAATGAATACATCAATATGACGGTGGGGCTCGGCATCATCGGGGTGCTGGCGATGCTGTTTGTTTTGTTCAAGGTTGTGTCCTCTTCCATCGGTCGACGCCTGAAGGAAACGGAGAAATTGGACACCGCCATTCATACGATGTTCTTCTTTTTCTTTTTCCTGACATTCGTCGAGCAGGAATTCTTTTACCAGTTCATTCTCTCGCCGATCATCCTGTGCCTGGTTTGGTCCGATCGTCTGGCGCGCCAAAGGACGGCGCCAGCGACGGCATACACCGTGCTGAGCGCTTAACGCGATCGAAACGCGTGCTCGGATATGCGGTGCCTTTGGCGCGTTGACGCGTAGCATGATGCTTGTGTTGAGCTGACGCGCCGATACGCTTTTCTCAAGCCGCCTTGTCTCGACGTTTGGCGGACAGATATTGCCGAAATGGTTCATCGCCCCCATAGATGATGAAAGCTGAGGCGATGCAAATCGCTGCGGCAATGAATATCCAATTGCCGAAAGAAAAGGCGATGAGATCAAGATGTGTGACCATTTTGATCGCGCCGGCCATGACCAGAAATAACGGTGCATGGAGAATATAAATGCCATACGAAAAACGGCCGGCATGATCACAAATCGGCTTCGCCCAGGCCGGTGGCTGCTGCCACGCATAGGTCATGACGACCAGCGGAAATATGCCGAAGATATAGATGCCCTGAAGCCACAGATTTGCATGTCCGATCGTGACATAAGCAAGCCCGATCGGGGCCAGGATGGCGACCAGAACACTGGCATAGGGGGGCATCTTCGCCTGACGATAGATGAGAATGCCAAGCGAGAAAGAGAACCAGAAGCGGGCGATGCCGCCATACATGGTGGACCAACCCCAGCCCATATCGAACGATCCTTCGCGCAAGGCAAAGAAGATGGTCAGGCAGCCAGCGAGCGCGGCAATGACACCGATCGAGCGAGTGGAGAGCCGGAAGATCAGAACGCCATAGATGAGATTGAACCACAGTTCCAATGACAGGGACCAGGCCGACGCGGCGAACGGATAGGCGCCTTGAAACGCGTGGGTCGCTGCGGGACTTGGCAAGACGAGCAGGGCGGCGGGCACAGCCTTGGCGAGATCGCTCATGAGGCCAGGCTCAACCGGCACGAAGGCGATCTTAAAGACATAGTAGCCGATGCCGATGGCAATCGCGGTGAAATAGAGGGGATACAGGCGTAGCAGGCGAACGCCCACAAAGCGTTTAAACGACATGGCACCAGAGCGCAGCCGCGCTTCATAGGCGCGTGTCAGGACAAAGCCGCTCATGAGGAAGAAGAGATCGACGGCGAGGAAGCTGCCGCTGAAAAAGTGCCTATCCTGGATGGATTCTTCCAAGTGATAGATCAGCACCGAGAGCGCAGCAATGCCACGAATGAGATCGAGATAGAGAAAATGTTGGACGGTCTTCATGGTCGCTCTTTTCCGGGCCCCTGACGCTTTCGTTTGTTCACAAGTATCCGCCAACGCACACAATCCGCTGATGGGCTGGTGAGCTAAATTTCTCCATGGCGGTGGCCCTATTGTGAAGCTGCCGCGACAGGAAAACCATCACTCAAAACCTGTCCAAGAGCAGGAGGAGGCACCAGGACAAATAATGATCCTGTCAATATTTCAACTATCTCGATCCATTGGAGGACCTCAAAGTGACTTGGGCCTGGCACGCAAGCGCAAGGCGGCGAACCGGAAAACGCCACAAATCATGAAGAACAACCGGTCGCGTGGGGAAAGCCAAGGCCGATTTTCGCCTTCTTTGAGCCGGTGAAACAGGAGCGGGGCGCAAGCCTTAAATTCCCAAATGAGGTGGCGCGCAAAGGTTGGATGGCGCAGGAGATATTTCGTCGCCAGTGCGCCGTTCCCCAGGGCATAATTGCGCATCAGCTTGGTACGCTGCTCGATCGTCTTGCGGCCATGATCGTGGGCGACGACCATATCGGGCACGATCTCAAGGCGAATGCCGGCCAGATAACCGCGATAGAAATAATCGGTATCCTCTCCCGCAGGGCAGGACGTACCAGCCCCGAGCCGCTCGTCAAACGGCCCTAGCAGGTCCAGCACGTCGCGCCGCATTGCCATGTTGCAGCCGATCAGCGAGCCGCCCAGCAAGCGGCCTTCTTCCGCGACCGGCATGGGGCGTTTCCAGCGCTTGACCTGATCGACTGATTTGATGGTCAACGGCAGGTCCGTCGGGTCGCCTAAAATGACCGAGCCACTGCGCATGACGAGTTCGGTGTCTTGCGCGTCGTAGCGCAGGAGCTCGACTACATAGTCCGGGCTCATCCGGCAATCGTCATCTGTGAAGACCAGCAGATCGCCGCGTGCCGCCCGCACCGCCGTGTTGCGCGCAACCGATAGCCCGGCGCGCGGCTCGTAAATCACGCGGAGCGGAAAAGTCTGCGGCTCAGCCCAAGCCTTGACACGGGCCGAGGTGTCGTCAGTCGACCCGTTGTCAACGACGACGATCTCTGCCGCGACATCGGGGGCTCTCGCCAGGGCTATCGCAATGGCGTCCAGGCAGCGGCCAATTGCCGAGGCCCGGTTACGCGTCGCAATCAAAATGGAGAGTTTCATGCGCTCCTTCGACAATACTCAAGCCTTACTCAGGGCTGGGCCTTTGCGTCCTTATTACCCGCTCGTTCAATTCCTTGCCGTGTGTCGGCTCTCAATCGCCGCCAAGTCGTTCAACCAGCAATCGATATAGGACGACAGCTTACCATAGGAATTATCGTAAGCGACGACCCGGCGTCCAAGCAAGGCGCTCAGGATGATGGCATGCAGCCGGTTCGTGATGATCGTGCTATGCGGCGAGAGCAGGTTGATGGCCGATTTGATCAGTCGATCGGAAACGCCATTCCAAACCGCTGCCGCAGGTAACCGGTTACCGTAGCGACCATCGCGCCAGACCACCCGCACACCGAACGATCGGCGACCGCCAGTACCGATGGCGGCAGGAAACCTTGCTCGCGATCGTCACGCAGCAGATGGAGCGGGGCGTCGGTGGTGGGAGCGGGGGCAGAAAGTCCGCCCCATAAGGCATGCGCCATGTCGGGACATAAGACGACATTTTGCACACCTTTCTCCTGCAATGAATTCAAAGAATATTTGTCCCGCACCAGAATATGCAGATCGTTGTGTTGTCTTAATATTTCGCAGCTTCTGTCCAGCGCATCCTGGCTTTTGAAATGGACGGATTGCGGGAAAACAACAAGTCGCTTTTGCGGGTAACGATGAATGATCTCTTCCCGGAACCGCTGTTGAACGGGCCAGAGATCACCAAAGTTCCCGCCACCATGGAGGCAAATCGTGTCGCAGGCATCGAGCTGCTGCCAGGTCCGATGCGTGATATTTTCTTTACTATATTGGCCCAGGAGGGTTTTATTATTTCGTTTAAGAAATGCCTGCTCGCCCCGCCAAATCAGCAAATCGCCGACATTGCCATGAACGGGATAATCGAGCAGGACGACCGCTCCCTTCAGGAGCTTCGCCTGGTCATCCAGACGCGTGGAGAGAGCCTTCATTCGGGCGATCAAATTGTCTTGCACGGTGGGATCTTCCTGCATTGCTTTTCACCGCCCTTCACGAAAACACATCCTGAAAGGCCCTTAAGTTAAAAGCCCGGGGATTGCAAGCGAACTAAGCGTGAAAAGTCTGTGCCGCAGCACCTCATGCTTCATCTTCCATCATATTGTACTGGAAGGTGCCTTGGGATAGTTTCTTGAGGTCTGTAGATCCGAGAGCACAAAGTTCATGCGTCTTTCCATCATCGTCTGCACGCGCAATCGCGCCCAGGACATCGAAGCCTGTCTCGCCTCGATTGCCGTCACGCTTGGCCGGGCCTCGCCGATCGATGCGGAGCTTATCGTGATCGACAATGGCTCGACCGACGACACCTCGGCCCGCGTCGAGGCCTGGGCTGAGCTGCAGAGCTTTCCCGTCCGTCTGATCTACGAGCCCCGTGCCGGTCTTTCCGTCGCGCGCAATACGGCCATACGGGCCGCACGCGGCGATCTGCTGGCTTTCACGGATGACGATTGCCGGATGAGCCCGGATTATGTTGTCGAGCTCCTGCGCCATGACGCGCAGGACCAGGGGCTAGTGTTACGCGGCGGTCGCGTGGCGCTGGGCCGTCCGGACGATCTGCCGCTCTCGATCAAGATGCAGGCCGAGCCACAGACCTGGGTCCGTGCCCAGGCGGTGACGCGTCATGAAAATCTTGGCGACAGCCTGATGGGCTGCAGCTTTACGATGCGCCGCGAACTGGCCGAAAAACTCGGACCGTTCGACGAAAACCTGGGTGCCGGATCGCCGATCCCCGGCGCGGAGGATACCGACTATGTCTATCGCGCCTATCTCGCCGGCGCGACGATCGCCTATGTGCCGGATATGGCAATCACCCATTTCCATGGCCGCAAGACGGCCGCCGAAGGCAATCGGCTGTTTCGCAATTACGCGCTTGGATGGGGAGCGCTTTATGCAAAGTACTTGTTCCGATATCCGGGTTTTTGCCGACCTCTCGTCTGGGATGTAAAGAACGCGCTGAAGGAAATCGCCACCGGCCGGAATCAATTCATGCCATCAGTGGGCTTTTCGCATAAGGACAAAGTCCTCTACTCGCTCTGGGGTGCTGCCAAATATCTGCGCACATCACTCCTGCACATCGACCAGCGGCGAGTAAAGCCGTAGGGGAAAGAGCAGCGCGACATACAACGCGCTTGGCAGAAACCACCACCACAGGCCGCGATCTGCCGCGGCCAGGCGCGCGAGTTCCGCGGTCCAGCGGGTCCGATACTTGATCCAGCGGCGAAGGCTGAAAAAGGCGAACTTCCGTTGGCTCGAGGTTATCTTGCGGGTGATGAAAGCGGCGTCGTCCGCCGACAGCCGCAATGTGTCGCGCATCGCATACAGGAATAGGATATCACCCATGATGCGCCGCATATGGCCTTCGTCTTCCCAGCCATAGGTGCCGTAATAAATATTGATGCCGTCACCGCACATGATGAGGGCTTCCGTCCGGAAGCACACCTTGCGGCTCTGCGTCAGGATATTGAGCATGAACAGATAGTCTTCGCCCGCTGTGCGCAGCGAGTCCTTGAAGCGCGCGTCAGGGGAAACGGCGCGGCGATAGACGAAACTCGACAGATGCACCGTGAAAACGCGCAGGAAATGGCGGAAGAAAAACGCTTTGTCGACCTCCCAAAGCGAGCCGTCGATCTGCCGCAGCTTGTCTTCCGGCTGCCCCTCCGGCGGAAAACGAATGTCGGCGAAAAGCGACGGATGATGGCCGACCCGACCATGGTCGGTGAAGTAGAAGTCGTAGTCAGTTCCGAGCGCCTCGAGTGCCTTTGCGATGTGATCGGGCATCCAGTAATCATCGGAATCGAGAAAGGCGACGAAGTCCATCTCGCTGGTCAGGGCTTTCATGCCGGTGTTCCGCGCGACCGCACAACCGCCATTTGGCTGAGATATCAGGTCGAGGTGAAAAGCCCCGTCGAAGGTGAGACCGGAAATCTCCGGACCGACCGGCGCCGGTGATTCATCATCCACGACAATGACCGTCAGTGACACCCCCGCAGGCAGCTTCTGCGCCAAGATGGAGTCCAGCGCACGCCGCAGAATGCCGGATTTCCGCTGGTAATAGGGGATGATAACGCCAACGGTTGTCATCTTCTTTGTCCTCTTAAGCCATCGCCTTGCGTCTGAATTTATTCCAAAGCTGTTTCAGCATGAATCGCGCAAACTCGATGTCCTTTATAATGCCAAAACGCCCAGCTGGTGTAATCGCGATCACCCCGGCTGCCACGAGATATGATAGCGGAATGCCACCGATCAATTCGACCCAACGGTTTTCAATTCCAGCGGCGCGCCACATGCTCAACGCCCCGCCAGCCACAACAATTCCCGTTACATGCGGCCATAGCGCCCGTACCACGTTTGCAAACCGTACGGGGCCCTTGCGACAGGCAAGCCACCACAGAACCGGCATGCGCAGAAATTGATAGATGACCGCCGACATCGCGATGCCGTGGATGCCAAAGGGGATCCCGGCGAATAAGGCGCAGATCGAGCCGATCCCGTTGCCAAAACTCCAGCGCGCATAATCGCCGGAACGCCCCTGTGTCGTGAACAACCATCCGGCCGAGCTGTTGATGAGCTGGGGCAAGGCGGCAAGCGACAATGCCGCAAAAAGTGGCACTGCCTCTTCCCATTTGGCGCCCAGCAGTGTGCGAATGAGCAGATCCGATGAGACACAGGCCCAGACGACGCCTGGTGAGACCGCAAGGGTGATGGAGGCGACCGTGCGCAGGAAGGTCCGTCGATAGCGATCGTCATCATCGTGCAAGCGATAGAGAATTGGCACCACGACGCCACTGATCGGAAAGATCATCTGTTGCAGCGGCGATGACAGCACTTTGCCGGCGCGATCGTAAAGTCCCAGGAGATGCCCACCGAAGACACGGCCGATGACAACGCTCGAAACATTCTGAACGATGAAATTCATGAAATTGGCGCTGGCGATGCCAAGGCCGTAGCGCAACATCTCTCCCGCTGCCTCGGCCCAGGCCGGCCGGCTCCGGCGGTTGCCGACAGTGTCGTCACCGCCATGCCGAAGAACAGCGCCCAGTAGCTGTGGAACAGAACACCCCAGATGATCGATCCGATCAGCCCCAGAATGGAGCTGACGATGTTGATGGTCGCCTGGGTACGAAACGCCATCCGCCGAAGCATCAAGGCACCGTGCTGGTTGCCGAGCCCGCTGATGCCCACCAAGGTCGCCATGGCGATCGTCAAGCCGATGGTCCGCGGCTCGCCATAAAACCAGCCGACCAGGGGGCTAACGGCAGTGAGTATCAGCGTAATCGTGCTGCCGACCGCGACGTTGAACCAGAAGAACGTGTTGACCTGAGCGGCCGTCAAATTCGGCCTCTGTAACGTCGCTTGGCTCAGTCCTAAATCGCAGAACAAAAGTGCAAAGGCGTAAACCGGGCCGACCATCGCAACCAGGCCGAAATCGGCAGGCGCCAGCAACCGGGCCATCACGACGACCGAGGCGAGCTGCACCAATATCTTCGTCATCTGCGCCGCGCCGGAAAAGACAAATCCGGAAGCCGCGTGCGTTCTTACGTCTTTATGCGGGGGATCAAAGAGATCGCTTTTCATATTCTTGTGTGAGCCTGATATATAAGTGCTTGAAACATATAGCGTCCGTGCAGCATGCGTTGCCGGGTTTGGGCGCGATAGTCGGTCGTTGTTCGTGATTGCCAGGGCGCCTCATAGCGCATCCCGTGCGCCGACGGTAGTGGGCGGATGGAGCTGGCTCGTATGGCGTCGCTGATGGCCCCCAGAGGCGGAAATCATGCCGGGGTTCCGCCTGGAGAAAGACGCGCAGTCGCCATCATGGGCTGTCGATCGGGCGGCAGGCCAAGATCGCGCAGCCGACGGTCAAAATGCTCGTCCGCAGGCTGATCCAATCTCATGTAGCGGATGGCTGGCAAACCGCCTGATGCTGGCGCTGGTCTATCATTGGTCGCAATCAGGCCGATGATAGAATCGGGTGATAAGAGGAAAGGGATGTAGTCGATCAGTCGGTGATCCTCGATGAGGATGACGTCGCAGTTTCGCGCCTCGGCCAGCGAAGGCAAGATGGCCATATGCTGGAGGGCTTCGATGGTCTCGGCTGTTTGTGGGACCCGGCTGAGCCGGATCTGCCAGCCGTTCTGCGCCAACCAGGCAAGAGCAGAGGCGGCGCCCGCCGGGTCACCTTGCCAGAACAAGCCACAAACCTTTCGCGTGCCGTGCTTCGCTGAAATGGTATCGTTTGCTGGCCTGGCTCGGCGCAAACGACGTTGTCCACCTTCCCAAACTGCCTTCACCAGGAGTGATAACAGGCTTGGATGTGACACCAGGTCACGCGCCGCTCCAATCAAGTCGCGCGCTTTCAGCCTGTTGACCAAGGCGACAAAACGACTGGCGCGTAACAAGCCAACCCGTCGCATTGCAGCCGCCTGTCGTGCCGCGACAAGAGCGGCTGGCAATGACGCCTGGAAGGAATCGGCGGCCGAGATGAGGGCCGCAAGATCGCTGGCACTTAGCCGAAAGGATATCGAGGCGCTGTGGCGGCGATAGAAATAAAATGCAGCCGGCAGAAAGGAAAATATGGCACCGTCGCGCATCAAGCGCACGACCAGGTCATAATCCTCGCCGATCCGCAAGGTCTCGTCATAGAAAGTCGCGCTGTCGGTCAATCGGCTGCGACGGATCAATGGCTTCAGATAACCAAGGGCCGGTCCTTTGCCGAACATGGTATTGGCACTGATATAGAGGGGCAGGTCGATCTGCTGCCCCCGCTGCCAGCCGGCACCTTCCAGCAGGTAATGAGCGGCGCTCCCATCCTCGTAGAAGAGAATCTGGTTCTCTGCCAGGATGTCGCTGGTTGCAGCGATCTCCGCCGACAGCATCAACTCTAGCCGCCTGGGATGAATCATATCATCGCCATCCAGGACGCTGATCCAGGCACCGCGTGCCGCGCGCAGGGCAATGTTGCGGGCGGCGGCGGGACCACGTCCCGGGCCATCGAACAGCCGCAGGCGGCGATCTTCAGCGGCATGCTTTGTGACACGCTGCCTCGTATCGTCGGTAGATCCGTCATCGACAATGAGGATCTCGATGTCACGAAGGCTCTGACGTCGCGCCGACCACAGGGCATCGTCGATGAAGCCCCCGACATTGCGACAGGCGATGATGATGCTGACGACGGGCTGGTCGGTCCTGGGATCGTTGTTGATAGCGACTGGGTCAGCCGACATTTGTCAGTCCCATCAACCGGCGCAGCTTTTGCGCGCCGCGCAGGTAGACCTGCTCCAGCAGCTTACCAATCAGACCGATGCCGATTTGCGGCGATGCCAGGAAGGCGTTCAGAAAACGCGACAGATCGCGCTCCTTGACGGCCTCGATGACGACCAGCCAGCGGATCTTGCCATCGACATGCCGGCAATGCTGCTGCAGGGCCCGGCGTTCCCCTGGCTGCAGGCCAGGCAATGCTGCCAATCGCCGGCCGCCACGGAGCAGTGCCTCCAGATCCTGGCGGGTATGTCGGCCACTCAGTGAATCGCCACGCATGACCGCGACATAGCCGGCGGCGGCGGTCAGGCGGAAGCGTGCGCCACGGGCCAATGCTTCGGCATAGAGCAGATAGTCTTCGCCGAGCCGTACTTGATTGTCATAATGCAGACCGTGCTGTTGCAGAAAGGCGCGGCGCATGATCGGTTTCAGGAAGCCCATTTCGCGGCGCATCCGGCCGCGCATGCCGATATTGCCCATGACGAATTCGCTTAGCGTAACGACCGCTGGCCAGCTGGCATCGATATTAAGCAAGGCCCGTGCGACCGCTGTCGTTGGCGCATCTTCTTCGATCTGCAACAGGTCATCTGCCACCAAATCGGCGTCTTTTCCTTGATCGAGCAGGCGCGTCAGGCGGCCGGGCTGCATGTAATCATCGCCGTCAAGGATCGCGATCCAGGTGCCCTCGCCGGCGGTGATCCCGGCATTGCGGGCCGCCGACGGGCCGCCATTGCGCGGTTGACGCAGAACTTTCAGTTTAGGAAAGCTCGCTGTGAGCGATTCGGCACGGGCAGCCGTGTCATCTGTGGAGGTGTCATCCACGACAATGACCGATCGCACCGGCGGCGATGATAACGTCGACCTGCTCAGCTAAACGGTCATGGCCCGGAAGCAGTCCGTCCGTCGTCTCGTTTACGGCTGCCATCGTCGGGCTGGTAGGCTGCGGGCACATAGAGCTAATTCAACTTCTTATCGATCACGAGGGACATTAGTCCGTTGACGCCGAGGATACTGGATGCGAGCGCGACACGTGACCAACCGGCCGACATCCTGCCGGATATGAAGCCGGTGCGGATATGCCAGGGCATCGGTCGAAGCATGGCGGCGACGATGGCTTTCCCAAGCGTTGACCCGGTATAGAGCTGGCGCAATCTCTTCATGCTCACAGCGTCCGCCCGCAGGAGATCGCACATCTGCGGATTGACCACGCAGAAGGCCAACCGCTCGAGGTCTTTTGGCAAAGCCGGCGTTGAACTCGCCCGAATTGCCGCCTCCAGATCATCGATCGCTTGAGGCCACATGGCGCGTCTGGCAAACATGCTGGATCGATGCAGGTGGGCCGATCGCCGACGAATATCTTCCGGCAGATCCTGAGCGAAAATCGGTGTAACGCGGTCGAGCGTCAGTTCATGTTGGTGGAGAAGCAAGGCCTTCTGATCGAAGATGACGGCACGTGTTATCGCTTCGGTCGCTGTGACCGGTCCACGGCCAAAAACATAACGTGCACCGGAATGGCCGCGTTGATAGAAGACGATATGGGGCACAAAAATCGACTTCCCGTGCAATGCCATCCGGATCATCATTTCGACATCCTGGCAGCGCGCGAAATCGGTGTTGAAATTGCCGATCTGATCAAAGAGGCGGCGCCGCACCAAGGTCGCACCCTGATAGGGATAAAGATTGCCGATGATATTCAGCAAAGGCTGATCCGGTCGCGGCAGGCCCCAAAAATCCGGCATGCGACGTTCGTTCACACGGTCATCGGCAAATTCCTGATGACTGCCATAGACGAAATCCAGATCAGGATCACTGTCGAGCGCGTCGACCAGGGGGGCAAGGCCGTCATCGGCGGCGAGGTCGTCGTCATCGCAAAACCAAATATAATCGGCGGTCGCCTTGCTCAGGCCCAGATTCATCGCTGCGGCTTTGCCGGCATTTTTCTGCGTATAGACGGAAACTTTGCCCTCATACGCGGCCAGGACCTGCAACGTATTGTCAGTTGATCCGTCATTGACGACGATAATCTCGTCGACTGGGCAGGACTGGCGCATGATGGATGCCAGAGCCACGGTGAGATAGCTGGCTCGGTTGAAGGTCGGTACGATTGCGCAGACGCGGCCCATGTTTAGCCCATTGCTCTATAATGACTGATCGTTCCAACAGCAGGAGACCTACGGGTCTCCGACTGGCGTTCTCTATGCATTCAAACGAGCGGTTTTTGGCGCCTCGCCATAGAGGGCTTGTTCCTGTTTGCCACATAGCCGGGCAACGACGCCGCAATGAAGGGCACCACGCAACAGCCAACGGCGCCAAGCCACCTCATCGCCAATCTTGACGACCATCATCGCCAGACAACACAAGGCCTTGATGGCGGCCAAGCCTGCCTGGAAGACGCGTCTTGGGCCGCGATGATATCGCGCCAGCAGGCGGCCATGCGTTTGGCCAGAGCGGAAACGGCGCCGCAAAAACCAGCGCAGGGATTGCCGATCCGGGGTCAGAATCTCATCGACGACGGCTGATGGCACGTCGATGAAACGACCGCCGTCGCGATAGACCCGATCGAAGAAGTCCGTGTCTTCGCCACCGGACTTGCCCAGCGCGGGGTCGAAGCGCTTGCCGCGGACGGCGGGATGACGCAAGTCAATCAGGGTATTGGTGGTATAGCCGGTCCGGATCTCGCCATCGACATGGACGATCCTGGTCGAATGGAAATCCCCGCGCCTCAACCAGTCGGGCGTGCCATCAACATAGATTGCCTGCATCAGCCCGAACGCGGCCGCGATGCCCAGTGTTTGACGCATGGCATCGACCAATGCCTGCAGCCAGCCTGGTGTCGCCGTCTCGTCATCGTCGATGCAATCTGTGGTGCAGGCTTCCAGACAGGCATTGCGGGCAATCGAAATATTGCTGCCGGCGACATGCAGGTAACACAGGTCCAGGTGGTGCTGTCCTGCCGCTCCCTGCACCTTTAGGCGCGCACTATCCTGATCGTCATTGTCGACCACGATGATCCGCAAGCCGATGTCGCGCAACGTCAAGGCGGCGAGGCTGGCCAAAGCTGCCACGATCGCAGGACGGCGAAAAGTGCAGATGGCGACAGTAACCGCGGGGCGTGAACTAGATTGTAAAGTTCCCCCCGTTTGGGCCGTCGCGTCGGAAATCTCTGTCAAACACCCTCTCCGGGATCATGGCTGGCGGTAGTTTAACAACGCTGCGCTGATTATGTTGCAATGCGGCAGTGCAGTATGCTTTTTTTGCCTGTCACTGGCAAGCAAGCTGTCCCCGTGGTGGGCGATCGAAGGGGTTTGGATGGCCATCAACTATCTGGTTCATGATTTGGCCGATCCTGCCGTGGCCCGGCGTATCACGATGTTACGACGGGGGGGTGCGGAAATCGATCTCAGCGGGTTTCGGCGCAGCGAACTGCCGATCGACCGGGTGGCCGGCCTGCCAGTGCGCGATCTTGGCCGGACGGAGGATGGTCGCCTGATAGCCCGCATTCTGTCAGTGGCGAAAGCCCGCCAGACTGTGGGCAGCTGGGGTCGGGAATTCGCGCAGAGCGACGGCGTCATCGCGCGCAATCTGGAGATGCTGTATCTGGCAGGCGCCGCGCGGCGACTTTTCGCACCGAAGGCGCCATTGTTTTACGAGTTGCTCGATATTCATCGGCTGATGGTGGGGGCGGGTGCCATCAGCACGCTCTTGCGCGGACTGGAAGGGCATTTGCTGAAGCAATGCGCCGGCATCATCATCAGTTCTCCGGCTTTTGAGCGCGCGTATCTTCGCCGTCACTATCAACAGCTGCCGCCCATCCTGCTGTGGGAAAACAAGGTCATGCCACCGGCGATGACGCAGATCGGCCAAGAAGCGACCCAGCCGGCAGGATTGCCTGCCAGCGACAGTGGCGTTGCGGCACCGCCGGTCCTTGGCAAGCCCTGGCGGATCGGCTGGTTCGGCGCCATTCGCTGTCGGCGCAGTCTGCTCTGTCTGGCAGCGCTGGCCCGCAAACATCCGGGCCTGATCGAGGTCGATATACGGGGGCGCATCACCGAGGTCATGGGCAGCGATTTCCATGAGATCGTCACCGGCACGCCGGGGCTGCACTATCACGGATCTTATCGCTATCCCGATGATCTGGCGCAGATTTACAGTCAGGTCCACTTCGTCTGGGCGATCGATTTTTACGAGGCCGGATTCAATTCATCCTGGCTGCTGCCCAATCGGCTCTATGAGGGCGGTTATTGCCGGCGCGTGCCGATCGCCCTTGCGAACGTCGAGACCGGCCGTTGGCTTGCCGGACAGGGTCTGGGTTTTCAGTTGCGTGACAATCTGGAAGAGGCGACCGAGGCTTTGTTCGTGGGGATGACCGCGGCCCGATATGAAACGGCTTTGGCGGCGAGCCTGGCAGCCGATCAGAACCTTTTTCGTCTCACCGATGATGCCTGTCGGCAAATGGTTGGCCAGTTGCGCGGGTAAGAGCGCGCGATCGGTCGCGTCGGCAACGTGAGAAACAGGCTGCCAGCCGCTCACGCCGCCGTCATTTTATCGACTGATTGATCGCTGATCAGAAATCATAGGCCGCGATCCAGTCAATGTCGAAGCTGGCGCCCATGGGCGTGCTGTCATTGGCACCTTTCTGGACGGCGAGATTGGCCAGGAGATACATCGGGTGATCGAGGCCGGCCGGGGTTGCAAATTCGCCGATCGGCTTGCGATCGAGGTAATAGACGATCCGCTGTTGCGTCCACAACACGCCGTAATTATGGAAGACCTTATCGGAATCCTTCACCGCGATTTGACAATAGGTGTGTTGATGCTTGCCGACACCGCCTTCCTTCCAATGCGTGGTCATGTAGATCTCGTCGGGCTTATTGCCGTTCAGCACCTCGAAGATATCGATTTCCGGCGGCCAACCCTGCTGCGTCCGCAACATCCAGAAAGCCGGCCACAAGGCCTTGCCGCGGGGCATGCGGGCGCGGATTTCAAAGTAGCCATAGGTCTGCTCAAAGGAATGCCGGGTGGTGATGAGCCCGGAGGTATAGGGCAGTTTCTTGAAGGTACTGAGATTCTCGGGCGGGGTCTTGTTGACGACAATACTGAGCACGCCGTTCTTGAAGACGAAGGGATCGATATTGGCGCCCTTGAAATTCTTGTCGACATAGATCTGTTGCTCGGAATTGGTCGGCAAGGTGCGGTTGTCAGGGATATTGGCGAGGCCAGGATAATGCGTTTCCCAGGTGCTGACTGACAGACTGCCTGCGTTGAAATCGTCGGCGAAAGTCTGTTTGAGCGATAGCGGCGCCAGAGCCGCGGCGGCAGTATGGAGCGGCTTGCAGGCGGCAGATGGTGTGTCGCTCGGCTGGTCGAGCGTCAGCGCTTTCGGTGCCATACCAGCCGGATCTGCCGCCAGGGCGACACGGTTTTCGGCCTGGCACCCCATGATCAATCCAACGGCAAGGCCGGCCAGTGTCAGGCGGGCTATCTGCAGATGTATCGGACGGCGAGGTCCCCGCATTGTCGTCGGACTGATCGCAGGCATGCGGTGAAGGCCGGTACCGGTCCGTCCGGTGGAGCGCTGCTGGTGACCTGTCATCTGGCGGTATCCTCGACTGTGATGGGTGGCAAAGTACAGCTTGCGGGACTTATATCATGGCGGCAAACAAGCTGCCATTGCACTGCTTTCAGCGTTTCGATTCACCCGTCACGTGGGATTCAAGTGTCAGGATCGGGCGACGAGGGTGGTCGGCAGCTGATTGTTGCTGATGATCTGAAACAACCGGCCGGCAGAATTTATCCCGGCACCGTTGGTCTGGAATCGGCTTGCTGCTTCCAGTAGTATCGCGACCTTGGATCTGGATGAGTGGGAAAGGGATTTTGAATGCAGAAGACCGTCATTGTCACTGGTGGCGCCGGCTATATCGGCAGCCATATCTGCAAGGCACTGTATCGCAGCAACATCCTGCCGGTGACGGTCGATGATCTCAGCTCCGGCAATGAATGGGCCGTGAAATGGGGTCCCTTGCACGTACTCAACATCTGTGACGGCGTGGAATTGCGGCGCATCTTCAACCAATACAAGGTCGATGCCGTGCTGCATTTTGCCGCCCATTCCCAGGTCGGCGAATCAGTCAGCAACCCACTGAAATATCATCGCAACAATGTCGGCGGCACAGTGAGCCTCGCCGAAGCGATGATCAGTCATGGCGTCCAACGACTGGTCTTCTCCAGCACCTGCGCCGTTTACGGCGTGCCGGATCAAACGCCGATTACCGAAGAGGCCCGGCGCCAACCCGTCAACCCCTATGGCCAGTCGAAGCTCTCGGCGGAGAACGCCCTGATCGACATCGCGGCGACCGGCAAATTGAGCGTTGCCATGTTGCGCTATTTCAATGCGGCAGGTGCCGATCCGGATCTGGAGATCGGCGAGGCGCATGACCCGGAGAGCCATCTGATCCCGCTGGCCGTTCGCGCGGCCACCGGACACGGCCCGCAATTCCGACTGTTCGGGACCGATTATCCGACGGCGGATGGGACCTGCCTGCGCGATTATATTCATGTCAATGATCTTGCCGATGCGCATCTGGCGGCCCTGCATTTCCTCGATGGCAAGTCAGGCGCGCATAGCTTCAATCTCGGCACCGGGCAGGGCGTCTCGGTACGATCGGTCCTGGCCGCGGTTGAACGCGCGGTCGGCAAGACAGTGCCGACCAGCGAAGTCGAGCGTCGCGCCGGTGACCCGCCGGTCCTGTTTGCCGCCAATGACAAGGCACGGCGTGAGCTGGACTGGCAACCCGGTATCAGCGATATCGACAGCATCGTCCGCAGCGCCATCGCCTGGGACGCCGTCTATCAGCAGCGCCGCCCAGCTTGATCGGCGCGCGCAACATCAATCGCTGGAATATCCGGAATATACGGTGGCACCCTGGCTGTGGCGCGGCCCGGTCTCCTGACTGACGCGGCCAAGAAATCACGGGACCCATTCAAGCAGCGCGCCGTTTCCTCATCGAAAAATGCCCAACTCATGCCGGACAGAAGCAATACCGGGACATAACCCGCGTCGTGACCGCCGGCCTTGCCCATGGGTGATGGCGAGCAGCGACATTTTGCTCACTGAAGTGTGTGTTTTTGACTAATCGTCGTTGACACCTTTGCTCAACTTAGCGGATTGTCGCGCCATCGTGGCGAGGCTGCCAGGTTGAACGTGAATGGTGCTGGTAGCATGTGGGTGCAGCGACTTCGTCATGGGCTTAGATGGCGCGCCGACCTTATCCGCCAGCGCCAGCGCTTCGCCTGGCAGCGGATCATGGATCGGTTATTGCGCCGGTTCGTGGGCCTCCGTTGGGCGCTGCGGCGCTGGCGGCAACGGCCACACGGGCTATCGGCACCGCTGATCGTCTCGCTGACATCTTTCCCGGCCCGCTATGAGACCCTGGCTTTGACCTTGAAATGCCTGCTGTCGCAATCGGCGCGCCCCGACCGGGTCATTTTGTGGGTCGCGGCGGAACATCAGGCGAATCTGCCACGGGCCGTGCGTGACCTGGTGCCGCTCGGCTTGACCATCGGCATATGCGACAATGCACTGCGCTCGCATAACAAATACATTCACACGCGGCGCCAGTATCCCGGCGCCTTTATCGCCACGGCAGATGACGACACCTATTACTGGTCGGATTGGCTGGCGGAGCTGATCGCCGGTCTCGACCCGCAACAACGGATCATCCCCGGTCATCGGATGCATCGGATCGTCCTGGGCACGGATGACGGGCCAGCGCCCTATCGCGACTGGCAATGGGAAACCCATGATCGGTTGGCCTCTGTCTTGATCTTTCCGACCGGAGTCGGCGGTATTCTCTATCCGCCGGACTGCCTGCATCCTGATGCCGACCGGGCGGACCGCATCCTCGACCTTTGCCCGCATGCCGATGACGTCTGGCTCTATTGGATGGCCCTGCGCAATGACTATCAATTTTGCAAGGTCGCGCGCTGGCGGCCGCTGCACCACTGGCGCGACAGCCAGGAGCACGGGCTGATGTGGGGTAATGTCTTTAACAGTAACGGCAATGACGCGCAGATCGCGGCGATGATTGCAGTTTATGGCTGGCCACCGTCAACAGCGGGGCTTGCCGTCAATGATGACTAGCCGCGTCTGGCAAGGACT
>WNFM01185480.1_pt1 | contig 17097 bp, 14 predicted proteins | sample 5400271 | NCBI WGS metagenome assembly WNFM01 (sample SAMN13153352, study PRJNA577476) | soil metagenome | isolation source: 60 cm saprolite on Douglas fir-dominated hillslope | place: USA:California | collected 2013-09-17 | reverse complement strand
AAGCTGCTGCTGCCGGCGAACCTGCTGCTCTCGTTCTGGGAGAGCGCGCGCCACATCCTGCGCGTCAAGCCCGACGTGGTGCTGGGGCTCGGCGGCTATGTCGCGTTTCCCGGCGGCATGATGGCCTCGCTGCTGAACCGGCCGCTCGCGTTGCACGAGCAGAACGCCGTCGCCGGGCTAGCCAACCGCGTGCTCGCCGGCGTCTGCGACAAGGTCATGGTCGCGTTTCCCGACGCGCTGAAGGGCGGCGAATGGACCGGCAACCCGGTGCGCTCGGATATCGCCGCGCTTCCCGCTCCCGAAGACAGGTTTAGAGGCAGGGCAGGTCCCCTGCGGATTCTCGTGGCGGGCGGGAGCCTTGGCGCCCAGGCATTGAACGAGTCGCTGCCGAAGGCGCTTGCGCTGCTGAAAGACCGGCCGCAGGTCGTCCACCAGTCGGGCGAAAACCACCTGGATGCGCTGAAGAAGCACTACGAGGAAGCGCGGGTGAGCGGCGAGCTTATCGCCTTCATCGACGACATGGCGCGGCGCTATGCCGAAGCGGATCTGGTCATCTGTCGCGCCGGCGCGGTAACCGTCGCCGAGCTCTCGGCGGGTGGGATGGCGAGCGTGCTCGTGCCGTTCCCGTTTGCCGTGGACGATCATCAGACGGCCAATGCGAGATTCCTCGCCGAACGCGGCGCCGCCATTTTGCTTCCGCAGACCGAACTCACCCCCGAAAAGTTGGCGGCGCTGATCCGATCGCTCGATCGGGGGAAGCTGCTGCAGATGGCAAAAAACGCCCGCGCGCTCGGCAAACCCGGAGCGGCGCGCGTGGTCGCCCAACGATGCATGGAGCTTGCCCAAAGGAAGGCCGCGTGAAGCACAAGGTTCGCAGAATCCACTTCGTCGGCATCGGCGGCTCGGGCATGAGCGGCATCGCTGAAGTGCTGGCGAACCTCGGTTACCAGGTGAGCGGTTCCGATCTCGCCGACAACGCCGCGACGCGCCGACTCTCCTCTCTGGGAGTCAGTATTTTCTTGAAGCATGAGCCGAAATACGTGGATGGCGCCGACGCGGTCGTGATTTCCACGGCGGTGCATGCAGACAACCCCGAGGTGATCGCGGCGCGCGACAAGCGCATCCCGGTCGTGCCGCGCGCGCTGATGCTCGCCGAGCTGATGCGCCTGAAACAGGGCGTCGCGATCGCCGGCACGCACGGCAAGACGACCACCACCAGCCTCGTGGCGAGCGTGCTCGCCGAGGGCGGGCTCGACCCGACTTTCGTCATAGGCGGCCGCTTGACGGCCGCAGGCTCCAACGCTCGCCTCGGAGCGGGAGACTTCATTGTCGTGGAGGCCGACGAGTCGGACGCCTCGTTCCTGCACCTGCAGCCGGTGATCGCGGTGGTAACGAACATCGATGAAGACCACATGGACACGTACCAGCACGACTTTGGCCGGCTGAAACAGGCCTTCGTGCAGTTTCTGCAGAACCTGCCGTTCTACGGCGCCGCGATCCTGTGCGTCGACGATGAGCACGTGCGCGCCATCCTGCCCTTCGTTACCAAGCCGGTGCTGACCTATGGCGCGGGCTCCGACGCGATGGTGCGCGCCGAGGACATCCGCCACGACGGCGGCCGGATGCGGTTCCGCGCCCGTCGCGAGAAGGCGTCGGCACTCGATGTAACTCTCAATCTCCCGGGGCGGCACAACGTGCTCAACGCGCTCGCAGCGATCGCGGTTGCCACGGAGCTCGGCGTTGCCGAAAAGCCAATTCTTAAAGCCCTGGCCGAGTTTCACGGCGTCGGCCGGCGCTTCCAGAGCTATGGGCAGGTCGCCTTGCGAGATGGCGATGGAAAGGCAGGCGGCACGTTCACGCTCATCGACGACTATGGCCACCACCCCGCGGAGATGGCGGCGACGCTCGAAGCCGCGCGCGGTGCGTTTCCGGGACGCCGCGTCGTGCTCGCATTCCAGCCGCACCGCTACACGAGAACGCGCGATCTGTTCGAGGATTTCGTGAAGGTGCTGTCGACCGCCGACGCGCTGCTGCTGGCGGAGGTTTACCCGGCAGGCGAGCCGCCCATCGTGGCCGCCGACTCGCGTACCCTCGCGCGCGCCCTGCGCGTGTTCGGCAAGGTAGAGCCCGTATTCGTCGAGGACATAGCGGGCATGCCCGATGCGATCCGGCGTGCCGCGCAGGACGGCGACGTGGTGCTCACCATGGGCGCCGGCTCGATTGGCAACGTTCCGGCCCAGCTGACATGAACATGGCCGAGCCCAAATACTTCAACGCAGTGAGAGACGAGCCGATGGCGCGGCACGTGAGCTGGCGCGCGGGCGGGACCGCAGACAGATTTTTCACGCCTTCTGATATTGAAGACCTTTCCGCATTCCTGAAGAAACTTCCTGCAGGGGAACCCGTGCTCTGCATCGGCCTGGGCTCCAACCTGCTGGTGCGCGACGGCGGATATCGCGGAACTGTCGTTTCGCTGCATGCCGCAAAGCTTCATCCGGAGATGCGGGAAGGCGTGGTGTACGCGCATGCAGGCGTCGCCGCGCCCAAGGTCGCGAGGTTCGCGGCGCTGCACCAGCTGGCGGGCGCGGAATTCCTCGCCGGCATCCCCGGCACGGTGGGCGGCGCCCTTGCGATGAACGCAGGCTGTTACGGCGCAGAGACCTGGGAGATCGTTGAGAGCGTAGAGACGATCGACCGCTCGGGAAAAATCGTGAAAAGAAGGAGTATGGAATTTGAAGTCGGCTACCGGCACTGTCGGCTGAAAGAGCAAAAAGAAGAATGGTTCATGGCGGCGTACTTCAAGCTGAAGCCCGGCGACGGGGAGCAATCGCGCGCGCGCATCAAGGAATTTCTCGCCAAGCGCATTGCCACCCAGCCGCTGCAGCTGCCCAACGCGGGAAGCGTGTTCCGCAACCCGCCAGGCGACCACGCGGCACGGCTCATCGAGGCCTGCGGGCTGAAGGGCCTGGAGCGCGGCGGCGCGCGCGTGTCCGAGAAGCACGCGAACTTCATCGTGAACCCGGATGGCGCTGCGAGCGCCGCCGACATTGAATTCCTGATTTTCGCGGTTAGAGAGAAGGTGAAGGAAAAGACCGGAGTCGATCTCATTCCCGAGGTCCGCATCGTGGGTGAGGCGCGATGAGGTTCGGGAAAGTTGCCGTGCTGATGGGCGGCAAGTCCGCCGAGCGCGAAGTCTCCCTTAAGAGCGGCGGCATGGTGCTCGCCGCCCTGCGCAAGAAAGGCATCGACGCGCACCCGTTCGATCCGTCGGAGAAGGGCTTGGATTCCTTGCTGAAGGAAAAATACCAAACGGCCTTCATCGCGCTGCATGGACGCTTTGGCGAGGACGGCACGATGCAGGGCATCCTGGAGTGGCTCGGCATTCCTTATACCGGCAGCGGAGTGCTCGCCTCGGCGCTCGCCATGGACAAGCTGCGAACCAAACGGATGTGGCAGGCGGAAAAGCTGCCAACGCCGCCCTGGGAGCTTCTGACCGGGGAAACCAATTTCCGCATCACCGCGCGCAGGCTCGGGATTCCGCTCATGGTCAAGCCGGCGAACGAGGGATCTTCCATCGGCATGAGCAAGGTGCGCGCGGTCGGCGCGCTCGACGAAGCCTATGCGCTCGCCGTGAACTACGACCCCGTGGTGCTGGCCGAGAAGTTCATCGAGGGCACCGAGCTGACGGGAGGAATTCTGGGTAACGAAGCGCTGCCGCTCATCAGGCTCGAGACGCCGCGCGATTTTTACGACTACGAAGCGAAGTACGTCGCCAACGACACGCGCTACATCATTCCTTCCGGCCTGACGCAGAAGAAGGAGCGCGAGCTGCGTGCCCTGTGTCTCGACGCGTTTCAGGTGCTCGGCTGCCGCGGCTGGGGTCGCGTTGACTTGATGCTCGACCGTCGTGGACGGCCTTACCTGCTCGAAGTGAACACCTCGCCCGGCATGACCGACCACTCGCTGGTGCCTATGGCGGCGCGCGCGGTTGGCATGCCGTATGAGGACCTGTGCATGAAGATCCTGGAAGGTGCCCATGTGGGATAACCCACGCCTATTGAACATGGCAGCCGGCGCATTGTTTGGCGTCGCTGCGCTTGCCTTCACCGTCGCGGGGATCTGGCTGCTCATGCGTTCCGAGTTGTTTCCGGTGAGCGAGATAGAGGTGAAGACGGTCCTTCAAAAGACCTCAAAACAAGAAATTCAGGCGGCGGTCGGCGATCGCGTCCGGGGCAACTTTTTCGCGGTCTCTCCCGCCGAGGTGCGCATGGGGCTGGAGAAGCTTCCCTGGGTGCGCAGCGCGTCGGTGCGCCGGGTGTGGCCCGATCGGCTCGAGGTGGCGCTCGAGGAGCACGTAGCGCTCGCGCGCTGGGGCGATGGCGGACTGGTGAGCACCAACGGCGAAAGGTTTCTCGGAAGAACCGATCGAATGCTCCCGTTGTTCGTCGGGCCCGCAGGCACTGAGCGCGAAGTGGCGCGCCGCCATGCGCGCTTCGCCGAGCTGGTCGCGCCCTTGGGCTCGCCGCTCGAACGCGTCGTGCTGACCCCGCGTTTCGCATGGCAGCTGCGGCTGGGCAGCGGCCTCAACCTCATGCTCGGGCGTGACGCCGACGCAGCGGAGGCCCGCCTGCGGCGTTTCGTCGAGGTCTACGACACCACCTTGAGAAAAATCCCAAGAAAGCACGAGTACGTGGATCTGCGCTATCCGAACGGCTTCGCGCTGCGCGCACCGGAATTGAGGAGCTGATGGCCAAGGACGACAAGAACCTGATCGTGGCCCTCGACATCGGCACCTCGAAGGTGGCATGCCTCGTCGCCGAGCTGCGGCCTGACGGCACGCTCGAGATCCTCGGCATGGGCGGGCACGAGTCGAAGGGCTTGAAGAAGGGCGTGGTAGTGAACATCGAGGCCACCGTATCGGCGATCCAGCGCGCGCTCGAGGAAGCGGAGCTGATGGCCGACCGCAAGATCGGCTCGGCGTTCGTCGGCATCGCCGGCAGCCACATCAAGAGCTTCAACTCGACCGGCATGGTCGCGATCAAGGACCGGGAGGTGAGCGCACTCGACGTCGACCGCGCAGTCGACACTGCGCGCGCGGTGAACATCCCCACCGATCAGCAGATCCTTCATGTCCTGCGCCAGGAGTTCATCATCGACGGCCAGGAGGACGTGCGCGAGCCGATCGGCATGTCGGGCGTGCGCCTGGAGGTGAAGGTGCACATTGTCACCGGCGCGGTTTCGGCGGCTCAGAACATCGTGAAGTGCGTCCGGCGCTGCGGCCTGGAGGTCAACGATCTCATCCTGCAGCCGCTCGCCTCGTCGCGTTCCGTCCTGTCCGAGGACGAGATGGACCTCGGCGTTTGCCTGATCGACATCGGCGGCGGCACCACCGACATCGCCGTTTTCACGCATGGCGCCATCCGCCATACCGCGGTCATCCCGATCGCCGGCGATCAGATCACCAACGACATCGCCATGGCGCTGCGCACGCCGACCGTGGATGCGGAGTCGATCAAGACGCGCCACGGCGTGGCGCTGCGTCAGCTCGCGGACGCCAACGAGATGATCGAGGTACCGGGCATCGGCGAGCGCGCGCCGCGGTCGATGTCGCGCCAGACGCTCGCGGAGGTGATCGAGCCGCGGGTCGAGGAGCTTTACTCGCTGGTGCAGCAGGTGCTGCGCGAATCGGGCTTCGAGGAGCTGCTCTCCAGCGGCGTGGTGCTGACCGGCGGCTCGTCGACGATGCACGGCATGGTGGAGCTCGGCGAAGAGATCTTTCACATGCCGGTGCGCATCGGGCTGCCGAAGTACCAGGGCGGCCTCGCGGAGGTGGTGCGCAACCCGCGTTACGCCACAGCGGTGGGACTCCTGCAGGAAGGGGCATCCCAGGTGCAGCACGGACAGCTTTCGCGCCAGAGCGGCTCGGTCAAGGCCGTTCTGGGGCGCATGCGGGAGTGGTTTCAACGAAATTTCTAAGGGACAAACGCGGCTTTTGAGGAAGAGGCAACAGCACTTTTAACCGGCAAGGAGGCAACAAAATGTTCGAGATCGTAGACAGTCAGGTGACAGGGCCGATCATCAAGGTGATCGGGGTCGGCGGCGCGGGCGGGAATGCCGTCAACCACATGATCGACCAGGGCGTCGAAGGCGTGGAGTTCATCGCCGTGAATACCGACGCACAGGTGCTTTCCCGCAACAAGGCGCGCAACCAGATCCAGCTCGGCTCGAGCGGCCTGGGCGCCGGCGCCAAGCCCGAGGAGGCGCGCGCCGTGGCGCTCGCCGACCGCGACCGCATCGAGGAGGCCGTGGCCGGCGCGCACATGGTGTTCATCACCGCTGGCATGGGCGGCGGCACCGGCACCGGGGCGGCGCCGGTGATTGCGGAGGTGGCCCGCGGCCTGGGCATCCTCACGGTGGCCGTGGTGACGAAGCCCTTCACCTTCGAGGGCTCGAAGCGCATGAAGATCGCGGAGCAGGGGCTGGAAGAGCTCGCGCCGCACACCGACTCGCTCATCGTGATCCTGAACGACAAGCTCGAGGAGGTGCTGGGCGAGGACGTCACCCAGGAGGACGCCTTCCGCGCGGCCGACGACGTACTGAACAACGCCGTCGCCGGTATCGCGGAAATCATCAACCTGCCGGGCTTGGTCAACGTCGACTTCCAGGACGTGCGCACGGTCATGTCGGAGCAGGGCATGGCGATGATGGGGTCGGCCCAGTCGAGCGGCATCGACCGCGCGCGCATCGCGGCCGAGCAGGCGATCGCCTGCCCGCTGCTCGAGGGCGTGAATCTCGCCGGTGCAAGGGGCGTGCTGGTCAATATCACCGCCTCCCGCCCGAGCCTCAAGCTGCGCGAGACCAAGGAGGTGATGAACATCATCCGCACCTTCGCCGCGGACGACGCCACCATCATCTACGGCGGCGTGTACGACGACGCGCTGGCCGACAACTTGCGCGTGACCGTGGTCGCGACGGGCCTGGGCACGGCCTCGGCGGCGCGCCAGTCCAAGCCGCAGCTGGTGGTGTCGCAAAAGACCGGGACTGACAACATGCCGGTCGGCGCAGTGGACTACAACCAGCTCGATGCGCCTGCGGTCATCCGTCGCAACCGTGCCTCGCAGGTCGAGGCCTTGCAGCAAAGCGGGGTGGACAAGTACGACATCCCGGCGTTTCTCAGAAAACAAGCGGATTAACTGAGAAAGCGGGCGGGTCCGCCTAACCCTTGCCGGGGGCGGATCCGCTTTCCGCTTTTGTTCTTTGGCGCAAGCCGCTGCGGCGCTGCCGCATCTGCTAGAATTGCCGCTCTGCCAAGTACTTAGATGCTCCGCCAGCGCACTCTCAAATCCCTCGTCAGCGCCTCCGGCGTCGGCCTGCACACCGGCCGCAAGGTTCGCATGACGCTGCGCCCGGCGCCGGCCGACACCGGCGTCGTCTTCCGCCGCGTCGATCTGGCCGTCCCGGTCGATGTTCCCGCGCGCGCCGAGCTCGTCGGCGAGACGCGAATGTCGTCTTGCCTAGTGCACGACGGTGTAAGGGTCCAGACGGTCGAGCACCTGATGTCGGCGCTCGGCGGCCTAGGTGTGGACAACGCGTATGTCGATCTGGACGCAGCCGAGGTACCGATCATGGACGGCAGCGCCGCGCCGTTCGTGCTTCTAATTCAGCAGGCCGGCATCGAGCAGCAGGGTGCGCCGAAGCGGTTCCTCCGCGTCCTGCGGCGCGTGGAAGTGAAGGACGGCGACAAGTGGGCGCGGCTCGATCCGTACGAGGGATTCCGCCTGGCGTTCTCGATCGATTTCAAGCACCCGGTGATCGACCGCTCGACGCAGTCGGTGACGCTGGATTTCGCCGAGACCTCGTACCTCAAGGAGATCGCGCGCGCTCGCACATTCGGCTTCATGCACGATGTGGAGAATCTGAGGGAGAGCGGGCTCGCGCTGGGAGGCGGCCTCGACAACGCGGTAGTGCTCGACGAGTACCGCGTGCTCAATGCCGAGGGGCTGCGCTTTGCCGACGAGTTCATCCGGCACAAGCTGCTCGACGCGATCGGCGATCTCTATCTTCTGGGCAAGCCGCTGCTCGGCGCATTCAGCGCCCACAAGTCCGGGCACGCCCTCAATAACCTGCTGCTGCGGACGCTCCTCGCCGAGGCCGGCGCAATGGAGACCGTTACGTTCGAGCGCGCCGAGGATGCACCCGCGGCGGTTGTGCGCCTGGCGGGCCAGGCAGCCTTCAGTTAGTGCTCGTTGTCCGGATTGTCGGACTGCTGACAGCGATAGCGCTCGCCGGCTGCGTGCTGCTGTGGCTCGCGACCGGGGAGCGCAAATGGCTGCAGCTCGCCTGGGGCCTGTTCAAGGCCGCGCTTTTCGTTGTCGTCCTGATCCTGCTGCTGATGTTCGGGGAGCGCCTGCTGGTGGTATAGGCGCCGCGTGGTGGCTCAAGAGCGCTGCCAGGGCTTCGCGGGCGGGGGAGTCGCTCAGGCCCGTGTAAAGCCTACGCAGCGCCGCCAGGCTCTCTGTGGACAAATGCACAGATTTTGGACCCCCTTGGCGGGGGATTTCCCTTTGCGATGCCGTAGGTTGCACCCGAACGGAAACTGAATTAACCTGCCAGCGCTGCTTTGCCAGGTAGCGACCCAGGGATGGGGCAAGGAGCCGGATTTTGGCGGCCGCCGCGGGATTCGCGGCACTCAGTACCAGTTCACCCTCCCTGCAGTTCGCGACACGGACCTGACGGGCCAGGTCCGGCGGGAAGAACCCGTCAACAAGCCCGCCGAGGGCGCGAATTTGGCGCGCCTTCGCGAGAACGGGCTGCAGCTCGTTGTCGGCCGAGAGGATGCGGTCGATTTTAGGTAAGCTCACGGGGGACTGGCGTGACTCGGGAGGGAGTAACGTGCAGATTATCCTGATCTCGGATCGGCTCGCCAAGGCGAGATCAGTCAATTTGTCGCTTGCGCATCTCGCCGGCATGGCGCTGCTCGGCCTTGCGGTGCTATGCGGGTCGACTGCTGCGCTCTACTGGCTCACGCTGCGTTACGCGGCGGAATTCCGCATCCCGGTGTTGCAGCAATTGGTACTCGCCGCGCAGGAAGCCGAGGCGGAGCGCGGGCGCGCTTTCGTGCAGCAGAACCTGAACGCGATGGCAGTCAAGCTCGGCGAAATGCAGGCCCAGCTCACGCGCCTCGATGCCCTGGGCGAGCGGCTTTCGTCGCTCGCCGGGATCCGGCCGCAGGAGTTCCGCTTTTCCGAGGCGCCCGGCCTGGGCGGTGCAGCGCCCACGCTCATGCCGCCGCAGAACCTGTCGCTTCCCGAGTTCAGCGAGAAGCTCGCGCTACTGTCGCGCCACGTCGAGAACCGCAACGACCTTCTCGGCGTGCTCGAGGCGCAGTTGTTCGAGGCGGCGGTGAAAAAGAAGCTGCTGCCCACGATCATGCCGGTTGAGGCGCCATACAACGCGTCGGGCTTCGGCCGGCGCATCGACCCCTTCACCGGGCAATGGGCGATGCACGAAGGCATCGATTTTCTCGCCGACGCCGGCTCTTCGGTGATCGCGGCGGCGGGCGGCGTGGTGCAGTTTGCCGGTCTCCATCCGCAGTACGGCATGATGCTCGATATCGACCACGGCAACGATTTGGTCACGCGTTACGCCCACCTCTCCAAGCTATTCGTGAGGGAGGGGGATGTCGTGGTGCGCGGGCGCCGCATCGCGCTGTCGGGCAACTCCGGCCGCTCCACCGGCCCGCATCTGCATTTCGAAGTGCGGTTCCGCGGCTCGGCGCAAAACCCCGCCAAGTTCTTGGTGTCGAATACGCAGGCCGCGCGGGCCAAGTAGTCCGGTTTTCCGGATAAAATCAGCGGTTTTTGCGGGTCCGGGAGGCGCTTTGCCTCTTGCGGCCGTTGATGATCCTAAACTTTCCTCGCCGACTTTTTGAGATTCTGTGGAACATCCCTACGCGGATGTTCGGCAGCCGTAATGAGCGCCTGCTCAAGCAGTACTCGCGGGTGGTCGCCCAGGTCAATGCCCTCGAGCCTGCGATGGCGAAGCTTCCCGACGCCGAGCTAAGGGAGAAAACGAATGAATTGAAGAAGAAGCACGCCGATGGCGCGACGCTCGACGAGCTGCTGCCCGAGGCGTTCGCCGTGGTGCGCGAGGCCTCCAAGCGCACGCTGCGCATGCGCCACTTCGACGTGCAGCTGATCGGCGGCATGGTGCTGCACGACGGCAAGATCGCCGAGATGAAAACCGGCGAGGGCAAGACCCTGGTAGCAACGCTGCCGGCTTATCTGAACGCGCTCACCGGCAAAGGCGTTCACATCGTGACGGTGAACGACTACCTTGCCAGCCGCGACGCCGAGTGGATGGGCAAGATCTTCAAATTCCTCGGCCTGACCGTGGGCGTCAACCTGCCCCACATGGAGCCCGAGCTCAAGCGCAAGGCTTACGCCGCGGACATCACCTACGGCACCAACAACGAGTTCGGCTTCGACTACCTGCGCGACAACATGGCCATGCATGTCGAGGAGCGCTTCCAGCGTGGCCTGCCGTACGCCATCGTCGACGAGGTCGACTCGATCCTGATCGATGAGGCGCGCACGCCGCTCATCATCTCCGGCCAAGCGGAGGACCGCAAAGATGAACGAGGTCGCGCCGCTCCTTACCCGGCAGAAGGTAGAGAAAAAAGAAGAGGGCAAGCCGGAGCCCGAGGGTGATTTCTGGGTGGACGAGAAGAATCACCAAATCACGATCTCGGAAGCGGGCCACGAGAAGGCGGAGCAGATCCTGGCGCGTGTCGGGCTGCTGCCGCCGGGCGCAAGCCTGTACGAGCCGGCATATATCAACCTGTTTCACCACCTCAATGCCGCTTTGCGCGCGCACTACCTGTTTCATCGGGACCAGCAGTACGTGGTACAGGACGGCGAAGTCATCATCGTCGACGAGTTCACTGGGCGCATGATGCAGGGCCGACGCTGGTCCGACGGTCTGCACCAGGCGGTAGAGGCCAAGGAAAGCGTCTCGATCCAGAACGAGAACCAGACCCTCGCCGCGATTACCTTCCAGAATTACTTCCGCATGTACGGCAAGCTTGCCGGCATGACCGGAACCGCCGACACCGAGGCCTACGAGTTCCAGGAAATCTATGGGCTCGAGGTGGTGGTCATCCCGACCAACGTGCCGATGATCCGCGAGGACCGGCTCGACCAGGTCTATCGCACCGCCAAGGAGAAGTACCAGGCGGTGATCAACGACATCCGGGATTGCCAGGCGCGCGGACAACCGGTGCTCGTGGGTACGACCTCGATCGAGAACTCGGAGCTGATCGCGGGCCTGCTGGCCAAGGAGAAGCTCGCGCACCAGGTGCTGAACGCGAAGCAGCACGCGCGCGAGGCTGAGATCGTCGCCCAGGCGGGCCGCCCGAAGATGATCACCATCGCCACCAACATGGCGGGACGCGGCACCGACATCGTGCTCGGCGGCAACGTCGAGAAGCAGTGCGATATGGTCGAGGCGACCGAGAACCTGCCGCCAGAAGAGAAAAAGAAGAGGGTCGACACCCTGCGCGGCGAATGGCAGCAGCTGCACGACCAGGTGGTCAAGAGCGGCGGCCTGCACATCATCGGCACCGAGCGCCACGAGTCGCGGCGCGTCGACAACCAGTTGCGCGGCCGCTCGGGCCGCCAGGGCGACCCGGGCAGCTCGCGCTTCTTCATGTCCCTCGAGGATCCGCTGCTCAGGATTTTCGCGGGCGATCGCATCAACCGCATCATGGTGATGCTCAAGATGCCCGAGGGCGAGGCGATCGAGCACTCGATGGTGACGCGCTCCATCGAGAGCGCGCAAAGGAAGGTCGAGGCGCGCAACTTCGACATCCGCAAGCAGCTGCTGGAGTACGACGACGTCGCCAACGACCAGCGCAAGGAAATCTACGCGCAGCGCAACGAGATTCTCGATGCAAAGGAAATTTCACCTCTGATAATCCGGTTGCGCACCGGCGTGATCGAGGACTTGTTCCATCAATATGTGCCGGAAGAATCGGTCGAAGAGCAGTGGGACATCGCGGGCCTCGAGACCGCGCTCAGGGCCGAGCTGCATCTTGAGCTGCCGCTGCGCGCGTGGCTCGAGAAGGAACCCGACCTGAACGACGAGGCGCTCATCGGGCGCATCGTGGCGAAGGCCAACGAGGCCTACGTCGCGAAAGTCCCGGCGGGCGCTGAGGAATCGTTCCGCCAGTACGAGCGTTACGTGACGCTGCAGATTCTGGATGCGCACTGGCGCGAGCACCTCGCGGCGCTCGATCACCTGCGGCAGGGGATCCACCTGCGCGGCTACGCCGAGAAAAATCCGAAGCAGGAGTACAAGCGCGAAGCCTTCGAACTGTTCGGCGCCATGGTCGAGGCGGTGAAGCTCGAGGTGACGAAGACCCTTACCGCGGTCGAGATCCGCGCTCAGGAGGACGTGCCCAAGGCCGATGACGAGTTGCACGTAGAGAACGTCCGGCTGCAGCATGCCGAGTACGACGACGCAGGTGAGGGTGACGGCGATGTCGCCCTGGCGGATGCGGCGACCAAGAAAAAGGCTCAGCCGGTCGTGCGCCACACACAGAAGGTCGGACGCAACGACCCCTGCCCCTGTGGTTCCGGAAAGAAATACAAGCATTGCCACGGAAAATTGACCTAGCCCTTACCTCCCTGATGGCGGTCAATCTCTTCCCTCCCGAACCGAAATCCCTCCATCCCGTTCCCGGCGTCGACCTTGGCGTCGCCATGGCCGGCGTGCGCAAGGCGAACAGGAAGGACCTGCTCGTCATGCGGCTGGTCGAAGGCGCCACCGCCGCGGGGGTTTTCACCGCCAACCGGTTTTGCGCCGCGCCGGTCATCTTGGCGAAGAAGCACCTGAAGCGCCACAAGGAAATCAGGGCGCTGGTGGTCAATACCGGAAATGCCAACGCAGGCACCGGAGAGGAAGGATTGACGCGCGCGATGCAGGTCTGCGAGGCGCTCGCCGCCCATCTCGGCTGCGATCCGGGCCAGGTACTGCCGTTCTCGACCGGCGTCATCATGGAGCCGCTGCCGGCCGAACGCGTCATCGCCGGGCTGCCGCAGGCGCTGCTCCACCAGTCGAATTGGTTCTCGGCTGCGGAAGCGATCATGACCACGGATACGGTTCCCAAGGCTTTCTCGAGGAAAGTTGCCCTTTCGACCGGAGACGCCGTCGTCACCGGCATCGCCAAGGGCGCCGGCATGATCCGCCCCGACATGGCCACCATGCTCGGCTTCGTCGCCACCAACGCGGCGGTTTCCCGCAAGAAACTCCGGAATCTCGTGAAAATCGCGGCGGATCGGTCGTTCAACTGCATCACGGTGGACGGCGATACCTCCACCAACGACTCCTTCGTGCTGGTCGCGACCGGCCAGGGACCGGCAGCGGCCTCAAAGAAAGACTTTTTAATTCTTGAAAAAGCCATTGTTGAAGTTTCCCAGCAGCTCGCGCAAGCGATCGTGCGCGACGGCGAGGGCGCCACGAAATTCGTGACGGTGCGCGTCGAGCGCGGCCGCAACACGGAAGAATGCCGCCGCGTCGCTTACGCGATCGCGCATTCGCCGCTCGTCAAGACCGCTTTTTTTGCGTCGGATCCGAACCTTGGCCGCATTCTCGCCGCCATCGGCAACTCGGGGGTGGCGGGCTTGGACACTTCGCGCATCGATCTGTACATTGACGAGGTGCTGGCGGCGAAGAGCGGGGGGCGCAGCCCTTCGTACCGGGAAGAGCAGGGCGTCGCGGCGATGAGAAAGCCGGAGTTCGTGGTCCGCGCCGTGCTGAATCGCGGGAAAGCGGACGCTACCGTGTGGACCTGCGATCTTTCATTCGATTACGTGAAGATCAACGCCGAATACAGAACCTAGGATGAGCAAAGAGCTCGAAAAGATCCTGCAGCGGCTCGACCAGCTGCTGCCGAGCGCGCCGCCGGCGCCGGACTGGGGCTCGGGCGTGGCGTTCCGCTGGCGCGCGAGCGGGCGGCGCGGCACCTCAGGCGGCAACGCGGGCTGGCTGCAGACGGTTCGCCACGTGCACCGCATCCGTCTTTCCGACCTGCGCGGCATCGACAAGCAGATCGCGCGCGTCGAGCAGAACACGCGCCAGTTCCTCGACGGAAAACCGGCCAATAACGTGCTGCTCACCGGCGCGCGCGGCACCGGCAAATCCTCGGTCGTGAAGGGGCTGCTCAACAAGTACGCCAAGCAGGGCCTGCGGCTGATCGAGGTCGAGAAGAGCGATCTGGTCGACCTGCCCTACATCGTCGACCAGGTGGCGCCGCGAAAAGAAAGATTCCTGCTGTTCTGCGACGATCTCAGCTTCCACGGCGCCGAGGAGGGCTACATCGCCCTCAAGGTCGCGCTCGACGGCTCGATCTCGACCACTTCCGAGAACCTGCTGATCTACGCTACCTCCAACCGCCGCCACCTCATGCCCGAGTACATGGCGGAGAACCTCGAAACCAAGTACCTCGGCGACGAGATCCACCCGGGCGAGACCGTCGAGGAGAAAATCTCGCTTTCGGAGCGCTTCGGCCTGTGGGTCAGCTTCTACCCCTTCGATCAGGACGAGTACCTGGAAATCGTCGGCCACTGGCTGAAGCATTTTGATGTTTCTTCGATAGAAAGAGCCAAGGAAGAAGCTCTGCAGTGGTCGCTGCAGCGAGGCTCGCGCAGCGGCCGCGTCGCCTACCAGTTCGCCCGCGACTGGGCGGGCCGGCATTCCAAGAAAAAGTAGCGTGGCTGCCGTGGTGGAAGTTGCGGCGGCGGTCATCCAGCGGCCCGACGGCTCCTTCCTTCTCGCGCAACGCCCGGCCGGCAAGATCTACGCCGGATACTGGGAGTTCCCGGGCGGCAAGGTCGAGCCCGGCGAGCCCGCCGCGCAGGGGCTTGCACGCGAGCTGCACGAGGAGCTCGGTATCGACGTCGAACGCGCCTATCCGTGGATCACCCGGGTGTTCGCCTACCCGCACGCGACCGTGCGGCTGAACTTTTTCAGGGTTTTGCGGTGGAAAAACACTCCTAATCCGCGCGAGGACCAGGCGATCGCCTGGCAGCGCCTCGATGCGCCCATGGCGCAGCCCATGCTGCCGGCAAACGCCCCGGTGCTCGCATCGCTTGCACTACCTTCCGAGTACGCGGTCACGGGTGCCGGCGTGCGGGGAGTGCGGGAAATGCTTTCCTTATTGGAGAAGCGGCTGGAGCAGGGTCTGAAGCTCGTGCAGGTGCGCGAGCCGCAGCTTGCGGAAAGCGACCGGGCGCTGTTCACCAAAGAGGCCATCGAGCTAGCTCACCGGTACGGCTGCAAAGTCATGGTCAAGGCGCCCTTCCCGGGCGCGGATGGAATTCACTTCACCGCTTCCGACTTGAAAGCGCTTAAGGAGAAACCCGGGACTCTTCTGGTGGCGGCGTCCTGCCACACGCGCGAGGAGGTGGATCGTGCGATGCAGCTCAATCTTGATTTCGTTGTCATTGGCCCGGTGAAGCGCACGGCCTCGCACGAAGCAGGGGCCGTCCTGGGATGGAAGCAGTTTGCCGTTTTGGCCCGCGGAACGAGCATGCCGGTTTATGCGATCGGGGGCTTGTGGGGCGAGGATCTGGAGGACGCGTGGCGCGCAGGCGCCCACGGGTTGGCGATGATTTCGGGCGCCTGGCGCTGACGATTCCCGGGATCGCCTAAGAATTCATTTCTCCGGCATGACAATGCCGGACAGTTCGCCGGCAGTTCGCCGACAGAATCGCGTCAGGTTTCACCACTACTGACGAGGTTTCCTTGACGAACGGATATGCCGCTGCACCGGGCACGCGGGTGCTTGCGATCGACAACGACCCGAGCCTGCTCAGCCTGGTTTCACACATGCTCGGTCGCGCCGGCTTTTGCGTCGAGACCGCCGCCGACGGCGACGCGGGTCTCGCGAAAATCCGCGACCGGGCACCCGATGTCGTGCTTTGCGACGTGCAGATGCCAGGCATGGACGGCTTTCGGGTTCTCGATGCGCTGCGGGCGGATGCGACCACCGCGGGGCTGCCGTTCGTCCTGATCACCGCGCTTTCCGATCACGACAGCGTGCGCCGCGGGATGCGGCTGGGCGCGGACGACTTTCTTTCGAAGCCGTTGCGCTCGCTTGAGCTGGTCGAATCGGTCAGCGCGGCGCTGGACAAACGCCGGCGCCTGAGCGGCCTGGTGTCCGGCCGGGCGCTGCCGGAGCAGCACGAGCTGCGCGAGCGCTACAAAAGGAAGCTCGAGGGCGGCGAGCCGCAAGTCCAGGAAAAAGCGGATATCGCCGGCATGACCGGTCGCATGGTCACGCAGACCGTCCTGTTCTCCGACATCCGCGGCTTCACCGCGATATCCGAGCGCCTGCCCGTGGCGGAAATCGCCGAGCTCCTCAGCCGCTACCTTCGCGAAGCCTGCGCGCCGATCCTCCAGGAGCGCGGCCGGATCATGAAGGTCATGGGCGATGGGCTGATGGCGGTGTTTGGCCAGCACGCTCCGGAAGACGTCGGCGCACACGCCGCCGCGGCGCTGCGCGCCGGCCAGCGCATCGTCGACGTCGCGCGGGAATTCCGCTCATGGCTCGCGTCGCGCTTCGACTTCCCCGGTCTGCCGCCCTTCGACGTCGGGGTCGGCATCCATACCGGCCAGGTCATGCTATTCCACCTCTCGGTCGGCGGTACAGCCGACCTGACCGCAGTGGGCGACACGGTCAACGTCGCATCGCGGCTCGAGGCCAAATCCAAGGAACTCGGCTGGCCGATCGTCGCCAGCATGGCGACCCTCGAGCATGCCGGCTCCGAGTTCGGCGTCGCCGAAACGCGCGACGTGACGCTGGCAGGCCGCAATGCGCATATCAGAGTGGGGCGCATCGTGGCATCGGAGCCGGTTCCAGGCGGCGCGTGCGCCGCGCTCTCTTCCGGCGTCGAGGCGCTGCTCGACGAGAGCGCCCGCTCGACGGCGCAGGCCGCGAAGCAGGCGCTTGACCGTTCGCTGCATGCGATCGGCGAGCAGGTTGCCAAGACCGAGGCGGCGCCGGTCATCGGCGGATACCGCGTACTCAAGAAAATC
>WNFM01013181.1_pt2 | contig 17097 bp, 22 predicted proteins | sample 5400271 | NCBI WGS metagenome assembly WNFM01 (sample SAMN13153352, study PRJNA577476) | soil metagenome | isolation source: 60 cm saprolite on Douglas fir-dominated hillslope | place: USA:California | collected 2013-09-17 | reverse complement strand
CCCGGGGTAGTAGATGTTGGAGTAGACCTTGCGCACCTTTCCGAGGCCGCAGTGCGCTTTGCTGAGGGCGTTCTTCGCAGCCGTGAGCGCGAGGCCGAACACGTTCGGCACCGTGCAGGGGATTGCGCCGGTCGTCGAGCTGGTGGTAAACGTGAGCGTGGCCTGGCCGGACCCGACCGTGAGGGTGGCGGAGCCGGCGGACGGGGTGTTCGCCGTGATGACGGTCTCCGTGCCCGGGCCGCCCGAGGTAGGAGCGATCGCGATCGCGGTGACCGCGTAACCGGCCGGCACGTTCTCGGTCACGGTCACGCTGACGCCCTGCGTGTAGAACACTCGGGGCGCGCACGCCCCCACCGCGATGTTGAAGGTCTGCGTCCCGCCGGCAGACGCGATCGTCGAATACGTGTACGTGAACGTACCCACGACCGGGCGCGCACCCGATGCATTGCAGACCGTCAGCAGCCCGGTCGCCGGAGCAGCGACGCGGGCGAACGATCGCCCCCGGCGGACTGCCATCGATCTTGGCGTTTGATCGGGGCGCCGAGATTCGAACTCGGGACCTCTAGTCCGCTCAGGCTAAATGCAGCGAGATTTGTCTAGGGTCGCCGCGTACGGGCTTGATCCCATCTGTGCAAGTTGCAAATCCCCCCTTTTAGGGGTAGGCCGACCGGCGCCGTGTTCCCGATACTTATGGCAACGGGGAACGGCCCGCCGGGATGGCTCCGCAGCGACCCGAGGGCCGTCATAGCTCGCCAAAGCCACCCTGTTCGAACGGCCCCGACTCCAACGGGGCCGTTCCCTTTTCAGCGATCCCGCTCAAGCGCCCTCGTACGACCACGGTGCGCGCACCCCGGCTGTGTCGCCCGGCCGACGAGGAAAAGCCCCTGCAGGAGGGGGCTTTAGTCGGGGCGCCGAGATTCGAACTCGGGACCTCTAGTCCCCCAGACTAGCGCGCTAACCAGGCTGCGCCACGCCCCGTGCGCAGGAGGATACCCGCTAGTCGCCGAGGCGCTTGTACAGGCGGTCGATCAGCTCGGGCATCGCCTCGAGCCGTTCGGTGATCGAGCGCAGGCGGAACTCGCGGAAGTGCTCCGCCTCGACGCCGAGCGCCTTCGCGAGCGTCTCGACGACCTCGCTGGACGGGACGGGGCGGTTGCCGTGCACGAGGTGGTTGAGATAGCCGGCGGACAGCCCGGTGCGCGCCGCGAGCTCCCGGTAGGTGACGCCGGCCTCGGCCATCAGCGTCTCGATCGTCGCCCCGAAAGGCTCTTCGCTGAACCGCTTGCGCCGCGCCATCTTCACCCCTTCTTGCCGAGTTCGTTGACGTCTAACCGCGACTCTTCGCCCGAGGCACGGTCACGCACGTCGACCTTGCCGTCCTCGAGGCTCTTCTTCCCCGCCGTGACGCGCGTCGGGCAGCCGAGCAGGTCGGCGTCCGCGAACTTCTCGCCGGGACGCAGGTCGCGGTCGTCGAGCAAAACGTCGAGGCCGGCCCCGCCCAGGGCGGCGGCCGCTTGCTCGCCGATCTCCTCCGCGCCCTTCAACACGACGACGTGGACGTCGTACGGCGCGACCTCGGCCGGCCAGACGATCCCGTTCTCGTCGTTGTGCTGCTCGACGATCGCCGCCATCACGCGGCCGGGCCCGATGCCGTAGCTCCCGCCGAGCAGCGGTTTCTCCTGGCCGTCCTCGTCGAGGAACGTGGCCTCGAGCGGCCTCGAGTAGAAGCTGCCGAAATTGAAGATGTGGCCGACCTCGACGGCGGTGTGGAAATGGAGCGCGCCGCCGTCGATCGGGCAGCGGTCCCCCTCCTGTGGCTCGCGCAGGTCTGCGAACCGGGGCTCGAAGTCGCGACCTGCCTGCACGCCGCGCAGATGGAAGCCGTCGCGGTTCGCCCCGGCGACGTACTGGCCTTCGCGGAGCATCTCGTCCGCGATCACCTCGCCGGTGAAGCCGACCGGGCCGAGCGATCCGCCGCTCGCACCGAACGCGGCGCGGATCTCCTCGTCGGTCGACGGACGCGACTCGCCGGGGATCGCGTCGTACAGCTTCATCTCGCTCAGCCGGTCGTCGCCGCGCACGAGCGCGAGCACGACCGACCCGTCCGGCTTCGTCACCGGCATCGCCTTCGACGTCGCCGCGACATCGATCCCGAGGAAGCCGGCGAGCGATTCGCACGTCGTCACGCCCGGCGTCTCGACCTCGTCCGGCGCGACGAGCGTCTCCGGGAACGTCGGGACACGCGGTACCGCCTGGGCGATGTCGCCGTCGGCGGCGTAGTCGCCGTTCTCACAGGTGACGAGCACGTTCTCACCCGAGCCCGAGGGGGCGAGGAAATCGACGCTGAACTTGCCGCCCATGATCCCGCTCTCGGCCAGGACGTCGTACGTCTCGAGCTCGCAGCGCGCGAACACCTTCTTGTAGGCCTCGCGGTTCGCCTCGAAGCTTCGCTTGACGCCCTCCTCGTCGCGGTCGAACGAATACGCGTCCTTCATGATGAACTCGCGCACCCGCAGGAGGCCGCCGCGCGGGCGCGGCTCGTCGCGGTCCTTGGTCGCAAAGTGGTACCAGAGCTGCGGCAGCTGTTTGTACGACTGGATCTCGCGCGCGGGAAACGTGACCGTCTCCTCGTGTGTCACTGGCAGGATGTAGCGGCGCCCGCCCCGGTCCTCGACGTGGAAGATCTCGGGGATCTTGATGCGCCCGGTCGTCTCCCAGAGCTCCGCCGGAGTGAGCACCGGCATCAGCATCTCCTGTCCGCCGATCGCGTCCATCTCCTCGCGGATGATCTGCTCGACCTTGCGGTGCACGCGCCAGCCGAGCGGCATGTACGTCCAGAGGCCCGCACTGACTTGCCGGATGAAGCCGCCGCGCACGAGCAGCTTGTGCGACACGGCCTCCGCGTCGGCGGGGTCGTCGCGCAGCGTGGGAATGAAGAGCTGAGATGCCCGGACAATCATCGGCGTTGTCCGCTGAGGCTACTCGAAGCCGATCAGCGAAGCTTCGGCCATCGCAAGCGCGGCCGGCTTCGCCATCTTGAGCCGCTTCGGCCGTTGCATGCCCTGCTCGATCCAGCGGTCGATCTCGAAGAACAGCTCGTCGATGAGGATGTCCGAGCTGACCTTCTTGAGCACGCGACCGTGCGCGTAGACGAAGCCGACGTCGCGGCCGCCGGCGATGCCGAAGTCGGCGTCGCCCGCTTCGCCGGGACCGTTGACGGCGCAGCCGAGCACCGCGACCTCGAAATGCTGCGGATACGTGTGCAGGCGCTCCTCGACCTTCTCGGCGAGCGTCTGCACGCCGACGTTGTCGCGCCCGCAGCTCGGGCACGCGATCATGATCGGGCCGCGCTCGCGCAGGCCCAGCGCCTTCAGGATCTCGAACGCGGTCTTGATCTCCTCCACCGGGTCGGCGGTGAGCGAGACGCGCAGCGTGTCGCCGATGCCGTCGACGAGCAGCGCGCCCATGCCGACCGCCGACTTGATCGATCCGGAGAACGGCGTGCCCGCCTCCGTGACGCCGAGGTGCAGCGGGTACGGAACCTTCTCGGAGAGCATCCGGTACGCGCGGATCATCGTCGGCACGTGACTCGACTTGACGGAGATCTTGAACTCGTGGAAATCGAGGCTCTCGAGCAGGCGCACTTCCTCGAGCGCCGCCTCGACGAGCGCCTCCGCCTGATCCTGCTGCGCGAGGTCGGAGAGGTGCTTCGGCAGCGATCCCGAGTTCGCGCCGATGCGCATCGGGATGCCTGCCTTCTTCGCGGCCGCGACGACGAGCGCAACCTTGTCCGGCCCGCCGATGTTGCCGGGGTTGATGCGCACGGCAGCGACGCCGCCCTCGATTGCCTTGAGTGCGAGGCTCGCGTTGAAGTGGATGTCGGCGATCACGGGCAGCGGCGAGAGCCGCACGATCTTCGGCAGCGCCTCCGCGTCCTCGAGCTTCGGCACCGCGACGCGCACGATCTCGCAGCCGGCCGACGCGAGCGCCGCGATCTGCGCCGTCGTCGCCTCGACGTCGTGCGTCTTCGTCAGCGTCATCGACTGGACGACGATGTTCGCGCCGCCGCCGATCGCGACTCCGCCGACCGAGATCTGCCGCTGGCTGGCCATCGAGCTCAGTCTAGCCAGCGCGTTCCGGCGCCTTCGCCGGGCTCAGGGGACGCTGAGGCTAGTGCGGGACGCTGCCGGTGAGGTCGTTGTGCAGCGCGATGTACGTGATCAGCAGGATGAGCCCGATCCCCGCGATGGAGACGCGTTCGTAGACCTCGCGGGCCAGCGCACGCCGGCGCACGGCCTCGATCAGCGAGAAGAGGATGTGGCCGCCGTCGAGCGGCAGCAGCGGCAGCAGGTTGAGGATCGCCAGCGACATGCTGATCAGGCCGAGGATCTGCACGTACCAGTTGAAGCCGAGCCGAAGCGCGACCGCCGAGGTGCGGACGATGCCGACGGGCCCCGTGACCTGCGCGCGGTCCTTCGCGTGGAAGAGCCCGCCGAACGCGGTCAGCGTCCCCGTAAAGACGCGCCAGCAGTCGCGCGCGGCGAGGCCGGCGCTTGCTCCGATCGGATGCGACGCCGACGCGAAGCCGGGCGAGAAGCCCCAGATGTACTTGCCGTGCGAGAAGATCGTGCTGCGCGGCCCGAGCGTCACCCGCCGGCCCGCGCGTTCGCGAACGTTGTCGCCGGATGCCCGCTCACGGCGACGATGCGGTCGTCCGCGTGCAGGCCGGCGGCGGCGGCCGGCGTGCCGGCTGAGACCTGCGCGACGATCGTCGTCGGGTTCCCGGTCGGTGCACCGGTCGCGTAGACGCCCCAGAAGAGCAAGAACGCGACGAGCACATTCATCAGCGGGCCGGCGGCGATCACTGCGATCCGCTTCCACGTCGGCTGGTGCCAGTACGCGTCGGGACCCGTGCCCTCCTCGAGGTCGCGCAGCGCACGGTCGGCGGAGCGGCGGGCACCGGCGGAGAGGTCGGCGGCGGCGATCTTCTCCTTCAGCTCCGGAAGAAGCGCGCGCACCGCGTCGAAGTTCTCCGCGTCGAGCGCACGCCGCGCACGCTGCACGAGCGGCGCGAGGTCGGGGTCCTCGCGCAGCGCGCCGACCATGAACGCCTCGACGTCGCGGCCCGCGGGGCGGTTCATGCCGGGGATGCGGACCATGCCGCCGAGCGGGATCGCCCCGAGCCCGTACTCGATCCCCTTGCGCTGGAACTTCACGAGCGCCGGCGGGAAGCCGACGTAGAACGTGCGCGGGCGGACACCGACGGCAAGCGCAACGCAGAAGTGGCCGAGCTCGTGCAGGAAGACCAGCAGCAGCAGACCGAAGACGACGACGACCCAGGTCACGCGACCGCCAGTGCCTGTTCGACGAGGCGCCTTGCGGCGGCGTCGGCCTCGAGCAGTTCGCCGACATCGCGTGCGGGCGCGCCGTCCGCGCGCGCGAGCGCGTCAGCGACCGTATCGGCGATCGCGAGGAACGGCATCCGGCCTGCGAGAAACGCGGCGACAGCGACTTCGTTCGCGGCATTGAAGACGCACGGGAACGTGCCGCCCCTCTCCCCCGCCTCGCGCGCGAGCGCGAGCAGCGGGAACGTCTCGGTGTCGGGCAGCTCGAACGCGAGCGTGAGCCCGCCGAAGTCGAGCGGCGCGAGCGGCGTCGCCGCGCGGTCGGGATACGTGAGCGCGTACGAGATCGGCACGCGCATGTCGGGGTAGCCGAGATGCGCAAGCGTCGCCCCGTCGCGCAGACGCACGAGCGAATGGACGATCGACGCCGGCTGGAGGACGACGTCGATGCGGTCGTACGGAACCGAGAAGAGGAAGTGCGCCTCGATCAGCTCGAGACCTTTGTTCGCGAGCGTTGCGGAGTCGACGGTGATCTTCGGGCCCATGCGCCATGTCGGATGCGCGAGTGCCTGCTCGACCGTGACGTCGGCGAGCTCGTCGCGCGTCCGTCCGCGGAACGGCCCACCGCTGCCGGTGATGACGAGGGAATGGACTTCGTCCGGGGTTCTCCCGTCGAGCAGCTGGAACAGCGCCGAGTGCTCCGAATCGACGGGCAGCACGCGTCCGCCGCCGCGCGTCCTCGCGGCGAGCGCAAGCTCGCCGGCGGCCACGAGGCTCTCCTTGTTCGCGAGCGCGAGGTCGACGCCGTGCTCGAGCGCCCACAGCGTCGCGTGGACGCCCGCGAAGCCGACGACGGCGTTCAGCACAACGTCGGGCCGGGCGCGCTCGAGCAGCTCGCCGAGGTCGCCGCCGACCTGCTTCAGCGGCGCGTCGACATCGTCGAGCGGCGACGAGCCGGACGCTACGGCGCATCGACGATCTCGATCGCCTGGCGCCCGATCGAGCCGGTTGCGCCAAGGAGGGCGACGCGTTTCACGCGGCCAGGGTAGCGCTCTAGCTGTAGCCGAAGCCGAGGACGAGGAAGTACGCCGCCGGCGCCGCGAAGAGGAGCGCGTCCAGCCGGTCGAGCATGCCGCCGTGGCCGCCGAGGAGGCGGCCCGTGTCCTTGACTTCCATGTCGCGCTTCAACATCGACTCGAACAGGTCGCCGGCCGCCGCGGCGAGCACGACGACGAGGCCGAGCACCGCCGCCTGCCAGCTCGACAGATACGTGTGCCGCGTGTCGTACAGCGCGATGAACGAGACGAAGATTCCCGCGAGCGAGCCGGCGACGAAGCCCTCCCAGGTCTTGCCCGGCGAAAGCGACGGCGCAAGCTTGTGCCGCCCGAAGAGCCGGCCGGCGAAGTACGCGAAGGTGTCGGTCGCCCACACGGTGAGCAGGACGGTGAACGCGAGCAGGCGCGCCTTGTCGTGCTCTTCGCGCAGGAGCACGAGCGCGCCGAGGCCGGCGCCGATCCACATGGCGCCGAGGATCGTCGCGCCGATCGCCACCGTCGACGGTGCGCGCGTCTTCGAGAAGGCGTTGAGCACGAACGCGAGCAGGAACGTCGCGAGCAGCCCGCCGAGCATCCACGCGGCGCCGCTGCGGTGCGCACCGACGAGCGCGAGCACGACGCCGATGTAGATCGCCGGCGCGAGCGGGCGGAGCGGCCGCGCCATCGTCACGAACTCGTGCACCGCGACGACGGCGGCGACGACGGCGAGGCCGAAGAGCCACCAGCCGTCGAGCCACAGCAGGCCGAGCACGAGCGGCAAGCCGATCGCGCTCACCAGGAGGCGGGAGATGAAAGAGCTCATCGTCCGCCGAATCTACGGCGGCGACTCGCGTACTCCTCGATTGCGGCACGAAACTCGTTCGGCCCGAAGTCGGGCCAGAGGGTGTCCACGAACACGAACTCGGCGTACGCCGACTGCCACAGCAGGAAGTTCGAGAGACGGAGCTCGCCCGACGTGCGGATCACGAGATCCGGGTCGGGCATCTCCGGCGCGTAGAGATGCTGCGCGAAGAGCGACTCGTCGATCTCGTCCGGATCAGTGCCACTCTCGACGATGCGTCGCGCGGCCTCGACGAGCTCCGCGCGCCCGCCGTAGTCGAACGCGATCCAGAGGTTGAGCCGCGTCTCGCCGGCGGTTGCGGCCTCGAGGTCCGCGAGCTTCGCGCGCAGCCAATCCGGCGCGCGGTCGCGACGTCCGACGAAGCGCGTGCGGACACCCTCCTTTGCGAGGTCGGCGAGCTCGCGATCGATCGTCTCCCCGAAGATCTCCATCAGCGCCTCGACCTCTTCCGCGGAGCGCGTCCAGTTCTCCGTCGAGAAGGCGTAGACGACGAGCGAGTCGACGCCGAGGTCGATCGCGGTCTCGACGACCGGGCGCAGCGCGCGTGAGCCCGCGCGGTGGCCGTCGGCGACACCGACGCCGCGAGCGCTCGCCCAGCGGCCGTTGCCGTCCATGATGATCGCGACCGAACGCGCGACCTCGGGGAGACCGTGTGCGGCGGCCGGGTCGGCGTCAGTGCCCGGCAGGAGGCTCAAACCTCCATGACCTCGGCTTCCTTGTGCTTCAGCAGGTCGTCGATCTGCTTGGTGTGCTCGTCGGTGAGCTTCTGCACGCGCTCTTCGGCACGGTGCTCCTCGTCGGCGCCCACCTCGCCCGAATCGACGAGCTCCTTCAAATGCTTCATCGCGTCGCGACGGATCTCGCGCACGGCGATGCGGTGCTCTTCGGCGAGCCCCCGCACGACCTTCACGAGCTCCTTGCGGCGCTCCTCGGTCAGCTGCGGGATCGGCAGCCGGATCATCTTTCCGTCGTTCGACGGAGTGAGGCCGAGATCGGACTCCATGATCGACTTCTCGATGCCGCGGATCGAGCCCGGATCGAACGGCTGGATCGTGAGCATCCGCGCCTCGGGTACGCCGATCGTCGCGAGCTGCTTCAGCGGCGTCTTCGTGCCGTAGTAGTCGACGTCGATGCGGTCGAGGAGCCCCGCCGACGCGCGTCCGGTGCGCACAGTGTTGAACTCGGTGCGCGCGTGATCGACGGACTTGTGCATCCGCGTCTGTGCGTCAGTGATCAGCTCGTCGACGGTGGCCATTGCCGTATGCCCTCCTACGGAGTCTCGATGACGGTGCCGACTTCGTCGCCGGCGACGACGCGAGCGATGTTGCCGTCGGCGAGCTCGAAGACGTGGATCGTGAGCTTGTTGTCCATGCAGAGCGAGAGCGCGGTCGTGTCCATCACCTTGAGCCCCCGCTCGATCGCCTCGAGATGCGTCAGATGCGACAGGAACTTCGCGCCCGGATCGAGACGCGGGTCGCCGTCGTAGACGCCCTCGACGCCGTTCTTCGCCATCAGGATCGCGTCGGCGCCGATCTCGAGCGCCCGCAGCGCCGCGGCGGTGTCGGTCGTGAAGAACGGGTTGCCGGTGCCGGCGGCAAAGATGACGATGCGCCCCTTCTCGAGATGGCGGATCGCGCGGCGCCGGATGTACGGCTCGGCGACCTCCGAGACCGCCAGCGCCGACTGAACGCGCGTGTCCGCACCCTCGTGCTCGAGCGCGTCCTGCAACGCGAGCGCGTTGAGGAGCGTCGCGAGCATCCCGGCGTAGTCGGCGGTCGCACGCTCCATCCCCTCGGCGGCCGCGGCGAGGCCGCGGTAGAAGTTCCCTGCGCCGACCACGATCGCGACGTCGACCCCCGACCTGCGCAGCTCGGCGATCTCCACGGCGAGGCTCTTGACGACTCCGACGTCGATGCCGTAGTCGCGCTCGCCCATCAGCGCCTCGCCGGACAGCTTGAGCAGGATGCGCCGGAAGCCAGGCTCCTCGGCGGTCGCCACGTCGATCGTCTCCTCGGGTCGGACGCTCATCGACGTCAGCCGGCGAGCGCGAAGCGCTGGAACTCGAGCACCTCCGCGCCGGCCTCGTCGAGCACCTTCCCGACGGTCTTGCTGCCGTCGTGGACCCACTCCTGATCGGCGAGCACGTTCGCACCGAAGAAGCGCTTGCCGAGCATGCCGTCGACGATCTTGTCGCGTGCCTGCTCGGGCTTCGACTGCACCTCGTCCGAGTTCGCGTAGATCTCCCGCTCCGCGGCGACCATCTCGGCCGGCACGTCGTCGCGGCCGATCCACTGCGGGTTCGCCGCTGCAATGTGCATCGCGAGCCTGCGTGCGAGCTCCGCGTCGCCCCCGCGCAGCTGCAGCAGGACACCGAGCTTGTTCGCCGGCGGATGCGCGTACGCGGCGACGACGCCGCCGTCGACGGCTTCGAACCTCGCGGCGCCGACAATCGCGATGTTCTCGCTCAGCTTCGCCGCAACCTCCGTCAGCTCGCTCTCGAGTGCGGCCTCGGCGCCGACGCCGCCGGCGTCGACCGTGTCGAGCACCTTCTTCGCGAACGTCTGGAACGCGTCGTTCTTCGAGACCGGCTCGGTCTCGCAGCCGACCGCGACCATCGTGCCCTTTGAGCCGTCGTCCGCGAGCCTGTAGCCGACGAGCCCTTCCGTCGTCTGGCGGCCGGCACGCTTGGCGACACCTGCCATGCCCTTCTCGCGCAGGAGGACGATCGCCGCTTCCATGTCGCCGTTCGTCTCCTGGAGCGCGCGCTTGCAGTCCATCATCCCCGCGCCCGTTCGCTCGCGGAGCTCCTTGACGAGTGCGGCCGAGATCTCCGCCATTACTGCGGGACCTCGGTCGTCTCGGCGGCCTCCGGCTCGGCCTCGGCCGGAACCTCAGCCTCGGCCTCGGCGGCCGGTGCTTCGGGCTCCTCGGCCGCCGTCTCGGGAGCGGACGCGCTCGCGCCGTTGACCTGCGCGGCGCCTGCCATCTCCTTCGCCGTCACCTTCTGCTTGCCCGCGGCGACCGCGTCGGCGATCACGCGCGTGATCAACGCGCACGACCGGATCGCGTCGTCGTTGCCCGGGACGACGTAATCGGCCTCGTCGGGGTCGCAGTTCGTGTCGACGAGCGCGACGACCGGCAGACCGAGCCGGCGCGCCTCGCGCACGGCGAGCGCTTCCTTCTTCAGGTCGATGATGAACACCGCATCCGGCTGGCGACGCATGTCGGCGACACCGCCGAGGTTCGCCTCGAGCTTCTCGAGCTCGCCGGCCATCGCGATGCGCTCCTTCGCGGGCAGGAGGTCCATCTGGCCCTCGTCGCGGAGGCGGCGCATCTCGTGCAGGCGCTCGATCCGGTCGGACATCGTCCGCCAGTTCGTGAGCAGGCCGCCGAGCCAGCGGTGGTTGACGTACGGCATGCCGACGCGCTTCGCCTCGTTCTCGACGGCGTCCTGCGACTGCTTCTTCGTGCCGACGAAGAGCACGGTGCCGTTGCGCTCGGCGAGGTTGCGGACGAACTGGGCGGCCTCTTCGAGGCGCTCCGCCGTCTGCGTCAGATCGATGATGTAGATGCCGGACCGCTCCGTGAAGATGAAGCGGCGCATCTTCGGGTTCCAGCGGCGTGTCTGGTGGCCGAAGTGGACTCCGGCCTCCAGCAGCTCGCGCATGGAGACGACTGCCATTGGTCTTCCTTTCGGTTGGTTTTGGGCGGTGCTGCCGGTGGGGCTCGGGGCGCACCGGCCGCAAGGGCCGGCACCGCGCCCCGGCATGGTCCGCCGGGGAGAAGGGACTGGATTCCCCGAAAGTCTAGCGGGCACGCCGCGGAAACCGCGGTTCCCGGCCCTTGAGATCTGCAACCTAAGCGCGTGCGGCCGCCAGCGCGCGCTCGAGCTCGGCCGGCAGCGGCGAGGCGATGTCGACCGGCTCGCCCGTGATCGGATGCCGGAAGGCGAGCCGCGCCGCATGGAGGAACTGGCGCTCGAGCCCGAGCTCGCCGCGGCGGCCGTAGAGCGGGTCGCCCGCGACCGGGAGGTCGACCGCCTGGAGATGCACGCGGATCTGGTGCGTCCGCCCCGTCTCGAGCGAGACTCGCAGGAGCGCGTGACGCCGGAGCAGCTCCTCGACCTCGAAGTGCGTCACCGCCTCGCGCAGCGTGTCGCTGTCGAGCGAGTGCCGCAGGGCGTCGTTCCGGTCGCGGCCGATCGGTGCGTCGATCGTGCCGCGCCTCGAGCGCGGACGCCCGACCACGAGCGCGAGATACTCGCGCGTCAGCTCGCGCGCCTGAATCTGCTCCTGCAGAAGGCGGTGAGCCTCCGGTGAGCGGGCGACGACGAGCAGGCCCGACGTGTCGCGGTCGAGCCGGTGCACGATCCCCGGACGCTCGGGCTCGTCGCCGCCCTCCACGTCGTAGGCGAGCAGGCCCTGCACGAGCGTGCCCTGCGCGTGCCCAGGCGCCGGGTGCACGACGAGCCCCGCCGGCTTGTCGACGACGAGCAGGTGCTCGTCCTCGTACGGCACGACGAGATCCATCGCCTGCGGTTCGAGCGTGCTGACCGGCGCGACCGGCGGCTCGAACTCGAGCTCTTCCCCACCGGCGAGCTTGTCAACCGCACGCGAGCCGATCTCCGGCAGCGCGGCGAGGAAGCTGTCGAGCCGCCGGCCGGCGGCCTCGTCAGGGACGCGCAGCTGCGTCACGCGCAGGCCGCGCACGGCGCGGCTCTCGCTCCGCCGCGAGCAGCGCGGCGAGCAGGATCACGACGCCGATCACGATGAAGCTGTCGGCCAGATTGAAGGCCGGCCACCAGCGCAGGTCGAGGAAATCGGTCACATACCCGAGCCGCACGCGGTCGAGCAGATTCGACATGCTCCCGCCGATCACGAGGCCGAGCGCGACCGGTAGCACCGGATGCCGCGCGCCCGAGCGCGCGAAGAACACGAGCATCCACACGACGGCGACTCCCGTCAGCACGATCACAGCCGCCGTCCTGCTCGAAAAGAGTCCGAAGGCGATGCCCGAGTTCTGCACGTGATGGATCCAGAGCGGGCCGAAGACCCGATCGGCCTGGTCGAGCGAGAGATGGCTCGTGACGATCCGCTTCGTCAGCTGATCCGCGGCGACCGCAGCGAGCCCGACCGCCGCGAGGCCGAGCCACTGCATCGGTCCCGCAGCAAGCGAACGCTCCGCGACCGAGAGCGGCGTGAGGCCGTCGGTCGACGATCCGACACGAACGTCGGGCGCACGCTCGGGACGGCTCACCCGCGCTCGGCCTCCCGCGCGTGCTCGATGCAGAGCGACGCCCACGGATGGATCTCGAGGCGCTCGTGCGCGATCTCCGTGCCGCAGGTCGCGCACGTGCCGTACGTCCCGCCGTCGATCCGCTGGAGCGCGGCGTCGATCAGGGAGAGCACCTGACCGGAGTTCTCCTCGAGCGTGAAGTCGATCTCCCGGTCGAGCGTGGCCGTCGCCGTCTCCGCGAGATGGTTGTCGCTTGCGCTCGAGATCTCCTCGACCTCGGCGTCGATCGTCCCCGGATGATCGTCGCGGAGGTTCGCGATCGCCTGCGCCACCCGCTCGCGCTCCTCGAGGAGCGCAGCGCGGAACTGCTCCGTATCGATGCTCATGAACGCCTGTCCTTTCGTCCGCGGTCGGGCGCCGAGGCCGACGCGAGCCGGCGGTCGGCGAGCGCCGGACCGAGTCCCGTCAGCTCGACGATCTTGTCCCGGCCGCCGTGGCCCGAAACGAGCGCGACCGCGTCGCGCGGCAGCGCGAGCGCGTCGGCGAGCAGCCGCAGGACGGCTTCGTTCGCGCGCCCCTGCTCAGGCGCGGCGGTGACCCGGATCTTCCAGGCGTCGCCGTGACGGCCGACGATCTGTGCGCGGCCTGCGCCGGGGCTGACACGCAGCCGCAGCCGTGTTGACGCCGCGGTCATGCGTCGAAGTGTAGTCGCCTGTTACGCCGCTTCGGCCTCGGCGGTGGCTCCGTGCGAGGTGGGCCAGCTGTCCTCGACGTCCTCGAATCCCTCGAGCGCCGCACGCAGCTGCGCCTTGAGCCGCCGCGAGTCCGCGACGAGCCGCTCGTTCTCGGTATGCGCCTCGCGGTGCACGGTCCGCGCCTCCGCGTGCGCCTCACCGAGGATCAGGTCGGCCTCCCGGCGCGCCTGCTCCTTCATCTCGGCCGCCGAGCGCTCGGCCGACACGAGCGTCGTGCGCAGCAGCGCCTCGAGCTCGCGGTAGCGGACGAGGTCCGTCTCGAGCTGCTCGATCTTGTCCGCGAGGTCGGCACGCTCGCGCCAGACGTCCTCGAAGCTCGCCGCGATCTCGTCGAGCAGCCGGTCCATGGCCGGCCGCTTGTAGCCAAAGAGCGCCATGCCCGGCTTCATGTGTCTGATCTCGACCGGAGTGAGTGCCATGCGCTCCTCCCCTCTCTTAGTGGAACAAGTCCAGGATCCGGAACAGCACAACCCGGAAGATGATCAGCGCGACGATTCCCACCATCGGGGAGAGGTCGAGCGGCCCCATCGACGGAAGCACCCGGCGAAAGAGGCGGAGGTACGGCTCCGAGACGTCGTACAGAAAGCGCTGGATCCTGTTGAGCCAGGGCGAGTAGGGCAGCCGCAGCCAACTCGTGACGATGTAGGCGAGGATCACGAGCGTGTAGACCGTGATGAAGACGTTCACGAACGTCTTCGCCTGGTCGATCGCGTCGGCGAGCAAACTGAGGGTGGCCATTACGCCCATCCCGGGAGGCTTCGCGGCGCGGACGCGGAATCCTGGTTCGGCGCCGCGGCGGTCAAGACGTCGTGACCCCCGCTCCCTGGTTCCTCAGCAACCAGTCGACCAGCGCGACTCCTTATCGATCGTCGTGGCTCCTGGTTGCGAACCAGGCAGCTGACGGAATGGGCGCTGCGCGCCCGCTACTTACGCCTGGTTAAAAAAGCCGCCACGCTCGAGCATCCGTGCCCGCTCCTCGGCGGATACCTCGACGTTTCGCGGCGTGAGCAGGAAGACCTTGTCGGCGACGCGCTGCATGCCGCCGTCGAGCGCGTACGTGAGGCCGCTGCCGAAGTCGATCAGGCGCTTCGCGAGCTCCTGGTCGGAGCCCTGCAGGTTGAGGATCACCGGCACCCCTTCCTTGAACCGGTCGGCGATCTGCTGCGCGTCGTTGAAGCTCCGCGGCAGGACGAGGTGCACGCGCGCAGCCGAGCCGGGCACGCTCTCGACGCCGCGCAGGCGGCGCGGCTCTGCGGCCGGGCGAAGGACGCTCGCGCGCGCCGGGGCCGCCGGCTCGGGATCCGTCCAGTCGTCGTACTCCTCACGCCGGCCGCGGCGCGTCGCGAGCCTGCGCACGTTCGGGCGGTCGGCGTAGACGCGCTGGAGCTCCTCGTCCGTCAGATAGCCGTCCTCGTCCCATTCCTCTTCCTCGGCGATGCCGAAGTAGACGAGGGTCTTGTTCCAGACGTCGGCGAAGCCCATGGCGCGGAATGTTACTGCGGTCGCCGGTCGCCAAATAGCGACGAGCCGACCCGGATGTACGTCGCGCCCTCCTCGACCGCGACCCGGTAGTCCTGGCTCGTGCCCATCGAGAGCTCTCGCAGGCCGTGTTCGGCGGCGAGCTCTCGGAGCCGCCGGAAGAACGGGCGCGAAGCCTCGGCGTCGCCGGTCGCCGGCGGCATCGTCATGAGGCCGCGGATGTCGGGATAGGACGCGACGAACGCGCCGAGCTCGTCCGGCGCGACGCCGGACTTCGTCGGCTCTCCGGAGAGATTCACCTCCACGAGCGCCGCGATCGTGAGCTTCGCCGCGGCCGACTCGGAGTCGAGCGAGTGACAGAGCTCGCACGTCGCGTTGACGATCCTCGCCTTGCGGCTCTGGAGATGGCCGATGAAGTGCCAGCGGAACGCGTCGCCGTAGCGGGCGTGCTTCGCCTCGAGATCCTGGGCACGGTTCTCCCCGACGACCTCCACGCCGGCGTCCACCAGCAGCTGCAGCTCGTCGAGCGGCAGGTACTTCGTCGCGACGACGACCGTGACGCCCGGACCGACTTCCTCGCGCAGCGCTGCGTAACGCTCCGCGACCTGCTCAGGCGACGAAGGCAATGACTCCCTGGCGACCGGTCTTGCCGTGGTCGCGCCGGTGCGAGAAGAAACGCTCCCCGCCGCACGACGTGCACAGGTCGAAGCGGTCGACCTCTTCGACACCGGCCGCGCGCAATGCGCGCTCCGCCGACGTCCAGAGGTCGAGCTTGCCGTCGCGGACGACGTCGTCGCCGAAGGCCTCGCGGAACGGCGCCGCGACCTCGTCGCCGACCTCGTAGCAGCACGGCCCGATGCCCGGTCCGATCGCGGCGCGCAGGTTCCGGCCACCGAGCGCACGTACGCCAACGCCGATGAGTCCCGCGAGGAGGCCGCGCCAGCCCGCGTGCAGGATCTCCACCGCGGGCCGCGCGCCGTTCGTGCGTGCGACGGCGATCGGGAGACAGTCCGCGGTCAGCAACAACATCGCGCGGCCGGGCTCGTCGCTCCAGAGACCGTCGCAATGGTCGTAGACGGTGCCTGGCATGACGATGCCGCGCGGCTGTGCGCGCGTGACCGTCGCGCCGTGCCGCTGCCATGCCATCGTCGCGCCGTCGGGATCCGCACCGACTGCCTCGCACAGGCGCGCACGATTCTCGACGACGCGCGCGGGATCGTCCTCCGTGAGGATGCCGAGGTTGAGCGACGCGAACGCGCCCTCGCTCACGCCGCCGAGTCGCGTCGAGAACGCGACGCGGTAGGGGCCGGGCGCGCTCCAGTCGATCAGAGCGAGATCGTCCACCCCGCCACCATCTCACGTGTCACGCTCACGCCGCGCTGCCGTGAAGCGCGCGTGCGCGCTCGAGGAGATAGGCCCGCGTGTTCCGGGCCGGATCCTCGACGACGTCGTGCAGCAGCCCGTCGAGCACCTTGCCGAGCTCAGGGCCGGGCTCGAAGCCGAGCTCGATCAGGTCGTGCCCGTCGACGGCCAGATCGGCGAGCCGGTGCGGGTTCTTTCGCTCGCTCATGAGCATCTTCCGGAACCGGTCGACCTTCTCGAGGTCGGCGATCGGCAGCTCGTCGGGGCCGCGCTTGCCGCGGAAGTCCGCCTCCTTGTGGTCGACGAGCTCGAACGCGAGCTCGTCGCCGTGCTTCGCGAGAAAGCGGCGCGCGCGCAGCGCGTCGCCGTCCGCGACCTGGAACATGTGATGACGCACGATGCGCACGACGCGGTTGCGCAGCGCGTTCGGGTAGCGCAGGCGCCGCAGTGCTGCGCCTGCGAGCTCGGCGCCGACCTGCTCATGGCTCTTCTGCGCGTACCCCGGCTTCGCGTAGTAGTGGAGCCGGCCGTCGGGGCCGCGCCAGGCGACATGCGGCTTGCCGAGATCGTGGAAGAGTGCGGCGAGGCGAACGGCGAGCGAGTAGCCGGCGTCGGCAGCCGCCTGGACGACCGCGAACGTGTGCTCATCGACGGTGAGGTCGTGGTAGCGGCTCTCCTGGTCGAAGCCGATCGCGCGCTCGAACTCCGGCAGCACCTGGACGAGCACGCCGGTATCGCGCGCAAGCTGCAGCGCACGCGCCGGGTCGCGGCCGAGCAGCAGCTTCGACAGCTCGCCCATCCCGTCGGCGGCGAGGCCGCCGCCGATCCGCTCGCCGGAGACGAGGCGCACGGACTCGGCTTCGTCGCGCATCTGCCGCACGGTCGACGCGTCCGGCTCGAAGCCGAGCTGCGAGACGAAACGGAGTGCGCGGACGAGCCGCAGGGGATCCTCGGCGAAGCTCGTCGGTGACACCGTGCGCAGCACGCGCCGCTCGAGATCCTCGCGGCCGCCGACCGGGTCGACG
>WNFM01321187.1_pt2 | contig 17102 bp, 15 predicted proteins | sample 5400271 | NCBI WGS metagenome assembly WNFM01 (sample SAMN13153352, study PRJNA577476) | soil metagenome | isolation source: 60 cm saprolite on Douglas fir-dominated hillslope | place: USA:California | collected 2013-09-17 | reverse complement strand
ATCGTGTCCCCAAAATCGCACGGCACGCCGCGTTTGGTCGTATGAACGACTATGATTTGGAAAATCAATCATGTCGGTGAGACTGATCAATACGTCGCCGGCCCACGACAGTTCTTACCGGTACTGGAAGCAGCGAACCCTCATTGTTGAACAGGCGTTGCAGCGTTCGCTCGGTCGCGACAACAATTCGACCGCTCAGCGACTTGAAGCGTTCAGCCCACTGCCGTTCAATGCGGGGATGGACGCTCAACGGATATTTGGCACTCATTAGGTCAACCTCGCTGACGCGCTTGTGCGTGCTCCATAGATCGTCTAACGCATTATCTAAGCGCTAATTTCCCTTTTACGAGCTGATGGTTTGAGCGGGCCCCCGCGCCGGGGTGTTTGTTTTAGCGGTGGAGCCGACTCCCCGACAGACTGGCAGCATTGGGCGCGGCCTGTCGTTGCACTATTGTTAAGCCAATCGGGATCAAATAGGCAATGAGATGCTTATCTCGCTGTTCGCTGTGATTATTGAGCCAACCGATTTTGAACAATGGCACGGGCTAATTTCTTTCGCTCATCCTCGAAAAGCGGCCCGTCATGATGGTCCTTCATCATTCGTCTATCCCCGCAGTCGTTCTCATCGTCGAGGACGAAATGCTGCTGCGCATGCGGGCGGTCGATATGGTGGAAGACGCCGGTTATACGTCGGTCGAGGCGGTGGGTGCCGATGCTGCGTTTGCGATCCTCGAATCCAGATCCGATATCGCGTTGCTATTCACTGACATCCAAATGCCGGGCAGCACCGCGATTGCGGCTCACCTGGAGCGAAAAAAAGAAGGCCCGTCGGTTCAAGCCCCCACAAAACGGAGTTTTGGCACGCGCTTGATCGAGACGCTCGGCAAGCAGCTTAAAGGCGAAGTTCAACTGACATACGAGCCCAGTGGTTTTGTCTACGCACTCGATGTGCCGCTCGCATCCTTGACCTCGTCAGCCGCCGGATAACTGACGCCCACGACGGATGGACGCGATGGGATTTCGGGGCATTATTTGGTCATCTCAACCTCTTTGTCACAAGCTGCTCTTGCGTTACCGCGTATGGCGATCGTCACGGACGCCGGGCGGGATGCGGTGGGGAAAGATGAACAGCAATTCCCGACATTTCGAAACCGGCAAGTTTGATTGGCGGCCGGAATTGCGCGCGTTCGGGATACCGCAAATTTTGGTCGGTGCGCTGGTTGCCGCCATGGTTGGCCCGATCACCTTCACTGCGGTTCACGCTGAGAACCAAATTGCGATTGCGCCGCATCCGGAGGCATCAGCGGCTGCGGTCAGCGAGCCGAAGCCTCCCGAACAGCCGAAGCCGGACACGGCAAAAATAGAAGCGCCGAAAGCCATCGGCGAGCCGGCGTCTTCCTTCAGGGCCGCCGTCCGCGCCATGGTCGAGCAGGAAGTTCGAAACACCGGGCTGCCGGCGGATATCGCCGACGCCGTCGTCCACGTCGAAAGCAATTACGACCCCGCGGTCATCGGCGGCGTCGGCGAGATTGGCTTGATGCAGATCAGGCCGGAGACCGCGGCGATGCTGGGGTTTCGAGGCAGCGCCGAGGATCTCGCAAAGCCGGAAACCAATATTCATTACGGCGTGACTTATCTGAGCAAGGCCTGGCGGCTCGCCAACGGCGACCTGTGCCGCACCTTGATGAAGTATCGCGCCGGGCATGCCGAGGAGGTCATGACGAAGCGTTCTGTGAACTACTGCAATCGGGCTCGAAATCATCTCGCCGGCCTCGGCTCGCCCCTGGCGACAGGGACGACCCCGCCTGCCATCATTCCGGCTTCGGTGCTTGCGAACATCTCGCCGAGGCTGGTGCTGAACTCACCGAAGGATGTCTACGCGCAATACAAACAGGGCACGCCCGCAGCCAGCCGGGCGTTCTGGGCAGCTCACGAAGCCCGTGTCCGCGCCATCACCGCGCGGATCGAAGCCAGGTGGCACCGGGTGGCGTCACGCTGAAGCTCCCGGGTCGTCATTGCCGGGAGAATGTAGCCCGGATGGAGCGCAGCGAAATCCGGGAGCCGGCGTCACGTTCGTTCCCGGATTGCGCAACGCTCCATCCGGGCTACGACTCTGGCTCGCATTTTTTTTGCGCTCTATCCCAGCCGCTGATCCCGCGCGTCCTCGGTGGTTTCGCTCGCGGCCTTCGCGGCAGCCTTTTCCGCACCCTTGCGGCTGGAAATCTCGACCGCCTTGCGGCCGGAGATTTCGTGGCCGGCATCGTCGGGCATCTGCCAGAAGAAATAGGCCGAAATCGCCGAGATGATCGAGACCACGACGAACGCCGGCGCAAATTCTGCCGCGCTCAGCTCGCTGGCATGGCGGATCATCATGGTGGTTTCCACCGAGAATGCGCCAACCGCGACGCCGGCCGAAATCGCCAATTGCTGGTTGACGCTGACCAAGGTCGTGGCCCGGCTCATCTGCGCCGGTTCGATCTCGGCATAGGCGACGGTGTTGATCGCGGTGAACTCCAGCGAGCGGAAGAAGCCGCCGACCACCAGGATGATCATGATCAGCAGCAGTGGCGTCGTGGCGGTGAACAGCGCGCAGGCGGCCAGGAAGAGCGAACTGATGATGGCGTTGATGGTCATCATGTTGCGGAAGCCGAAGGTGCGGATGATGCGCGCGGCCAGCGTCTTCATGCCCATGGCGCCGACCGCGGAGGAAAACGTCACCAATCCCGATTGAAATGGCGACAGGCCGAACCCGACCTGCATCAGCAGCGGCAGTAAAAACGGCAGCGCGCCGATACCGAGGCGAAACAGAAAGCCGCCGATGATGGCGGCGCGCATCGTCGGCAACCGCAGCAGCGAGAAATCCAGCACTGGCGATGCGGTTCGTCTGGCGTGGATCACGTAGAGCGTCATGGAAATGGTGCCGATCGTCACCAGCGCCGCCACAAAGGTCCACGGCAACAGGTTGAGGCCTGCGACCGAGAGCCCGAACGCGATGCCGGCGAGCCCGATCCCGGCGAGCACCAGCCCGTAAAGATCAAAACGCTCGGGGTTTTCGCTCTTGATCGGGTCGATGTAGCGCAGCGCCATGAAGATGCCGAGCAGGCCGATCGGGATGTTGATCAGGAAAATCCAGTGCCAGGAGAAATAGGTGGTGATGAATCCGCCGAGCGGCGGCCCGATCACCGGCCCGACCAGCGCCGGCACCGTGACCCAGGCCATCGCATTGACCAGCGCGCTCTTGTCGATCGAGCGCAGCAGCACCAGCCGCCCGACCGGCGTCATCATCGCGCCGCCGAGGCCTTGCAGGATGCGCGCAATGACAAAATCGGTGACCGAGGATGACAGCGCGCAGCCGATCGAGCCCACCATGAACACGGCAACCGCAAGACTGAACACCATTCGCGCCCCAAAGCGATCGGCGGTCCAGCCGCTCGCCGGAATGAACACCGCGAGCGACAAGAGATAGGAGGTGATCGCGAGTTTCAGGGTCAGCGGGCTGGTGCCGATGTCGGCCGCGATCGCCGGAAGCGAGGTCGCGATCACGGTCGAATCCATGTTCTCCATGAACAGGGCGGTGGCCACGATGAGCGGGATCAGGCGTTGCTTGTTCATGGAGGTTCGGATGAGGAAACGGCGGGAGGAGGGGCTGTAGCACCCCATCGCCGCAGAGGCTATTGCGGAAGTCGCGCGACGTCTAAATCCTGCGTGACTCGGTGCGTCCTATGCGATTCGCGCATCGCGGCCACCAGGTTTTACGCCCTTGCCCCGCATATCGCATTATGCGAAATTACGGTTGATTGGTTCATCGCATTATGCGATAGACGTTAAGCGAAAGAGATCGAGTTTACTTCCGCCGCCGTCCGCCAATGGCGCAAACTTACCGGTACCACACGCGCGCAGATCGACCTCAAATTGAAGATTTTTGCGGAGACCGGCAACGGCGATGTGAAGGCGCTCAAAGGCGCAGCCGGAATGCGTCTGCGCTCCGGCGATTGGCGCGTCTTGTTCACGATCAAAGGCAACACCATTACAATTCACGCGGTCGGACACCGCCGCGATATTTACGACTGAGAGGAGACCATGGCAAAAGCCGGCACCCTAAAGAGCAATGTCCAGTTCATTCACACTCCGGGTGGCGACGATCTCGCTGTGCTGCCACGCAGCGAATATGATCGGCTGGTCGTCCTTGCCGCCGAGGCGCAGGAGGATGCCGCCGCGAGCCAGATCGTCCGGAATTCCATGCGCGCCCTCAAGGAGGGTCGGGAAGTCGCATTGCCAAAGGCTGTGGCTGATCGCCTCGCCAACGGCGACAACGCGGTGCGCGTTATCCGCGAATGGCGCGGCATGATTCAAGGCGAGTTGGCTGTGGCAGTCGGCATCAGCCAGAACTACCTGTCCGAGATCGAAACTGGCCGACGCAAAGGGCCCGCCGGATTGCAAAAGAAATTCGCCCGCGCGCTGGGCGTGCCGATAGACCTTCTGATCGAATAAGATCAGACGACCGACGGCCTTAGCCGCGTTTGTGCAGGGTCACCGAGACATCACCCGCGATTTGATGCAATATCGACTGGATCGGCTATTGCCCAAAGTGGAATACCACCTAAATCCAGCGTGATTACCGCCGCCGGAGCTCCGCCGATGATCTACATTCTAGCTGCCTTATTGCCGCCGCTCGGGCTGCTCGTGAACGGGCAGCCTTTTTCGGCGATCTTTAATCTGGTCCTGATTGTCCTCTGCGTGATTTTTGGACTGTTTTTTCACGTCTTGCTGCTGGTGCCGTCGGCCCACGCCGTGATCGATGCATCGGGAGGTGGTCGAGGCGATCCGCCGGCATGGTCCGCCCAGGGGTTATCCGAACTGAAGTTGGATTTGAGGCAATAGAGCGTTTTCAAGCGAAGTGGAGTGGAGTCCGGTTCGCGCCAAGAAAACGCGTCAGATCAAGAATCTAGAGCCCCGTTTCAATTCTGTCGAAACGGGGCTCTACCCCCCTTTGATTCGTCATGGGGCCATGCTATCGACCACCGCCAACCCTACCGATGGGCTTCGATTCGACGGCGATGCCAAAGCGTCGCTGAAGGAGATGCTCATCCCGAGGTCGTGTCGCGGCGAGCGGGTCGCCGAATGGAGTTGGCAATGGCTGTTGTGCAGGAAATTCAGGGGATACGCGAAGCCTATACGTTTGACGACGTGCTTCTGAAACCCGGTCTTTCGGATGTCCTGCCTTCAGAGGTCGATATCCGCTCCCACATCACGCGCGTGTCGCCTCCGCGATGGATACCGTCACCGAAGCGCGCATGGCGATCGCGATGGCGCAGGCCGGCGGCATCGGCGTCATCCACCGCAATTTCGATCCCGACGGTCAGGCCGCCCAAGTGCGGCAGGTCAAGAAGTACGAATCCGGAATGGTGGTCAATCCGCTGACCATCGGTCCCAACGCAAAACTGTCGGACGCGATGGCGCTGATGAAGGATCACGGCTTTTCAGGCATTCCCGTGGTCACCGGCGGCGGCAAAGGGGTGCCGGGAAAACTGGTCGGCATTCTCACCAACCGCGACGTGCGTTTTGCCACCGATCCGAACCAAAGGGTTTCCGAGCTGATGACGCACGAGAACCTCGTGACGGTGCGCGAGGGCGTCAGCCAGGACGAAGCCAAGCGGATGCTGCACAAATACCGCATCGAAAAACTGCTGGTGGTCGACGACCAATATCGCTGCGTCGGCCTGATCACCGTGAAGGACATGGAAAAGGCGGTGGCGCATCCCCTGGCCTGCAAGGATGCGCATGGACGCCTGCGCGTCGCGGCCGCGACCACCGTCGGCGAGGGCGGTTATGAACGGACCGAGCGATTGATCGACGCCGGCGTCGATCTGATCGTGGTCGATACCGCGCACGGCCATTCCTCGCGGGTGCTGGAGGCCGTCAATCGGATCAAGCGGCTCTCCAATGCCGTGCAGGTGATCGCCGGCAATATCGCAACGAAAGAGGGCGCACAGGCGCTGATCGATGCCGGCGCTGACTCGATCAAGGTCGGCATCGGCCCCGGTTCGATCTGCACCACGCGGATTGTCGCCGGCGTCGGCGTGCCGCAACTGACCGCGATCATGGATGCGGTGGAAGCCGCGAAGAAAGCCAATGTGCCCGTGATCGCCGATGGCGGCATCAAATATTCCGGCGATCTGGCAAAAGCGCTCGCCGCCGGCGCCGATATCGCCATGGTCGGCTCGCTATTGGCCGGCACCGACGAGACGCCCGGCGAAGTGTTTTTGTGGCAGGGCCGCTCGTATAAGGCCTATCGCGGGATGGGCTCGGTGGGCGCGATGGCGCGCGGTTCCGCCGACCGTTATTTTCAGCAGGACATCAAGGACACGCTCAAGCTGGTGCCGGAAGGGATCGAGGGCCAGGTGCCGTACAAGGGCCCGGTCGGCAACGTCATGCACCAGCTCGCCGGCGGCCTGCGCGCCGCGATGGGATATGTCGGTGCAAAAAATCTTGCCGAGTTCCATGAGAAGGCGCAGTTCGTGCGCATCACCGGATCGGGCTTGCGCGAAAGCCACGTCCACGACGTCACCATTACGCGGGAAGCGCCGAATTACCCCGGCGGGGTGTAACCATGGTCGATTGGTCGGACGACAGGATTGCCGCGCTTTCAGATCAGGATCTGAAGAATCTGCTTGCCAATGCCGAGCGTAAATCCGCCACAGGCGTGGTCGCGCAGTGCAAGGCCGAGATCGAAAAGCGCGATGCATTGAAGCCGCGCAAGACGACAAAACCGCGCACCGAATTGAAGGAATTCGAGCACGATATGTCCGCGCAGCTTGCCGCGGTCGGCAAGGAGATGGCCGAAAAATACGATCTCTCCGAGGAGACCGCCAAGGCGAAGTCAGCCGACGTGAAGGGATTTCGATCGCACAAGCTTCTGGATGCCAAGGGATTTGCAAAACTCGGCGGACATCAGCGGGACGGCACGGTCGCCGTCGATCGCTATATTTCGTACCGCCGCGGCAACGGCATCGCGATGCTCGGCGTCTGGCTGCCAAAGGACGCACCGATCGAGGACCATGAATTCCACGTCAGCGCGCCGGCTGAGATGATCGAGGGCGGCAAGACTTTCGCCGAAGTCCGGCCGGGTATCTCGGAAAAGGACGCGCAGGAGACGCGCCATATCCGCGCGTTTAAGGATTTGCCCAGCGCTGCCGCCGCATTCGATGCGGCGCTGGCGAAAATCACGGCTTAACATTCACCGTCATTGCGAGGAGCGAAGCGACGAAGCAATCCATTCTTGTGGCAGCAATGGATTGCTTCGCTGCGCTCGCAATGACGAGAATAAAACTAGAGGAAACAACCATGACCCAATCTGCAAAACGTGTCGTTCTCGTCTCCCGCCCCGTCGGCGAACCGAAACCGTCGGATTTTCGCATCGAGGAACACGCAGTGCCGACACCGGGCGAGGGCCAGGTTCTGTTGCGCACCATCTGGCTGTCGCTCGATCCCTATATGCGCGGGCGCATGAGCGACGGTCCGTCCTATGCGGCGCCGGTGCCGATCGGCGGCGTGATGGAAGGCGGCACGGTGTGCGAGGTGATCGCCTCGAACAATCCCGCTCTTGCCAAGGGCGACATCGTGCTTTCGCGCGCCGGCTGGCAGACGCATGCGCTGTCTGACGGCAAGGGGTTGGCAAAAATCGACCCGAAACTCGGACCGATCTCGACCGCAGTGGGCGTGCTCGGCATGCCCGGCATGACCGCCTATACGGGGCTATTGGATATCGGCAAGCCGCAGCAAAGCGAAACCGTGGTGGTCGCGGCGGCATCCGGCGCGGTTGGCTCGGCGGTTGGCCAGATGGCAAAGATCAAGGGCGCGCGTGCGGTCGGCATCGCCGGCGGCAAGGACAAATGCGATTACGTCAAACAACAACTCGGTTTTGACGATTGCCTCGATCACCGCGATCCCGATCTCGCGGCCAAATTGAAGGACGCCTGTCCCAAAGGCATCGACGTCTATTTTGAAAACGTCGGCGGCGCGGTGTTCGAGGCGGTGTTTCCACTGCTCAACGCTTTCGCCCGCGTTCCCGTATGCGGCCTGATCGCGCAGTATAACGACACCCAGCCGACGGTGCCGAAATGGGCGCCGTCGATGATGCGCGCGGTGTTGACAAAACGCCTGACCATCCGGGGTTTCATTGTCAGCGATTTCCTCGCGCGTCATGGCGACTTCTTGCGCGACATGTCGGGCTGGGTGCGCGAGGGCAAGGTCAAGTACAAGGAATTCGTCACCGAGGGCCTGGACAGCGCGCCGGATGCATTCATGGGCCTCTTAAAAGGCGCCAATTTCGGCAAGCAGCTGGTGCGCGTTGGCCCGGACAAGGCGTGAGCCGCGTAAGATTGATTCAGCCGCGGCTTTCACCGCGCACCATGCAGCGAGGTTTCAAGTCCGCCGCGCGATCACCGGGCAGGCCTCGATGACGGCGCCGGGATCCGCTGCCTCGATCTCTACGCAGCCTCGCGAGCCGTCGATCGCAAGGCCGTAAGGATCGAGCAACTCCTTGCGGATTGACGCGCCGCGCTGATGAAGCTCCCAGATTCCGCCCGGCAGCTTGTTCTGCAATCCTGCACGAATGCGATTGTCCAGCATGCCGTTTGGAAGGATCGGCAGGGCGATGTCGGCGAGCTGGTAGAATCGCGACCGCGGCGGCAGGAGAGGCGCGATATAGCCAAGCGGCTTGTCGAGCAGCAGATAGATCGCCGGCTCCGTCAGCTCAGCCGGTAATTGCGGATGATATGGACTGGACCAGGCGCGTCGCGTCCAGTCGCCGGGTCGCGTCCACGCCGCACTCGCCAGCGCAACGATCAGGATAATGGCGCTGCGCCACCGTTTCAGGCTAAACCACGAACCGACGGTCTCCGCGCCTGGAAGGATGCGTACCAGCAGCAGCACGATCAGCGGGCCGCACAACAGTTCGAGCGCAACCACGTAACGCTGAATCGAGAACAGCATCAGCCAACTTGCGTACGACACCGCGAAAAAGATGATGAACTGAACATCCCGGCGGGTGAAGAGAACCGCGCGTCGGATCAAGCAGGCGCCTAACGCCACCACCGAGAGAATCAACGCCACCGCAAAGCGGGCGTCGCGAAACGCATATTCGGCGCCAAGCTTGCCACCGGCAAGCCAGTAAAACGGATAAGCCAGCCCATCGAGCCAGCCATGTGGGATGAATTGGTTATCCAGGATGTTGACGGGCGACAGCTCCGGCGAGGAGAAGATCGCGTTGAACAGCGGGAAAACCGGATTCCCAAGGTCTCGCCACAGCAGGAAGCTCCACCAGCCGCCGGCGATCAGGCCTCCGATCGCGCCGCCGAGCGCAACGCAGCCGAGGGCGGCCAGGGGCCGGGTCGCAGCGATCGCCGCCGCCACCAGTCCGAGCGCGAACACGATATTGGTCAGCTTGAGAGCCACGGAGGCGCCGATCAGGACGCCGGCCAAAATGTAGAATTTTGGCCGCTTCTGGTCCGACGAGGTAATGAAAATCAGCGCCGCGATGATCGGCAATGACAGCACGATGTCGGCAAAGCTGGTGCCGACTTCCGAAAGCGTGATGGGGCCGAACGCCGCGAGCAAACAAGAGGCCGCAAGACAGGCGGCATTGGCGGCACTGCCCAGCAGAGCGCGCGTGAAGCTATAGATCGCCACCAGGTTAAGGCCGTGAACCGCCCCCGCGATCAGTCCGGTCCAGAGCGGCGACATAGACTGACGCAGAACGTAGATCGGATAGTAGATCAGCGGATTGAAATAGGTCTGAAAACCGGCGGGGATGACATCGATGTCATAGCGATGATGGATCGCGGCCCAGACATCATAGACGTGATAGTTGCGCCAGTCCCAGTTGACATCCTCGCCAACGGCATACGCATAGGCGGCACCGGCCAGCATGCAGCCGGCGACGATGGCGAACGGCACGGAAGGAATGTCGCCACCTGCGATGGTCGTTGCAGATTCGGTCCTACCCACTGGCTCAACCCTGAGATGGCCGAATGACAGCTAGTGGGCTAATCCTAAGATTTGATAAATCATCCGGTTCCCGACAAAGGCCTCGACGAAGCGCTGGCGCTGAAGGGCGCCAGTCCCTGCGGGCCTTAACGGCGAGTAAAGATTGCGGTCACGCTTTCCGGCTGGGCATCGTTTTTCGATCGCGAGTTAAGCCTTGTTTCAGGAGCCGTTGGCTACTGTCCGGGACGAATACCGGAGCTTCCGCCTGATGTCGGTTTTCGAAAATGCTCCGGATCGCATCCTGCCGGCCGATCGGGAAGCGATGGCAGTTCGGCTCGCGCCCTCGCTTTACGCGGTGACCTTGTTCGCCTCGGCGCTGCTGCTGTTCTTGATCCAGCCGATGTTTGCCAAGATGGTGCTGCCCAGGCTCGGCGGTGCGCCGGCCGTTTGGTCGGTGGCGATGGTGTTTTTCCAGACCGCATTGCTGGCGGGTTATTGCTACGCGCATGTCCTGCAACGGCTGCTGTCACCGCTTCGGGCGGCGTTCTTCCATCTGCTGTTGATTGGCGCAACCGCCACAACGCTGCCAATCGCGATCGCCGCAGGATGGGGCGCGCCGCCATCTGAGGGCATCGCGTTCTGGCTGTTCGGGTTGTTCGCGGTCTCGATCGGGCTGCCGTTCTTCACGTTGTCGGCAAGCGCGCCGCTATTGCAAAGCTGGTTCGCTTCGAGCGGACATCCGCAAGCCGGCAATCCCTATGTGCTTTATGCGGCCTCCAATCTCGGCTCGTTCGCCGCGCTGTTTGCCTATCCCGTCGTTGTCGAGCCGATGCTGACGCTGAAGACGCAGGCAGCGATCTGGTCGGTCGGCTTTGGACTTCTTGCAGCTCTCATTGCCGCCGTCGGGCTATTGACGGCGCGCTGTCCGGCCGCGGTCGCGGCCAAAAACGAGATCGAGCGCGACGATGCGCCGAGCGCCGGCCAGAGGCTGCGGTGGATCGCGCTTGCCGCAATTCCGTCCGGCCTGGTGATCGCGGTCACCGCGCATCTGACGACCGATATCGCGGCCGCCCCGTTCCTGTGGGTGGTTCCGCTGGCGCTCTATTTGCTCACCTTCGTCGCCGTGTTTCGCGAGCGCCCCTGGATCGCGCATGCGACCGTGCTCCGGCTGACGCCGTTGGTGGTGGCGCCGCTCGCGGTCAGCCTGATCGGCGGGGAAAAGGTCTATTGGGTAACGACGATCGTACTCAATCTCGCCGCGTTCACACTGCTGACGCTGACCTGCCATGGCGAACTCTATGCAATCAGGCCAAAGCCGCACCGGCTGACGGAGTTTTATCTGTGCACCTCGGCCGGCGGGGTCATCGGCGGCGCCTTCGCCGGCCTCGCGGCTCCCCAACTATTCAATGGCAATTACGAATATCCAATCCTGATCGCGGCGGCGCTGTTGTGCATGCCCGGCACCTTTGCCGGCGGCGCGCGCAAGGCGCTATCCGACGCGCTGCCATGGCTTGCGCTCAGCGCGGCGCTGACGCTCGTATGGTACGTCACCCGTTTCCATCTGCCGGCGACATGGGAATTGCCGTTTCAAATCGTGCCGGCGCTGTTGGCCGCTTGCATGCTGTTCCAGCGGCGGCGGCCGGCACGCTTTTTTGCGCTCGCGATCCTGAGTTTCGCGGTGACGGCTTTTTGGCGGCCGGGGATCGCCCCGATCGAGACCGCGCGCAGCTTCTTCGGCGTCCACAAGGTCGTGGAAGTCGCCGACGGCAGGGCGCGCCTGCTGTATCACGGCACCACGATGCATGGCGCGCAGCGACTGCGTAACGAGGACGGCACGCCGGTCGGCGGGCCGCCGATGCCACTGGCGTACTACTACGTTGGCGGTCCGATTAGTGAAGCAATGGCGGCGGCGCGCGACGCCCTCGGCGGCTTTGATCGCGTGGCGGCGGTTGGCCTCGGCACCGGAAGTCTCGCCTGCCTCCGCCAAGGCCGAGAGCGCTGGACTTTCTTTGAGATCGATCCGGTGGTGATCCGCATCGCCCGCGATCCGCATTTGTTTAATTTTCTGTCGAGCTGCGCGCCCGACGCGCCGATCGTGCTTGGCGACGCGCGTCTGACGCTTGAGGCATCGCGCGACCAATATGATCTGATTGTCCTGGATGCATTCTCATCAGACGCCATCCCGGTTCACCTGCTCACGCGCGAAGCCTTTGCCGGCTATCTATCAAAACTGTCGCCGCATGGCGTGATCGTTGCGCACATCTCCAACCGCCACCTCGATCTCGCGCCCGTGGTAGCGAATGTCGCGCGGACGCAAGGGCTCGTGGCTTTCCTCAAGGAAGACAACAGCGCCGGCGATTTCCTGACCGGGTTCAAAGCCAATGCGCGCGTCGTGGCGCTGGCGCGTGAACCCGGCGATGCGGGCCGCATCGGCACAAGCTGGGCCCGCTTGCAGCCGGACCGGAGAGCCGCGACCTGGAGCGATGACTTCTCCGATATTCTGACGGTGATGCTGCGCAAGAAGCTCGGCTGGTAGCCGGGCAGGACTGCACCACGTATTTCAGCCCTTCGCGCCGATCAGCGAATCCAGGTCGACATCGACCTGGCCGGGCGCGCGCGCGTGAACAACCTCAAACCCGTCGGGCTGGAAGCGGTACTCCACCATTCCGACCTCCTTGATGCCGATCACTTCCTGCCGCGCATCCGAAATGATGAATCCAGCGGAGGGCGCCCAGACGTGGCGGACATGGGAATAGGTAAAATCCCGGCGCTGGTGGACGTGGCCGGAGGCGACCAGCCGCAGATCGACCGCCTGAAACATCTCGATCAGGCGGCTGCGTGCCGGCATCGGAACGTAGCGGATCGATGTGGCCTCGAGTTCGGGGTCGTCGGGTGCGTTCAGGTATAGCGGCTTGTGCAGGAACAGCGCGACCGGCTTGCCGCCGGAGCCAGTCGAACTGCTCGGCTTCGCTCGCAAGCCCGGTATTCATCACCAGCGAATTGAGTCCGACAAAACACCCCCCCGCAGCCTCAAACCGCCAGCGGTCTTCGCCGAACAGGTCAACATAAGCCTGTCGGTCCGCTTCCGTGACCGGGTGAGGCGGAGCTGGACCGACCAAGGTCGGGTTGTCGCCGACGTCATGATTGCCGGGCAGGGTGCGGCAGGGCACTGGAAGCGCAGCGTGCAGCGTCTTGGCAAATTCGAGATCGTCGCGGTTGGTCGGGCCATCGAAGGCGAGATCGCCGCTATTGACGACGAGATCGGGGCGTTTGGTGTCGATGTATTCGCTCAGGCGGTGAAAATTGTCGGTCAGCGACTGATGGCGGCGGGCAAGATGGGTGTCGGAAATCTGGATCAGGCGAAACTCGGGCATGCAGCATTCCTTCCGGCCCGCTCAGGGGCGACGAGCAGGCATGAAATCCCCCCGCTCGGCGGCGTTCGGGCGTGACCCAAAGGCCACAATCATTCTCAAATCAGGCCGGCTTCGCCTCAGGTGCTTGACCAACCCCCGAAGAGGTTGAAACAATACGATAATTTCAAGGTGTGACAGATGTTTGAAATCGGTATTTTTTGCGTAATCGGGTTGGCGATGAGCTATTGGACGGCGCTCTGGCTGATGGGCCGCCGCGAGGACGTTTTGCACGGCGATTTCGTCCAGGGCGAGGAGGGCGCCGAGCCGGCTCCGGCGCAACTGCCGGCAGCGCGTCTTGGCAGCGCCGATACCTTGCAATCGCTGCTCGCCGCCATCAAGCAAGACTTGAAGGATGCCGCGCAAATATAGCGCCCGGCGGATAAATCCCGGCTAGAGCACGCGATAGCGGATCGCGAAGGCGTCGTTCTGCTCGCTGCGTGTTTCTTCGCCGTTGCCCGGCGATGCCACGCGATCGGCCAGGTGCCACGGTCCGAACTGATCGGAGCGGCTTGGGTTTGCCGCGAGCCGCAGCCTGAACTGGCATTGCGCCTTGCCGGGCAGGTTCACCACCACGACGCGGTCGGTGGTGCGATACTTCAGCGCGACCGATCCCTTGATCACGCTGCGGCCATTGCCGTCAGGCGCGAGCGCGCCCTGCACCTGGGCGAGCGTCTGGTTTCGGTCGGTGTGCAGTTCGATCTGGGTGTCGGCGATGTCGGACAATGCCGCCTTCGGCAGCCGGATTTCAAACTCGACCGCGGGCTTTGAGGCGTTGATGCCGAGATAAGCGAGCGCGGCATGGCGCATATCATAGGCGACGAAGGCGAGAAGGCCGAGCACGGCTGCTGCGGCAAGGCCATGCCTGAGGATGTCGCGAAGGCTGCGATAGCCGCTGCGAAAATACACGGTCAGAAAGATCGCGACCGCCAGCGCCGCGGCGATACCGGCGAGGGCGGACATCACCATGCCGAGCGAGCCGTCCGGGCTGTCGTCGGCAAAAAGGCCAGAAACGAGGTCACGGAATCGCCCGGGAATGCAACGGCATGGGCCGCGCCCGTCAGGATTGGGGAGGGAAGGTTCATCGGAGCCACTCTCGGGTCGCGTCAGAGCCTAGTCGGGCTGAAATCACGGGAATTGATAAACGTCAGTCTCCGCAGCTTAGATAGTGGTTCAATCCGGCCCCGGCGGGGATTTGTTGCGAGCGGCGGGCGCGGTCGCTATAGCGGGGGCTCGGCGGGGCAGCCTGGGGAGGAATTCCGATGTCAATTCAAATGGTTTTGCTGCCGGTCTTCGTCCTGGTCGGGCTCACTTTCGCGCTTCTGGCGTGGATGGTCGGATCGCGCCGGCAGGCGCTGGTCGGGGGCGAGACCAAGATCAGGGACATAGCGCTCGGAGAGCCGAACTGGCCTCCCCACGCGACCCAGATCGGCAACTGCTACGCGAACCAGTTCGAGCTGCCGCTGTTGTTCTATATCCTGATCGCGCTGGCGCTGCCGCTACGCCACGCCGATCTGTTCATCGTGCTGATGTCGTGGGTGTTCGTGGTCACGCGTTTTGCTCATGCCGGAATTTATGTCAGTTCCAACGATCTGGGGCAGCGCTCGTCGGCCTGGCTTGCGGGTGTGTTGGTGCTGTTCGCCATGTGGATCTATTTCGCGCTGAAGATTCTGCTGCTGATCTGACTGCGCTGTTCTCAAACTGAAAGTTTTTAGATGACTCCCGCAGCCCGCCTCTCCGCGGCCATCGAACTGATCGAGACCATCGATGCCGAGCGCATCCCGGCGGCGAAGGCGCTGAAGGAATGGGGCACCGCGCATCGTTATGCCGGCTCGGGCGACCGCGCCGCGATCTCCGGTCTGATCTGGGACGTGCTGCGCCGGCGCGCCTCGAGCGCGTGGATCATGGACGAGGACACGCCGCGGGCGCGCACGCTTGGGATGCTGAAGCTCGAGCGCGGAATGGATGTCGAGGCGATCGCCGCGCTATGCGATGGCGGCCGTTTTGCGCCGGAGCCGCTTAACGAGCGCGAGCGCGCCGCGCTCACGACGCGGTCGCTTGCAGATGCGCCAGCGCCCGTTGCCGGCGACTATCCCGAATGGCTCGACGGTTATCTCACGCAGGTGTTCGGCGAGGACCGCGTCGCCGAGGCGACCGCGATGGCGAGCCGGGCGCCGCTCGATTTGCGCGTCAACACCTTAAAAGCAAAGCGCGAAAAGGTTTTGCCTTCGCTCAGGCATCTCGGCGCACAACCGACGCCGTGGTCACCGGTTGGGCTTCGCATCGAGCTCGGCGCCGACGCGCGCAATCCCGGCATTCATGCCGAGGAAGATTTTATCAAGGGCGCCATCGAGGTTCAGGACGAGGGTTCGCAGCTGGCGGCGCTGTTGTCGGCGGCAAAACCCGGCGAGCAGGTGATCGACCTCTGCGCCGGCGCCGGCGGCAAGACCTTGGCGCTGGCGGCGATGATGCAGGGCAAGGGCCGGCTGATCGCAACCGACCACGACAAGCGGCAGCTTGCGCCGATCCATGAGCGGCTCTCCCGCGCCGGCGTCCACAACGCCGACGTCCGCACCCCCAAGGGCGAAAGCGACACGCTCGGCGATATCCGGGCGTCCGCCGACCTCGTGCTGATCGACGCGCCCTGCACGGGAACCGGCACCTGGCGGCGCAACCCCGACGCCAAATGGCGAATGCGGCCGGGGGCGCTCGAGGTGCGGCTGAAGGACCAGATCGAGGTGCTGGATCGCGCCGCGGCCCTGATAAAACCGGGCGGGCGGATCGCCTATATCACCTGCTCGGTGCTGCCGCCGGAAAACGGCGAGCAAATCCGTAACTTTGTCGCGCGCCATCCGGATTTTGCCGTGGTCCCGCCGTCTCAGACCATGACGGTATTATGGGACAAGTCAGAGGAATTCGCCGGCGCCACGCTGCAATCCCCCGAAGGCTTGCTGATGACGCCGCGCCGCACCGGAACCGACGGGTTTTTCGTGTCGGTGCTGAAAAGGCAGGCATCGTTCTAAGCCGTCATTGCGAGGAGCCCTTGCGACGAAGCAATCCATCCCACCGCGCAAAAAAGCGTGGATTGCTTCGCGGAGCCTGTCATCGGGCGCGCGTTCGCGCGACCCGTTGGCTCGCAATGACGGTTGATAGACACCCCTTTGAGGGTTGCGAGCCCGCCCTCCGTCGTTTACTTCCCTCTCCATGACAGCAGCACAGCCAGCCCGCGAGTCGACGCCCACGGTGGCCTCGGCGCATGACAAGATTCTGATCGTCGATTTCGGCAGCCAGGTCACCCAACTGATCGCGCGCCGGGTGCGGGAGGAGGGCGTCTATTCCGAAATCGTGCCGTTCCAGAAGGCGGAAGCCGCCTTCAAGGAGATGAAGCCGAAGGCGGTGATCCTCTCCGGCGGCCCGGAATCGGTGCACGAAAAAGGCTCGCCGCGCGCGCCGCAACTAATCTTCGATTCCGGCGTTCCCGTGCTTGGCATCTGCTATGGCCAGATGACCATGGCCGCCCAGCTCGGCGGCGAGGTCGAGGGCGGCCATCACCGCGAATTCGGCCGCGCCGATGTCGAGGTCAAGGCCGATAGCCGGCTGTTCGATTCCACCTGGTCAAAGGGCGAGCGGCATCCGGTGTGGATGAGCCATGGCGACCGCATCACCAAAATGCCGCCGGGTTTTGTCGTCGCGGGCGTGAGCGCG
>WNFM01206271.1_pt1 | contig 17117 bp, 11 predicted proteins | sample 5400271 | NCBI WGS metagenome assembly WNFM01 (sample SAMN13153352, study PRJNA577476) | soil metagenome | isolation source: 60 cm saprolite on Douglas fir-dominated hillslope | place: USA:California | collected 2013-09-17 | reverse complement strand
CCGGCGTTGCAACCGGGTGCGCTTCTCATCCGCACGGTCTTCTCGGTGATCTCGCCCGGCACCGAGCGCAGCGCCCTGCGGACGGCGCACGACTCGGTGCTGGCGACGGCGCGTGCCCGTCCCGACCTCGTGCGCCGCGTCCTCGACACCGTGCGCCGCGAAGGCGTGCTGGCCGCCTATCAGAAGGTTCAGGCGAAGCGTGGCGGGCTCCGGCCGCTCGGCTACTCGTCGGCAGGGATCGTCACCGCGATCGGCCCCGGCGCCGATGGTCACTTCCAGGTCGGCGACCGTGTCGTCTGCGCCGGGGCCGGATATGCCAGCCATGCCGAGATCGTCTGCGTCCCGACCAATCTCGCCGCGCGGGTCCCCGACGCGCTCCCGCTCGAGACCGCGGCCTTCGCGACCCTGGGCGCCGTCGCCCTGCACGGGGTGCGCCAGGCCGAGCCGGGTCTCGGGGATCGTTTCGCGGTCATCGGGCTCGGGCTGATCGGTTTGATGACGGTGCAGTTGCTGCGGGCGACGGGGGCTCGAGTCATCGGGTTCGATCTGTCTCCGGATCTCGCCGAGAGGGCGCTGACGATGGGAGCGGAGGTGGCCGCCACCGGAGCCCCCGACGCGCAGGTCGAGCGCGCCCTCTCCTGGAGCGACGGCATCGGCGTGGACGGTGTGATCGTCACCGCCACCGCGGCAGACGACGCCCCGATGCTCGCCGCCGCGGGGATGTGCAGGGAGCGGGCCCGGGTCGTGGCCCTGGGCCTCGTTCCCTTCGGCCTGCCGCGCGAGATCGCCTATGAGAAGGAGCTGGAGCTTCGCATCGCGCGCTCGTACGGGCCCGGTCGCTACGATGCCCGCTTCGAAGAGCAGGGCCAGGACTATCCGATCGGCTACGTCCGATGGACGGAGACCCGAAACCTCGAGGCCTTCCTGCAGCTGGCGGCCGAAGGGAAGGTCAGCCCTCTCGACCTGGTCACCCATCGCTTCGAGATCGACGAAGCTCCCCGGGCCTACGAGCTCCTGCTCGCCGAGACCACCCCCCGGCCTCTCGGGGTGCTGATTTCCTATCCGGAGCCGGGCGCAGGGGCCCACGAGGCGAGCGCGACAGACCGGGTGCTCTCGCACGGATTCATCGCGGGGACGGGCAGGCAGTCGGTCCCCGTCATCGGCGCAAGCGGCGAGGTGAAGATCGGCGTCATCGGAGCCGGAGCCTTCGCGTGCTCGATGTTGCTGCCGATCCTCAAGAAGATGCCCGCCGTTTCGATGACCACGGTGGTCACGGCGCACGGCCTCACGGCGCTCGATGCCCAGCTCCGGTTCGGATTCGAGCGGATCGGCACCGACGCCGAGGACGTCCTGAGCGACCCCGACATTCATCTCGTGGTGATCGCAACGCGCCATCATCTCCATGCCGGGCTGACCGCGCGCGCGCTGCAGGCGGGGAAGCATGTGTTCGTCGAGAAGCCGCTGGCCCTGAACGAAAATGAGCTCGTGACGCTCGAGGCGACGGCCGCCGTGGCGCCCGGTATTCTGATGGTGGATTTCAATCGCCGATTCTCCCCCCACGCGCCGGCCCTCCGCGAGACGTTCGCGGGCCGCGGGCCGCTCATGATGACCTACCGCGTGAACGCGGGGCCCTTGCCCCCCACTCATTGGCTCAACGACCCGGCGGTGGGTGGTGGCCGCATCATCGGCGAGGCCTGTCACTTTATCGATTTCATGTCGTTCTTGACGGGGGACTCGCCCATCGTCTCGGTCGAGGCGCGGACGACCGATCGATTCCTGCCAACCGCCCAGAACGTGGCCGCGACCATCGGGTTCAAATGCGGATCGGTCGGGCTTCTTCTCTATGCGTCGGGCGGGTCATCGCGTCTCGGGAAGGAGAGCATCGAGGTCCATGGCGGGGGAGCCTCGGCCACCATCGAGGACTTTCGGATCTGCAGGCTTTATCGAGGCCGAACGATGTCGCACCTCCCTGGGTCGGGAAAGGGGCACGTGGAAGCGCTCACCGCGTTGCTTCGCGCCGCACGCGAGAAAGGCGCCGCTCCTGTCGCGACGGCCACGATCGCCGGAGTGACTCGCGCCACCTTCGCCATTCAAGCCGCGCTCGGAATCGGGCTGGAGCCGCATGTCAGCTGAGATGGTGAAGATGGCGCACCGTCGACAGCTTGAGTCCGTTCTGCAGCCTCTGAGACAAATTGGACAGAGGCCCCACCCCGCCTCAGTTCATGAACGCAATCAGTCGCGCGACACTCGAGTAATCCTGAGTCGTGACCACGGCGATTGATATGAAGCTCTCCCCATCTGAACCACCAGGGCAATCCAAGGTGGATCGAGAGTTAGATTCGCATCAACATCGATGCCGCTTCTGCAGTTCAGGGCAAACGAAGCCCTTCTTGCGCGTCGCAGGCTTTTACCATCCTGACGAATGGACGGTGTGGAGATGCGCAGAGTGCAGAGTGCAGTTTATTGATGCCGAGGAGCATTCGGTCAATCTCGAAACATTCTACGATCAATTCTATGCCCCCGACGGTCCTGCAGGGGCCGACAGCGCTGAGGGACTCGTGTCTCCTTGGAGGTGGAGACGGCAAGTGAGAATCCTCATGCCCCTCTTGGGTCGGAGTGAACGGCATCGCGTCATCGATATCGGCTGCAACTCAGGACAGTTTCTGCTGACGCTCCCGGGATCCGTTGACCGTTACGGCGTGGAGCGATCGCAAACGGCAGCGGCGAGAGCAAGCGCATCACAAATTCGAGTACACCGGGGTGCCTTCCAACGGGATCTGTACCCGGAATCCTTCTTTTCCGGCGTCTGCGCCTTCGCGATCATCGAGCATCTTCTCGATCCGTCCGGGTTCCTCAGTGAAGTCAGACGTGTGCTGAAGAATGGGGGAGTGTGCGTATTGATGACCGGGAATCCCGACTCCTTACGCGCCCGGTTTCTTGGGCGAAGGTGGCGTTTGTACACGCCGCCCGCGCATCAATTTTTCTTTCCTGCCAGGTCACTCGATGCGCGGATGAAGCAGTTGGGGTTCACCAAGATTGCGCACTTCTATTCGGCGGGGGGCATGGTGGGCCCCACAGCTCCGTTGGTCAGGTTCCCCTTGAAAGTCTTATACGCCGTTGCTGAGATGATGCCACTTTTCAATCGTCTGCCAGTCCTGGACCACTACTACGCCTACTATCGACTCACCAAGCCGAGTTGAACGGCCCGGGGTTCCGAGTCGCTGAGCGACAGATGGCGAGGCTGAGAGCGAGTCCAATGGAGGCCTGGTAGAAGAAGGCCCCGTTCATGAAGGATACAAGAATATACGCCACGACACTGAACGCCGCGATGAATCCAAACTTCCGCACCTCCGGTTGATTCGCCCTGATCCCTTGCAAGGCCCAGCCCATGAGCCATGTGAGAACCCATAGATAACCAAGCAGCATGGGAATTCCGCCTGCCACCAGAAACATGAGGGGGTCGCTGTGCGCATACAATGGCGCCCCAAGCTTGGTTTCTATGATTTGTCGGGGGCCGTCTGCTCCCAGACCGAAAAGCCAGCCGAAGACCCCCTCCGAATTCAGATAGTCGAAGTAGGTTGACCAGATCGCGATTCGTCCGCTCCCTGCATTCGAATAATCCGGGGTTGCCAGAAGCGCAATGTCAGAGTACCGCGCCATGAGGATCGGCGCGTAGGGCAGAACGATGAGGAGGCACAAACCAAGTACCGAGGCGGTACTCGCGTACCATCGAAACGTCTTGCGGGGATAGGCGCTCCAGAGCAGTGCCCCTGCCACGACCAGTCCGGCGAGACTGGTGGAGCGAACGAGTGATGCGAACACAGCCGTCATGGCACCGACGAGAATCAGGATGAGGAGTCCTCGGTTTCGCTCTCCAAGGGGTTTCAGGAACGCTAAGCTGAGAACGATCAAAAACGAGAGGCCGTGAGGACTCTGTACCGCGGACTCGAGAGTGCCGGAATAGTATGCGATTCCATACTGATTCAGGACGAGTGCTGCCCAGCCGGCAATAATCGCTCCCAGGAGGAGAAACTTCCCGCACCGGAAGAGCTCCAGAATGGGGTCGGCTCCCCGGGCCTCGCGAGACCCTAGAGCAGGTATCAGCAAGAACCATGCAAAGAAGTGGGAATAGTCCGTAAGTGCCGAAAGAGTTGGGGTCCTGGCGATCGTGATGACTGCGATGGCGCAAAATGCTATGACTGCGGCGTCACGTCTGAGGTTGAGGGTGCCCAATTGCCCGGAGAATACCCCGTACGCTGTGACACCGAGAAGGGCGATCGCCCAGGCTTGCCCAAGGGTGACTGAGCCGATCTTGAGATAAACGAACCAGTCAATGAGGGGGCGTAGGACGACGAGAAGGAGCAAGGTTTCTCGCGCTCCTCGTACGAGGAACAGGACGAATGCAAGAAATAGAAGCAGCGCCGCGATCGCCCAACGCCATTCCAGGAAGAGACACGCCATACCGAGAGCGACGCTGCAGATCAAGACTGTCGCAGGCGCGAAGAATGATGCGCGCCACAGCGGAGGTTGGCGTGCCAAGCCGAAGATCCTGACAGGGCCGAGAGCCATCGAGGGTACGCTCAGGTGAAGGCGTGCGTTAGGCGCTGCTCCATGGCGGACTCGGAGATGATATCGTATTCGAGCTCGGAAGTTCTCGGTTGCGAGAGGACTCGCATTCGATCATGAACGTCGCAACCGTCAGTGAGGGGCCAAGCAGGCAAAGTGTGACCGCCTTGAAAAATGTCCGGCCAGTCAGGGCTCTAGGCAGCAAGGGGTCTCGCCCATCTGACGAGCACGGATCCAACCTCCGCTCAACATGAGACATTCATGAGCATCAGTAGCAGGTCGGTCTCAATGTTAAGCCGGTTGCGGCGCGCATGCCTCGTGATCTATTACCGTGGGACCCTAAAATCGGTTGGTAAGAGATTCAGGATAGGCGAGGGTAGTCAGATCGTCACCCCCAGAATGCTTTCAGTCGGCCACAACTGTTTCTTCGGCCCGCGATTCTACCTCTCGTCACCCGAGGAAGTGCGCATCGGAAACAACGTGATGTTTGGACCGGAGGTCATGATCCTGGGCGGAGATCATGATTTCGCCACCCTCGGCATTCCTATGCGCTTCTCACCTAACGTTGGAAGATCCGGACCCATCATTATTGAGGATGACGTATGGGTGGGCGCGCGTTGCTTGCTCATCAAAGGCGTGCGGCTTGGCACCGGCTCGGTCATCGGTGCGGGGTCGGTGGTGACCCACAGTCTCCCCCCATTCAGTGTTGCCGCTGGAAATCCCTGTCGAGTCATACGCACAAGATTTTCCGAAGCGGAGATTATCGAGCACAGAAGGGCCTTGGATGTATGGCGTTCGCAAAATGAGTAGAGATATTCTCCTCACGATCGTCGCTTTCGCTCTCTACGGTCTTTCGAAGCTTGGATTCAACGCCGCCGCCATCCGATGTCTCGACCCTGCCGTGGTAGGAGATATCAACTCCCTCCTGTCCTTCCACGCAATCCTGCTCGTATTCACGGCGCAACCACTTGCAAGCGTCGTGAATCGATACATCCCAGAACATATCGCCGAGAAAGACGGCCTCGCCGTGCGAAGCCTGTTCCTTCGAAGCATCCTCCTGCTGTGCGCAATCTTGACTGTTCTGACGCTCGTTGTGGGATATGGCGCCTGGAGTCACGGGGGCCACGGCTCGACACACAGCCTTCTAGGGAATCGCCTGATGCCCATGACGATCCCGTATCTCTGGGCCTATGGGATGTACTTCCTATGCAAGATGATCTACTACGGATACCAACGGATCACCGATTACTGTATTGCTGAGATCATGGGAAGCGCATCGTTCTTTTTCATGCTGGTCCTCGCGATTCATTCTGGGAGCGCGACCGCATTCGTCATCCCGTGGATAGCCCATCCAATCGTGTTCTGCTCTTGTTTTGTCTGGCATTTCAGACGCGAGCTGCGCGCGGGATGGAAACGGCAGATCGACCGGGGTCGGCGGAACGCCTATCTGAGATATGGCTTTAACTGGTTGACCGCCTCAGCTTCGGGGTTGGGCGCATACCACCTGAGTATTCTATTCACGAAGATGCTTCAGGCGGACGCCGCGGCGGTTGGCTACTATTCAGTAGCGCTGTCTCTGTTGACACCTTTGAACCTGCTTCCGACGTCCGTTTCCATGGTGCTATTCCCGAGAATCACCAGTAACTATGCTCGTGGCGAAGATGCTCTGAATTCCGGTCTTATCAAGAAGGCGACAGCCAACTTGTTGCTCCCGCTTGGGGTCTGCACGGTTGTGATCTGCGGGATGGCGACAGAGATACTTGGGTCGATGACGATCCCGACCACTCGAGTCAATATCCTTGCATTTCAATTGGTCGCCGCCGGTCTCACGGTTGCACTTATCTCGTCTCCTTCCGGCAGCTTTCTGTCGGCAACCGCGTACGCTGGGACGGCCAGCGTCATCGGAGTCTCAACCCTGGCGTTGGGGGTGGCCGTGTGGATTTGGGCGGTGCCGCTTTGGGGGAACGTGGGCACCGCCGCAGGCTATGCGACACTTATGTGTGCGCGAGGAGCTGCTAATGTCCTGATCTCAAATCGGGTGCGAGAATGGTTGCCGACCTTCTCGTTTCGTGGCTATGCGCTGCCGGTCCTTGTGGGTGTATCCGCGACTATCGCGTACCCGCCGTGGGGCATCGTCACACGTCTCGTGCTGGTGGTGTTCGTTGCGCTCGCAGTCATACTTGTGCTCGTGCGCGAACTGTCCGACATGACCAAAGCGCTCGTACTGCTACTCCCCTCGCGCCGTGCCCGTTCGTGAAGCCCGCCGAGTTCAGACAGGAAGCTTCTGTCTCCACCCCGGGTCTATCGAGGACTCCGGCTCGAGGGCTTGTCGTCGTCGTCGGACCTGGATTGAACAACCAGGGAGGCATTGCCGCAGTAAATTCGGTATATCAATCGGTGGGGATGTTTGATAACCGCCCACCCGCCGGCGAGACAGCAGGAAGCAAGCGCGAGCATTCGTGGAAGCGGCCGGAAGGCTTGCGGGTTCTATTTTTCGAGACAGTCTGTGAAGGAAGCCGGCTCATCAAGATTCTGTACTCCCTTTGGCGCACGGTGCTGTTCGCGCTCTGGTTCCCCCGCTCGCGTCTAGTCGTGCATCTGCACGTGTCCACCGGCGTGAGTTTCATCCGAAAGTATATCTTCTTAACCCTTGCCCGCATTAAGGGGGCGAAGATTCTCCTTCACATTCACCCCTTTACCTTCTGGGACTATGCGGAATCAGGGAGTAGGTGTCGTCGCCGAATGGTGTCGCGGGCCCTCCATGAGGCAAATCAGATCATTGTCCTAACTGAAGGCGCCGCCCGACGGGCCAGAAGGGTCGTACCCGAGGAGAAAATTGTCGTTCTGCCAAACCCCTTGAACTTGCAAGCGCTGCAGATGCATCCGGCCACGAAACGTGACGAGGAATTGGTTGTATTTCTGGGCTGGTACCTTCCGAGCAAGGGAGTCTACGATCTCATCGAGGCGCTTGCTCGGTTGGGCGGACGGCATCCGGCGCTCAAAGCGATATTTGGTGGTTGTAAGGAAACGTCAGGTGTGGAGAGCGCCGTCCGCGCTCGTGGTCTCGATCGAGTCATTGAGGTGTGTGGGTGGCTCGACAGAGGCCGAGTCAGGACTCTTCTTCACGCGTGTTCGGTCTTCGCTCTCCCGACGTATACCGAAGGAGTGCCGATGGTACTGCTCGAAGCGATGGCCTGCGGGGCGCCGATCGTGACCTGTCCTGTTGGAGGAATTCCCGACGTCGTTCAAGAAGGCCGGAACGTCGTTTACGTCGAGGCAGGCGATATTCAAGGGCTGACGGAGGCCCTTCATCAGTTACTGATCGATGGGCATCGCCGCGAGGAACTGTCAGCAAACAACGCTGGCGATGCTAGGAGGTTCGACGTGCGTGGCTTGTCTTCCCGTCTCGCCTCAATATACCAAAGAGTCTGTGACGCGCCCTAGGGTTGGACGAGGGGGCGTGATTCAGGCGCCGTGTCGATCCCTCGAGAGCCCCGGTTCAACACGTGCCTCGAGGGATCGTGAATTGGCTCGAGAGCCCAGTTCTCCTGATTTGCATGCTGGAAATTCGCTTGCGCGTCGCGCAGAGCACTGCCCCCTCTGTCAATGTAGGCGTCCATCCAAAGCTCACGACAGATGAGATTCCATATGAAGTGAGCATGGTCCTCGTGACCTTCTTGATTGGCGACGACGCGACGACGAACTGAGTCGATCTGATACAGCCCCCGCTGCCGCAGTGCCCTCTCGGAGAGCAGGTCACCTACCATCTCACGCAAGTCCGTACGAATCCAGGCGCGCAACGGAGCCCCGAACGACGCCTTCGGCCTCTTGACGACGAATCGCGGGACCCATCGACTGGCGACATCTCGGACAACCATTTTTTGCCGAAATCCTCGAATGCGAAATCGATCTGACAAGCGGAAAGCCAGCTCCACGATGCGATGATCGAGCATTGGGGGGCGAGCCTCGATCCCCATCGCCATCGTTGCTTTATCCATATAGGTGAGATTATGGTCGGGCAAATAGAATTTCGTGTCCGAGAGGCACATCCGAGTCAGGTAGGAGAGTGCTGGCACGTCGAGGGCGAGCCGCCGAGCTGCGACCTCCGCGAGGCGCGCGTAGGGCCAGTGGGTCGCATCTGCATAGAGATTGTGGTAATCACCGGCCGACACTGAAAGATCCGACAGCAGGAATCGCTCGGTCTGTCCGAGCGAAGCAATGCTGAGAAACCGTTTCGCCCAGCGCGTCATCGTATATCCTTGGCTGGCGTCTGCAACTGGGAGTTTGTCAACGATCCATCGAGTTGTATCTCGAAGGCCGGTGCCGACAACGGCCTGATATCGATCGGCGAGAAGGCACGCCAAATGCTTTCGATAGCCTCCAAATACCTCGTCGACGCCCATCCCGTTCAGCAACACGGGAATTCCCTGGGTGCGGGCTGCGCCGGCTATGAGATAGGTGTTGATCGCGGCAGGATCGAAGAGGGGCTCGTCCAGATGCCACACCATTTTGGGTAGTAGAGCGACGACGTCCGGCGCGAGCTCGATTTCGTTGTGCGCGCAGCCGAACCGCCTTGCGACCTCTCGAGCAAATCGCTGATCGTTCGGGACGGCCTCGAGTTTTCGATCGGACTCTCTGAAACTGATCGAGAAGGTGCGAAGCGGGCCCGTGTGACTGCGCCGCATCATCGCCACGATCAGCGAAGAATCGAGGCCCCCGGAAAGCATTGCTCCGATGGGGCGGTCCGAGATCATCTGCATTGCGACGGCTTCCTGAATCAGAGAGTCGAGCTCGTCAACGACGTTGTTTCGATTCGGATCGGTGGTCGTGGGAGTGACATCCCACCACCGCTGGATTTCCACCCGGCCGTTTTCCCATATGAGGTGGTGAGCCGGCGGAAGCTTGAAGAGGCCCTTGAATCCAGTTCGAGGTGACACCGCGAAGTGCCACGGGTTGTGAGTGATTTCAGGGTCGGCTTCGACCGGAATCCTCCCGCTCGCCAGGATCGCTTTTGCCTCGCTTGCCAGCAGCAGAGTCTCGGATGCCATGGACCAATAGAGAGGCTTAACCCCGAGACGATCTCTGGCGGCGAACAACCGACGGTCGCGACGGTCCCAAATGGCAAACGCAAAGATGCCGTTGAATCGATCAAGGCATGCAGCGCCCCACTCTTCGTAGGAGGCGAGGACAACTTCAGTATCGGTATTCGAGCGGAAGATGCGTCCTCGACCTTCCAGCTCTCTGCGCAGCTCGCGAAAGTTATAAGTCTCCCCGTTATAGGTGATCCAGTAGCGGCCCGAAGGGTCGGACATCGGCTGGGAACCTACCTGAGACAGGTCAAGGATTGACAGACGTCGATGCCCAAGAGCGAATCCCTCTTCAACTGAGCAGATTGCTCCCTCTCCATCCGGCCCTCGGTGGGCCAAGGTTCGAGTCATGCCGCGGACGATCTGCGGATCAGCCTTGCCGACCATTGCGACGATGCCGCACATTGTTGCGAATTCTCCGAAGCGAGGGAAGGACTCGCAATTCTGACATGGAATATACTCGTACACCACTCCGGGGCGGCATGCATATGCTTACGAAGAGCATTCAATTTGCATCCGCTGAGGGCTGGATCGGCTACGACCCCTACGACGCGCTCCTGTCTCCTCTCGCCCGACTGCCTCTTCTGGGGCAGAGCCGGTCGTTCCGGCTGGCGCTGACGCAGGTCGTCAAGCGCTCGCCTCTCAATCTGAGGCCGCTCCTGGGGATCCGTCCCGGGCTTAATCCGAAAGGCGTGGCGCTGTTCCTGTCCTCGATGGCCCGCTGCGGCGACGGCGGCGGGGTTTTCGGGGAGATACCGGCGCTGGCGACACGGCTCGCGGCGCTGCGCGCGCCCGACGCTCCGGGGGCAGGGTGGGGATACAACTTCCCCTGGCAGGGGCGGGCGTTCTACCTGCCCGCAGGGACGCCGACGGTCGTCGTGACATCGTTCGCGGGCGGCGCCTTCCTCGACGCTCATGCGGTGACCGGCGACGTCCGCCATCTCGATATGGCGCTCGAAGCCTGCCGGTTCATCCTCGAAGTGCCGCACCGGACGAGCGATAAGACGGGAACCTGCCTTTCCTATTCCGCGCTCGACAGGACGGCGGTCTATAACGCCAGTCTGCTCGGCGCGAGGCTTCTGGTCCGGGCCGGTCTGCAGGCCGGGCGACCCGATCTCGTCGACTCCGCCCGTCCGCTGATTTCGTATGCCCTGGCCCGTCAGCGTGCGGACGGCTCGTGGGGGTATGGCGAGGCAAACTACCAGGGCTGGATCGACTCTTTCCATACCGGCTTCGTCCTCGAAGCTCTGGAGATCTTCAGGAAGACGACCGGGGACTCCGGCGCGGAGCAGGCGGTGCGCCGGGGCTCGAGATTTTATCTGGAGCGCCTGTTCGGGCCGGCGGGCGAGCCGTATTACTATCCTGGCCGACATTACCCCTACGACATTCACAGCGCGGCGCAAGCGGTCGTAACCCTTCTCGAGTTGAGCGACCTGATGCCCGAGTGCCGCGCGCGGGCCCGACAGGTGGGACGATGGATGGTCGACAATATGCTCGACTCGGACGGGGTCTTCGATTATCAAATCCGGCGAACCCACCGGGTGCGCATCCCGTACATGCGCTGGTCCCAGGCGTGGGGAGTACGGGCGCTGGCCGAGCTTGTGCGTCATGGCGTCGACCTGTGACGGCCCACTCGTGAAAATCTGGATCGACCTCGCCAACTCGCCGCACGTGCTCTTCTTCGCGCCGCTCGTGCGCGAGCTGGAGCGGCGCGGCCACGAAATCGTCTGCACGGCGAGGGAATTCGCGCAGACGACCGGGCTGGCGAAGCTTCATGGGATGCGGGTCGAAACGGTCGGCGCACACGGAGGTCGGAGCGCGATGGGGAAGGCGCGCGCCATCGTCCGTCGCGCGGCGGCGCTGCGCCGCTTCGGGCGGCGGGAGCGGCCGGACCTTGCGGTCAGCCACAACTCCTATGCGCACGCGCTCGCGGCCTGGTCGCTCGGCGTTCCCTCGGTCACGATCATGGACTACGAGCACACTCCGGCCAACCACATCAATTTCCGCCTCGCGCGGCGCGTCCTGCTGCCGCGGGCAATCCCGATCGATGCGGTGGCCCGCTATGGAGCGCGAGCCGGCAAGGTGGTCCGGTACGATGGTTTCAAGGAGCAGGTCTATCTCGATGATTTCCATCCCGATCGGGCGGTCATCGCGGGAGGGCTTCCGCTCGATCTCTGGGAAAACTCCGTGGTCGTGGTCGCCCGGCCGCCGGCCGATTTCGCGATCTATCACCGCTTCGAGAATCCGCTCTTCGAGGCCTGGCTGCGCCGCGTCGGGACGAATCCGGCGGTCCGCGTCATCCTTCTACCCCGCACGGAAGAGCAGCGGCGCCGGGCGCTTGCCCTGTCGCTGCCATCGCTGATCATCCCCGGGAGGCCGCTCGACGGCGCCAACCTCGTCTTTCATGCCGACCTCGTCGTCAGCGCCGGCGGCACCATGAACCGGGAGGCGGCGGTCCTCGGCGTGCCGGCCTACTCTCTCTTCGGCGGCCGGGCGGCGGCCGTCGATCGTGCCCTGGTGGATGCCGGCCGGATGACCTTCATCGGCGATGTTGCGGGCCTCGACCGGATCCGGCTGGAGCGGAAGACCGCCGCCCTGCCCTTGCGCAATCCGGGGCTGCGGGAAGAGATCGTCGGACACCTCCTCGCTGAAACCCGCGGCGGGACGGCCTGATCCCGGGCGTTGACGGACGGAACATGCATCTTTATGATGCCTTCTGCCGGATCGGCCCGACGCTTCAGTCCGGAGGAGGTTCTCCCAGCGTGCCCGAGACGACCCCCGCCCCTTCGTCACGCAGGCCGACGGCGTGGCGATGTGACGAGCCCCAACCCCTGGCTCGGGCGCTTGTCGTCGATCAGGACCAGGAGACGTTGGCTTTCGCGGGCGAGGCGCTCAGTTCCTTCACTCCCGGTCTCGAGGTGGCGACGGCCCGCGATCTGCAGCAGGCCTGGGCCTGGGTCGAGACCTTCCAGCCCCAGATCATCTTCGTCTCGGAAGCGCTCGCCGCGGAAACGCTGAAACATCTCGACGCGCGCAGCGAGGCTGTCCGTTTCGCCTGCACGATCGTCCTCATGTCGGGAGAAGGTGGCGATGATCGCGGGACCGGAATCGATCCGGCGCGTATCGATCTGACTCTTCCCAAGCCGCTCCAGCTCCAGCCGCTGCTCGGCGCCGTGCGGGCGATCGTCAAGACCCGCGGCGATCACTCCTAGGCATGTACTCGAAGGATCTTTTCATCGAGCGGGCCCAGCTGGCGCTGTTGGACGCGATGGTCGTCTTCGCGGCCTTCCTGGGCGCGGCGTGGGCGCGCCACGGGGAGACCCTGTTCGCTCCCGGCCCCGACGGGAGCATCAAGGTCAACGCCTATCTCTTCCCCGCGACCCTGGTGGCGCTGGTGTTCGTGCTGATCTTCCGGTACGAGGGGCTCTACTCGATGCGGTTCGGACGCTTCGCCGAGGCGTTCCGGCTGATCCGCGGCGCGGCGCTCGGCACGATGATCGTCCTTGCCGTCATGTTCTTCTATCGCGACTATTCCTATTCGCGCGCGACCATCGTGATTTTCACGCCGCTCGCCCTCGCTCTCCTGATCGCGACACGCAGCCTCTATCGCGGCTATCGGCGATTCGTGCAGCAGAATCCGGCGGCCCGGCGGCGCGTGCTGATCGTCGGTTTCGGAAGCATCGGGCAGCGGCTGGGCCGGTCGCTGCTGGAGCAGCCGTCCTACTACGATTTGCGCGGCTTCCTGGACGACGATCCGGTCAAGGCGGGGGCGATGCTCGAGGACAGCCGGGTGCTGGGCAGCACCGCCGAGCTGGCGGGCGTCGTGAAGGAGCAGGGGATCGATGAAGTGATTATCGCGATGCCGTCGGCCCCGTCGGAGCGGGTCACCGAGCTGCTCGGCGCATGTCTGCGGCTCAAGGTGCGTTGGAAGGTGGTTCCGGCGCTCTACGATCTGCTGATCGAGCGGGTGCACTTCGACGAGATGGGAGGGCTGCCGCTCGTCGGTCTGCGCGGTTCGAGCATCGTCGGCTTCAACTGGGCTTTGAAGCGGGTTTTCGACCTCGCGTTGTCGACGCTCCTTCTGCTTGCCGCGACGCCGCTGCTGTTGCTGATCGCCCTCGCGATCAAGGTGACGTCGCGCGGACCGGTGCTCTACCGCCAGGCGCGTGTCGGTCTCGCAGGGCGTCCCTTCACCTTCTTGAAATTCCGCTCGATGCGCGCCGGCAGCGACGCCGGGATCCATCAGAGCTACGCGACGAGCTGGATTTACGGCCGCACCGGGGGCAGCCGGCCCGGACCGGTGTCGGGCGTCGCGGTTGCCACACCCGTCCCGCGCTCGGTGGGCGCGGCCGCGAGCGATGCCTTCGAGGCCGCCCCGGGCGTACATAAGATGACGCACGACCCGCGTGTCACCCTGGTCGGCCGCCTGCTTCGAAAGACCAGCCTGGACGAGCTGCCGCAGCTCTGGAACGTCGCGCGCGGCGAGATGAGCCTTGTCGGACCGCGGCCGGCGATTCCCTACGAGGTCGAGCGTTACAGCGAGTGGCACAAGCGGCGCCTCGGCGTGCTGCCGGGGATCACGGGTCTGTGGCAGGTCAGCGGCCGCAATGCGCTCTCGTTCGATCGGATGGTTCGACTGGATATCGAGTACATCGAGACCTGGTCAATGGAGCAGGATCTGAAGATCCTTCTCAAGACCGCCCCCGCCCTGCTGTTCGGAAAGGCCTACTGACCGATGGCGCACCCGGACCCGATTCGGATCGGCGTCCTCGGTTGCGGGTACTGGGGGCCGAACCATATCCGGGTCTTCTCGTCGCTGCATTCCGCCGGCGCGAGGATGGCGGCCGCGGCCGATCGCGACGAAGAACGCCGGCGCAGCGTCGCCGATCTCTACCCCGATCTACGTCTCGAGGCCGAAGCCGAGGCGGTCGTGGCGAGCCCGGATGTCGACGCGGTCGTGATCGCGACTCCGGTGCACACGCACTACCCTCTGGCCCGCCAGGCGCTCCTGGCCGGGAAGCATGTTCTGGTCGAGAAGCCGTTCGTCACCGAGGTCGAGCAGGCCGAGGAGTTGATTGCGCTCGCCCGGCGCGAGGGGCGCGTCCTGATGGCGGGCCATACCTTCGAATACACGGCCGCCGTCAACCGGATCCGGGCCATGGTCGCCGAGGCGGCCCTTGGCGACGTGCTCTACGTCCGGTCCGAGCGCGTCAACCTCGGCCTGTTTCAGAAAGACATCAATGTTCTGTGGGACCTCGCGCCGCACGATGTGTCGATTCTTCTCTACGTTCTGCAGGCGATGCCGACGCATGTCTCGGCCACCGGAAGCTGGCACGTGACGGAAGGAGTCGAGGACGTGGTGATCCTGACGATGGAGTTCCGCCCGGCCTTGATGGCGAACGTCATCGTGTCGTGGCTCGATCCGCGCAAGGTGCGGCAAATGACCGTGGTCGGCAACCGCAAGATGCTGGTCTACGACGATCTCTCGGCCAATGAGAAGATCCGGATCTACGACCGGGGGGTCGACGGGCCGAAGAGGTATGAGTCGTTCGGCGACTTCCAGTATTCGTACCGCTACGGCGACATCGTGACGCCGATGCTGAAGGAGTCGGAGCCGCTGCGCGCCGAATGCGCCCACTTCCTCGACTGCATCCGCACCGGCGCCGCTCCGCGCAGCGGCGGAGAGGTCGGCCTGCGGGTCACCCGGGTGCTCTGCGCCGCCCAGCGCTCGCTGCGCAACGGGCATCGCCGCGTGCCGGTCGAGCCGTCGCCGGCGAAAGGGAAACTCGCGTGAGCGGCCCGGATCGGTCGTCATGAGCGCGCCCGTCTTCAAGCACCCGCTGTCGCTGGTCGAGAGCGACGAGATCGGCCCCGGGACGCGCATCTGGGCCTGGGCGCATGTCATGAAGGGGGCGCGTCTGGGCGCCGACTGCAACGTCGGTGAGCATTGCTTCATCGAGAAGGGAGCGGTGCTCGGCGATCGCGTCACCGTGAAAAACGGCGTGGCGGTCTGGGAGGGGGTGACCGCGGAAGACGACGTCTTCCTCGGTCCAAACGCCGCCCTGACGAACGATCCGCGGCCGCGAAGCAAGGTTTATCATGATCGGGTCGCACCGACGCTGCTCAAGCAGGGAGCCTCGATCGGGGCGAATGCCACCCTGCTCTGCGGCATCACCGTCGGGCGATATGCGATGGTCGGCGCAGGCGCCGTGGTGGTCCGCGACGTCCCCGACCATGGCCTCGCGCTCGGGAATCCTGCCCGCATCGCGGGGCATGTCTGCCGCTGCGGGACGCGTCTCGAGACGAGGCCGGAGTCCGAAATGGGCTGCGTCGCGTGCGGCGCGCGTTACACCATCCAGGGCGAACGGGTCGTGCCCCGTCCTTAGGCGACGGCATCCCGGACGGCGGCTGTCTGATCGGGCCGTACCGGCCTCGGGTCCCGGACGCTTCTATCTCTATCGCCCGCCCTCGATGACCTGCTAGACTACCGCCCCGTCAGCATCTTCGAGGCGAAGCTCATGATCAATCAGGCCGATCTCGGAACCCAGTACCTCGCCCTCAAGACGGAGATCGACGCCGCCCTGTCGCGCGTCCTGGCCTCCGGTCAGTATGTCGGCGGTCCCGAGGTGACGGCGCTCGAGAGCGAGTTCGCGGCCTTCTGCGGCGCGGCTCACGCGGTGGCGGTCAGCAGCGGCACCGATGCGCTCCGCTTCGTGCTGATGGCGGCCGGAGTGGGGGAGCGCGCCCGCAAGGCGGCCGTCGGGCCGGCCGCAGGCGGACCCGGGGCTGCCGTCGGGGCCGACGAGGTGATCACCAGCCCGATGACCTTCATCGCCACGACCGAGGCGATCAGTCAGGCGGGGGCGCGGCCGGTCTTCGTCGACATCGACCCGATCTCGTTCAATCTCGACCCGGCCCGGGTCGAGGCGGCGATGACGCCCCGCACCAGGGCGATCGTGCCGGTGCATCTCTACGGGCAGACCGCCGACATGGATCCGATCCTCGCGCTGGCGCGGCGGCGCGGCGTGGCGGTGATCGAAGATGCCTGCCAGGCCCACGGGGCGCTCTACAAGGGGCGGCCGGCCGGCGCCCTCGCCGATGCGGCCGGCTTCTCGTTCTATCCGACCAAGAACCTCGGCGCCTGCGGCGAGGGGGGGATCGCGGTCACCGCGCGCCCCGAGATCGCCCTCCGGGTCCGGCATCTGCGCGACCACGGCCAGGCGGAAAAATACCGGCATGTCGAGGAAGGGTATAACGGCCGGCTCGATGCCCTGCAGGCGGCGATCCTCAGGGTCAAATTGAAGCGTCTGGCCGGATGGAACGAGCGGCGGCGCGCGCTGGCGGAGCGGTACCGGGAGGCGCTGCACGACCTGGTCGGGCGCTCGGCGCTGCGGTCGCTGCCATCCGAGATGCCCTGGGCGCGGCATGCCTTTCACCTCTACCCGGTCCGGATCGAGGGGCGTG
>WNFM01026696.1_pt1 | contig 17118 bp, 16 predicted proteins | sample 5400271 | NCBI WGS metagenome assembly WNFM01 (sample SAMN13153352, study PRJNA577476) | soil metagenome | isolation source: 60 cm saprolite on Douglas fir-dominated hillslope | place: USA:California | collected 2013-09-17 | reverse complement strand
GACTTGAAGATCGCGCCGTGCACGATGTCGGTGCCGACGGCGAACGTCGGCTTGAAGCCGAAGACGATCACGAGGATCGGCGTCATCAGCGAGCCGCCGCCCATCCCCGTCAAACCGACGATTGAGCCGATCAGAAGGCCGGTGAGCGTGAACTGCCAGGTCATAGGTGATCTGCTGCGACGATCATCCCGGCGCCGACGGTGTCGTTCGATGACTCGTCGATCAGGATGAAGGCGCCCGTCTCGCGGTTCTCGGCGAAGAGGTCGACGCACAGCGGCTCCGAGAGCCGCAGGCGCACGAGGCCGATGTCGTTGAGGTCGAGCTGTCTGGGCGCGGCGACGTCGTCGAGCGTGTGGATGTCGACCACCGAGACGAGCTCCTCGACGAGACCGCGCACGGTGCGCGTCGTGTGCTTGATGCCGAGCTTCGCGCGCGGCGCGGGCGCGCGGGGTCGGCGAGCATGTTCCCGCGCGAGACGTCCACGTCGTCGGCGAGCCGAAGCGTGATCGACATCGGTGGCACCGCGGCGTCGAGCGGCCCGTCGGCGTTCTCCACCGCCTCCACGCGCGTGCGCAGCCCGGAGGGCAGTACGACGACGTCATCCCCGGCGCGCCAGATTCCGCTGGCGACGCGTCCCGCGTAGCCGCGGAAGTCGTGGTGCTCGTCGGACATCGGGCGGATCACCCACTGCACGGGGAAGCGGCGGTCTTCGAGGTTCCGGTCGGTCGCGATCTGGATCTCCTCGAGGAACTCGAGCAGCGGCGGGCCGTCCCACCATGGCATCGTCTCGGCGCAGCCGTCGACGACATTGTCGCCGCGGAGCGCGGACATCGGAATCGCCTTCGGATCGTGCGCGCCGAGCTGTCCTGCGAGCTCTTCGAGCTCGATGACGATCTCGTCGAAGCGCTGCTGTGAGAAGTCGACGAGATCCATCTTGTTCACCGCGAAGACGACGTGCGGGATCTCGAGGATCGCGGCGATGTACGAATGCCGGCGCGTCTGCTCGACGACGCCCTGCCGCGCATCGAGGAGGATCACCGCGACGTCCGCCGTCGAAGCGCCGGTGACCATGTTGCGCGTGTACTGCACGTGCCCCGGCGCGTCGGCGAGCTGGAAGCGGCGGCGCGGCGTGACGAACGAGCGATATGCGACGTCGATCGTGATGCCCTGCTCACGTTCGGCGCGCAGGCCGTCGGTGAGGAGAGCGAGGTCGACGTAATCGTGGCCGCGCCGGCGCGACGCGTCCTCGATGTGCTCCATCTGGTCGACCATGATCTGCTTCGAGTCGAACAGCAGGCGGCCGATCAGCGTCGACTTGCCGTCGTCGACGGAGCCCGCCGTGACGAGGCGCAGCAGCTCGGTATTAGAAGTAACCGACACGCTTGCGGTCCTCCATCGCCGCCTCGCTGACGCGGTCGTCGGCGCGCGTCTCGCCACGCTCGGTGACGCGTGTCGCGGCGATCTCCGCGACGACGTCCTCGAGCTTCGCCGCGTCGGAGACGACGCCGCCGGTGCACGTCATGTCGCCGACCGTGCGGAAGCGCACCGTCGCCGTGAACGGCGCCTCGTCCGGAAACCGCTCGACGTACTCGGAGACGGCGTAGAGCATCCCGTCGCGCTTGAAGACGTCGCGCTCGTGCACGTCGAGCTCCGTCCAGTTCGAGATCGGGAACGCGCGCACGTGCTCGCCCTTGCGGACGCGCGCGTTGTAGAGATCCCAGAGCTCGGGTCGCTGCGCGCGCGGATTCCACTGGCCGAAGTCGTCGCGGAAGCTGAAGATGCGCTCCTTCGCGCGGGCGCGCTCCTCGTCGCGGCGCGCGCCGCCCATCGCGGCGTCGAACTGGTGCTCATCGATCGCGTCGAGCAGCGTCGTCGTCTGCAGTTGGTTGCGCGAGGCGCGCGGCCCCGTCTGCTCGACGACGCGGCCCTTGTCGATCGACTCCTGCACGGACGCGACGATGAGCCGCTCGCCGATCTCCGCGACGCGGCGGTCGCGGAACTCGATCACCTCGGGGAAGTTGTGCCCCGTGTCGATGTGCATGACCGGGAACGGGAACTTGCCCGGGCGAAATGCCTTCTCGGCGAGGCGCAAGAGCACGATCGAGTCCTTGCCGCCGGAGAAGAGGAGGACGGGACGTGCGAGCTCCGCTGCGACCTCGCGCATGATGTGGATCGCCTCCGCCTCGAGCTCGTCGAGGTGCGTGACGGCCGGAACTGCGCGCAGCGTGCTCACGCCTCGCTCACCGCGTGCACGTGGAGTCCGCACTCGACCTTGGCGCTGTCGGCCCAGCGGCCCTCGCGGCCCGCGCCGGGAACCGTGCAGTGCGTGCAGCCGATCGACGCGTAGCCCTGCTTGTGCAACGGGTTGTACGGAAGCTCCCGCTCCTCGATGTAGGCCCAGCAGTCCGCGTCGCTCCAGTCCGCGAGCGGGTTCGCCTTCCACAGCTCGTGCGTCTCGTCCCAGCCGAGCTTCGCCGCGTCGGCGCGCGTCGGCGACTGATCGCGGCGCAGGCCGGTGATCCAAGCCTCGAGCTCCGCCAGCGCGGCGTTGAGCGGCGCGACCTTGCGGATCGAGCAGCAGAGGTCGGGCTTCGTCTTCCAGAGCTCGTCGCCGTGTGTCGCCGCCTGGCGGCCGAGCGACGGCCCCTCGTACACCTCGATCTTCGTCCCGTAGCGCTTCTCGACCTCGCGCCAGAGCGCGTACGTCTCGGGAAAGAGGACGTGCGTGTCGAGCGCGAAGACGCGCGCCTTCGGCTCGAGCGCGAACAGCATCTCGAGCAGCACCGACTCCTCCTTCTGGAAGGAGCACGCGAGCGAGACGCGACCGGGGAACTCCTCGAGCACGAGCTCGAGCACCTGCTGCGGTGTCCGGGACTCGAGGTCAGAGGGCAGGTGCAGGCTCGCTGCCAAGCAGGACCTCCAGCATCGTGTCGCCGCGGAGCCCGAGACGCAGCGTCTCCAGCGGGATCACCTCTTCGGGCGGAATGTTCCCGAGATTGACATTCGGGCCGAAGTGCTTGACGAACCACGCCTGGCTCGCCTTCGTCGGCGCCTCGAAGATGAGGTCGTCGATCGACACCTCGTGCGCGATCTCGTCGATCAGGCCGGTGCGCATGTCGCCGTCCTTGCGGAAGATGCCGGCGGAGCCGCCCTCGCGCGCCTCCGTGATCACCTTCCACGCGCCGGCTTCCTTCTCTTCCTTGATCCACTGCACCCACTGGTACGGGGCGAAGACGACGTCGGAGTCCTTCGAGCCGACTTCCGAGAGCACGATGAAGTCGCGTGCGAAGTCTGCAATCAGCTCGAGCTTGCGCTCCCGCGGGATCTCGAGCGTCCCGTCGGAGATCTCGACGTGCGAGAACCGGTGGTCGGCGAGCCACGCCTTGAACTCGTCGATCTTGTCGCGTCCATACACCGCTTCGAAGAGCGTGCCGCCGCAGACGATCGGCGTCTCGAAGTGGCGGTAGAGCGCGATCTTCTTCTCGAGGTTGTTCGTGATGTAGCTCGTGCCCCAGCCGAGCTTGACGATGTCGACGAACTCGCCACCGACGTCGAACATGCCCTCGATGTCGCGCAGGTTCAGGCCCTTGTCCATCACGTGCGTGAGGCCGATGTCGCGCGGCTTGCCGGGACGCGCCGGAACGTCGAGGAACCCGTCGTTAAAGCCTGGCATATAGCTCCTTCAGCTTCTCTTGCGCTGCCGTTTGCACGTCGTGATAGAGGGAGTTGCCGTGCGCGTCGATGCCGACCGTGAGCGGGCCGAAGTCCTTGACGCGGAACTTCCAGAGGCACTCGGGCATGAGCTCCTCCCACATGACGTCCTCGATCTCCTCGATCTGCGTCGTCTCGAGTGCGGCCGCGCCGCCGACGATCGCGAAATAGACCATCCCGAGCTCGTGCATCGGTGCGATCGCCTCGTCGGGGAAGCCGCCCTTGCCGCAGATCGCGCGCACGCCGTACTGGCGGCCGAGCGGCTCGGTGAAGCGCACCATGCGCGCTGACGTCGTCGTGCCGATGCAGATCTTCTCGTACTTGCCTTCCGCGATCTTGCGCACGTTCGGCGCCGTGTGGAGCAGGAACGCGCCGGCGAGATCCATCGGCGGCTCGACGCCCTGGTCGAAGCCGATGATGTGGCCCTGCACCGTGACCTCGTCGCCGGCGCGCAGCTTGAGGATCTCCTGCGGGTCGGTGATCGGGAACGTGACGGTGTGGTTCGCCATCAGAACTCTCTATCCATCTCGACGGTTCCGTCCGCTGCGATGTGCGCCGTTGCGCGGCGCGCGGCCCAGCACTGGTAGTTCACGGCGACGGGGTTGAGCGTCATGTGCGTGTCCGCGTGCTCGATGTGGCAATTGAGCACCGTCACGTCGCCGCCGAGCCCCATCGGGCCGATGCCGGTCTCGTTGAGGAGTCCCATCAGCTCGTCCTCGAGCTGCGCGACGATCGGGTCGGCGTTGCGCGTGCCGATCGGCCGCGTGATCGCCTCCTTCGCGAGGTACATCGCGTAGTCCGCGGAGCCGCCGATGCCGACGCCGACGATGCCGGGCGGGCACGGCTTGCCGCCGGCGCCGACGATCGACTCGAGCACGAACTGCTTGATTCCCTTCACGCCGTCCGCGGGGACGCACATCTTCAGGAAGCTCATGTTCTCGGAGCCGGAGCCCTTCGGCACGCACTTCACGTCGAGGCCGTCCCAGTCCTTCACGAACTCCCAGTGCACGATCGGCAGGCGGTGGCCGATGTTCGGGCCGGTGTTCTCGCGCGTGATCGTGTGCACCGCGTTCGAGCGCAGCGGATGCTCGACCGTCGCGCGGGCGGTGCCGTCGCGGAGGGCGTCGTAGATGCGCGCGGGATGCAGCGGGAAGTGCTCGCCGACGTGACACGTGTACACGGCGATGCCGGTGTCCTGGCAGACGAGGTTGCCGTCGCCGTCAGCGACCTCGACGTTGCGGAGGATCGTGTTGAGGACGCGCTGTCCCGCCACGGAGGTCTCGCGGCCGGCCGCGCTCTTCAGCGCGTCGCGGAGATCCTGCGGAATGTCCTTCAGCGACCAGACGTAGAGATGCGCGGCTGCGTCCTCCACTGCGTGCTGCAGCTCGGTCGTGGTGTCGATGCTCATGCTCTCGCTTTCTCCGCCGCTGCCTTGCCGGCGCGCCGTCCGAAGACGACACACTCGAGCAGCGAGTTGCCCATCATGCGGTTGCGCCCGTGCGTGCCGCCGGCGATCTCGCCGCAGGCGAACACTCCCTCGAGCGTCGTCTCGGCGTCCCGGTCGATGACGAGGCCGCCGTTCTGGTAGTGGAGGACCGGGTAGGTGAGGATCTTCTCCGTCAGCGGGTCGATTCCCGCCGCGCGGTAGCGCCGCAGCATGTACGGGAGCGAGAGCTCCGCGTCGTGCGCGGCGATGCGCGTCGTGTCGAGGTAGACCGCGGGGCGGCCGTCCGCCGTCTCGACGCCCTTGCCCTTCGCGACCTCGTCGACGATCGCCTGGCTGACGACGTCGCGCGGGCCGAGCGAGTCGGTGAACTCCTCGGCGTCGGCGTTGAGGAGGACGGCGCCGTACGCGCGGGTCGTCTCCGGGATCGAGTAGCCCTGCATCGACTCCGGCCAGGCGCCGCCGTTCAGGTGGTACTGGAGCGCGTCGAGGTCGCGCGCCTGGGCGCCCGCGTCGAGGGCGATCTGCGTCACCTCGCCGGTCGCGCCGGGATGGTTGGTCGAGAGCTCGCCGCGCTCCTCGGCGACGGCGAAGCAGCGGCCGCCCGCGGCGAGGACGACGGTGGAGGCCTCGAGCGAATGCTCGCCGACGTGCGCGCGCCAGGCGGGCGACAGCTCCTGCAGTGGAGAGTTGGGGAAGACGGTCACCGTCGAGCCTTCGACCGCCTCGCGCAGTGCCTTCGTGATCGCGTGCCCGGTGCGGTCGCCCACCTGGAGCAGTCGCTTCGCGCTCGCGCCACCGCAGCGGGCGAGCCGGTAGCCGCCGTTCTCGCGCGTGAACTCGACGCCGAGCTCCTCGAGCCAGTGAATCGCTGCGGGCGCCTCGCCCGTCAGGATCTCGACGAGCGACATGTCGGCGGTCTCGTGGCTCGAACGCCAGACGTCCTGCGCGTGCTGCTCGGGCGAGTCGTCGGGGCCGACCGCGGCCTGGATGCCGCCCTGCGCCTTCGCGGAGTTGCAGGACTGGATCGACCCTTTCGTCGCGAGCGCAACGCGGGCGCCGGCCCGCTCGGCGGAGACGGCGGCCGCGAGGCCGGAGGCCCCACTGCCGAGCACGAGCACGTCGAATCCGCGGGGCTCCGCCATCTGCGGCGGAGTGTAGCCGATCCTGGCTAATGCGAGTCATATCGCCTGCTTATGTTGGTTCGATTCGGTCATGCTGGATTTTGCCATCTTGATTGTCAGATCTGACAACGCTACCGTGGATTCCGCCGTCGTCGGGGGTACGACAACGGAAGGAGGCACGCGCGATGCGTGTCAAGGTCTTCAGCGCGGCGGCGGTGCTCGCGGTCGTGCTCATCCCGGCGGCGGCGTCCGCCGGCGGGCCGAAGCCACAACCGCTGCCCGCGGCGCAGGCCCAGGCGCTCATCAACGCACCGGCTGCGGTCCCGAGCGGATCGGTGACGCGCGCGGTCAGCCTGCAGGAGGCGCTCGCCGCGGCGTCGCTCCCGGGAGCGACCGTCTCCGTCGCGCCGGGCCTGTCGCTGGAGCAGGCGGTCGGCCTCGCACCTGCGCGGTCGCTGTCCGTCGTTCGCCGGTCGGCCTTCACCGCGTGCTCGGCCAACGCGGCCTGGCACGAGTGGGGGACGTGGCCCTACCAGCAGCGGATCACCGACACGACGTACTGGTGCGCGGTCTACGGGGACCACATCACGTACACGTCGTCGAGCGCAACCGGCAGCGGCACGCTTTGCGGGGTGGACTGGACGAGCAGCCAGACCGTCAGCGGCGGGGTCGGGTATTCGTGGTTCGTCACCCGCTCGCGGGCCGGCTTCTCGTGCCCGACGGTAGTCCCGTGGCTCACGCTGCATCCGAGCCACTACGTCGACGTCTCCCGCAACGCGTGGGGCAGCACCGCCGAAGAAGGCAGCGGCTAGGCGTTGGCTGTCGTGACCCGGGAACGAATCGCGTACGCGGTCGTCGGCCTTGTGCTCGTCCTCGGCATCTTGTCGTTCGTGCTGCCGTACGCCGGCGGTGGACACGGCATCACGAAGATCCCGTGAGGAAGCTGGGCCGGCTCGTGGCTCGCCCGCGCGAGCCGCGACGCGGCCCGCGCGCTACCAGACCGAACGGAGCAGCTGCTCGATCTCCGCCGGCGTCGCGGGATGCGGATTGGCCTGGTTCCCGGCGCGCTGCGCCGCCGCGGTCGCGAGCTCGGCCAAGTCCGCGTCCGGTACGCCGAGATCGCGCAGCCGCGTCACGCCGCCGAGCGCGGCGAGCTCTTCCACCCGGTGCGCGGGATCGCCGCCGACCGCTTCGCCGAAGCGGCGGAGCGCGTCGGGCGCGTACCGGGCGTTGTAGCGCAGGGCTGCAGGGAGGCAGATGCCGTTGAGCGTTCCGTGCGGCAGCCCGTAGCGGCCGCCGACAACCTGCGCGAGCGCATGGCCGAGCGCCAGCATCGAGCCCCCGAGCGCCGCGCCCGCATGACAGGCGCCGCGGAGCAGCTCCGTCCGTGCGTCGCGATCGTCCGGCGCTGCAACGACGCGCGGCAGCCACTGCGCGATCAGCCGCGCGCCCTCGAGTGCGTCCGTGTCCGCGCGCTCGTTGTGTCCGTGCGCGTACAGCGCCTCGGCGCAATGCGCGAGCGCGTTCATCGACGTGCCCACGGTGGGCTCGCGCGGCAGCCCGACGGTGAGCCCGACGTCGTAGACGATTCCCTCGGGTCGTGCACCCGCGCCGCCGCCGCGCATCTTGCGCTCCGGATCGCGCACGCCGTAGTACGTCGTCCACTCCGCGCCGGCGTAGGTCGTCGGCACCGAGACGAGAGGCAGGTCGGCGGCGGCGGAGACCGCCTTGCCGAGATCGATCGCGCTGCCGCCGCCGAGCGCGACGACGCTGTCGCCCCCACGCGCCAGCGCCACGGCGTCGTCGACGCGATGCGATGGGACCTCAGTCCAACGCGCGTGCCGTGCGATCGGCAGCTCGAGCGCATCCCAACGCGGGCCGGCGACGAGCAGGGGCGAGCTGACACCGATCTCGTCGAGCACCTCGGGCAGTGTCTCGAGGCCCCAGCGGACGATCACGCGAGCCGCGACCTCGCGTGCGCGACGAACGCCTGCGCGACGCGCGTCTCGGCGCGCCCGACCGAGCGCACGAGCGAGATCTCCCGCGACGGCTCGAGCCCCTCGACCCGCGCAACCGCGACCGTGCCGGCTGCGAGATCCGACTCGATCGCCGAGCGCGAGATGAACGTCACGCCGTAGCCCGCGAGCACGGCGCTGCGCGCCGATTCCTGCAGGCCGAGCTCGAGCTGCACGTCGAGATCGCGAAGGCGCACACCGACCGCGCGCAGCTCTTCCTCGATCACCTGCCGCACGCCGGCACCCTCCTGCATCAACACGAGCGGCTCGGACTTCAGCTCGTCGAGCGTGACCGTTCGGTCCGCAAAGCGGTGGCCGCGCGGAACGGCCAGCACGACCTCGTCGCGGAAGAACGGCTCGAACACGACGCCGCGGTGCCGGCGCGACGCGCCGACGACGCCGAGCTCGAGCTCGCGGCGCGCCACCTGCTCGACGACGTGCTGCGTGTCGGCAACCGTGAGCGCGACGTGCACCCCCGGGTGGAGCCGCTGGAACTCGGCGAGCACGACCGGCAGCACGATGCCGCCGGGCCCCGTCGACGCGCCGATCTCGAGGCGGCCGGTCAGCTCGCCCTCGGCGTCGTCGCCGAGGTCCGCGAGCAATTGCTCCTCGAGCGCGAGCAACCGCTGCGCGCTCCGATACAGGCGTTGGCCCGCCTCAGTCGGCTCGACACGCCGGCCGGACCGGTCGAGCAGCTGCAACCCGACGCGCTTCTCGAGCGAGCGGATCTGCAGGCTCACTGCGGGCTGCGTGACGCCGAGCTGCTCCGCCGCCTGCGAGAAGCTCCGTCGCTCGACGACCGCGCAGAACGCGGCCAGCTGACGCGTGTCCATAAGCAATCATTATGCACGGGCTGCCCAGGCGACCGTCTAGCATCATCGGGGTGCCCGAGACGAAGGCTCCGGGGATCGAGGACACGCTCGTCCGCGGCTACCGGCAGCTGGCGCTCGAGACTCCCGCCCGACGGCGCGACCTGGTGCTCCGCGGGCTCGACGTCGTCCTCGCTTCCCTCTTCCTCGTCTGCGCGCTGCCGGTCGCGATCCCGATCGCGCTGATCATCCTCGTGACGAGCGGACGGCCGGTCTTCTATCGCGGCGAGCGCGTCGGACTCGGCGGGCGCGTCTTCACGATGCTGAAGTTCCGGACGCTCACCGCCGACGCGGAAACGCGCCTCGGCCCCTATCTCGGCGAGGAGCTCGTGCGCCGCACGGAGGACGAGTTCACGTCGATCGGCAAATGGCTGAAGGCGGCGCAGCTCGACGAGGTGCCGCAGTTCGTCAACGTGCTGCTCGGCGACATGAGCCTCGTCGGCCCGCGGCCGATCCGCCCCGTGTTCTTCGAGGAGCTCGCGCACGAGCTGCCCGCGTACTGGCAACGACTGATCGTGCGCCCCGGCCTGACCGGGCTCGCACAGGTTCGGCGCGGCTACGAGACGTCGATGGCAGAGAAGCTCGCGCACGATCTCGAATGGATCGCCGACCGGTCGGTGCGCCTCTATCTGCGCACCGTGTTCGCGACGGGCTGGCGCGTGCTGAGACAGTCGGTGCAGGGACTTGTCCGGCCCGAGAGCCGAGGTCCGTAGAGTAGGAACGCATGTGCGGGATCTGCGGAATCGCGTCGCCGTCGGGTCCACCCGATCCCGAACGCCTCGCGACGATGAGCAGGACGCTCATCCATCGCGGCCCTGACAGCGGAGGCGAGTACCACGACGGGCCGGTCGCGCTTGCGGCGCGCCGCCTGTCGATCATCGACCTCGCCGGCGGCGACCAGCCGATCACCAGCGAGGACGGGTCGTGCACCGTCGTGCAGAACGGCGAGATCTACAACTTCCCCGACCTGCGTCGCGAGCTCGAGCGCGAGGGGCACACCTTCCGCACTCGTTGCGACACCGAGATCCATCTCCACCTCTACGAGGAGCACGGCCCCGACTTTGCGCGCCGGCTGCGCGGCATGTTCGCGGTTGCGATCTGGGACTCCCACCGCCGGCGACTTGTGCTCGCCCGCGACCGCTACGGGATCAAGCCTCTGTACTACCGCCACGTGGGCGGCGCGCTGGAGTTCGCCTCGGAGCTGCGCGCGCTGCCGCGCGGCGAGGTCGACCTCGACGCGCTCGAGGCGTTCCTCGCGTTCAACTCGATCCCGGCGCCGTACTCGATCTTCCGCGAGATCCGCAAGCTTCCCGCCGGCCACGTGCTCGTCTGGCAGGAGGACGGGCACGTGCAGATCGAGCGCTACGCGCGCCCCGGCCCGGTGCCGGTCGACGAGCTGCGCACGGACGAGGAGGCCGAGCTGCTCGAGGAGCTGCGCGCGCGCCTGCGCGACTCGGTACGCGCGCACCTGCTCGCTGATGTGCCCGTCGGCGTGCTGCTCTCCGGCGGCGTCGACTCTGCCGCGCTCGCGGCGCTCGCGGCGCAGGAGAGCCGCGAGCCCGTGCACACGTTCACGATCGGCTTCGCGGAACGCAGCTTCGACGAACGCGCCGATGCACGCCGCGTCGCCGAGCTCTACGGGACGAATCATCACGAGCTGCTCGTGCAGCCGGACCCGACGCTGCTCCTGCCCGCGCTCGCCGAGGCATTCGACGAGCCGTTCGCGGACTCGTCCGCGTTACCGACGTACCTCGTGTCGCAGCTCGCGGCAGAACACGTGAAAGTCGCGCTGTCGGGCGAGGGCGGAGACGAGCTGTTCGGCGGCTACTACACGTATGCGGCCGACCTCCTCGCCGACAGGCTCGGCCCGCTGGCGCAGCTCGCCCGGCCGCTGATCGAAATGCTGCCGACGTCGACGAGCAAGGCGAGCTTCGACTACAAGGCGAAGCGCTTCGTACGCGCGGCGCACCTGCCGCCGCTCGAGCGCCACCACGGCTGGAAGGAGATCTTCTCCGCGGAGGCACGCGCCGAGCTGACCGGTCGCAGCGCACTGTTTGACCCCGTCGACGTCTACCGGCGCCGCTACGACGAGACCGAGGGCGCCGACCCGCTCGCGCGGCTCCAGGACGTCGACTTCGGGATCTACCTCGTGGACGACCTGCTCGTGAAGACCGACCGCGCCTCGATGGCGCACTCGCTGGAGGCGCGCGTCCCGTTCCTCGACCCGCTCGTGACGAGCTTCGCATTCGGCCTGCCGACGCGGCACAAGGTGCGCGGGCTCTCGAAGAAGGTGCTGCTGCGCAAGGCGGTCGCTCCGCTCCTGCCGCGGGAGATCGTGCACGGGCGCAAGCGCGGCTTCTCGATTCCCGCGGCGGCGTGGCTGCGCGGCGAGCTCGAGCCGTTCGCGCGCGAGACGCTGTCGGCGGAGACGCTGACCCGCCAGGGGTTCTTCCTGCCCGAGACCGTTTCGCGGCTGATCGGCGAGCACGTCGCAGGCATCGAGGACCGCAGCCGCCAGCTGTGGGGGCTGCTCTCGTTCACGCTCTGGTACGAGCGGCACGTGGAGCAGGAGCCGCCGCTCGTGCATTCGGCGCGGATGGACGCGCTCGTCGCGTGACCGAGCTGCCTCCCTTCGAGCTGGGGTACCCGCGCACCGAATTGCGCCGGCAGCTCGTCGACGCCGTACTCGCCGGCGAGAAGACGGCGACGTCCGCCCTCCTGGCCGACTTCGTCGCGGAGCATGAGCCTGTCCCGAAGCCAGGCGCGCGGTTCGTGCTCCACGACTACGACGACGTGGCCGTCGGGATCGTCGAGATCACGGAGGCGCGAATCGTTCCCGCGTCCGAGATCGACGTCGCGTTCGCGCGCGACGAGGGGGAGGGCTTCGAGTCGGTCGACGACTGGCACGAGGCGCACGAGAGGTTCTTCGAGCAGTCGATCGCGCCCGAGACCGAGATCGTGGCCTTACGCTTCCGCCTCGTGGGGGAGAGCTGATGCGCGTGTGGATCGACATGACGGCGAGCGCGCACGTGCTCGTCTTCCGGCCGCTGATCGAGCTGATGCGCGGCCGCGGCGACGACGTGCAGATCACTGCCCGCGACTACGCACAGACGTTACAGCTCCTCGAGCTGCACGATCTGTCGGCCGAGGTGATCGGCCGCCACGGTGGACGTTCGCGCTTCAAGAAGGCGCGGCAGATGACGCACCGGCTCGGCGCGCTGAAGAAGTGGGCGAAGGGCCGGGACTTCGACATCGCGATGGCCCACGGCTCGCACGAGCTCACGCTGACCGCGCGCAGGCTCGGGATTCCAAGCTCGGACACGTTCGACTACGAGTTCGCGACGCTGCAGCACCAGCTCGGCTGCCGCGCGGCGACGAAGGTCGTCGTACCGGACTCGATTCCGCCGGAGCGTCTCGAGCCGTACGGCGTGCGCCCGCCGAAGCTGGTGCAGTACCCGGGGCTGAAGGAGGAGTACTACCTCGCCGACTTCGAGCCCGACCGTTCGCTGCTCGCACGCTTCGGCGTCGAGCCCGAGCGCGTGCTCGTCATTCTGCGGCCGCCGCCCGATGTCTCCCTCTACCACCGGCATTCGAACCCGCTCTTCCCGATGACGCTGGATCACCTCGGCCGGCTCGAGAACGTGCATGCGTTCGTCCTGCCGCGCACCGAGGATCAGCGCGAGTACGTGCGCGGTCTCGACCTACCGTCGGTGATCCTCCCCGAGGAAGCCGTTGATGCGCAGAGCCTGATCGCGCTCGCCGATCTCGTCGTCTCCGCGGGCGGCACGATGAACCGCGAGGCCGCGGCGCTCGGCGTGCCCGTCTACACGACGTACGGCGGCAGGCTCGGCGGTGTCGACGAAGCGCTGATCCGCGACGGGCGCCTCAAGCCGCTGACCGATCCGCGCGCGCTCGACCTGCGCAAGCGCGACGCCGCCGCGACGAGCGCCGTGCGCCGCGACCCGGCGCTGATGCTCGACTTGCTGCTCTCGGCGCTGGGGTAAGAGCGAAAGACAACCCCCGCTCCCTGGTTGTGAGGCAACCAGGCAGCTAACGGAAGTGGCGGCTTCGCCGCCTATCTCTTAAGCGGCGACGCCGGCGAGCGCCTCGAGCAGCTCCGGGCCGAAGCGCTCGAGCTTCGCCGGCCCAATGCCCCGCACGGCTGCGAGCTCTGCGATCGTGCGCGGCGCCAGCCGCACGAGCTCCGCGAGCGTGCGGTCGTTGAAGACGACGTACGCCGGCACCTCCTCTGCGCGCGCACGCGCGAGCCGCCATTCCTTCAGCGCGGCGACCGCCGGCGTGACTTCGAGCTTCTCCTTGATGGAGAGCGGCGCGGCACTTGCGCGCACGCCGAGCTCGTCGAGGAACCGGCTCGCCTTGCCCGACCACGTCACAAGCAGGTGCCGCTTCGCCCGGGTGAGACCGACGTAGAGCAGTCGCCGCTCGTCCTCGAGCTCCTCGCCGCGGGCGCGCCGTGTCGGAAGCTCGCCCTCCTCGAGCCGCGGGATGTAGACCGCTTCGAACTCGAGTCCTTTCGCGCGATGCAGCGTCAGCAGGTGCACGCCGCGGCCGGCGCTCGCACCGAAGCGCTCCTGGAGGCTCGCCGCGAAGTCGGAGACCGTCCGCTCGCCGTCGTCGAATTGCTCGGCCAGGCGCACGAGCCGCGCGAGATCCGCCTGACGCGTCTGTTCGCGCTCGCCGAGCTTCTCCGGCACGGTCGCGAGCAGCCCCTGCGCGTCTGCGACGGAGCGCACTGTTGTCGCGACGTCCGTCGAGCCGCCGTCACGCAGGGCCTTGAGGAGCTGACGCGCAGCATCGCGCGCGAGCAGCGATGCGCCCTGGAAGGGGATGCCGGCGTCGTGGAAGGCCTCCTCGAAGTCGGCCGCGCGCGCGTTGGTCCGCACGAGCACCGCCTGCTCCTCGAGCGGCACGCCCTCCTGCGCCAGCGCGCGAACGCGCTCGGTCACCGCGCGCGCCTGCTCGTCCGGATCGAGGCAGCGGCGCAGCTCGGGGAGCGGCCCGGACGCGACCGTCGCGCGCAGCGTCTTCTCGGAGCGGTAGTTCTGCTCGAGCCGCACGATGTGCGCCTGCGGAAACCGCTGCGGCAGCGCGAGCAGCCATTGCGGGCTCGCGCCGGTGAACCCGTAGATCGACTGGTAATCGTCGCCGACGACGCACACGTCATCGCGCGGCCCGAGCCAGAGGTCGAGCAGGGTCTGCTGGAGCAGGTTCACGTCCTGGTACTCGTCGACCGTGAACGCGCGCCAGTGCTCGCGGACGGCGGCGAGCGACGCCTCGTCCTCCTCCAGCATGAGGATCGAACGGCCGAGCAGATCCTCGAAGTCGATCGCGCCCGCCTCCGCCTTCTTGCGCTCGTACTCGCGGAAGACACGGTGAGCGAGATCGGGCGGGATCGGCGGCTCGTGATCGCCGAGACCGGCGAGATACGTGCTCGGCTCGAGGCGGCGGTTCTTCGCCCACTCGATCTCCGTCGCGAGGTCCCCCGCCGGCCGGAACTTGTACGGCATCGGCAGGCCGTTGCCGATGCGCCGCAGCAGCAGCGCCTTCGTCGCGAGGATCCGCCCCGGATCGCCGCGGAAGCGTCGCAGCAGCGCGAGCGCGGCCGAGTGGAACGTCGAGGCGCGCACCCCTTCGACCCCGAGCGCGTGCAGCCGGCCGCGCAGCTCCCCTGCTGCCTTGTCCGTGAACGTGACCGCGACAATCGCCGAGGGCTCGACTGCGCCGCTCGCCACCTGCAACGCGATGCGGCGGGTGATCGTCGTCGTCTTGCCGGTTCCGGCCCCGGCGAGGATGCAGACAGGCCCGCGCGTCGCCTCCGCGGCGGCGCGCTGCTCCACGTTCAATCCTCCGAGAATCCGCTCGGCGTCCACCGCGCCACCGTACCCGGGGCGTCGGTCGGCTTCGCGCCGCCTGGCACGCGGCTTCGTTACGGAAGCTGTACGCCGGGCGCGGGCTGCCCGTCGGCCGAGGACTGCTCGAGCGGGACAAGCGTCTCGCGCTTCGGCTCGCGCACGATCGAGCCGAGCTTTGCGACCACCTCGAGCGTGTCGCCCTCGTCGGCGAGGCGCGCGAGCTGCTCGAGCTGGTCGTGGAGCCACGCTTCGTCGATCGGCGGCCGGCTCAACCGCATGATCTTCGGGTGCGCAGTCGCGCCCACCGATTCGTCGTCGCCCCACAGCGTCTCGTGCAGCTTTTCGCCCGGACGCGAGCCGACGAACTTCACGGCGATGTCGCGCGATCCGCTCTCCGGATCGTTCGGCAACCGCGGCACCTTTCCGGAGAGGCGGATCATGTTGCACGCAAGGTCGACGATCTTCACCGGCTCGCCCATGTCGAGCACGAAGATCTGGCCGCGGCCCCCGATCGCGCCTGCCTGCACGACGAGCGACACCGCCTCCGGAATGGTCATGAAGTAGCGCGTCATCTCCGGGTGCGTGACCGTCACCGGTCCGCCCTTTTCGATCTGCTTGCGGAACGTCGGGATGACGCTGCCCGACGAGTTCAGGACGTTGCCGAACCGCACGCCGACGAAGCGCGTCGGCACGTCGCGCCGGTGTCCCAGCGACTCGACGATCCACTCGCAAATCGCTTTGGACTGGCCCATCACCGTCTGCGGACGCACCGCCTTGTCTGTCGAGATCAGCACGAAGCGTTCGACCTCGAATTCCGCGGCCAGCTCGCTCACGACCTTCGTCGCGACGACGTTGTTGCGCACGGACGCGAGCGGATGCGTGTTCATCAGCGGCACGTGCTTGTACGCCGCAGCGTGGAAGACGATCGTCGGCTTGTACTTCTCGAACACCTCGCGCCGCATCGCGCGCGCATCCTTCACGTCGATCAGCTTCGGTACGGCGGCGGTGAAGTCGCGCTCGTCCACGAGCTCGCGTTCGATCTCGAACAGCGGCGTCTCCGCATTGTCCACGAGGATCAGCCGGGCCGGGCCGACGCGCGCGATCTGGCGACAGAGCTCCGAGCCGATCGATCCGCCGGCACCCGTCACGAGCACGGTGTGCCCCTCGAGATATGAGGCGACCTGCTTGAAGTCGACCTCGACCTGCTCGCGGCCGAGCACGTCCTCAACCTGTACCGGGCGGATCTGCCCGGCGAGGCCGACGTCGCCCGAGATCAGCTCGTACAGGCCCGGCAGGGTCTTCACGGGCACGTTCTCGGTCTGCGCGGCCTCGACCACGCGGCGGCGCGTCTCACCTGAGGCGGACGGGATCGCGATCAAGAGCTCGTCCGGTTTGTACTCGCGCACGATGCGCGGCAGCTCGTCCATCGTCCCCAGCACGCGCACGCCGAGGATCCTCGTCTTGCGCTTGCGGACGTCGTCGTCGACGAAGCCGATCGGCGAGTACGAGAGCATGCGCGAGCGCTGCATCTCCTGCACGATCAGCCGCCCCGCATCGCCGGCGCCGACGACGATCACCTCTTTGCCACGCGCGACAACGCCGGAGCTCGGGCGCTCCATCAACGTGCGCGCGGCGAGCCGTGCGCCGGCGACGAGCGCGAGCGTGATCAGCAGATCGAGCACCGCGACCGAGCGCGGCAGGCGGACGTTGTGCACGGGCGAGACGAAGTAGACCGTGACGTACGCGATGATCGACGCGACGAACACGCCGCGCGCCGCGCTCCACATGTCGCGCACGGAGACGTACCGCCACCAGCGCCGGTGGAAGCCGAACGCGAGGAACACGACCAGCTTGATCGCGATGACGAGCGGGAGCGTGCGCCGCAGCAGCGTGTCGTAGTAGACGGGCAGTCCGTGGTCGAAGCGCAGCTCGAACGCGAGCACCCAGGAGACGGCGATGATCGCCGCATCCGTCAGCACCTGCAGCAGCCTGTGCCGCCCGATGCCGCTCATCTCATGCGCCGGCGGCGACGCCGACCGCGGTGCGGACGACGTCGACGACCCGCTCCTGCGCCTCGACCGG
>WNFM01014079.1_pt1 | contig 17122 bp, 17 predicted proteins | sample 5400271 | NCBI WGS metagenome assembly WNFM01 (sample SAMN13153352, study PRJNA577476) | soil metagenome | isolation source: 60 cm saprolite on Douglas fir-dominated hillslope | place: USA:California | collected 2013-09-17 | reverse complement strand
GTTGGTGGTGCTTGCGAGCTTGATCGTTGTCTTGGTCAGGCTGAATTCGAGTTCGGCGGGTGGCGGGCTGTTCACTCGCGCTGTCAAACCTCAAGTCCATTCTCTCGCGGTGCTGCCGCTGGAGAACCTGTCGGGCGACCCCAACCAGGAGTATTTCGCGGACGGAATGACTGATGAATTGATCACTATGCTCGCCAAGAACACCGGCCTGCGCGTGGTGTCCCGTACTTCGGTGATGCAGTACAAGAAGGTTCACCGGCCGCTGGCGGATGTTGCGCGTGAACTTGGAGTCGATGGCATCCTGGAAGGATCGGTGGGCCGCTCAGGCAATCGCGTGCACATCAACGCGCAACTGATTTACGCGCCGCAAGACGTGCATTTATGGGCGGAGAGCTACGACCGTGATTTGAACGATCTGACTTCTCTGCAAAGTGATCTGGCGCGAAATATAGCCCGGCAGGTGGGCATGACGACGGCGGCCGTTGGCCGTCCGGAACGTCACATCAACCCGGAAGCCCACGACGCCTATCTGCTCGGCCGACATTACTGGCTCGTATCGCAATACAAGAAGAGCCAGGAATATTTCCAGAAGGCAATCGAACTTCAACCGGACTATGCCGCAGCCTGGAGCGGAGTGGCGGACTACTACACCGCCAGTGCGGTGGAAGGACAAATCACTCAGGAGGTGGCCATCGCGCAGGCAGAGCCGGCGGCGCGGAAGGCGATAGAGTTGGACGACTCTTTGGCGGACGCGCATCACGCCATGGCTGCGGTGTACTACTTCCTGCGCTGGGATTGGAATGCCGCAGAGAAAGAATCAGCGCGCGCCATCGAACTCAATCCGCACTATTCTGAAACACACCACCTGCGTTCGTATCTGTTTGACAGCTTGAGCCGCACCGACGAATCGTTGCAGGAAGAACGCAAAGCAATGGAATTGGATCCGTTTGCGCGGCCATTTGGGCTCGCGCTCGCCTTGCTTTACGCACACCAATTTGACGCCGCTCTGCAGGAAGCGCTGGCGCGGAGCGAGGTGCAACGTAACGATGCCACTCTTGTCTGGATTGCGGGCGACATTTACACGTACAAAGGCATGCAAGTGGAAGGGGTGCAGGAATGGGAGCGGGCGCTGCTGCTCTGGGGCGACAAGAAACATGCCGCAGAAATGCAACTGGCATTCCGCCGGGGCGGCTTCCTGGCCGTGTTGGACTCGAATCTCAGCGATGTTCAGAGAACCGCGACAACAAAATACGTTTCCCCAATCGAGTTCGCCTTTTGCTATGCCAGACTCGGGCGCAAAGATGAAACGATCCGCTACCTGGAAAGAGCTTACCAGGAACATACCCCCTTCCTGGTGCATCTCCCCCATGATCCTAGCTTTTATTTTGTCCATTCCGATGCACGCTACCAGGCAATCATCAAGAAGATGGGACTGCCTCCAGTTTGAGTTGTGCAATCAGCCCGCTGTGCCATAATGTGCCACGTGAACCGGTCAATTATTTCTTTGCGTCAATTATTTCTTTGCGACGTGCGGTAGTGTCGTTTCTGGTTTCAGGCGCGATGCTTGCGGCACTGGCTCCATCGGCGCCGGGAGGCTGGCATTTGAAGGGGAAATCCGGGGACAGACATGACGTTTCCCGGTTAGATAGTAATTACTTCAGGCTTAAATCAGGAACAGTTGGTTACCAGGAATAGAAGAACACCACCATCCTTCACACCGCTCGACTCGCTGACAACTGCACAATCGCGTTCCCCATCAGCTTCAGAGCGACTGCCCAATTCCGGCGGGCGCTGGCACCGTCGTTTCCGTATCCACTCACATACAAGGTGCAGTAAAAACCTTCCCGGACGCCGCTATCCTCCACGAAATAACACCGCCGCACGCAGACCTCCACTGCCGATGGAGTCTCCGGCACCCGCTGCAGCAACTCAACCAGCTTTCGAACAAACTGTTCGTGAGCAGGCAACGATTCACGCACCGAAGACTGATGCAAGTCAGTGTTTGAGAACACGACGTCCACATAACTCACGAACTTATGCGAAGCATCGTAGACTTCTTCCTCCGGACTCAGTTCCGTCGTCGCCCAGGCATCGCACTTCGCCGTCTCCACCATGCTGCGCTCCGAATTCATCACCCGCAGAAATTCCCCCAGCTCGGGAAACTTTTCCGCCTCCTCGATCTCCACCATTAATTCCGGATGCCGTTTCAAATCGACGTAAGCAAGCTTCCCGGCGGGATCCTTCCAGGGAAAATCCAGCACCGGATCGTCCCTCCCCAGCTCGATCGAGAAGTCAGCATCCATTAGAGTCGATCAGAACGCGCGCAGGAAGTTCACGATCGCATGCTCCGCCCAATAACCGTCGTCGTAGGGGCCATTCCTGCCATTCCCTGCTTCAGCGCCCGATCTGGCGGAAGATCCGGCGGATGCTCCGCCTGGAGAGCCGATAAACGCACAGTGCCCGCCGTCAGGCGTCTCGACGAACGTGATGTTCGGGTTCGCCGAAATCTTCTGCCGCGTCTCCGCCGTGATGCGTATGAACGGATCATTGGCCGCGTGCAAAACCAGCGCCGGCACCGCGATGCGCTCGACCACGTGGGCCGCCGAAGCGCGATCATAGTAATCGTCGACGCCCGCGAAGCCGCAATAGTAAGCCGTCACCCTGTCGTCAAACTCGCGCAGGCTCCGAATACCGCGCAGACGGCTCACGTCGAAGTGTTCAGGAAAGTGCCGGGCCTTCTGAAGCATGCGCCGGCGAAGCGCCCACAAGAAATACTTTTCGTAAATCCGATTCGCCGGTTCATGCAGCGTATCCGCCGAAGTCGCGAGATCAATCGCCGGACAACATCCAGCGACAGCTCGAAACTGCGGTGGCGCTTGCGTTCCCCACTCTCCCGCCAGCTTCAGGACGATGTTGCCGCCCATGGAGAAGCCGACCAGCGCGAAGCGTGAAACGCCGTCACGCGCGATGACTTCGCGCGCCACCGCCGCGACATCGGTCGACAGGCCCGAGTGATAGAGCACGGGGGCGAGCGCGTCCGTGCCTCCACAGTTGCGCTGGTTGTAACGGATCACATTCATTCCGGCAGCCAGCGCCTTTTCTGTGATGCCGAGCATGTACTGCGACTCGCTTGACCCTTCGAGCCCGTGCACAACAATGATGGTCAGCGCGGGCGCTCGATCCGCCTGCCAGTGGCAGTGGCAAAGCACCTGGACACCAGGCGCCACTTCGATCAATCGCTCCTCGGGCGCAGGCACATTAAAGCGTCGCGCGATTAAAAAGCTGGCAAGCGTTTGCACGTGCCCGCCGCTTAGCCAACGCCGTGGTGTAAAGGGACTCGTCTCCTCGTGTGTTTGCGAAGTGCCCACGGTTTGAGTTTAAATTGAAGACAGCAATTCTCTTCACGGAGTTTTCTTCATGCCCATCTTCGAGTACGTCTGCAAGGAATGCGAGCACGAATTCGAGGCTTTGGTCTTTGGCAAACAAAAGGCCGAGTGCCCGAAGTGCCAGAGTAAGAAACTGGACCCGCAGCTCTCAGTGTTTGCCGTGTCGGCGAAAAGCGGACCGATGACTCAGCCGTCGATGTCGGCTGCGCCGTGCGGGTCGTGCGGCGACGCTCGCGGGCCAGGGGCGTGCTCGCTCAAGGATCTCGATTAAGTTATTTGTTGGCGATCCACCGTGCTGTATCCCAAACATCAGGGCGGGCTCCATCCGCTGCAAGATATCCCCGCAAAACCGCTATTACTCGCCGATTTTCTCGCTATTGCAACGTAACTTCGGGAACTTTTTCGCGAGTAACTGACGTGATGTTTCGCTTCGGGGCAGGTCTGGATATGATCCGTTTTGAAATCTTCGGATTTAGACATTGTAGCGGTAATTCGGAGCGGGAAATGGATCGGCGAAAAGAGCGCAGGCTGAACCTGGAGTTGCCGGTACGCATCTGGGGAGTGGACAGAATGGCGCAGCCTTTCGCGGAGATCGTTCGGGTGCGAAACGTCAGCAACCACGGAGCAATTCTGATCGGCATGCGCTCAAAGGTGCAGACCGGCGAAGTGCTGGACGTGCAACACGGTGCCGCACGAGCGCAGTTTCGGATTATGTGGATAAGTCTTTCGGGAGAAGCCGGCTTACAGGCTCTGGCATTAGAGCCGCCCATCTTGGGCATCGGCCTCCCCAAAGTTTTTGATATGGTGGGGACCGGATAGGCCAAGCCGAACGGCACTAATCGGTCAACTAGCGTGGATTCACGTGGCCGGTTCCCACTTTTGTTTCCTCGGTAAGAAAACTGGCAAAGACTTCATTCGATAAGAGACGGCCGCGGCCGGTTAGGCGCACGTTAGCTCCTTGCTGCTCGAGGAGGCCGTCGTGTACGCATTGTTGGATGGCAGATTCCCAAGGGGCGACTCGGGTTAGCTCTTGCCGCGAGACGCAGGTGGCAACAGCGGCGGCCCGACTAACGTTGTGCCCTTCCCAAAGCCTGCTCTCTGTTCGGAACCGTTCAAGATCGACGCCGCGATTGAGGCGCAGACCGAGGAAGAAGCTTTCTTCGATTGCTGCCTGCACAGAAACCGGCGTTATCGTGTGCGGCGCGCGATTCATGTAGGCGTCGAGCGAGTCGGGGGTTGCGAAGCGGGTGGCTTGGTAACGGTCGGCCTCGATGCGGTCAGCGGCTGTCGCGACTTCGGGGTTACTTGAGCCGCAGGCGGCTGCCGAACATTGCTCGGCTCGGACGGGCGAGGGCGCCCGTCCCCACACGATCCGCTCTAGCATTGAGTGCGCATCTACGCCAAAACCTAGATAGGGCTGGCGGGTCCAGTATTTCAAGTTATGGCGCGACTCGCTATTTTGTAACGCGCTGTTGCGCGGGACGACGCGGGCAAAGTTAGAAATTTCGTACTGCGCGATTCCGGCGGAGGCCAGCATCTGGCACGCCTGCTGGTAAAAATCCGCGGTCGCATCGTCGTTGGGCACAAAGTGGGCGTGGTAGCGGGAACCTCCAGCGATCAGTTCCCTGCCCAAGCGAGAATCCTCGTCGACTTCGAGCATGTAAACGCTCACGTGCGGGACACCCGTCGCAATCGTCTCCGACACGGAGAAAGACCAGCTCTCCGCCGTCTGGTGCGGCAAACCCGCAATCAGGTCAATGTTAATGTTGCCGAGGCCAGCCTCTCGCAAACGCCCGATCTCCTCAAGGACGATCGAACGTTTGTGCAGTCGTCCCACCGACTGTGCTTCCTGATCGACGAACGACTGCACGCCCAGGCTCACCCGGTTCACTCCGCATTGCAGCAGGGTTTCGATGAGAGCGGGAGTAAGCGTACCCGGAGCGCATTCGACCGTGATCTCGGCATTGGGCGTCACCGCAAAGTGAGCGCGAACGGCGGCGAAGATTCGCAGAAGTTGCGGGGCATCGAGGATCGATGGAGTTCCTCCGCCGAGATAGATGGAGTCGGCGGTGTCATCAAGCGCACATCCCAGGTCCGACGCCAACTGGCGCGAGTTGGCGATATCTTCGAGCAAGCGGGCAACGTAGTTTTCATAAGCCGACTTCGAGAACACGTCGGAGGCAAAATTGCAGTAGCTGCACTTGGTCCGGCAGAAGGGGACCGAGATGTAGACGCCCACGGGCATGCTGTCTGTTTATTGTATTTGACGAGGTCTGCCGAGGGACTGTTCACCCTTGCCATGAGGAAAGTGGGAGCGCCATCCCGCGAAGGTTACCTCGACGTGAAAGACCGCACCCAAGGCTTGAATCCGGTCACGTGAGGATGTAAATTAGCCATTAACCGACGGACTATTGCGGAGACTGATTGAAGAGGTTGCGATATCCGTTTTGGCGAGAAGAATATGAGCGATGAGATCGATCTGCTATGCGAGGAATGCGGCCAGACGTTTTCAGCTTTCCTGCACGAAATGGCCGACAAGAATGCAAAGATCGTATGCCCAAATTGCCGGGCGAGCCGCGACTGCAATTCTCCCAGGGCTTCCGAGCCTATATCGGGGGCGCGATCCGTCAGAAGAATTTCTTAGAGGCTGGTTCTGATCGAATGGACGGATGCCCATGTCATTCGTCCGTGGACTCGGGAGCTGCACAGGTACGACTACCCGTGCCCAAGCGATTAGTGGCGCGGCTTCCTTTGTGGAGGCCGGGGCATCCAATACGCTTGAGAACGAATATGAGCGATGAGAAAGTTGACCTTTTGTGCGACGACTGTGGTCAGGCGTTTTCGGACTTTCTGAACGAAATGGCCGAACGGAATGCCAAAGTTGCAACGTGCCCGAAGTGCGGCAAGATACATGAATTCCCTTCAAAGACTGCCAAGGACGGAACGCGATCCGTCAAAAAGGTTAGTTAAACCGTTTAGCTCTTGTGCCAGCTCAGCCGCGTAGCTCCATGCGTTTTTGCGGCATGACGAACGATTTTCTCAAGCAGATCGCCCCGCACTCTTTCTCCCTGCACGTTAAACTAGGCCCATGACGGATTCGCCCTCCAACGCTCTGGCTCGCGCTTCTTCTTCCTACTTGCGTTCCGCGATGCATCAGCCGATCCGATGGCATGAGTTTGGGGAGGAGGCTTTTGCGGCGGCTCGGCTGGCCAACAAGCCGATGCTCTTGGATGTTGGGGCGGTTTGGTGCCACTGGTGTCACGTGATGGATCGCGAGTCGTATGACGATGCCGAGGTGGCGGCGATCGTCAACGAGCATTACATCGCGGTGAAGGTGGATCGGGATGAGCGTCCGGATATTGACAGCCGGTACCAGGCGGCGGTGGGCGCGCTCACCGGGCAAGGTGGGTGGCCGCTTACGGCTTTTCTTACTCCTGACGGCAAGCCGTTTTATGGGGGGACGTACTTTCCTCCCGCGGACTCGTATGGGCGGCCCAGTTTCAAGCGTGTGCTGCTTTCGATTGCTCAGGCATATCGCGACAAGCCCGGCGAAGTGCTGGAGCAGGCACAGATGGTTGAGAGCGCGATCTCGCGGGCGGAATCTTTTTCGGGGGGCAGCGGGAAAGTATCCGTGACGGTAATTGACGCGATTGCGGAATCGGCACGGAAGATGTTTGACGAGGTCAACGGCGGATTTGGCAGTGCGCCGAAGTTTCCGCATCCGGCGGCGCTCGACTTGGTGATGGACCAGTATGTTCGCACCGGCTCGAGCAACGATCGTGCAGAAAATCAGGCACTGCGCACTATTTTCGTCCACACGCTGGAGAAAATGGCACGCGGCGGCGTCTATGACCAGTTGGCGGGCGGCTTCCATCGCTACTCGGTAGACGAGCGCTGGATCGTGCCGCACTTCGAGAAGATGTCCTACGACAACTCGGAGTTGTTGAAAAATTATGTACACGCTTATCAGGCGACGGGGGATGAGTTCTTCGCGGGAGTGGCGCGCGACATTATTCGCTGGATGGACGAATGGCTCAGCGACCGCTCCCACGGCGGCTTTTACGCCTCGCAGGACGCGGACTACTCGATGGACGATGACGGCGATTATTTCACCTGGACCCTGGAAGAAATGAAAGTGGCGCTGACCGAGGATGAGGCTGCGGTTGCGGCGCTCTATTACGACATCAATGAAGCCGGGGACATGCATCACAATCCAGCGAAGAATGTTCTCTACGTTCGCAGCTCGGTGGAGGAAATCGCACGGCGTCTGAACATTGCGGAGGAGCGGGCGCGCATGCTGCTCGATGCGGCGAGGAAGAAAATGTATGCGGAGCGATTGTTGCGTCCAACACCGTATGTGGACAAGACGGTCTACGCGGGCTGGAACGCGATGTGCGTTTCGGCTTATCTGGAAGCGGCCAGGGTCTTGGATCTGTCGGAAGCACGGCGCTTTGCTTTGCGTTCGCTGGATCGGCTGCTGTCCGAGGGATGGAGTGCGGAGCGCGGGATGAAGCATGTGATTGCTTACTCGGATCCGAAGGCGGAGCGGCGCCAAGCCGCAGTCCCCGGGGTGCTGGATGACTACGCTTTCGCGGTGATTGCGTGCCTCGATGCTTACGAGGCGACGGCGGTGTTGAGCTACTTCCGATTTGCATGCTCGGTCGGGGAGGCAATGGTGGCGGAGTTCTTCGATCCGGTAGCTGGCGGATTCTTTGACACGCGCAGCGGCGCGGCGGCGCAGGCGCCGGGCGGAGCTTCGAACGGAGCGTCGGACGAAAAAACCGCACTCGGCATTTTGGGGACACGCCGGAAACCCTTTCAAGATTCGCCGACTCCGGCAGGAAATTCGGCGGCGGCGATCGCGCTGTTGCGTTTGCATGGTTACGCCGACGACGCATCGGATAACGATGGGTCGCATAACGGAGCGTCTTATCGCGACAAGGCGGAGCAGACGCTGGAGGTCTATGCCGGAGTCGCGGGACAGCACGGCATTTTTGCGGCGACTTACGGGCTGGCGGTGATCCATTTCAGCCAGCCGCACACGCAAGTGGTGGTCGTCGGAAAAGATGACGTCGCTGCTGAGCTGTATCGCGCTGCTGTGCAGCCGTTGGGCTTGAATAGGGCGGTTCTGCGCCTGGACGCCGACAAGGTTGTCGCGCAGAATCTTCCACCGGCGTTGGCGCAGACGATCCCAAATCTTCCGGCACTGGGCGGGGGGCGATCGTTTGCCGTGGTGTGCTCAGGTTTCGCGTGCCAACCGCCGATCTTCGATGCGCAGGAACTGTCGCGCACTGTGCGATCGCAGGCGCGTCCGGCGGCCTGAGCTGGGCACTTTTGCCCCATACTCTTTCAAATCACGCCGGATCAACACCAGGCCTAGTACACGTACGCCTTGAGGAAGACGAAAACCACCACGCCGGTGATCGAGACGTAGAGCCAAATGGGGAAAGTGAAGCGTGCGATTCGGCGGTGCATCGCGAAGCGCCCCGTCAACGAGAAAAAGAATGTCGTCAGCACCATTGGCAGCGCGACGATGGAAAGGATAACGTGGCTGGCTAAAATAGAAAGGTAGAGCGTACGCACCGCACCGTGGCCGGGAAAAATCGTGTCACCGTGCAGGGCGTGGTTCACGATGTAGCTGATGAGGAAAACGGAAGAGAACGCGAAGGCCAGCAACATGCTGGTGCGATGCGCTTCGCGGTTGTGACGTTTGATGAAGTACAATCCCACGCAAAGAGTAATCGCGCAGAATCCATTCAGAAGCGCGTTGAGGGCCGGCAAGAACATCCAGCGTCCGGCGAAATCAGCCGAAGCATGATGCACGTAGAGCAGCCACAGCAGGAATGACACCGCGAGGCCGCTCACCACGACGATCGCCCCAACCACCGGGCGCGGACTAATTTCAGCCGGTTCCATACTGACAATTAAATCACAAATACTGCGGTTCGATATTTCGCCTGCTAAGCCGGCGACACAGGCCAGGGGCCTGAAGGTCGGCTCATAGCATGCCGATATCCAGAACTACGGGCACGCGACGACAGTGTGTGCCCTTACGTCCTTCCGGTCTCTGAAGTTCCCGGCCTTGGCTGCCGATCAACAAAGAAGGCGGCGCGGCCAGTCATGTCTTCGAACCTCCTTGATAATCCGAAACTGTTCCGGCATGTAGTGGAAGACTTGCCGGTGGGGATTTTCATCGTGGACGGGGACCGGCGGATCCGTTTTTGGAATCGTGGCGCCGAGCACCTCATCGGGCATCTGGCGCATGACGTGGTGGGACGTGTCCTGGAAGATGTCGTGCAGGCCTGCGACCGCCGCGGCAATCGCTTGAGTGGCGAACGCTGCCCGGTGACGATGACCCTCAGCCAGCGGCAGCCGCAGCGTTGCAGTGCTTTCTACCTCCACAAAAATGGGCATTGTGCCGCCGTGAAGATCCGAACGCGACCGATACTTGAATATGGTGACGCGATCAGCGGGGCGACGGTTCTATTCGAAGAAGCCTTCGTGACCCGCGAGGAATCGTCGGGACCGCCAATGTACGGATGTCTGGACGCGACTACGGGAATTCCTTCCCGCCGTTTGACGCGAGCCGTGCTGAACGAATGCATGGCAGGCATGAAGGAATCGCACATCGGCTTCGGGGTGCTACGAATTCGAGTGCTGGGGCTGGAGGAGTTTCGCTCAAAACACGGTCCGCAGTCGGTCGTGCCTTTTCTGCACACTGCGGCGCAGACCTTGCGAAACAGCCTGGATGAAGAAAACTTCCTGGGATGCTGGGAAGAGCACGAGTTTCTGGTGGTGCTGCACTCGGCGAGTCCGATGATGGTGGCCATGACGGCTGAAATCTTATGGAACCTGCTGAGCCATTCGGAAGTTTCGTGGTGGGGCGATCGTTTCCTGGTTGAGGCCGAGGTGGCCTATACGGTGGCTACCGCCGGCAACGACCTGGAATCGCTGCTGAGAGAGATGAAGCCTTCACACTCAAGCGGGACGGCGAAGGCGGTAGCAGCGGGCGCGGCCAACGATTCTGGACGCCGGCGAGGATGATGCTTCATGTTTTCGGTCATTGGGATCGTGGTTGTATTCGGCTGCATCGCGGCGGGCTATCTGATGGAGCATGGCAACATGAAAGTGCTCGCCCAGCCGGCGGAGCTGATCATCATAGGCGGGGCGGCTTTGGGTACAGTGCTGATCTCGAATCCGATCCACACGCTGAAGCAGATGATCAGCGGGGTCATTGGGGCGTTTGGTTCATCGAAGTACGGCACGAAGCGCTACATCGATTCCCTGAAGATGATGTATGAACTGCTGCAAAAAGCGCGCAAGGAAGGCCTGGTGGCACTGGAGACGGACATCGAGGATCCGGACCAAAGCCCGCTCTTCGCCAATTACAAGGATTTTGTGAAGGATCACCACGCCGTGGCTTTCGTATGCGACACGATGCGAATGGCGGTGAGCGGGGGCGTGGAAGTATTCGATCTGGATCAGATGCTCGATGCGGACATGGAAGTCCATCATCACGAGGCGAGCGAGCCGGTGTCAGCGTTGAGCACCATGGCGGACGCGCTGCCGGGGCTGGGCATTGTGGCGGCGGTACTGGGCGTGGTGATCACGATGGGCGCGCTGGGCGGACCTCCGGAAGAAATTGGACGCAAGGTAGCGGCGGCTTTGGTGGGGACTTTTCTGGGCATTCTGCTGTGTTACGGGCTGGTCGGACCACTCGCGGCGCGCATGGGGAAGATCGCGGCCGAGCAACACGCGTTCATGATGGTGCTACGGGTCACCATGATTGCTTTTCTCAAAGGTGTCGCCCCGATCATGGCGGTTGAGATCGGGCGGAGGACGGTGCCCGGGCATGTGCGTCCTTCATTCAAGGCAGTCGAAGAGGCTTGCCGCGGTGCGAAAGGCGACGCTGCGGCGGCGGCAGCGGGATAAACAGCAGCATGCCGACACCCCCTATCATTATCATCAAAAAAAAGGGCGGCCATGGCGGCCATCACGGCGGGGCCTGGAAGGTTGCCTATGCTGACTTCGTCACCGCCATGATGGCATTGTTCATCGTGTTGTGGCTGATGAACAGCAGCCAGAAAATTCTGGTGGCAGTTGGCGGTTACTTCAAAGATCCCAGCGGCACCGCGAAGAAGGTCGGAACCGGTCTGGCCGGGACGGGCGAGAATCTTCAACTGGCCAAGCAGGACATGGCAAAGCTCAAAGTGGAGTTGCAAAAGAGTATCCAGAGCATCACAGATCTGGATAAGCTGAAAAAAAATATCGAGATGACGGTTACCGCAGAAGGTCTGCGCATCGAATTGCTGGAATCGGAGAAAGGAACGTTCTTCAATAGCGGAAGTTCCGCGCTGAACACCAGCGGGCAGGAGATGCTGGCGCTGCTGGCGGTGGAATTGGGAAAGGTTCCCAACCATGTTTCGGTCGAAGGACACACCGACGCCAAACCTTTTACGGGCAAGCGGAGCTATAGCAATTGGGAACTCTCGTCGGACCGGGCGAACGCGGCGCGGCGACTGATGCAGCAGTCGGGATTGCGTCCCGATCAGGTCTCGCAAGTGAGAGGCTTCGCCGATCAACGTCTGCGCAACCTGAAGGATGCGCTGGATCCTTCCAACCGGCGCATTTCGATTATCGTGCAGTACATCAACAGCAACACCGACGACGCGGAATCCCCCGGGGGAGATACACAAAAATCGGAAGAGGGGGAACCGTCAGCAGGTGCGAAGGCGGAATCTGAAACCGCGGGTAAGAAGGATCAGAAGTAAAAAAATGAGGCTGGCCACGGAGGCCAGCCTGGAAGATTGCTTCGTGATTCTAAGAGTTAGGTCATCTTGCTATGTGACTTATGTATATGCGACTAACCGCCGCAATTCTGTTTCCAGGGATTGCACAGCGGAATCGGCCCCCCGGGAGTGGGAACTCTCGGGACAGCAGCATATGCGAACGTACCTACCAGACCTACCAACAGCAGTAACGCCCTGAGCGAACGTTTCATGGTTTTACTTTCTCCTTAGGGTCTGCCGAAGGCCAGCGTAAAACTGCCAGCATTCGTGCGCGGGAATTATACACAGGCCTGCAACTTTCTGATTCGCGGGAGGTTACTTCGCGCGCGCAGAACCGTCACAAGCTGCCTGGCAGCCAAAGGTCGTCGCGGCCGTCCGGCAGGCAATATGAGCGGTGTTTACGCTGGTTTCTTAAGGTAATGGTTTGACTAGAATCGCAGCGGTTCGGGCTCCGAGGGAGGGGTTGCCACACGCCAAAGAATCCCCTTGACAAGGTTTTTGCGTGAAGTCCTTTTTGGGGTAGCCAGGGCTATGAGCGAGTCTTGGAGCCGGCGACTGCGGATTTGGCTCGGGGTAAGGCGGTAGGGCCGTCGAACGGGAAATGGTCTTCCGCCAACTCCAGATTCGAGCTTCGCGAAAACGCGCGCTCCACCATGCCTTCGAACATCGGAATCAGCGAATCGGAAGACACTGGGTGTTGAAGATCCGCCAAGCCCTGTTCCCATCGCCTGGTCTGCAAGTGGTTGGCGGCGGCCAAGCGTACGGTTTTGCGCGAGACGGAGTAGCCAAGCCAGACTAAAATGGCCAGGTTGTAGGTCGACATGTTTATCAGGTTGAGATGGTGCAGCCTGACAAATCCACCTGAATTCAACGCATAGAGCAGCAATTCCACTCCGGCGAAAAGTCCAAAGCCGAGAGAGATTCCGAAACTGACCTGCTTGCGTGACACTCCCAGAAAACGCGAAAACAGGAGCAAGAAGAGAATGAGTCCAAACTGCACGATGCGGACTGAGCGCTGCAGAGTAGTGAGGGCGTGCACCAGCGGATTCTGGTCGAAGGAATTGGAAAAGGCGACCACCACCGAAACCAGCAGCATCACCACGCCCGCCCACTTGAACAACAGAGTGCCCAGGTCTTTCAGAGTGTGATAGGGGCGGAACACGTCCAGGAAGATCTCATGAATGACCTTGAAACCGAGCACCGCGTTGAGCGCCTCGCAAAGCCAGAAAAGGACGAAATACATTTTGTCATTGCCGGCGAGCGAAAGCGGAAAAAGAGTGGCAAAATTCGCAACCTGCGCCACCAGGAACACGAAGAACACGGGAAACTGCTTGTGCAGCTTACGTCGCCATAAGATCGCCGCCACCACCGATTGCAGGATCGGTTGCGCGCACCACAAATAAAGGACGATATGGCTGTGCGAAGTCATCGGTAAATGCTGCGGAAGTACACGATCAAGCGTGGAAACCAGCCACGTCTCAACCCTCCTCCACATCCTCAGGCAGGCAGCCCTTCTGGGTCAACCCTCTTAGGTAACCTTAGTAACCATTACCCTCCGGCCAGCTAGACGGATGGGGTAAGGCGCGGAAACAGGGCTATCCGGCGTCGGGGGAGGATTGCAGATAGGCGCGCATCATGCGCACTTCATCGTCTTTTTCGTCGAGGTCGTGGAGCAGGATGTCACGCAGGGAAACGACGCCCTTCAGTTCACGTCCCGCGCAGACCGGGAGGTGCCGAAAACCATGGCGCTTCATCAGGGTCATGCAGGTCTCCAGCGGATCACTTGGAGCGACGGTCAGAGGATCCTCGGTCATGACCTGGCTGACCGGAGTACGGGCGGGATCCTTGCCACTGACCACCACACGGCTCATCAGATCGCGCTCGGAGAAGATGCCGGCCAGTTGGCCGTCTTGAAGAACTGGTACGGCGCCGATGTTGTGCTGCACCATCATGCTGGCGACTTCAAGCACGGTCTGGTGGGATTCGGCGGATACTATGACTTGATTCCTGAGCAGATCACAGATCAACATTTGCACCTCCCGCGGATGCACCTCCCGCAGACTTCTGCCGGAAAGCGGCGTGCCCGGCGAACGGTGTCAATTCGGCTCTATAGAAGAAAACAAAGCCATTCTATCTCCGGACCCGCGGCGGAGTATATGTCGAAAATCGCCCGGAAGGAAGAAAAAAATGAATTGCGTGGTCGCGGGGCTTTGCTCCGCAATGATGGGGCAAAGCCCGTCACCACACCGTTAGTCGCTTCGACCCACGCCCAAAGAAATCACGTAAGATCTGGCCGCCAAAGCAGCAGGCACCTGGCCGGCGCTGCGGGCGGTGACAATCACGTTGTAGTCGTCACTGGCCCGAAGACGACTGAAAACCGGCGTCGCCTCCTGCGGCTCGACCAGCGCCAGGTATCGGAGGAAGGAAAAGACGTCTTCGGTGGGCTCGAATCCGGGCGCGACGAAAGAGACTTCGACATCTTCATGGTGGAAGTGCCATCCCAGAGAAGCCGCCAGGCGCACCGCTCGCTCATACACGTCGGGTTCCAGGATCCCGGGTGCGGGATTGTCAAACACGATGCGAAGCTTGCGTTCATCTTCGCGGCTGAACTCACGCACTTTGAGCGCGCCGGTGCGAGCCGTGGCTTTCCAGTCCACATGGCGGGCTGAGTCATCGGGCATGTACTCCCGGATGCGGTAAAGATCGTGGCCGCGGCCGCTCATAAAGGTTTCGAACTCGCCGGTCACCATCGGAAGAACCTGGAGAAACTGTTCAGTGGAATCGACGACGGGATAGACAATCACTTCGCGGGCCAGGTTAATCCGCCGGGTTTTCATCAGGAAGGAAAAGGGAAAGCGCGTGGCCAGTCCGAAGTTTTTTTCGCAGTAGCGGCCGCGGGCTGGGAAACTGATCTGTAAGTCGGCGCGCAGTTCCTCTCCGGGAGCGAGAAAAGGAAAATAAACGGATTCTTGGAGGATGGGCTTTTCTGCCTCCTCACGCACGCGGCAGGCGGAGCCACTGGTTCTGGGGCGCGCGGTTGCGGGGCCAGGCGAAGGTCGAGGCTTCCCAATGCCACCGCTCTTTAATATTATTCTTGCGCTTGGCGGGAACCACACGCACGGAAAAGGATGGCAGCCATGCGCTGGCGTTGCGCAAGAGCAGGCGCGCCAGCATCGGACGCCCGGCAAAAACGTGTTCGGGCAAGTGGACGTCGAGCGCGAGACTGCGGAGCACCAGCGCCGAGGCGATACCGGAAACCAGAATCGCAGAGAGCAACGCAGCGACGACAACATAAAGCAGATTATTACCGGTGTTGATGGCGGCGATTCCGATGACGACGCTGATCAGGATGTAGATCATGCCGGCGCGCGGCCGCGCCAGATAGGGCACTGTGGTCAGGCCGACGAGAGTGGCTAGCAAGAGTGCCACCGACGCCAGAATGACGGTTCCCCAGACGCTGCCTGCCTCGCGCGTGACCGTGGAAAACAACGCCGTGCCGAAAGCCAGCATCAGGCCCACGAGGGCCAGCAGGAATCGCACCCAGACCTGGGAAAGTCCCAGACGCGGGAAGCGAGGCGTAGCTGAGTCTGGCGGGCTACTTTGCGTGCGTGCGGAAATGGCCTTGTTAATCACGCTGTTGATCTCGATGTTCTCCGGTGCCGAGCGATGCTCTTTCCAGCATATGACGGCGGATGGGAGAGTGGAAGTGACGGAAGACACTCGGGCCGAGGGGAGAAGCTGGCCGAATGAAAATGACTGCGATTCGTTCGAACATCAGTCCATCACCGGAGGTGTAATGCCATTGAGTCCGGCGCAGCAATACTCCATTCAGAGCAAACACCTGCATGACATCAGGGAATAGATCGTGCAACGCCTGATTACATCGATTACGATGTGGCCGTGAAAAGTCGTGTAGGTCCAACCCTTGGGTATGATCCGAATATGCGAGGATTGTTTCGCTATACCGTTAATCTAGTGGCGCTCGCCGCAGCGCTGTGTTCGGTTTCGCCGATGATGTGGTCTTCCGGTGTTAACGATCAGTGGAACAACGTCAATCACTTCAGCCACGGCACTACCTTCACGTTCGTTGCGCGTCACCGCAACTGCGTGTTGGGAAGGATCAAACGCATTGACGATTCGGGAGTCACGGTGATGCGCCCCCATTCCTCCGAGATACGGATTCCGCGACCCGAGCTGCTCCGTATCACGGGCACAGCATGGGTTCCCGGTAGTTTTGATCCTGGTGTCGTTTTTTCCGCCAGAAGCTCATGGCTTGACATTTTGTCCATCGTCGGAAAATACAACCACCCACAGATCATGGTTTTTACGAAGGCCGGTGAAAAATACCAAGGCAAACTACTGAGCGCCTCTGCGAAAGCCCTGACTCTGGAAAGTTCAGGGAAGACTGTGGACATCGGCAAGGACGAGGTTTCCACGGTGAGCAAGATCAGCGCCATGCCACTCAGCGACTCCGCAACATACGTGGATCAGGAGTTTGCATGGATGAAGATTTTCGATCCCCAGCTATGGCCGAGCATGCTGCACGAATCTGTTTTGTCCATTCGCCTTTACGACACATCCTTGCCGGAGGACAGTTCTCCCATTGTGTGCGCCAACAGCAATCCTTAAGACGCACGAGCAAGACTCGCTACTGCACCTCACTTACCATTCGAGTCGTCGGCGAAAAATCGCATTACGCTCATTTGTCTGGAGCGCATCCAAGAGAACTGCCCTCAAGGCAGCGTCGATTGCCGAGGCCACAACCTGAATCCTACGCTTCTAGGCTCCCGATAAGCCCTTCACCTTATACTGGATGGAAATCGGATTTCAGAGGAATTCATGGCCGCACTGATTGACGCTATTGACGTCAAACGCAAGACGTTGTTTGAGCTTGAAAACACTCCATTCTATTGCCTCGAAGCGGAAGTGAATACGCCAACCGCTCGT
>WNFM01053519.1_pt2 | contig 17123 bp, 15 predicted proteins | sample 5400271 | NCBI WGS metagenome assembly WNFM01 (sample SAMN13153352, study PRJNA577476) | soil metagenome | isolation source: 60 cm saprolite on Douglas fir-dominated hillslope | place: USA:California | collected 2013-09-17 | reverse complement strand
CTCCTAGAAACACCTGACCCGGCCGGGAAAGGCAAGCCTCCGGGCAGGGCCTAGGACGCGCAGAACCGGCCGACCGTGCCCGCGCAGATCGACCAATTACCCGGCCAGCCATCCGCTCCGATTCGGCAGGGACGCATGTGGCTACCTCCCACACAGTTTGAAGGCAGACTGCCCTGGACCGGGAATTGCCCTTGTAATGCGGTCGACGCCGATTACAGAAAGTGACCAATAGTCATCAACAGTGGGCAACCTGTGCATTCTGAGCGCTCGAGTGTCTCCATGAGCCGGTCCACGAACGCGACAAACTGGACCAGCAATAGTTTCGAAAAATTTCGATTACCTGCGAGCCCCCTTACGGATTCGAACCGTAGACCTTCTCCTTACCATTTCTCACTGCAGCATTGCGTCCTTGCAGGTCAGCGTGCTGACCTCGCAGAACGCGAGCACACGCTAGCTCGCACGAGCGCCAGACGGGCGCACGCTGGCACTGATTGCCACTCGAACTGCCACTCAAGATGATCTTGAATCGGCCGGCAGGCTGAACCCATTTACCCTGACGATATCCCGCGCTCGGCGACGCTGCCGCAGTTACAGAACGTGAGCAGCATAGATGCCGTGGCATCTTGTGCTCCGCGCCTGATCGCCGATTGCGCGCGGCAGGCAGCCGTGCCGACCGTGCGGGCGACTGCACGCAGATGATCCAATTCTGTCGCCATAACGGCCTGGGCGGATCAGTTCCGCACTGGCTACCCGCGAAAGTCCGGCTACATCTAGATGGGACTGGATATGCCAGGTGAGGTCGCTGCGTGGGGTTCCACAGGGCTTGCCGGAGCCCGGGAAGGGACCACGCTGGACGCAACTCACGCTGCGTCAGCTTTCACGCCCGCGGCCTTCATGATCTTCCCGGCCGATCTGACGACTGTCGGCGCTCCGCCACCGAATGCCTTTCCGGACCCGCTGACCGTCGGGTTCAGCTCGCTAGCAGCGCGGATCCAGCCGAGAGCAACCGAATGCAGGAGGGGACTCAGCCAACATCACTCAGGACCGGTTTGTGCGCCTCAGCTCCCGTTCGCCCCGGTGGCGGATGCTCAGGGCCGAGCAGTTGACTCCCGAAGGCCCAAGGCACGCCACGGCACCAGGCTCGTGACTCGCGACCTGCTCCAGCTGGGCAAAGACGAGGCGGTCGGCTGAGGCAGTATTGAAGACGTGAACCGGCCATCTCCGCATCTACATGTTGGGGTGCCGGCGCAGCGGTGGCGCCAGTCATGCTCTGCGATCGCGGAGAGGAGGAGGCGGCCTCGTCATGACTTGCGGGCGTCCCTGGCGCAGCGCGTGGCCGTGGTATGGAGGTCGCTCATCGCGTCGGGAGCCGATGGGTTCCATGGCGGCAGGTCAGGAGGATGGGGGGCTGCCGGTTGGCGTGCCCGGCCTCGCCGCGACGGGGCCGGCCGACGCTGCTGCCGGTAGCGCCTCGGCTTCAAGCGCAGCTCGCGCCTGCAGCAGCTCTTGCCGGGTGGATGCATCGGGGACGGGGTATCGCGGGTCGATCTCGATGAGCGTATGGGCGATGACGGCTGCGGCGCAGATCCGGGTGAGCCACTTGTGGTCGGCGGGCAGGACGTGCCAGGGAGCCCACTCGGTGCTGGTATGGGTGAGCATCTGGGAGTAGGCATACTGGTAGTCATCCCAGTACTGGCGCTCGCGGACGTCGGCCTGGGAGAATTTCCAGTTTTTCTCGGGCAGGTCGATCCGGCGCAGGAAACGGATCCGCTGCTCCTCTTTGGACACGTTGAGGAAGAGCTTGACCAGCCGGATCCCGTTGTCGGTCAGGTATTGCTCCCAGTCGTTGATCTGCCGGTACCGCCGCGTCCAGACGTCGCCGCCCACCTGCCCTGGCGGGAGCCTCTCGCGGTCCAGGAGCTCTGGATGCACCCGGACGGTCAGGACTTCCTCGTAGTGGGACCTGTTGAAGATCCCGATCTCCCCCCGGGCCGGCAGGCGCAGGGCGTGGCGCCACAGGTAGTCGTGGCGGAGTTCGTCGGCCGTCGGCGCCTTGAAACTCGACACGTGCACACCTTGCGGGTTCACGCCGCTCATCACATGCCTGATCGTGCTGTCCTTGCCAGCAGCGTCCATCGCCTGCAGCACGACCAGCAGCGCGTAGGTGTCCTGCGCTGCCAGCCGGTCCTGGTATCCCGCGAGCAGTTCCACGCCCTGCCTGAGCAGCCGCGCCCCATCCTTCTTCTTGCGCACCCCGAACCGCGCGCCCGGGTCAAAGTCCCTCGGCAGGCTGACCTTCGAGCCCGGTCTGACCCGCAACGGCCCGACGAGCCCGGCGACCCAGCTGACGTCATGATCGCTCATCTGTGCCCTCTCGCCCGCAAGTGATCACGTTCGTAGTTACTTCCCCGCAAAGGGGCGAGGCAGCCGATCAGGTCGGCGATGACGCTGAAACAAGTCGGGCGGCGAGTTTGCGCGCTCGCCGCGCGTGGCCGCCGCCCAGCGACGACGAGAGCACCAGTCATGGCAGCAGCCCAGGCCGACGGCCCCGCGTGGGCCAGATTCCGGCATGCAGGCGACCAGACCGCGCCGGTTCGCTGGCCCGTGATCAGCCAGGGTACGGCGATCCAGAATCTCGGATGACTCCGCAGTACAGAATCGGCAACCGGACGGTCCAAACGGCGGCGCGGACCGGGTCACGATAATTGGCCACGCTGCCGGCCACCACCACGGGGCAGACCGGGGATGGCCCGGGCCGCGCCTGCTGGGCCGGTTGCGCCGATAGGGCGGACATGTGGGTGTCGCCGCCGCCGATATGCACCGGCGTTCCCGCCGCGAACCCGCTCGCCCTGGCTACATCGGGCAGCAGGCGTCCGGCCGGAGCCCCGGCCCGGCGCAGCTCGGGCAGCAGCGACTCCGGGATGTTCAGCGCGGCCAGCACTCCAGCGGACCAGCCGCCATTGCGGACATCGATCATCTGGCTCATCCCCGCCGAGGACCGCTCGCTGGCCAGCACGCCGGACAGCCGGTAGACGAACCAGTCGTGCAACTGCAGCACCGTCCGGGTAGCGCGCCACGCGTCCGGGTATTGATCGCGGACCCACAGCAGCTTCGGCAAGCCGAACTCAGGCGCCGGCCAGTGGCCGGTGATCCCGTACAACTCATCGGCACCGATTGCTGCAGTCAGGCCAGCGACCTGCGGCGTTGCCCGACGATCTCGGTTGAGGAGGCCAGGCATAACCGCGTTGCCCTGGGCGTCGAGCAGCACGAACGGGATCCGGATCGCGCTGACCGTGATAGCCAGGTAACGGCCGGCGGGCTCGCCGGCGAGCTGCCGCAGGTCGCGCAGTGCGCCGACTGCGGCCGACCACAAGCCATCCGGATCGAACATGCCCGGATCCTGGCCGGTACTCGGCGGGTACGGAACGGCGGTGCTGCCGAGGCAGACCTCGCGTGCGGCATCATAAGCACTGGCCTTCGCGGCGCTGCCGCCGATGTCCAGCGTGACCACGACGGTCGCTTCGGCAGAGCTCACTGTCGGCCCTCCGCTCGCTATTGCAGCGACGACATCACGTGCTTGATGCGGGTGTAGTCCTCGAACCCATAGATCGACAAGTCCTTGCCGTACCCGGAGTGCTTGAAGCCGCCGTGCGGCATCTCGGCGGTCATGTTGTTGTGCGTATTGATCCAGACGCAGCCGAAGTCCAGCCCTGCGGCGACCCGCATCGCGCGCCCGTGGTCGGAGGTCCAGACGGATGCCGCCAGGCCGTACTCGGTGTCGTTCGCCCAGCGGACCGCCTCGTCCTCATCGCTGAACCGCTGCAGGGTAATGACCGGCCCGAATATCTCAGACTGAACGATCTCATCGCGCTGCTGGAGCGCGGCGACGACTGTCGCTTCGTAGAAATATCCCCGGCTTCCCGCGCGCGTGCCGCCCGCCACGACCTGTGCGTGGCCGGGCAGCCGCTCGATGAGACCGGAGACCCGCTCCAGCTGCGCAGCGTTGTTCAACGGGCCGAAGTCGGCGTCTGGGGACCCGATCCGCTGGGCGCCGGCCTGCTCGGCCAGCGCCTCGACCAGATCACCATAAACGTCAGGGCTGGCCAGGACCCTGGCCGCGGCGGTGCAGTCCTGCCCGGCGTTGAAGTAACCCGCGGTGGCGATCTCGCCGGCTACCTTGCCCAGGTCGGCGTCGTCGAAGACAATCACCGGCGCGTTGCCGCCAAGTTCAAGGTGCACGCGCTTCAAGCTGGTCGCCGCGGCGGCTGCCACCTCTTTGCCGGCCCGGACGCTGCCGGTGATCGACACCAGCTGCGCAACCGGGTGCGAGACGAGCAGCCTGCCGGTGTCCCGGTCACCGGTGACGACGTTGAAGACCCCTGGCGGCAGGAACTCGCTCATGATCTCCGCGAGCAGCAGGGTGCTAACCGGTGTGGTCTCCGACGGCTTGAGCACCATGGTGTTGCCGGCCGCAAGTGCCGGCGCCCACTTCCAGGTCGCCATCGACATCGGATAGTTCCACGGCGTCACCGCGGCGCACACGCCGATCGGCTCGCGACGGATCCATGAGGTGAATCCCGCAAGATATTCCCCCGCGGAGCGCCCCTCGAGCATCCGCGCCGCCGCCGCGAAGAACCGGATCTGGTCCACCATCCCGGGAATGTCATCGTAGTCCGGGGTCAAGGGCATGCCGGTGTTCTGCGATTCCACCGCTGTCAGTTCGTCCGCCCGGGCCTCGATCGCGTCAGCGATTCTGAGCAGAGCCAGGCTGCGCTCTGCCGGAGTGGTGTTCCGCCAGACTTCGAGAGCAGCGGACGCCGACGCGAACCCGGCGCTGACGTCGTCCGCTCCGCAGACAGGCGCCGTTGCGAACGTCTCCCCGGTGGCTGGGTTGATCACCTGCGTTCGCCGCTGCCCTGCGCCCGCAACCTTGCGGCCGTCAATGAAGATCTGCAGCTCATCCATGTGCGGCGCTCAGCCACCAGCAAACAACGGCAGGAAGTCGGCGTTAGCCGCCAGCAGTTCGTCACACAGCTTCGCAATCTGATCAACGTCCAGCACTGCCTGCGTGGTGGGGTCGAGCAGCAGCGCCCGGAGAACCTCGTCACGATCGCCGCTCAGCGCCGCCTTGACCATCTGCTCTTGCAGGCTGACGTACTGCCGCAGGAGCGCGGCCAGATTCTCGGGCAGGGGGCCCGTGTGCAGCGGCCGCACACCATAGGCGTCGACCACTGCCGATACCTCCACGACGGCGTCGGCGGGCAGGTTGGGTATCGCGCCCGCGTTGACCGTGTTGACGGTGTAGATCTCGTGCCGGTTGCCGATGACCGCCTCGATGATGTCGATGACCTCGATACCCTGGTCCTCATCGCCCATGGGCAGGTCCGCGAGCCGGACCGGGCCAGCGCCTGGCGCTGTCCAGCGCCGTGCGAGTTCCGCCAGCTCGGCGGGACGGGCACGCTGCTCGGCCATCTCATGGGTCCGGATGCCGTAGCGCATCTTTACGCCCTGCGCGGTGCCCCGGTAGGGCTCGTCGAGCCGTTGCAGGCCCGGGTGAAACTCGACCCAATGCGTCCAGCAGTAGGGCATGACGCCGTAGACGTCCAGGGCCCACTTCATGACCGGGTTCGTTGCCTTAGCGCGCACAAGCGGCATAGCATCGCTGCCGTCCCGCAACCGCAGGTCGGTCACGGCAGCGCAGTGGTTGAGGCCTCCTACTATCGGCGGCATGGCGATCTCGTCAGGCGTAACCCCGGCCTCGAAGGCGAGCCACTCGGCGCTGCTCACGTAGCCGTTGCACGAGCATAGGGAGGTCACTTTGACGCCGGGAACCGTCAGCATGGCGCGAGCCTCGACCGCGGTCGGGTTGGTGTAATTGAAGATCCAGGCATCGGGCGCAACTTCGCTGACATCGCGCGCCACGTCCCGCAGAACCGGGACGTTGCGCAGGGCCCTCATGATGCCGCCAGGTCCGATCGAGTCGGCCACGTGCATGATCAGACCGTGACGGCCCGGGATTTCCATGTCATTCTCCCAGGCCGCCATGCCGCCCACGGAGATCGCGCAGATCACGAAGTCGGCATAGGTCAGCGCCTCCCGCCGGTCGGTCGAGCTGCGTATCTGCAGGTTGCTGTCCTCGCTCTCGACGACCTTCTGCGCGAGCTTTGCCATGACCTCCAGATGCTCCGGGTTGGTGTCCATCAGCGTCAGCGTGGCATCGGTGAGCAAGCTGGACTCGATCAGCCGGCGGATAAGCGGGGGCACGAAGCTACTGCTGCCACCTCCGATTACCGTGATGCGCTTTCCCATAAATGACTGCCCTTCTCGGTTGGCATAGAACCGACGCTTCGCGCAGAACCGTCGACGATCGGTCAGGCTCGTCTTCAGCCCATGGAATCCTCGGCCATCGGCAGCATGTTGGCCTCAAGTACGCGGTGGGTGCGGGGGCGGCGAAGTGTCTGGATAACAAGTTGTGCCACCTCATCCGGCGTCATGAAGTTGGCCAGATCAGGATCGTCCGGGGTGCGCCCGCGCCCCATCGCGAAGTCGGTAGCCACGCCTCCGGGGCAGAGCATCTGGCATCGGACGCCTCGGTGCCACAGCTCGTGGTCGATCGACCGGACGAACCCCACCTGAGCGAACTTGGACGCGGCGTACACTGCCTCGCCCGCGGGTCCGGCCTGCCCGGCCACAGAGGCGATGACAATCAGATCGGCGGCAGCGCTGCGCATTAGGTAAGGGAGTGTCGAGCGCACCGTATACAGCAGGCCCTTGACGTTGACGTCGATGATCTCATCAAGTTCACGCAGGTCCAGGCTGACGAAGTCACCGTAGGCCCCCACGCCGGCGTTCGCGACGACGATGTCGATGCCGCCGAACCGCTCGGCTGTCGCGGCGGCGGCCGCGTCGACTTGCGCCGGGTCCCGCACGTCGCAGCGCGTTGCAAGCGCGTCCGCGATGCCGAGCGTGTTCGCCTCACGCGAGACGAGCGAGAGCAGCGCTCCTTCGGCGGCGAGCGACCGCGCGACCGACGCGCCAATGCCACGGCTGGCGCCGGTCACGAGCGCGACGCGGGCGGCAAGTGTTGTCATGGATGTCATCTCTGCTCCGGAACGTGGGAGCCGTCGTGATGCTCGGCTGCGGGCGGGGGTACATCAAGAGATGGGTTGCGCTCAAAGAAACCCGCCGGGATGAGCTTGAAGCCGACGGTCGCGACGGGCATGACCGGCCAGTCCTCCGGGCGCGGCACGTGATGGGTGCCCAGGGTGTACCAGACAACGATGTCGGTGTCGACGATAGGCCGGTCGGCCCTCGTCCACTCGGGCAGCCCGCCGCCACCCGGATGCTGGTTGGGATAATCGCCTGCCGCATAGCGTTCCTCGCGCCGGTAGGGGGTTACGGCGAGGTGGTGGTCGATGAACGCCGCGCGTCTGCGGACGGGCGCGCCGGGCAGGGCGAAGGGAACGGCGTACCCGCCGGGGACAAGGCGGTAACCGACCGGTCCGCCGAGGCGGTGCCGCAGTGCGGGATTGACGATCTCCCAGTACCGTGCTGAACCTGGATCAAGACGTCGCAGGGCATCCAGCTCAGATCTCAGCGCACGCCGACGGACGCGGAACGCGTTGCCGTGGGCATTGCCGGGGCCGGCCGGAAGCGACTCTGTCCAGACCTCTTCGACGGTATTCCGCTGGCCGTCGACGTCGAAGTCCAGGCGCATATTGAAATAATGCTGATGCAGCATCGCATTGAGCTGGGGAGCGACGAGGACGCCGTGCTCGGGCTGGGTGCCGGGCGGTACGCCTCCAGTTGACAGCACCCCGGTCAGCTTGACCTCGTACTCGATCGTGCCGTCCTGGTAGAAGTACCAGAAGAATCCATAGTCATAATTGCCGATGCCGGCGAAGCTTGAGATGACGAGCCGGCGTGAGCGCCGCACGTCGCCAACTCCGGTGCGCCACTGAACATGACGCCACAGAACGCCCACGTCTTCCTCGTGCACGCAGATCGCGTTCTTAATCTCGACCGGCTGGCCATCAGCGTCACAGCGAACGGCGTCGAGGTAGCGGATCTCGCCGAGGCAGTCGCAGCCCAGGGTCAGAGATACCGTGGCGATCCCAACGCCGTTCTCGCCGGCATCAAACGCGTTCTTGAAGAAATGGGTCGGGCTAGGGTCGCCATACGGCACGACCATCTCGGACAAGGCTGCACGATAAAGGATCGAGCGCAGCCTCCCCTGGTCGCGGTAGCCGACGTCATTCAGCACAAGTCCTTCACGAGCCGTAAAGCCCACGTGGATATGCCAGCGTTGCCATTCGACGACGTTGCCATCAATGGTGAAGCTAGGGCCGTCTCGCTGGATGATCTCCAGAGGCTTCAGGTCGGTCCGAACGTTCGGATCGCGGCCGAATTCGCCAGGTTCAGGAGGAATCGGCACGACACCGTGGTCCTCCACCCGCAGTACTTCAAGCCGGTTGAGATCGATGAAGCCGATTACTCCGTCGACGGGATGCGCCCACTCGTTCTGTTCACCGTGGGGCCGGATGAACGCCAGTCCGCGAGCGAGCCTGCGCTCCAGCTCTTCGGCATGGCCGAAGTTGCCCGCGGGCCACGCATCGACCTGAACCGTGGTGAAGTCGGTCACACCACGCCGGGCAAGGGCTTCCTGGAACGCCGGATGAACCCGTAGTGCCTCCTCGGCCTCGGCGAGTTCGGTCACGTCGGCCAGGGGCTGGATGCCCTGAACCTGCCGCCAGGACGCCACCCGACTCTCAGTCAGTGACACGGTCAGCTCATAGGTTGCGCCGTCCCCGTGCGACGCGTCTCGGTCAAGCAGCACGGCAAACGCTTCGCGGGGTGGCCGCGCTCCGCCGTGCTTCCAGGCCAGGAACGCGCCCTTCTCGGGCTCGGCGAGCTCAACCAAGACGAACCGGGTGCGTGACCCGAGCGGGGGGCTGGATGCATCGCGAATGAGCGCGGTCGCTTGGCACACCTCGGCCGCCGTGAGCGGATCTAGCGGATGCGGACCGCTCATCGCGTCTCCCCAGTCTGCACGAACTTGCTCACCGCACAATCGCAGCGCCGGTCTTCGGGTCGAAGAAGTAGAGGTGCTCGAGGTCGACCGCAAGGTCCGCGCGACCTCCCTCCCGCGGCAGCGCATTGCGGCCAAGCCGTGCGGTCAGCTTCCCCGCTGTCACGATGGAGACCTGATCGCGGATCGCGGCGATCGCCTCCGGCCCGGGAGCCGGCTCCCCTTCCCTCGGCTCGCCCACGCCATCGAGCGTGAAGTAGACGATCAGCTCGGAGCCGAGCGACTCGGCTCGGGAGATGGTGACGCTAACGACACCTTCGTCGCCGCCAGGACCGTGGTTGGCGGGCCGGAAGTCCTCAGGACGGACGCCCAGGATCAGCTCGCGTCCGCCGTAGTCGGCGAGCCGGGGCCGGCGCCCCAGCACGGACGGCGGAACGGGTAGCCGCTGGTTGCCGAGGGAGACGACGCAGTGGCCGTCCTCGGACTCCAAGCGCGCAGTGAGGACGTTCATCGCCGGTGAGCCGATGAACGTCGCGACGAAGAGGTTTGCCGGATTCTCATACACCTCCTCCGGCGGGCCGAGCTGCTGGAGCTCGCCAAGGCACAGGATCGCGACCCGGTCACCCATGGTCATCGCTTCGACCTGGTCGTGGGTCACGTAGAGCGTCGGCGTGCCGAGACGGCGCTGCAGGTTGACAATTTCCTCGCGCATCTCGACCCGCAGCTTCGCGTCAAGGTTCGAGAGCGGCTCGTCCATCAGAAAGGCGGCCGGTTCGCGGACAATCGCGCGGCCCATGGCGACACGCTGGCGCTCACCGCCCGAGAGCTGCCTCGGCTTGCGGTCAAGAAGGCTGACGATCCCCAGCATCCTCGCCGCCGCCTCGACGCGGTCCCGGATCTCATTCTTCGGCACGCCGGCCATTTTGAGGCCGAACCCAATGTTGCCGCGGACGTTCATGTGCGCGTAGAGGGCGTAGTTCTGGAAGACCATCGCGATGTCCCGCTTGCGCGGCGGCAACCTGGTGACATCCCGTCCGTTGATGCGGACCTCCCCGCCGGTTACCTCCTCAAGTCCCGCGACCATTCGCAGGGTGGTGGTCTTCCCGCAGCCCGAGGGCCCCACCAGCACGATGAATTCGCCGTGGTCGACCTCGAGGCTGATGTCTCGGACCGCGACCACGCCGCCCTGGAACTCCTTGCGGACCGATTCCAGAACGATGCTGTTCGCAGGGCTATCCGCGTTCATCCGGTCGCTCCGCTTAGCATGCCGCGAATATGTCGATTGAGCAGGAGCGCGATAATCGCTGGCGGTAGCACTGCTATCACTCCAGCCGCAGCCAGGATCGGATAATTGGTGGTGTACTTACCGACAAACTCCGTGATCAGCACGGTCACCGGCGTCGTGCTCGGAGTGGATCCCAGCAGCAGCGGGATCAGGAACTGGCCATAGGTCAGCAGCATCACTATCGCCGCGAGTGCCGCGATTCCGGACCGCATCTGGGGGAGTACGACCATGCGAAACGCTTGCCAGCGGGTGCATCCATCCATCAAAGCCGCCTCCTCCGGCTCCGGTGGCAGGTCGCGGCAGTGGTTATAGAGCAGCCACATCGCCAGCGGTGCCTCGGCGCTGAGGTAGACGAGGACGAGTCCGAGCTGAGTATTGATGAGATGTAGCTCCACCATCATCCGGAACAGAGCCACGACGAGGGTGAATAGGGGGATGACCAGAGTCCCCACGACCGCCCAGAGCAGCACCTTGCCGCCCCGAAAGCGCAGCCGGCTCAAGGCGTAACCAGCGACTACTGACACGAGCAAAGTCGCCAACGTTGCCTCGGCCGTCACCTCAACACTGCTCAGCAAAGACTGGCCGAATGCGCTGGCGTCGGCAGCGGTGTTGCACCCCACGCAGCCCGCGACGGTTCCCGCCGAGTGCACACCGCCCACAATCGCCCGGTAGGCATCGAGGTTCAATTGGTGTGGCCACCATCGTGCCGGAACTGCTTGCACGTCATTCTGGCTTGAGATGCTGGTGAGCACGCCGATCGCCACCGGTCCGAGCGACCACGCTGCGATCACGACGATAACGATCGTGCGTAGCGCGCGGGCGGCTGGCGAGGGCTTCATGCAGTCCGCCTGAGTCGCGCGGCAATCAGGGCCACGACTGCCAACAAGGCGCTGAACGCCGCGATTAGAAACGCGAACGCGATTCCGTGCGGGAAATCGGCCTGGACGAAGATCAAGTTGTAAACCTGCATCACTACCGATGACGTATTCAGCGCGATGCCGTTGAGCACATAGATCTCATCAAAGATGGTTACCGCATCCACGAGGCCGATAATCGCCGCGACTACCAGCGCCGGGCGCAGGAGCGGCAGCGTGATATGCCAGAACTGACGGGCAGGCGTCGCGCCGTCGACTGCCGAGGCACTGTAAACCTCGTCGGGAATACTCTGCAACCCGGCGAGCAGGATAAGGGTGATCAGCGGCAGCGTGCCCCAAACATGGACCACCGCGATCCATGGGATAGCCCAGCCGGTCGCCATCCAGACTTGCGCGTTGTGAATCAGATGAAGATGCAGCAGGAGACTATTGAGCAATCCATTGTCCGGCGCGAAGAACCGCCGCCACAGCACCCCGCTGACCACCGATGGCAGTGCCCACGGCATGATCAGGACGCCGAACATGAGCCCGCGGCCGCGAAACGCGCGACGCAGGGCCACCGCGGTGACCAATCCGCCGGCGAGTTGGAGTACGAGGCAGATCCCCACGTACTCCAACGTGTGGAGCGCCGCGGAGATGGTCGCGGGATCCTTGATGACCTCCGCGTAGTTCCCGGCGCCCACAAAGTTGCCCCGTGCGCTCAAGGTACTTCCTGCCGCGTAGAGACTGGTCTCGAAACCAAGCACCAGGGGGTAGATAACCAGAGCAACCGTTACTGCCGCGACCGGAAGCACCAGCCAGCGGCCTAGCCTTGCTTCCTCCCGCGCTGCCGTAGCGCCCCACAAGCCCGACCGGGCAGGCCACCGCGCCCCCGATTGCCCCGCCTGTGGTTCCTTCAGAGCCACGCTCGGCATGCCCTACCCCGATCGCCCGAACTCGCCGCTTTGTACCGCGGCTGTCCACGGCCGGCCGGTAGAACGCAGCCCGCGAATGCTCAAGAACCGCTACCGCCTGCCAGCTTTGCGGTATCCGATGAAAGCTTCTGGATGGCTTGTTGCACGCTCATCGTGCCCCTATTCGCGGCGTTGATCAGTTCCTGTGCTTCGGTGTCAAACTTCGAATACCAGATTGGCGTTCCCGCGGGGAAGAGCGGCTCTACGTGACTGATTTCCTGCAGAGCAGCGGGGCTTCCCTGCAGCAAACCCTGCCGGGCAAGGCCTTGGAGCACTGAGATCCTGCAGGGGAGGAAGCCGGCCGACTTATACAGCTCCACCTGGATCTTCGGCTCAAGCCACCACTTGACGAACGCCAGAGCGGCGTTCTTGTGCTGGGCGGTGACCGGAATGGCCAGGCCCTCGGGCAGCCCGAAGGAGCCACCTGGTCCGCTGACGCCCGGCATGAGTGCGGCCTGGGCGTTCGGTGCGATCTTCGATTGACTCGGATCGTTGGCCAGCGGCAGATTGCCGGGACCGGCGGCCAACATGAGCGCTGCGTCTCCGGCCTCAAAGTTGTTGAGTGCCGCCGTGTCGTCGAGGGTGACAGAACCAGGTGAGATCCACCCGTTCTTCCGCGCCGTGATCTCGAATTGCAACGCCTTATACGCCGGCGAACCGGGCGCTCCGAACACAGGCTGATTCTTGTCGTTGAACAGGTGACCGCCCATCGCAAGGGTAAGCAGGTACCACGGGGTGACGCCGCCCTCGGTTGCGCCTAGCGGCAGCGACATCGCGTACGGAGCCGCCTTACTGCGCTTGAGCGTGTTCAGGGCGCTGGCCAGCCCAGCGAATGTGCTTGGAAACTGCTTGATACCAGCTGCCGCGAAGTCCTTCTTATTGTAGATGGGAAAACGGTAATCGTTGGAGTAACAGGCGGCGTAAGTATGTCCTTTGGTATCGAACGCGCGATTGACGTTACCCAAGTCCTTGATCAGTGTGGGCCCGAGTGCGCTTTCCAGCGGTTCAGACCAGCCACCGCCGCCGAATTGGCCGGTAAACGACCAGTCGAACTCAGTCACGTCGGCGATATATGTCTGTGCCTCGTTCGCGACGATTAGCTTTGCCTTGACGTTATCCCAGCCTGCGGTCTCATAGGTCAGCGTGACGCCGGTCTGCTGGGTGAATTGCTTGAGGATCTTCTGCGAGACCGGGTACGGAAGGAGCACGGTGATGTGCTGACCGCGGACCGACGCGTGCGGCGAGAAGGCGTTACCAGAAGGAGACTGCCCGCTCGACGAAGTGGCGCACGCGGCGAGCAGCAGCGCGACACCGAACACTGTAGACACGCCAAACGCTCGCCGCTTTGTCGTAGCTGAAGTCGCCATCTCGATCCCTCCTAGGACCTCAGGCTGAGTCAAACATTCGCAGGTGCCGGGCTTGCGCGTCGACGACTCTCATCGACGAGCTTCGGCGTCAGCTCGAAGTCGAGGTGTGCTGCCCTTTTGTGCCAAGACACGACCTCCTGGCGCTCGGCACGCGCTGAGTCATGACGCTGTCATGACGCTCAGCTTGGTGGCCACGCCACGTGCTCCAGGTGTTGCGGCGCAGGCGGCGGCTGGCACAGTCTGTTCAATTGAGCTAGAAGAGTAAGCAAAGCTGCGTGATCATGATCGTTTCGCGTTAGTTTAGGTTAGGCTCCGCACCAATGTCAACGGTTCCATGCGGTGCCTCAGCATAAATGGCTTGGTGTCCTAGTTGATGCCTAACTGCACCTTTCTGCCTGCCGGAGGACGCTGCGATGGTATCCACGAGGCATCTGGCCGCCCAGTCCGGTGATCACTGTGGAAGGGGGCCCGCGGGTGTCATCATGGCTGGTCAGCCGTGCGCAGGAGCGACTCAGCGTGGAGCCGATAAGCTGTCGATCAGGTGGCCTGATGGATCCGCGCCAACCGTCTGAGGAGTGCGATGACGCGGAGGATCACGGCCAGGCGCTTGCTTGTGTGCTGGATGCTGCAGGGCGGGCTGAGCGATAGTGAGCACATGGCCCAGTTGTGCTTGCCGTTCGCGGAGCGGGTGCCATGAGTGCGCGTGCTGAGCCCGAAGCCAGGCGACTGCAGCCGCATCCGCGGTACAGGGCCGACCGCCTTCGCATGATCTTGGATTTGGTCGGAGCCGACCCCACTGCTGCAGTCGCGGATCTCGCCGAGACGCTGGGGGTTTCCGCCGCCACCATCCGGCGCGACCTATCGCAGCTGGCGCAACATGGTCTCGTCGTACGTTCACATGGCGGGGCACTGCGCGCCGAGCTGGCGTATGAGCTGCCGATCCGGTACCGGACGACGACCCAGGTGGCGGAGAAGAGACGCATCGCGGCCCTGGCGGCAAGCCTTGTGGAGGACCGTGCCGTGGTCGGGCTGACCGGGGGGACCACGACGATGGAGGTAGGTCGTGCCCTGGCTACCCGGCAAAACATGACCGTCGTCACGAATGCGCTGAACATCGGGGCTGAGCTGGCATTGCGGCCAAACATCCGGCTTGTGATGACCGGCGGGATCGCGCGATCGGCCTCATTCGAATTGTCCGGCCCTGTCGCGGAGCGGACCATTCAGGAGTACAACATCGACGTTGCCTTCGTCGGCGTCGACGGGTTCGATCCGGTTGCCGGATGCACGACACACAACGACTCGGAAGCGCTCACGAACGCGATGCTGGTCCGGCGCGCCGCCCGGGTGATCGTCGTAGCCGACAGCACCAAGCTCGGGAAGGTCAAATTCGCCCAGATCTGCACCACGGATGCTGTAGATCTCCTCGTCACCGATACTGCTAAGAGCGAGGAGCAGGTCGCCGCGTTCGAGCGGGCTGGAGTGGAGGTTTGGCGTACCTGACGCCCGGCCCAGTCGGCGGCTCTGGCTCGCAGCCGCGGCCACTGGGCAGGCTTGATCCAGCCTTGACAGCCGTCTGCGGTTTGCGCAGGATTGCACTTAGATTGAGCAATTTCGCGCAATACTGAGCGCAGAGCCGCTGCGGTTGTATCCGCCCGCTGGACAACGGCCCGAAGGAGGGCATTGAAGTGGGGGAGCAGGCGAGCCTGGCAAGCACGGGTAGCACTGAGCTCGAGGTGGCCTCCCAGCCGGCCTGCTGGCGCCAGGCCCAAGAGCTAGCCGCACAAGTGGCTGGGCTGCTCCCGGCTAGCGGGGAACGTGTGGCCGTAGCCGGGTGCGGGACGTCGTGGTTCATGGCCCAGGCCTACGCCGCGGCACGAGAGGCCGCCGGGCACGGCGAAACTGACGCCTTCGCAGCCTCTGAGATGCCAGTGGGCCGGCGTTACGACAGGCTTGTGGTGCTGTCACGTTCGGGCACGACGACCGAGCTGGTGCGACTGTTGACGCAGCTCCGCGGCAAGATATTGACACTCGCGATCACCGCTCAGGCCGACAGCCCCGTGGCGAGGGCGGCAGACTCGGTGATCGAGTTGAGCTTCGCAGACGAGAAGTCCGTGGTCCAGACCCGTTTTGCGACGACTGAGCTGGCCCTCTTGCGTACCCATCTTGGGCATGACATCGGGCCGGCGGCGGCTGCCGCGGAGCGTGTGCTCAGTGAGCCGATTCCGGCGGCGATGATGGCTGCCCATCAATTCACGTTTCTCGGCACTGGATGGACAGTCGGGATTGCCAATGAGGCCGCCCTAAAGCTGCGTGAGGCGGCTGGGATGTGGGCTGAGGCGTACCCGGCCATGGAATATCGCCATGGTCCCGCGGCAGTTACCAGCCCCCGGAGCGTGGTGTGGCTGTTCGGGCCTTTGCCGCCCGGCCTCGACAACGAGATAGCGGCCGCGGGTGGTGTCACCTGGCAGAGCCAGGAGGATCCGCTGGCTGAACTGGTCCGAGCGCAGTTGCTTGCCGCTACCTTGGCGCGCGCCCGCGGGCTGGAACCGGACCGGCCCCGCAACCTGGCCAGGTCGGTCATCCTAACCACCTGAGGCGTAGACAACGGTCCGGCAAGGCCCGGGACTACGGGGCTGAGCCGACGGGCCTACGAGTCGAACACCGGCGGGCACACGTCGTGCACCCAGTCATCGACACCTCTGCGCCGGGCGGGCTGGTACTTCTCGATCGGCTGGTCACAGTTCTTACACGTCCAAATGATCTGCCCCGTCACCGCCGCTTTCACCGTCGTCGGCGCGCATGCCCTCGGCACCGGCCATCGCCGCAAAAATCGGATAATTGCCGACGTCGGGAAATGACATCAAACCTCCAGCGGTTCGCGAAAGTACCGCGACCTAAGCATGCGTCGCCCCTGCCGAGTTCCGCCTCGTCGCCGTGGCCCCGGGCGCTGAGGCATGCCCCGGCTACCTCGCCGGCAGCGCCACACAGTGGCCCATCTTGCTGAGAACTGAAGAGCCCAATGGCCCCGTAACCCTGAGACTGGCTCACCTAGTCCGCGACAGGACAGCAGATGATCTTGGAAATCACCACATTCCTGCGACTGATCCCGTCCACCAGCCAACCAGTCCACCTTAATGATCTTGCAATCTGCACGCTTCCGCCGATTCTGTCATCATCAAGTCCCGCTCAGATCCGAACTACAAATACACACCTATGCATCACGACGATCAAGGTCAGCGCTGGCCAAGATCAAAATTCGCGATCATGATCGAGGGAGGTGGCGCCATGGCAGTAGTCGTCAGCATCTCGCGCGGTGGCCGACCGCGCCAACACAGAACCCGCCAGCTGAGCCGCAGCCGCAATTTGGAGCCGGGCCAGCGGTCTCTTGAAAGCGCACCACATCGTCGGCGCAACAGAATGCACGTTCTCGCGCTGTGCGCAGGCAGCCAGCAATCACCGCACTGACGCACCTATCGAGCTTGGGCTCAGGTGGTCATCGCAACGCCTCGTCCAGTGCCTGACATGGTGTCTTCCACTCCAGGGTTTGTCTAGGCCGGCCGTTGAGCTCGGCGGCAACTTGGTCTAGGTCACCCTGCGTAACCGCCCGGAAGTCGG